>Ga0182735_1000070_pt1 | contig 150320 bp, 152 predicted proteins | sample eDN5th30CKraftMG_FD_128524 | JGI IMG/M metagenome (GOLD analysis project Ga0182735, IMG submission 128524) | Enriched Miracle-Growth compost microbial communities from Emeryville, California, USA - eDNA 5th pass 30_C Kraft MG (version 2) (version 2) ... | reverse complement strand
GGTCAGCATCCACACGCGAGCCTGGGCGACCCCATGCTCCCCGGTTGTTCCCGCACCGGCTGTTCGTCGCGACCGCGCAGTGGCGTGCGGGAATGGGGAGAGTATGGGGGAGGCTGGAGGGGGCGGGGATAAGTTTTTTGTTTGGGTGATGGGGCAAAGGGTTAGCGGGGGATGTGGTGGCAGGTTTCCCTCGCTTGGCGCCCCCTCCCCCTTGAGGGGAGGGCTGGGGAGGGGGTGGTTTTGTGGTCCGCACAACGACCCCCACCCTCGGTCCCTCCCCTCAAGGGGGAGGGAGGCGATGGGACGGGCATTGAAGCCTCAACAACATTGCCGCTTCCCGCGGACTTGATCGGCGAGTCATTCGCCGTCTGGCGCATGTTGCGAGCGGTCCCCGGGTCAAGCCCGGGGAAAGTGGTGGTGGGTGGGCATTCCGCCTTCAAATCGCTCCACGGGACCGATTTGCTCTGTCGGGACAGTCAGGGGCGTTGGGTGGTGATGGGGACCAGCGCGGTGACCGGTTGGCCATCGACGAGGATGGGCTGGTGAGTGTCGTCGGCGAGGAGGATGCCGATGACGTGGGGGCCGGTTGGCGAAGGGCAGTGGCCGAAGCGGGCTTCGATGAGGTCGCCGCCGAAATCGCTGTTCATGCTGTTATAGGTGAGACCCGGAATGTTGCAGCTGTCGCCATCTGGATCGATCTTCATATGCACGTGGCCGCATTGGGGATCATCGCCGCATTGGCCGGCGGGCAGAAGCCGGAAATTGCTTTTGACGACAACGCCGATGGCGCCTTCGGCGTCAGCGGACAGAGGCACGGTGGCGTTGGCGGGCGGCCAGACGATTTCGAGCGTCGGTGGGGCATCGGCCGGCGCGGCTCCGGCGGCGGCGTGCGAGGCGTGATCCTGTGCGAAAGCATGGGTTGAACCAGACAGAATGACGATGAAGGCCAGGCAGAGAGCAAAGCGATGCATGGAAACGTCTCCGGTTAGTAATCACTGATTACTAGCCATATGCCCATCGACCGTAAATAATCACTGATTACAAATTCGCGTGTGCTAGGGTGCGCTCATGAGTGAGCACGCTGCCAATCCCAAATCGTTCCGCCATGGCAATCTCGTCGAGGCGCTGATCCAGGCGACGATCGACATTATCGAGGAAAGCGGGGTGGAGAGTGTTTCCCTGCGCGAGGCATCGCGGCGTGCGGGCGTGTCGCCAGGGGCGCCCTTTCGGCATTTCGCCTCGAAAAAGGCCTTGATGACGGCGGTGGCGGAACAGGCCATGGGGCGATTGACCGGCGCGGTCCAACAGGCGCTGGCACAGCAGAAAGGCGACGATCCGCTCGAAGGGCTGGAAGCGGTAGGCCGGGGCTATTTGCGCTGGGCCATCGACAATCCGACCCATTTCGCCATCATCAGCTCACGCAGCCTGATCGATTTTCACGGCTCGGAGGTGCTGACAAGCCAGAACAACGCCCTGCGCGATAAGATGGTGGCGCTGCTCGATCACGCGCGACAGCAGGGCCGGCTCGCCGAGGGTGTCGACAGCAACCATATCGTGCTCGCGTCCCGCGCGCTGGTTTATGGCCTTGCCCGCATGGCCATAGATGGGCATTTCCCCGAATGGCATCCGGACGAAGCGCCGCCCGAAGCGATGGAGCATGCGCTGCATCTGTTCATCCGGCAGATCAGCGCGCGTGCTGCGCCTTGATCCAGCGGACGGTTTGGGACCAGGAGCACATGGCGATGGTCGAGGTCTGAACGACGCCGCGGCTCAGCTTGACGCCTTCGAGAAAGGTGCCGTCGGTAACGCCGGTGGCAGCGAAGAGGACGTCGCCAGCGGCGAGGTCGGTGACGTCGTAGATGCGGTTGATATCGGTGATGCCGGCGAGGCGTGCGCGGTCGCGCTTTTCGGCGGTATCGAGGATGAGCTTGCCCTGCATCTGCCCGCCAATGCAGCGTAGCGCCGCGGCGGCGAGGACGCCTTCGGGGGCACCGCCGGAGCCGAGATAGATATCGATGCCGGTATTCTCGGTGTTGACCGCATGGATGACGCCGGCAATGTCGCCGTCGCTGATGAGCTTGACGGCTACGCCTGCGGTGCGCAACTCCTCTATGAGACCGGCATGGCGGGGTCGGTCGAGGACAATGGCAGTGATGTCGCTCAGCGGCACGCCCTTGGCCGCAGCGAGCTTCGTCACATTCTCGGTGGGACTCCAGTCGATATGGACGGTGCCCGGCGGATAGCCGGGGCCGATGGCGATCTTGTGCATATAGACATTGCGCGCGACATTGAGCAGCCCGCCGCGTTCGGCCATGGCGAGGACGACAATGGAATCGGGCTGGTTCTTGGCGCAGAGCGTCACGCCTTCGAGGGGATCGACGGCGATATCGACTTCCGGACCGGAACCGGCGCCGACCTTTTCGCCGATATAGAGGCGTTCGACCTCGCCGCTTTCGCCTTCGCCGATGACGATGCGGCCATCGATCTCGACCTGGTCGAGCGTGTCGCACAGAGCGGCGGCGGCCGCGATATCGGCGGCCATTTCATCGCCCTTGCCGCGCCATTCGGCGGCGGCGATGGCGGCGCGTTCGGTGACACGCGTGAGTTCAAGCGTCAGATTGCTGAAAGTGGCCGCGCCGCGCGCGTCGTCCGCTTCAATGAATGTCATCCCCTCACCCCGGCGCTCCGAGGTCGGGCTCAGAGCATTTCGATCCGTATCAATTGCGGTTCACCGACTATGAACCCGTCCGAGGCGATTTGCGCAAGCGATTCACGCACATCGGCCTCATGCGTCTTTTGGGTGATCATCACCACCGTGCGGGTCGGCTCGCTCTCGGTGGCGGCGTCATTAACGCGCAGATCGGACCGCTGTATGACGCTGTCGATGGAAATATTGCGCTCGCCCATGCGGGTGGCGATGGCGGCGAGCGCGCCCGGCACGTCGCGGGCGTTAAAGCGGATGTAATAGCCGCCCTCATGCGCGCGCATCGGGGCCTGACGATAGGGCAAAAGTTCTTCGCTCGGCACGCCGAGCGGGGGCACGCGGGTGCCGCGGGCGATATCGAGGATATCGGACAGAACCGAGGAGGCAGTGGGCGGTCCCCCTGCCCCCGGTCCCGCCAGCAGCAGTTCATCCACATGGTCGGTTTCGAGCGCCACGGCATTCATCACCCCATCGACGCCGGCAATGGCGCTGCCCCTGGGCACGAAGGTCGGATGCACGCGCTGCTCGATGCCGTCTTCGGAGCGATGGGCGATGCCGAGGAGCTTGATCTTGTAGCCGAGATCGGCCGCGACCCGGATATCGGCCTGGGTGATGCGCGAAATGCCCTCGACATGGATCTTTTCGGGCGCAATCTCGTAGCCGAAGCAGAGGGTGGCGAGGATGGAAAGCTTATGGGCGGTGTCGAAGCCTTCGACGTCGAAGGTCGGATCGGCCTCGGCATAGCCCAGCGCCTGCGCATCCTTGAGGCAATCGGCGAAGGAGATATCCTCGTTGCCCATGCGGGTGAGGATATAGTTGCAGGTGCCGTTCATGATGCCGAACACCTTGGCGATGCGGGCGGAGCCGAGGCCTTCCCGCAGGGTCTTGATGACCGGGATGCCGCCGGCGACGGCGGCTTCGAAGCCGAGTTGGGCATTGTTCTGTTCGGCCAGCCGAGCAAGCGTCACGCCATGCTTGGCGAGCAGCGCCTTGTTGGCGGTAACGACTGGGCGGCCCATTTCGAGCGCCGCTTTGACGGCGGCGAAAGCGGGGCCGTCCTCGCCGCCGATCAGCTCGACGAAAAGATCGATACCGTCGGATTTGGCCAGCGCCACCGGATCGTCGAACCAGTCTATGCCGGTGATATCTATGCCGCGGTCACGCGAGCGGGACCGGGCGGCGACGGCCGAGACCACCAGCGGCCGGCCGAGCTTGCGGGTGAGTTCGGCGCCGTCTTTCTGGATGATGCGCACCAGGGTGGCGCCCACATTGCCGAGCCCGGCAACGCCCACGCGCAAGGGCGTGACGGCGGTATCCTCGCCGAAATCCTGCATGGCCTTGAGGATGCGCATACGCGTATCCGAGCGCGGCTCACGGCCTTCCCTCAGGTCGAACACGAAGAGCGGATCGCCCGCAATGGTGCGGCCGAAACGGGTCGGCGTCCAGCCGCGGGCAGAGATGAAGGATTCGACGGATTGGCGGAAAGACTGGATGTCGCTCATGATGGCGCCATCTGCATAGGAAATTGCCTAGCCGTCAATAGGATTTGCCGGCCCGTGTCATTCAGGCACGGACCGGCGGGAGCTTATGCCTATTTGGCCGTGGCCAGCGGCACGACATTGCCGGCACCGGGCTTGGTGCCGAGGAGCTTCTTGATATTGCGCGCGGCCTGGCGGATGCGCTGCTCGTTCTCGACGAAAGCGAGACGGATATACTGGTCGCCATATTCGCCGAAGCCGACGCCCGGCGCCACGGCGACGCCGGTTTCCTGAATCAGGAGCTTGGCGAATTCGAGCGAGCCGAGATGGGCGAACTGGGCGGGGATCGGCGCCCAGGCGAACATGGTGGCCTTGGGTACCGGAATATCCCAGCCCGAGCGGGCGAAGCTTTCGACCATGACGTCGCGGCGATGCCTGTAGATCTTGCGGACTTCCTCGATCACCTCGTCGGTGCCGTTGAGGGCGGCGGCGGCGGCGACCTGGATCGGCGTGAAGGCGCCATAATCGAGATAGGACTTCACGCGGGCGAGCGCCGCGATCAGGCGTTCATTGCCGACGGCAAAGCCGACGCGCCAGCCGGGCATGGAATAGGTCTTCGACATGGAGGTGAATTCGACCGAAATATCCATGGCGCCCGGCACCTGCAGGATCGAGGGCGGCGGCGCATCGTCGAAATAGATCTCGGAATAGGCCAGGTCCGACAGGATGAAGATGTCGTTGGCCTTACAATATTTGACCACCTCGGCGTAGAAATCGAGATCGGCCGTATAGGCGGTCGGGTTGGCCGGGTAGTTGAGGACCAGCGCGATGGGCTTGGGGATCGAATGCCTGACGGCCCGATCGAGCGAGCGCAGGAAATCCTCATTGGGATCGGCCGGCATGGAGCGGACGACACCGCCCGACATGATGAAGCCGAAGGAATGGATGGGATAGGTCGGGTTGGGCACCAGCACCACATCGCCGGGCGCAGTGATGGCCGATGCCATATTGGCAAAGCCTTCCTTGGAGCCGAGGGTTGCCACGACCTGCGTATCGGGGTTGAGCTTCACGCCGAAGCGGCGGCCGTAATAGGAAGCCTGGGCCTTGCGGAGACCCGGAATGCCCTTACTGGTCGAATAGCGGTGGGTGCGCGGATCGAGCACCGTTTCCTGGAGCTTGCTGACGATATGCTCCGGCGTCGGCAGATCGGGATTGCCCATGCCGAGGTCGATGATATCGACGCCGTTGGCGCGCGCCTTGGCCTTGATCGGGTTGATGTGCTCGAACACGTAAGGCGGCAGGCGGCGGATACTGTGGAAGTCTTCGCTCATATTGTCCTCGGCGGGCTTCTCGCCCTATTGGCCGCGACGCGCCATCGGGGCGCCCCTCGCTCATGCCATTGAGAGCGGAATTATCGCGGAATTGTGGTTTTGAACTGGTTAAGGCCGCGCTCCGAAACGGGGCAGCGGCAGCGTCTGATCTATTCGGCTCTTCCCAGCCACGCTGTGGCCCGTGGGAAGAGCTAGCGGGCCGATGCGGCCCGTGCGCTCAGGGGGGTGGCGGCCAACATCCGATTGCCGGCGAGCGAAGCTCGAAGCACAGCGCTGTTGATCGGGGACGGCATCTCTCTTGCCCTTCAGATGCGATTTTTGTAAGGAAACCAGCTATCGTAAGCGCCGTTCATAAATGCACCGCCGGGCATTGTAAATGGGAGGGAGGATCACAACCTTGCCTCTCAGACGGCATGGAGTGAGGTTTGAATGGTAAAGCGCATTGCCCTTGTCACCATTGGCACGCAGGGCGACGTTCAACCATATCTGGCCCTCGCAGTCGCGCTCCAGGAGCGCGGCTATTCCGTGGTGCTGGGCGCATCCGAAGAATTCAAGGACATGGTCGAGGGTTACGGGGTCGAGTTCCACACGCTCGGCGCCTCGATCCAGTCCTTCCTGCAGCAATCGCGCTTCGAGAACGCGATGAGCCAATCCATGCTCATCAACGGCCCTTCCCTGTTGCGGCAAGGCCAGCAGATCGTCGATACCGCCGCCCGCCATGCCTGGAACATGTGCCAGGGCGCGGATCTGCTGATTCTCAACATGAACACCAGTTTCGGCATCGACATCGCCGAGGCGCTGCATATTCCGGCGGTAATGGTGGCGTTGCAGCCGCTCAATTCCACGAGCGAATTTCCGCTCTGCATCTATTACGGCGCCGATTTCGGCCCGGCCTTCAACAAGCTCACCTATACGGCGATGACCGTGCAGCAGATTTACTACAACCTGCCGCGCAACAAGCTGCGCCGTGAGTTGATGGGGCTCGAGTCGCGCAAGAAAGGCGGCTTCTTCCGCAATACGGACGGCACGCCGCTGACGACGCTTTATGCCTATTCCGAGCATATCTCGCCGCGCCCGCGCGACTGGCCGAAAAGCGCCATCGTCACCGGCTATTGGCAGCTCAAGGATCGCAGCGACTGGCAGCCTTCCGAGGCGTTCCGGAAATTCCTCTCCGAGGGCGATGCGCCGGTCTATATCGGCTTCGGCTCCATGCCGTTCGGAGCCGAGCGCAATACGCAGATCCTCAAGGAAGCGGTGAAGCTCTGGGGCGGCCGGGCCGTGGTGGCGCGGGGCTGGGGCGGGATCAATCCGCATGACCTGCCCGACACCATCTTCGCCATCGAAAAGGCGCCGCACGACAAGCTGTTCAAATATGTCTCGGCCGTGGTGCATCACGGCGGCGCCGGCACGACCTCGGCGGGGCTGCATCTCGGCCGGCCGACCTTCGTGGTGCCGCAAACGGTGGACCAGCCCTATTGGGGCCGGCGGGTCTATGAGCTCGGAACGGGACCGAAGCCGGTGCGGTTGCGGAAGCTGACGCCGGAAATCCTGGCTGGGGCGCTGGCGGATTTGACGACCAACGAAGCCTATCGCCGCAACGCGGCTGCGATTGCCGAAAAGCTCCAGGCCGAGGACGGCACGGGCAAGGCGATCAAGGTGATCGAGCGGGTGATGAAGAGCTATGTTCCGCAGGCCACGCCGAAGCGGAAAAAGCCGGTTTTGCGGCTGGTGGGGTGAGGCAAGAGCCCTCGGGTCAAGCCCGAGGGTGACGAGCGGTGGGAAGACCACCGATGGTTATCTCTCTTCGGATCGTCACCCTCGGGCTTGACCCGAGGGGTCTTCACTTGACGATCTCGTCCCATAAATCACGCCAGTCGGGATTGTTTTCCTCGATCAGCGCGACTTTCCATTCGCGGTACCAGCGCTTGAGGGTCTTCTCGCGTTGGATGGCGAGCGGAACGGTCTCATGTGTATCGAAATGCACAAGCTGCTTGATGCCATACTGTTTGGAGTAGCCATCGACCAGTCCTTCGCGGTGTTCGAAGACGCGTCGGATCAGGTCGTTGGTGACGCCGACATAGAGCTTTCCACGAGGATGATTGGCGAGGATGTAGGTGTAGCCGGGCATTAGGCGAGCGTCGGGGAGAAGACCCCTCGGGTCAAGCCCGAGGGTGACGACCCGGGGTGGTAGTGCGCTGGTGGTCTATCAGTCGCTCCACCGTGTGTCTCATCAGCGCTACCCCGCGTGGCAGACGACTTCGAGGTTGTTTCCATCCGGGTCTAGCACGAAGGCGGCGTAATAAGTAGGCGTGTATTCGGTGCGGAGGCCCGGGGCGCCGTTGTCCTTGCCGCCATGGGCGATTGCGGCCCGGTAGAAAGCATCGACGCTGGCGCGGTCATCGGCGGCGAGGGCCAGATGGATATTGGAGCCACCCTTGCCGTCGGCGCCTATCCAGAAATCGGGCATGTCGCGGCCGAGGCCGGCGGCGCCGTCGAAGGACATCATGCGCTTGTAGCCGAGGGGTGCGAGGGCGGCTTCGTAGAAGGCAAGCAGGGTGTCATACTGCGTGGTGCGCAGCCCAACATGGTCGATCATGGCAGGTCTCATCTGGTTGTCGGCGTGAAATGTCGCGAGCCTTGCCCGCTGCCAAACCCTGCCAATGCCTCGTGACAACTCCTGTCAGCAGATATGAAAAAGGGGAGGCTCCCGCCTCCCCTTCCGAACGGGCAAACCGCGCCGCTATTCGGCCGGCACCGGCGCCGCATCGAGCGACTCGATGCTCTCGCCGCTGTCGTAAACAGCCTGGTTCAGAATGCCTTCGCGCTTCGACACGATGGTCGGCACCAGGGCCTGGCCAGCGACATTGACCGCCGTGCGGCCCATATCGAGGATCGGATCGACGGCCAGCAGCAGGCCCACGCCTTCGAGCGGCAGGCCGAGGGTCGAGAGCGTCAGGGTCAGCATGACGGTGGCGCCGGTGAGACCGGCCGTGGCCGACGAACCGATGACCGACACGAACACGATCAGCAGATATTCCTGGATACCGAGCGGCAGGCCGTAGAACTGCGCCACGAAGATAGCGGCGATGGCCGGATAGATGGCGGCACAACCGTCCATCTTGGTGGTCGAGCCGAGCGGCACGGCGAAGGCGGCATATTCACGCGGCACGCCCAGGCGTTCCTCGGTGACGCGCTCGGTCAGCGGCATGGTGCCGACCGACGAACGGGACACGAAGGCAAGCTGAATGGCGGGCCAGGCACCCTGGAAGAAGCGGACGGGATTGAGCCCATTGGCGCCGAGCAGGATCGGATAGACCACGAAGAGCACGAGGGCGAGGCCGATATAGATGGCGGCTGAGAACCAGCCGAGCTGCGCCAGCGCATCCCAGCCATAGACAGCAACGGCATTGCCGAGAAGGCCGATGGTGCCGATGGGCGTGAGACGGATGACCCACCACAGAATCTTGTGGATGATCTTGAGGAAGGAGCGGTTGAAGGCGAGGAACGGATCGGCGGCGGGGCCGACACGGAGGGCAGCAACGCCGACGACGATGGAGATCACGAGGATCTGCAGCACGTTGAAATTGAGGCTGGTGGTTGCCGCTCCGCCTTCACGCACAGAGGTCGACGCCGCGAGGCCGAGGATATTGGCCGGAATCAACCCCTTGAGGAAATCGAGCCAGGAGCCGGTCGAGCCCGGGGCGCGGGCAGCGGTTTCGGCGACGGCGGTATGGACGCCGGGCTGGATGATGAGGCCGAGAGCAATGCCGATGACCACGGCGATGAGGGCGGTGAAGGCGAACCACAGCAGCGTCTGCCAGACCAGCTTGGCGGCATTGTTGAGCTCGCGCAGATTGGCGATGGAGGCGACGATGGCGGTGAAGATCAGCACCGGCACCAGAGCGCGCAGCAGCTGGACGAAGATCGAGCCGACGGTGGAGAGGGTCTGGGTGAGCCAGTTGGCGGCGCCGCTCGCATCCGGCCCCATTTGGCGGGCGATATAGCCGAGGACAAGCCCGACGACCATGGCGGCGAGAACCTGGAAGCCGAACGAGCGATAGAAGGGCTTGGGTGCCCTTGCGGTAGTTACGGTAGTGGGTGACATAGCGAGCCTTCGCGTTGAGACGAGGGGTGCCCAATATTTGAGCGCGCAGCCTCATTGTTGGCCGGCATATTACGCCCGCCCGCGCCGATAAGCTGCGCAGGGCTTTTTGTTTTGACGCCAAAAGAAGAAATTTCCTCTTGGCACCAAGCCATTCGAGGAAATGGTTATGCGTCAGGCGCGATTGGTTACGATTGTGACCCGTACAGCGGCGAGAGTCGGAAAAGCGACACAGATACTAGGGGATGGCGGGCAATCGACGCTTGAAATTGCGGGAACGAAGTCCCTGCCCGGCCGATAGGACGCTCGTTGCGACGCGAAGAGGCGCGCAATCCACCTTTGCAGGCTATTCGCAAATCTAGACTGTTCCAAGTTGTTTTAGAACTGGTTAACCACACAGTTCCAGGCCCCGATCCATCCCCATATTCTGCGCGTGTCTACGTGTCACACGCTCGAACTGCTGCGACCTGTCGACTGCCTCCGATCCTGCCGGGTACCCCCAGGTAGAGCGGCGGATAGCCGGATGAATGTCCGGAGAAGGCAATTTCTTCAGAATGGAGAACAGGATGGACGATTCCCAGGACCTCGCGGGCACTCTCGAAAGCCGGCTCGATTTCATTGCCCTGAATGCCGAGGCGCTTGGCCGGCTGAGCCAGGTGCAGCCTTATGTCGACAAGCATCTGCCGCTGGCGCTGGAGCTCTTTTACGAAAAGATCGGCACCGTCCCGCAGGTCAGCCGCTTCTTTGCCAATCAGGGACAGATGAAGCGGGCCGAGAACAGCCAGGCAGCGCATTGGCGCAAGATCGCGGCCGGGCAGTTCGATCAGGATTATGTGGAGGCCGCACAGCGCATCGGGCTGCGGCACGCCCAGATCGGGCTGGAGCCGCGCTGGTATATCGGCGGTTATGGCGTCATCGTCGAAACGGTTCTCAGGGGCGTGGCGCATGACTTCATGCGCGATCGGCTGCCGCAGAAAACCGGGCTGTTCTCGGGCGCGAAACGCGCCGAGACCGAGAAGATCCTGGCAGATACGGATGCATTGAGCGCGGCGCTGGCCGATGTGGTCAAGGCCGTGCTTGTCGATATCGACCATGCGGTGACGGTCTATTTCAACAAGCTCACGGCTGATGCGGCGGAACTGGCCCAGACCAACGCCGACCGGGTGATGCATGCCGTCACCGCAACGGGCGCGGCGCTGCAGAAGCTGAGCGAGGGGGATCTGCGCGAACGCATCACGGCGGAATTCGACCCGAGCCTCGAACAGCTCAAGGACGATACCAATGCCGTGGCCGAGAGGCTCGGCGATATCGTGCGGCATTTGCGCGATACCTCGAACGCGCTCAAGACGGCCACCGGCGAAATCCTGTCGGGCGCGAATGATCTGGCCGAGCGGACCTCCAAGCAGGCGGCCGTGGTGGAGGAAACCGCGGCATCGATGACCCAGCTTGCCGACACGGTGGCCGAAAACGCCAGCCGCGCCGAAGCGGCCAATGTGAAGGCGCGGACGGTGGCGCAAACGGCCGAAGACACCGGCCAGGTGATGGCCGAGGCCAATCAGGCGATGGAGCGGATTTCGACGTCCTCGTCCCGCATCTCCAATATTATCGGCATGATCGACGACATCGCCTTCCAGACCAATCTTCTGGCGCTCAACGCTTCGGTCGAGGCGGCGCGGGCGGGCGATGCCGGCAAGGGCTTTGCCGTGGTGGCCATAGAAGTGCGGCGGCTGGCGCAATCGGCGGCATCCGCCTCGGCCGAGGTCAAGGCGCTGATCGAGCAATCGGCCAGCGAGGTTTCGGGCGGCGCCAAGCTAGTCGCAGCGGCAGTGGACAAGCTCGCCACCATGCTGACCGGCATCCGCGAAAACGCCGAGCTGATCGACGGAATCGCCCAGGCGACGCAGACGCAATCCAACACGATTTCGGAAGTTTCGGTGGCGGTGCGGCAGATCGACGAGATGACGCAGCATAACGCGGCGCTGGTCGAGGAAACCAATGCGGCGATCGAACAGACCGAGGGACAGGCGCTGGAGCTCGACGGCATTGTCGACCGCTTCGTGGTGGACGGTCCGTCTACGCAGAAGCCGGGATCGGCGCCGCTCAAGCTGGTGCGGGGCCGGAGCGCATAACCTCTCGCATATCCACGCAAAGAAAAGGGCCGGTTTCCCGGCCCTTTCGCATTCGATATGTCCGAAACGCCTAGCGCTTGGAGAACTGGAACGAACGACGGGCCTTGGCCTTGCCGTACTTCTTGCGTTCCACCACGCGGCTGTCGCGGGTCAGGAAGCCGCCCTTCTTGAGGATCGGGCGCAGTTCCGGCTCGAAATAGTTGAGAGCCTTGGAGATGCCGTGACGCACGGCACCGGCCTGACCGGAGAGGCCGCCGCCGGCAACGGTGACGACCACGTCATACTGGTCGTTGCGCTCGGTCGCCATGATCGGCTGCTTGACGATGAGCTGCAGCACCGGGCGGGCGAAATAGGTGGCGAATTCACGGCCATTGACGGTCAGGCTGCCCTTGCCGGGCTTGATCCAGACGCGGGCAACGGCGTTCTTGCGCTTGCCGGTGGCATAGGCGCGGCCATAGGCATCGAGCTTCTGGACGTGAACCGGAGCGGTGTTGACCGGAGCGACGGTGGAAGCGCCGAGGTCTTCGAGAGAATTGATGGTCTCGGCCATATTACTTCACCCTGACGTTCTTGGTGTTCATGGCAGCGACGTCGAGGGCGACGGGCTGCTGGGCCTCATGCGGATGCTCGGCACCGGCATAGACGCGCAGATTCTTGAGCTGGGCACGGGTCAGCGGGCCACCGGGCATCATGCGGCGCACGGCGTTCTCGAGAACGCGCTCGGGGAAGCGGCCTTCGAGCAGCTGGCGAGCGGTGCGATCCTTGATGCCACCGGGGTAGCCGGTGTGCCAGTAGAAGCGATGCTGGTCGAGCTTGCGGCCCGTCAGCTTCACCTTGCCGGCGTTGATGACGACGATATTGTCGCCCATGTCCATATGGGGCGTGAAGGTCGGCTTGTGCTTGCCGCGCAGGCGCGAGGCAATGATCGAAGCGAGGCGGCCGACCACAAGCCCTTCGGCGTCGATCAAGACCCACTTCTTCTCGATCTCGCTCGGTTTTGCCGAGTAAGTGCTCATGTTGAATTTCCCTAGATGTTCGTGGCGCCGGCCCCGCCGCAAAGGTGGAGTGGCACGTTTCGGCGGCTGCTTTAGATGAGCTTTATAGCGCCGTCAAGCGATGAAATAAAGCCATTTATTTTCAACAGCTTACAAGAGTGGTAATATATTACCACATGCTATTGTGCCAGACTCTGACCGCGCCGTGCCCGCCGCATGTCGGCGATATAGAGGGTCACGGCGCCAGCCAGCGCGAAGGCAACGGCCTGATGGGCGACGGCAAGGTCGATCTGGACAACGCTGAGCAGCGTGGCGATGCCGAGAGCCACCTGCGCCAGAATCATGACGCCGAGCAGCAGCACCCAGCGATGGACATTGGCGAAACCGCCTTTACGCGCCTGCCGCCAGACGAGGAAGCCGAGATAAAGGACGATGAGATAGGCGATGCAGCGATGGACGAACTGCACCGTCAGCGCATTTTCGAAGATATTGCGCCAGAGCGGGTCCATGGCGCCGAGGCCGGAAGGAATCAGCGCCCCATCCATCAGCGGCCAGGTATTGTAGCCCATGCCGGCATCGAGGCCGGCAACGAAGGCCCCTGCCCCGATCTGGATGAAGACCAGAAAGAGCAGCAGCCCGGCAAGAGCGAGATCGGACGAAGTAACGAGCCCGGTCAGCCGGCCCGGTTGCAGCGAGCGGGCCACATAGACCAGCGCCATCAGCAGCAGCGAGGCGGCGCAGAGATGCGCAGCGAGCCGATATTGCGACACCGAGGTCAGTTCGGTCAGGCCCGAAGACACCATCCACCAGCCGAGCGCGCCCTGAAAGCCACCGAGCAGGAACAGGCCGAAAAGCGGCCAGGCCAGTGTCCGCGGCAGGCGCTTCTGGGCCAGAAAGACCAGGAAGGGAACGATGAAGACGGCGCCCAGGAGGCGCCCGAGCAGGCGGTGGAACCACTCCCAGAAGAAGATGCCTTTGAAATCTTCGAGGGTCATCCAGCTATGAACGGCCTCATATTGGGGAATCTGCTTATAGGCGTCGAATTCGGCCTGCCAATCGGCCTCGCTGAGCGGCGGGATGGCGCCGCTGATCGGCTTCCAGCTAGTGATGGACAAACCGGACTCGGTCAGTCGGGTGATGCCGCCCACGACCACCATCAGCAGCACGAAGGCGGCCATGGCATAGAGCCAGATGCGCACCGGGCGCAACCGGTCGGTCGCGATGCTGGTCTTGCTGAGAGCGGCGTTTTCAACCGTAGTCACGTCAATATCCCGGTTCCGATCGATTTGCGGGAGTGGTAAGCCCGCACCGACAACCAAAGCAATAGGCGCGATGACGCGAAATGACGCAGCGTAACCGGAAGTTGATCGGCGTGCTACTGATCCTTGTCTCGATCGTCATCTGGCTCGGATTGGCGACGGCGATCTATCTCGCCTGGCTGGTGGGCGCGGCCCCGCTGGTGCTGATCGCCTATTTCTGCGTCGCGGGGCTCGGCTGGGTGTTTCCCGCCATGGCCATTATCGGTTGGATGTCGCGACCCGATTAGGCCGCGCGGCCGAGAAACGAGAAGATGGCCCCGGTCGCGAAAACATCGATATAGCGGGATTTCTGAAAGAGCCCGTTGAGCGAGATTCGCGGCAGGGCCAGAAGCCGGCTTTCGGCATAGAGCCCCCCTGGACGGGTCGTGACGCCGGATTTGAAGCCGATCTCACCGGCCAGGGTAAATTCGCGCTCTCCTGCGGAAACTGGGCCACCTATGGGATAGGAGATGTGTTCGGGGCGCTTGCCGAGCCGGGCTTCGATGATATCGGCGGAGCGGGCCATTTCTTCGCGCGCCGCATCGGGCGGCAGCTTGGCGAGCTCGTAATGATGAACGGTGTGGGCGCCGATGGTGCAGAGCGGATCGGCGGCGAGTTCGGCGAGTTCGGTCCAGTTCATCACAAGGCTGGAGCACTGGGCGGCGAGATCATAGCCATAGCTTGTGGCGAGTTCGCGCATCAGCGCGATGCGATCCGGCTCCGGCATCTTGCGCATGCGCCAATAGAGCGTCGCATAGGCGCGGGTCTTATCCGCAAGGGTCGCCGCTGGCAGGGTTTCGGTCGGCGACAGGATCAGCGCATCGGTACGGGCGATAATGTCCTCGATGGCCTGCCACCAGATTTCGCCCGTACCCTCGACCAGCGCCGTAGGCACGTAAAGGGTGAAGGGAGCATTGTGACGCCACAGGATCGGCAGGGCATGGTCGCGATTGTCGCGATAGCCGTCGTCGAAGGTGAAGACGGCGAAGGGGCGACCCGCCGGTTCCGCAAGCCGGGTCAATGCGTCATCGAGGCTGACAATCTCGATGCCGAGTTCGCCAAGGCGCGTCAGCACGGCATCGAGGAAATCGGGCCGAATCTGGAGGATCGCATTGGGCGAAAACGGCGCCGGCATATCGGGCAATACGCGATGGAGCGTAAAGATGACGCCGCGCGAACGCGACAGGACGCGGACTAGTCCCGGCAGCCGCGACAGCGCCAATGCCTCGAAGGTGGCGGTTATAGCGGCATATTTGAGCGACATATCAGGCTGCCAGACGTTCGCTTGTGGTGACGATTTCCGGCTCGCCAAAGCCGGCGGCGACAAGATCCGCCCCCATGGCATCGAGCCGGGCGGGATCGTCTAGGGCATCGGTGACCAGCACAAGACGCCCCTCAAGACCGGCGAAAAGCGGCAGGCTCGACGCCATGCCGACCCGACCGGTCATCAGGATCACCACCTCATAGATGTCGCCCAGCGCCTCAACGAGTGTCATGGGCCGGTTTGATCGGCGATCGAAGCCCTTCTGACGGCCCCAATGGACTTCGGCGAAGAGATTGTTGTCGGCCTTGTGCACGATCTCGCCGAAACCGGCCTCGCCGTGACTGAGATCGGTAATGCCCGCTTCGTCCGAGAGGACGGCGCTGCCGGCATCGACCAGAGCGACGCTGGTTCCTTTTTCGAGGGCGGAGGCGACGAGGCGTTCGGCAAGTTCGGCGCATTCGTCATGCGCATTGGCGCCGGCAAGAAGCAGGAGGCGCGTATGGCCGCCTTCGAGATCGTCGGACAGCTTCACCACCGCCGTCGTCGCCATCGAAACCGCCTCGGGTTCGTCCGCATCCCTGCGGATTTCGGCGAGCAGCGCTTCGACGTCTTCGGCTGGCGGTTCGGGAACGGGCTCGATCTCGGCCTGCGCCTCGGCAAACTGATTTTCCAGAAGTTCTTCCGGATTGAAGGGCGCGACCGCCAATTCGTCCTGAGGACGCTCGCGCGGAAGCGCGGCGATGATGGCGCGGCCACTCATCAGCTCGCCGAAGATGACGATGCCGATCTGCGAGGCGAGGGAGACGATGCCGACCGCCAGAAGGATCATCTGCGTGCGCGGGGAGGCCGGCGTCACCGAGGGCGCGGCCAGCGTTACCTGCCGCACATCCGGCAGATTGGCTTCGGCATTGGTGCGCGAGGTGGCTTCGCCGTAGCGCTGCAGATAGCTTTCGAGCAGGCTGCGCTGGGCGGTGGCTTCGCGTTCGAGGCTTTCGAGGGTCACGCCATCCTGGGTCGCGGTCGAAGCGGAGCCCTTCACCCGTTCCATTTCGGCGCGCAGCGAGGATTCGAGATCGGCTTCGATCTGGGCTTCGGCTTCGAGCGCATCGGCAACGCGCCGGCCTTCGAGACTCATCTGATTGTCGAGTTCGGCAATCTGGGCGTTATAGGCGCGGATGGTGGGATGATTGGGCAGGAGCCGTGCCGATTGCTGCGCCCGCTCGCCCTGGAGCCGTGCCTTTTCGCTGCCGAGCTGCTGGATGACAGCCGAATCGCGCACATCGGCTATGCCTTCGATTGGCTGGCCGCGCTCGATGAGGCCGCGGATCAGCGCGGCGCGCGACAGCGCGGTGTTCTTGCGTTCCTGGGCAGCGTTGATCTGGCCGGCGATGGTGGAGAGCTGCTGATCGACAAGGCTGGTATTGTTGGCGCCGACGAACAGGTCGTTCTCGATCTTGAAATTGGCGACGGCATTTTCGGCCTCGCGCACGGAGACGCGCAGCTTCTCGATTTCGGCATTGAGCCAGCTCGAGGCTTCGGCGGTATCGGAGAGCGACAGCCCTGCCCGACGCTCGATATGGGCGCGCGCCACGGCATTGGCGATGCGGGCCGCAAGCTCCGGATCGGTGGAACGCACCAGGATCGAAACGATCCGCGAGTCGCGCTCCTGGATGACCGTCATCCGGTCGAGCAGATTGCCGAGCACGGTTTCATCGAGATTGGCCGGGGCGGGCTTGCGGCCCAGCAGCTGCGAGATCAGCGCCAGCGGCGATGGCGCGGAGCCCGATCCGTTGAATTCGGGCACCGAACGCAGATCGAGTTCATCGACTACTTTAAGAAGCGTGTCGCGCGATTTGATGAGTTCGATCTGGCTCGACACCACGCTGGCGTCATTCGCCCCTGCCGAGGCCTGGCCATTGGCGGGGCGGGTATAGGCATTGTCGCGCGGCTCGACCAGAATGCCGGCGGAAGACTCATAAAGGCGCGGCTGGAACATCAGCAGCGCGAAGGCCGCGGCCAGGAGCACCAGGGTCACGAGAATGATGCGCGGCAGGCGCACCAGCACGGCCCCCAGAACCGCACGAATATCGATGCGCGCATCGCGCAATAACTGAGACTCGTCGAGCATGCCCCACCCCGCTTCCGAGCGAAAAGTGGCCGATTATGGTAAGCAATCCGTTAAACGGCTCGCAAACCACGAAAACGCCATACGGGTTTATGCAAATTGTTAACCATGACAGGCTCTATATCGGCGGGCCAAATGGGGGTGGATTCCGATGCGCTGGCTCCGCATACTGTCATTGCTGCTGATATTGCCGCTCGCGGCCTGCGCCACGACACATCCGGCGACCTATCTGGTCGAGACCAAGGGGCCCTATCAGCTGGATACGGGCGATGCAGTGCGCGTCACCGTCTATGGCGATGCCGAACTGACCAATAGCTATCGCATCGACGACAATGGCGCGATCGCCTTTCCGCTGGTCGGGCCGGTGGTGGTGCGCGGCCAGACGACGGCCGTTGCGTCCCGGCGCATCGCGGCGGCGCTTGCCAATGGCTATATGCGCAACCCCGATGTGGCGGTGGAAATGGCCGAATACCGCCCCTTCTACATTCAGGGCGAAGTCGGCAATCCCGGCCAGTTTCCTTATGTCTATGGCATGACGGTCCGCGCCGCGATCAGCACGGCGGGCGGCTTTACACCCACGGCCGACCGGGGCAGCGCCGCGGTCTATCGCCAGCAGGACGGGCAGATGGCCCAGGATGTGGTCGATCTCGATTTCCCGATCAGTCCGGGCGACACCATCGTCGTTTCCGAACGCTGGTTCTAGCCGGCATGGGTGGGAAACTGCGCATCCTGCAGGTGATGCGAGCGCCTGTGGGGGGGCTGTTTCGCCATGTAGCCGATCTCACCCGCGAATTGACGGCGCGCGGGCATGACGTGGGGCTTGTCGTCGACAGCCTTGCCAATGACGGGCAGACGGAAGCCAAGCTCACAGCGCTCGGCGAATATGCGGCGCTCGGCATCCACCGCTTTGCCATGCCGCGGGTTCTCGGGGCCGGCGATCTCGTCACACCCTTCGCCGTCCGCAAGCTGGCGCGCAAACTTCATATCGATGTGCTGCACGGGCATGGCGCCAAGGGCGGCTTTTATGCCCGGCTCGCCCATGTCGGCGGTGGGCCGATCGCGCTCTATACGCCGCATGGCGGGGTGCTGCATTTTTCGGCGCGTTCCATGTCCGGCAGGCTGTTTCATCGGCTCGAAAAGCTGCTGATGCGGGAAACCGGGGCGCTGATTTTCGAAAGCGCCTATGCCAGCAGGACCTATGCCGGGCTGATCGGCGAGCCCGCCTGCCCGGTCGAGATCATCCATAACGGGCTTGCGCCGAACGAATTCGTGCCCGTCGCGCCTGGAGCCGATGCTGCCGATTTCGTCTTTGTCGGCGAATTACGAGCGCTCAAGGGCATATTCGTGCTGATCGAAGCGCTGGACGGCGTTACGCGGCCCGATGGCGGGCCGGCGAGCCTCGTCATGGCCGGAGACGGGCCGGCGCGCGCCGAATTGCAAGCGCGCATCGAGGCCAAGGGGCTTGCCGATCGCGTCACGCTTGCGGGCGTGCAGCCGGCCCGGGCCATGTTCGCGAGGGGCGCCTGTGCTGTGGTGCCGTCGCTGGCCGAGTCCCTGCCTTATGTGGTGCTGGAGGCGGCGGCGGCGCAATTGCCGGTCATCGCCACCAATGTCGGCGGCATTCCCGAAATCTTCGGACCGACCGCCGCAAGCCTGATCCCGGCCGATGACGCCGAGGCCCTGCGCATCGCCATGCAGACGGTGCTCGACCAGCCCGAACGCACCCGCACCGAGATGGAAAGCCGCCTCGTCCATATCCGCCAGAATTTTTCGCTCCAGCGCATGACCGACCGGATCGAGGGGCTCTATCAGCGGCTCGCCGGTGGCGGAAAGCCTTCGTAAACCCTAGCAGGAACTCACGGGAAGTCGCGGCCGCATAAGGGTTTGGGCTTCACCGAGTGTTCATCCCTTGGGCAGACAGTGCCGGTCGCAAAAGGACTGGTGGCGTCAATGTTTCGTGTCGATCCCAAGCAGGCTGTGCTGGAGCATGTCTCCAAGCAGACAGCGGCGGGCGCGGATGAAAATATCCTGTCGGCCGAAGCCGAGGCGATCATCGCCCTGCCGGCCGAGCGCGCCTATTCCGCCGCCCTCATCACTGGCATCGTCCAGGTGGCCGAAGCGCTGCTGCTGCTCGCCACTGGCTATACGCTGCACAGCATCGGCGGCGGCGAGGCCGGCTTTTACGTGCCGACCATTCTCGCAACGGTCCTGCTCGCCAATATCCTGTTCAATGTCGGGCAGACGCACCGCATCTATGCCTATCGCACGATGCTGTTCCAGTGCCTGCGCGTGGTTATCGGCTGGGCGCTGGCGGTGGGTGTCGTCGCCGGCGGCATTGCCCTCTTCCGGGCGACCGATGTGGTTTCGCCGGGCTGGCTCATCAATTGGTTCGGCGCCGGCGCTTGTGTTCTTGTGGTCTATCGCCTCGTGCTCGCTGCGCTGGTGCGATTCTGGACGCGCCAGGGACGGCTCAGGCGCCGCACGGTCATTGTCGGCGGCGGCAAGGACGCCGAAGCGCTGATCGACATGCTGCGGGCCGGCGCCGATGACGATATTCGCCTTCTGGGCCTGTTCGACGATCGTGTCGACGAACGCTCGCCCGAAATGGTCGCCGGCTGCCCCAAGCTCGGACGCGTCGCCGATCTCGTCGATTTCGCCCGCCGCACGCCGATCGATCTCGTCATCGTGTCGATGCCGATCTCGGCGGAAAAGCGCGTGCTCGACATGCTGACGCGGCTCTGGGTGCTGCCGGTCGATATTCGTCTCTCCGCCCATATGAGCCGGCTCAAATTCACCGACCGGGCCTATTCCTATGTCGGGACGGTGCCGGTTTTCGACATGGCCGACCGGCCGATCTCGGACTGGAACCGGGTTTTCAAATGGGTGTTCGACAAGCTCGTGGCGCTGGTGGCGCTGATCGTGTTCTCGCCCGTCATGCTCATTACTGCCATCGCCATCAAGCTCGACAGCAAGGGGCCGGTGCTGTTCAAGCAGAACCGTCACGGCTTCAACAATGAGCTGATCGGCATCTATAAATTCCGCTCCATGCGCACCGATATGACGGATGCGAGCGCCGCCCGGCTGGTGACCAAGGGCGATCCGCGCGTCACCCGCGTCGGCCGCTTCATCCGCAAGACCTCGATCGACGAGCTGCCGCAGCTTTTCAACGTCCTCAAGGGCGAGCTTTCCATCGTCGGCCCGCGTCCCCATGCTTTGCAGGCCAAGGCCGAGAACCAGCTTTATTATGAAGCCGTCGAGGGCTATTTCGCCCGCCACAAGGTCAAGCCCGGCATGACGGGGTGGGCGCAGATCAATGGCTGGCGCGGCGAGACCGATACGATCGAAAAGATCGTCGAGCGCGTGAACCATGATCTTTATTACATCGAGCACTGGTCGATCCTGCTCGACCTTTACATCGTGGCGATGACCCCGGTTTCGCTCATCAGCAAGAACGAGAACGCCTATTGAGCATTGCCGGCACAGCCGACCGCCACCCCTTCGAGGCCGGCTCGAAAGCGCTCGGCCGGGCGTTTCTGCACGTTCAGGCGGTGCGGCTGCTCGATATGCTGGTGGGGTTCTGGATCTTCACCGGCTGCCTCGTCTTCGTCGAGCCCTCTCCCTATGAGCTGAGCTTTCTCGCGGTGCTGCCGGTCGCCTTCATGGCCGGCATGGGGCTTTATCGCTCGACGCTGGGCCTGTTGCTGATTTTTGTCGGCTTCATCCCCTTCGCCCTGATCGGAGCCTTTCAGGTCCGTTTCATGGCGCTGGACGATGCGCTGATCTTCGTCATCGTCACCATCTTCCTGCTGCTCACCAGCTATTTCATCGCCAATTACGTGGCCGAAAAGACCGAACAGCGCATGCGGCTGGTGATCGGCGCCTATACCGGGGCGGCGCTGGTCAGCGCCATTGTCGGCATCCTCGCCTATCTCGGCCTCATGCCCGGCGCCGATGCCTTCCTGCTCTATGGCCGCGCCAAGGCGATGTTCAACGACCCCAACGTCTTCGGCCCCTTTCTGGTGTTGCCGGCCATGTATGCGCTGCAGCGTGTGCTGCTGGCGCGCGGTTGGACGGCCTTCTGGGCCGCAAGCATCTATATGGTGCTGTTCATCGGGGTCTTCGTCAGCTTTTCGCGCGCCGCGTGGGGGCATTTCGCCTTTTCCTCGCTGATCGTGCTCGCGCTCTGCTTCTGGCTCGAAGCCCGGGCGCATGAGAAAGTGCGGATCATGCTGATGACGCTGATCGGGCTGGCGGTGCTGCTGGTGGCGCTGGCGGGACTGCTCAGCATTCCGGCCGTTTCCGATCTCTTCGAAGTGCGCGCTGCCGGGCAGAGCTATGACAGCGGCGAGACCGGCCGTTTCGGGCGGCAAGGCTATGCCTGGGAACTCGCCATCGCCCATCCCTGGGGCATCGGCCCCAAGGAATTCAGCTTCATGCGCGTGACCGAACTGCCGCACAATGTCTATGTCAACGTGCTGCACGCCTATGGCTGGGGTGGCGGCTTCGTCTATTATCTGCTTGTGATTTCAACGCTGTGGCTGGCCTTTTCGAGCCTCAGATTCCCCTCGAGGTTCCGGCCGATGATGATCCCGCTGGTGGCGACCTTCGCCATGGTGGCGGCGGAATCGGCGATCATCGACAGCGATCACTGGCGGCACTATTTCCTCGTGGCCGGGCTCGTCTGGGGTGTCGCGGCGGCGATCCGCAATGATGCCGGCCGCTCGGGTGCTGCGCGGGGCCCGCTCATCTGATCCCGAGCAATCGTTCCGCCAGTTCCGCCGTGCCTTCGGCAAAGCCGGGCATATGAGTCTGCGCCAAACGGGTTTCGGCATGCGAGCCGATCCAGGCGAGAAGCGCCATACGCCGCAGCAGGACCATGACATCGATAATGGCGATATCCTCCTCGCCCAGCGGCCTGATCGGCAGATAGCCGCGCAGCCAGGCCGCCTTGAGCTTGGGCACCATGGGCAATGTCTCATGGAAGGAGACGGCAGCGGCGAAATCGTAGGCGAACCAGCAGAAGCCGCAATCGTCGAAGTCGATCAGCGTCACCCGGTCGCCATCGACCAGCAGATTGCCGAGCCGCATATCGGCATGGATCAAGCCGAAACGGTCCGGGCGCGTGCCATAGGCATCGAGGCGGAGACGCAGTTCGGTATCGAGACGGCCGATGATCTCGGCAATGCGGCCGGAGACACCGGGGGCGATACGCCAGTCGCCCCAAAGCCCATCGGGGTCGAGAATATGGGCCGCGCTCCAAACCTGCCGCGTAAAGCCTTGAGGCGGCGTCCAGCCTTCGGCATGGCGGTGCATGCGGGCGGCAAATCCGCCGAGGATTTCGAACACGGTTTCGAGTTCGTCCTCGGGAGACGGCTCGGCGCCAGGCAGATGTTCAAACAGCACCGCATGGCGCCCGTCAATCTCCTGCAGCAGCCGGCCATCGATGCCGGGCAGCGGCGTCGGAATGGGCAAATCGAGATCACGGCGCAAGGCCGTCATCCAGTTCAACTCGCTCTCTATGGTGGGGCGGGACTGGTAGCCTGGACGATGAATGCGGAGGCTATAGGTGCCGGCGGGAGAATCGATCCGGAAGGTGTGGTTTTCCGAATGATTGACCAGAACAGCCTTGCCGCCTCGGGTTTCTGCCCAGAGGTCCAGATAGGCGGCCACGCCCGAAATCGTCATGAACGTCCTCCGCCGAAAGCCAGGACCACAAAAACAAAACGCCACCCGAAGGCAGCGTTTGTTGAACCGGTTTGAATGGTCGGAGCGGCCGGATTTGAACCGACGACCCTTTGTCCCCCAGACAAATGCGCTACCAGACTGCGCTACGCCCCGACTGCGGGGAGACATAGATAACGCAGGCTTTTTGCGCAACCCCGATTTTCAATCTCCTACCCGATACGTGTAAATTCCACAGCGTTCGCCATAGCCCGTTGCAGAACGTCCCACGAAAAGTCCCACGAAGGTTTCTTGGTATGTTCCGGGCGATTGGTGCCACTCAACCCAGGCTATCCTCTGCATCTCGTATCTTCCGGAAATCTTCATCCGTTATCGGCTTGGGTGACACGCCTCAATCTTTTTCCCGATCCCCCTTCATCCATGGATATTCGGTAGCCGGCTTCGCCTTCGCTGCTTTGCGCGCGGCCTCTCTCTCGGCCTTCCGCCTGGCAAGCTTCTCCAGATGGAGCCGGCGCTGTTCGGCCTTGAACTCCTCAAATGTGCGTACCGCCTTTTCCACGTCCCATGGCTCGGAATGGCTATGAGCACCCTTGTGCGGCTGTGTGAACTTTTCGTCGCCCATGACGCGCCTACTGCATGATCGTTAGCGTGCCGCGGTCTCGATTTTCCGCGATCTGGTACGGCACCCTCAGGCGAAATCTCCCTGCCTCGGGGCTAAACTCGGCAAACTGAAACCCTTTCGAGAAAAGCTCATTCGCTTCCTCGATGGTAAGCTTCAGGTCACGAGCATCGCGACCGGCGAGCGTCGTTGTGAAGCTCAGCATTTTCCGTCTCCGCTTGCAGTTTGTTCTCATTTTGTTCTAGTCTCAACGCTGAGCGAGAGTCCAGATGGGAGGCGATCAAATGAGCAAGGTGTGGAGACTGGCCGGCGACATGGATGACATTGTGCCATATGGCCCGGGTGACGACTCGGGCTATGATCTCGGCATGCCCACCGAATACCGCCCCACCGTCACCGATAACACCACCATCAACGGTAACACGCCTATGGCAGCGGTCCATATTTGCGAGGGGTGTGGCTATGAAAATGCCCCGTTCGGGCAGATGGTCGGGGGCGAGATGCGCAGCTATTGCGGCTGGGTCAATGGGGCACCGGTTTGCGTCGGTAAGGGCAAGGCTGGAAAGGCGGCTTGATCTTTCCGCCCCTCCGCCCGAATTTCCATTAACCAGAGTCCTGTGGCTCTGGAATTTTCCTTGCCCGCCCCTCAGAACCTCGCCTTGAGGGCGATCTGACCGGCATGGGAATGCTGGTTCTGGGCGAACTGGCCGGTATAGTCGATAGACACGGTGAGATTGCCGGCTGGCTGGAAGTCGAGCCCCGCACCCAATTGCAGCCGGTCACGGTCGGCCTGCGGCCCAGAGATCGTGAACGGCGCCCCGCCCCCGGCCAGAGCAATGGTCTGTTCGGCAGTCGTGTCCCCGAAGCCATGGATCCACAGAGCCTTGCCGCGCAGCGTCACCGCGCCGCCGTCATCGAGCACAAAAGTCTTGGCAATGGCCGCGCCCAATCCGGTATCGAGCGTCCAGTTGCTGGCCGGATCAATCTCGGCATTGAGCGCCCCGGCCCCAGTTTCCCCCGCCCCATCATGATGAGACCATGCCGCATCCAACCGTGCCGTCGGGGTGACGGTCAGCCCCTCACCCAGTTCAAACCCATAGCCCGCCTCCAGCGATGCGCCCAACGTCCGAGCCCAGTAATCAGCCTCTGCTGTTCTATCGATGGGACCGAAGACAACGTCGCGCTGGGTCGAGATATGGCTGGCCCCGTAGGCCAGGCTGCCCTTTAACGACAGGGCGCCATCGGTCCAAGCGCCGTAAAGCCCGGCATAGCCGCCCTGGCTGTCAAGGCTCGACAACCTGTCCGGCGCCGATCCGCTGGATATGAGATAACCGAGGCCCAACCCGAAGCTAGCAGTGCCGCCTTGGAGGATGGTTTGTCCCTCATAGCCGGCCGCAAGCCCGCCTGCCGACCAGTCGAGCGCGGCGCCATTGCCATCGGTCTCGATCGTGCCGCGGCCGCCTACAGGCGTCAGCCAAAGGAACTGTTGTAGGCGATCCTGCTCGGCCGCATTAATGGCCAGTAGGCTCGCAACAGCCGTCTCCGGCACCTCGGCATAGGCCAGCGGCGCCACTTGGACCTGGCTGCCGCCAGCGGCGCCTCTATTGCCCAGCGCCCCCGAGAACAGACGGAAACTCTGGTCGATCACCATCTGGCCGGAAGCGTGAATCTCCCCGGAGGCGAGATCGAAAGCCTGGCGGGCATTGTCGGCGGACAAGCCAAGCAGCCCATTATAGACCGCTAGGGAATCCGAGCCAGGTTCCTGCCCAAAACCGTCAAGTCCAGATGCGGCAGCCAATTGGTTTGCCGTCTTCGCAGCAGTCGGGAACACTACCGGCGGCGTCGTGCCATCATCATCGTCCGGAGGCGTGGTACCGTCATCATCGTCATCATCCGGCGGCGTGGGTTCACCATCGTCGTCATCCCCCACCAGCACAATGTTCAGATCGACTGCGTCTGCATCTTCGTAGACCAGGGTTGGAACCAGGAAAGCCGACGTCGTCGTAACGCCGTCGAATGCCCCCGTCCGGCCGCCCGTGGTCTCAAGAATGCGGTAGGTCCGTCCGTCCTGGTAGCTGGTCTTGGCGTCGAGCGCTACCACGTCCACCGTGCCGCCACTGATCGTGGCCGTATCGGCATCGACCCGATCGCCGGTCCCGTCTCCCGCGATTTCCACCCGGTAGACTGAGCCGGCATTGAATGAAACATCCCCTGCAACCGTCAGCGTACCGATCGAATTGCCCGGCGAAACCATCCCGTCAACCACAGCGGCCCCAACGACGCCATTGCCCCCAAGCGTGCCAGCAGTAGAAACCGCAACACTGCCGGCGACGGAACCATTCACGATCAACGTACCCGCCCGGACCTCGGTGAGACCGGCATAAGTGTTGATACCCGCGAGTTCGAGCGTGCCGGCACCCGACTTTACCACGAAGCCTCCGGCAGACGGATCATCGGCCACACCGTCGTTGTTAGCGTCCTGATTGCCGAAATCATCCGCAATCGCATCGTTGATCGTCTGCATCTCGCCAGCATCCGGCGAAAACTCCACGGTAGCATTCTGCAGGAAGATACCGGCACCCATAGCTTGCCCGCTTTGGGAACTGCTACCGCCGGCGGCGCCGCCTGCAACCGCCCCGCCACCCAAAGTGCCTCCACCCCGGATGGTTAAGGTTGCACCATTCTGCACGAATACGGCACCGCCAAAGGCCGCGCCGCCGCCGCCAGACCCCTGGTCAACTGGATAACCGGGGGCCCCGGTGCCGGCGCCGAAGCCGCCAGCGCCGCCAGCGCCAAAGTTGCCGCCGCCGCCACCGCCTGCACCAAATCCCCCGGCGCCGCCACTTCCGCCAGAGAATGCACCGCCGCCCCCGCCGCCGCCGAAACCGCCTGCGGCGCCTGCACCACTGTCAACAGCGGCACCGCCGCCGCCACCGCCATAACCGCCGGCACCGACACGGCCCAAAATGCCGCCGCCACCGCCGCTCAAATCACTTCCATTGTCACCAGATATGCCACCGCCCGGACCGCCTCCATTGCCTCCAACACGAGAAGGCGTGCCATTCGCACCATTGTCGAACGCACCACCACCACCGCCGCCACCGCCATTATTCGCATCCGAAGAGCCGCCATTGCCGCCGAGGCCGCCACCGCCACCGCCGCCACCATGGCCGGAGATCGAAATGCCGCCGCCATTGCCACCGATAGCCCGATTGTCCACAAAGCCGAGCCCGGCGATTGTCACATGGGTTCCGGCGCGGACGTAAAGCGCACCGCCCGCCCCCAGGCCACCACCGCCGCCGGCCCCCTCTACGGCAACGCCTTCGCCGCCTGCACCGCCCTGCGCCAACCCATCCATGATGGAACCATTGACGATCTCAACCGCGCCTGCGTTGGCGAAGAACACGCGGGTAACGCCGCCGCCGGAAACAGAGTTACCAGCGAGATCAATGGTCAGTTGATCATCTGCATCGTCGCCAAGAACCGGAAGGTATCCAGTCAATGTGATGGGAGCGGTGACGATAATCGTGTTGGCCTCACCGTTGCCGTTGGCCGTATTGATGGCGCCTGCCAGATCGGTCTCGTTGGCCACGTTGAAGGTTGCGGCCAAAGTTGGCGCAAAAGGAAGAGCCACGCTGGACAGCATGGTGGCGGCAAGCAGGTCTGAATATCGCACAAAGGCCCCCTCAATAACCCCTAGTACCCCCAGGATTGATGGATAGGCAGAGGAATTGATGGCCGTCAAATAACAATTGGTATCTTTGCTGAATCCCAGGGGCGTATTGCTACGCGGCAACACGCGTTATTGTCCTAAGAGAGTTAGAGACCCACGCTGCCCGGCCGGCTTCGCTCAGCGAAAATTTCCAAGCTCTACCCGTATTTTAACTCTACGTTAACATACCAATTCACTGTGACATCCACGTATGAATAGATACGCGCGGGATATTGATGCACGTAGATCAACATATTGGATGGTTGAAATGGCGGAGGAGCCAGAAGACCAATTTACTGGTAAATTAAAAGACCTGCTTGAGAAGCTACCCTCAGCACAGCTTACCAATAGGGAGAGGCAAGTTCTCGCGCTGTTGCTGGTCGGGCGAACCGCCAAAGAAGTAGCGCAGATGCTGGGAATGTCGCACCGTACCTGCGAAGTACATCGCCGGAATATCGTCGCAAAGTTTGGCGTGAGGAATCTAACTGAACTGGCTTCCTCCGGTTTGGTGGACCGCAAAGACCTGACCCCGCCGAAGATACCGAGCCCTGCGCTACTTGCTCTGGCCAACCAGCTAAAGCAGATGCAAAAGACGGTGGACCGACTGATCGCGGAGCAACGGACGAGTTAGCTCACGAGATCCGCAACCATCCACGCACGGCCTGAATAACCCCCTCGCCCACCATTGCGAGAGTTATGCCGAGCGCGGTGAAGGCAAAGCCCACCAATCCGATAATGCCCATACCGATCATGCGCATGCGCTTCACGTCCTCGGTGACGGGTTTGATCTCTTCATCCACGAGCTTCTTTGTGGCGGCCGATTCCTCTCTCGCCTGAGCCGCCACTTTACCGACGATCGCTACATCCTCCTCGATCTTTTCCAGCTTCTGATGGATGCGCTCTCGGCTGCGCTTTCCGTCTTCGATATCTTCCTCTTGCCGGCGGGAAGCTTCTTCCAGCCGGCCGAGGGTGCGAAGGATTTCATGCAGCGGATCATCGGCCACGGCGATCTCCTGGAAGGCGAGTAGAGGTCAGCGGCCCGTCAGGACATCGATAAGGGTCCGCTTACGAGGCGTCGGAACGACCTGCTCGACACGCTGCTGCGTCACAGCATCAGTTTCCCTGAGCGGTGTGGCGACCGTGGACTTGCCGATCTTCTGGACCACCTGCGGCTTCACCGTGGCTTGATAGCTGGTCCACTGCGCATAGACCCAAAGCGCGAAGCCAATCAGGGCCGAGACGGTGAGACCGCCACCTTTGCCGGTAATGACGGAGACGATCACAGCTTGGTACTGCGGGGGAATGGAGTTGTAGAAGGTCACCAGCGTGACGACGATGCCGGCCAATTCGGGAATGCGCCGGATGAGCCACTGCACGGCGACGTTGTTGAGAATACCCATGATGATGCGCCTCCTTGTGCGCGAAGGTTTGGGATCAATCGAAATCGGGAAGGTCGACGGTCTGGCCGGCGAGATGGTGGGTGCAGTCGCTGAGGAACTGGATGCGGCCGTCAGTCACGAAGGAATGGCAGACGCTGGGGATGCCATCGGGCGTATCCGCATCAAGACCGTTGTATCGAACCAGCACCGAAGGCGTGAACGTTGGCCTGTCAGGGTTGCCATTGTAGCCCCAGCGAGGCCCTGCCCCTGTTCCAACCTTCACCTGGTGCGCGCCGTCGCAGCCGGGGCACCAGAACAGCAGCCCGCCATCGGCAGCGCTGCGCAGTTTTTTGGAGAGCGCAGCCATCAGAAGCCCCTCCAGAAAAAAGCCCCGGCGACTACCAGGGCGATGAGGGCGAGGATGATGATGGCTGGCCAGTTGAGACCGGACGGGATCGGCTCGGGGAGCGGCACGATGGGGATATCGGGCGTGGCAGCCCCGCCGGACTTCTGCCACGCATCGAGCGCGATACGAGCCCACTGCTTTCGGCTCTCGTAATGCTTTACCCCTGCCCGCAGGAAAGCCTTCTCAAAAGCCTCAACCTTGGCGTCGAGCCCTTTGGCGGCCATGAGCTTGCCGATGGCCTTGGCTTCTGTTCCTTCGATGCCCTTGAGCTCGAGGAACAGATAAGCGTAGTTTGCATCGTCGCTAGCCGGGTCTTTGCCGGTGCGGCCGCAGTAGGCCTCAAAGGCGCGCCGGCGAGGCCCCGTCCATTGAGCCCAGCCCCAGCCACCCTTGCTTCCTGCCACGACAGGCTTGAGTTCCTGCATGGCGGTGAAGCCAAGGCTCTCATGGCCCAGATTTCCAACGATAGCGGCCGCATCCTCTGGCGAGATCGGAAAGTCGCGCAGCAGCTGCGCTATGATGCCCGGCGCCTTCGCGCGGAACGTCTGTTCTGCGTTCATGAAATTCTCCAATCCTGGATATGAAAAAGCCCCGCCGAAGCGGGGCTGGTTGGCGGGCGATGAACGCCCGATGAATTCGGCATTCAGCGGCGCTAAAGCCGGGCGGACCTAGCATCGAACCATCAAATTCAAGGGAGAAGTCCGATGCTAAAACTCGTTAAATTCGCTCTGCCGATTATCGCCGTCATGGGCATAACAGCCCCCACGCAAGCGGCATGGTTGCTGCAAGGGACGGGGCAGCCGTCAGGCACGAACTACTACGCGTGCAAATGCAAGGACGGCACCATCGCGATAAACTGGACCGCGCATGCCTTTACCCAGGAGCAGTGCCAACTCGCCTGCGGTAGCCACGGCATTGTCGTGGACAACGCAACGCCGGCTAGAAATCCAATTCGGGGACCTATCTCCAATATCTTGCCCCACGAACCTCAAGCCGCGCCTCTTTCCCGATAGGAGGTATTGGCGAAAAACCATCCAAGCGCTAAGTTCCCTCCGTTGGGGGGAATTTTCACATGCAGAGCTTGCCGCGCGGGTGGCTTATCGTTGGCCTCGGTCTAGCCGGATGGGCCGCCGTCATTGCCATCGTGGTCTTGATATCGAGCCTTGGCGCCACCGCTGCGCCGATGAGCCGGGCCGTCCTGCAAGATACTGGCGTCCAGACTGCTCAATCGTGGTCATGCCAGCCGCAGCGACTGGCTTTAGCTGTAGCCATTGCTAGGTATTCTGGACGCAATAGGTAATTGGGAGGTGTCAATGGGGGAGAGCGAGAATGCGTACTGGGCTGGTCGATTTGACCTGATCTACTACAGCGTGGCACGGTCAGTCGTGCGAGGAATTTCTACGGATGCAAAGTCAATTATCGATGTCGGTTCGGCTGGATGTCCGTATCTGGATTGGTTCAGCCATATTCCAGAGCGAACATCTCTGGACCTGAGGCGGCCCTATCAGGCGCCGGGAGTCCAATCGATCAAATCAGACTTCCTCAAATGGGAGCCGGACAAGCGGTATGATATCGCCACATGCTTCCAAGTCATGGAGCATGTTCCCGACTGCTACAGTTTCGCCAAAAAGCTTTTGGCTATCGCCGACGTCGTAGTGATTTCAGTTCCATATAAGTGGCCAGCTGGCAAGGTGAGCACCCACGTCCAAGACCCTGTCGATGAGTATAAGGTCTACAACTGGTTTCGCCGGCACCCCAATTTCCACTACGTCTGCACCGAAGTTGCGACACCACAATCCCGCCTCATCCACGTCTACGACAAGATCAAGGAGCCATGGCCCTCTTTGAGCCGGCGAAACGAATTCCTTCGCAATCATGAGAAGCGCCAACAGCGAAAAACGCTGTCTGAAGAAAGCAAGTTATCCGTTGGTGCCGGAAGGGTTGACTAAGTGCCCACCGATCGCTCGCGCTGGGAAACTCCGCATTGAAGCTACCTCCGTGCTGGCACATCGTTAAAACCCTAGCAGCCGGCCGCCGATTGCCCGAGCGGGCAAGCTCGATGCAGGCACCTTAGGCCTTCCGCCCATCAACCGGAGGGCCTCAGCATAGAGGCGGCCGATATCGGCCAGGGCGTAACCCAGATAATGAGTACCGTCAGAGGTCGGATAATGACCGCAGAGCGCCAGCCCGATCCGATCCGAACTATTGACGATATCGAGGATGCGCGAATTGCCGGTGGCATGCGACTCGCTCAGTGATAGCTGCCCCATGACAATGGGAGTTGTCGGCGAAATCACGCCATCGCTCTCCCATGCGGACAGGAGCAAAGCAAACTGGGCCAGCGTGATGCCTCCCTCGCCCTGATGATAAAACACCCCGTCGACCGACGAGACGCCGGCTGCATCCAGCACCGCCGCGACGCGCTCGTACATCGGCCCCGGCGTGCCGTCCGCCCCCATCCAGGTCGAGATACCTTCGGCGCCCTTGGAGACGAGGATCAACCGCTGGTCCTCGCCCGTGCGCGCTGCCAGGTGGCTGCATGCATGGATAGCAAGGTTATTGCGGCCATTCACAAAGGGGTTGGCGTTGCGGTTCGGCGCCACGAATGCAGTGCCGAGATTGGTCAGGTCCTCAAGGTCATTCTCATTGTCCCAGCAGGTGACGCGGGCATCGATGTCGAAGGGGCCACCCTCGCCGCGGCCGTCCATATTGGACTGGCCTGTTGCAAGCCAATCAGCCATCGACAAACTCCCAGATGATAACCACACCGGGTGCTCCTGCTCCCCCAGGCTCCGCCTGGTCGGAGCCATTGGCTGATGTCCCAACGATGACGGCCGAGCCGCCACCGCCGGCTCCGTAACCATTGCCAGGATTGCCTGCAACGAATGTCGGCATTGCAGGATTGGAAGCTACGGCACGACCAGCCCTTCCGCCACCGCCAAGCTGGCTTCGCCCGCCATTCCCCGCAATCGCGGCGCTTGAACCAAGGCCGGAACTGGACCCAACCTGTGTACTATGCCCCCCAGGATCGCCGGGAACATTCACAGCTCCATCTCCCGTTGGGGTGCCGCCGACACCGCCTTGACGGCTATTGAAGGACGCCACTGCATTTCCGACACCGCCCCCCAGCCCTCCCGGGGCCGAAACGACGACATCGCCCATCGTAAAGGACGAGTCGCCTCCGGGTCCGCCGGCCGCCTCAGATGGCGCGCCACCAGCGCCTACAACAATAGCGGCGACTTCCAGTGGACCCTCAACAAACACAGGCTTAAAGCCACCACCACCACCGCCACCGCCGGCGCCAGCCACTTGGACGTTGGCAGCTGTGATTGTGGCAGCTCCACCCGCGCCGCCGCCAGCCTGCACCTCGACATAGATGGCGGTGACATCAGGATCGAAGGACACAGCGGCGTCATCTGCATTAAATACGCGTGGCGCACCGCGCAGCACGTAGCCATCAAGACCCAAACCGGCGCGGGCAGCAGCAACATCCTCATCCGCACCCAGCCGCGACACCCAAAAAGAAGTGACCCCGTTAATGTCGCCAGTCAGGCCGCGCGGTACAGACAGATTGACGCGATAGCCGCCCGCAATCGGCTCCCAATCCCAGGCAGCGGGCTGGCCCGGTGACAGCGTCGTGATCGTGCCCGGCTCCACGATCATACCTCGCGGAATTTCGAAGCTGAGATCATATCCGCCGGCCTTTGGCGTCGGCGTCACTTCGGGCGGCTCGCCATAAGGCACCTCGGTGACTTCGGTAACGTCGAGGGTGATGGCTGGACCGGTGACGTAGGCCGGCGCTGACCAATCCGCACTGGCATTGGTCAGCTTGGTATAGATCGCCGCGCGACCGTCGCCGGTGTTGGCGACCAGAACCGAAAACCCCGCCGCCTGTCCGTTGTATGCGGCGCGACCTGTAAGATTTGCGACCTGAACGTCATAGTTGGCACCGCTCACCAGGTCACTCTTCGGGATTAGCGCCATTGACCCCGAGCCAGTAAATATCGGCACCCGGTCCGCTGCCCCAATGAGGGATGCCAGAGCTTCAAGATTGCCATTGGCCATGACCGTCAGCAAATCGCGCACCGCTTTCTGGTAGCCGGTGTCGTAGGGCGTGAACTGGATTTCGTAAGGTTCTTCTTCCTGCTCAAGGGCGGGAACTTCATAGGCCAATGTCAGCGACGTATTGCTGCTGACCGCCGCAATGCGAACACCTGCCCCTTTATGGGTCCCAAACAGGTCGCCTTTGCGCACCGCGCCCGCCCACTGCGTCCCTTGCCCGGTAACGGCGGTGCCGGCCACTGTGGCCGTGCCGGTGTTATAATGGGAGATATCGATGTCCATCGTCGCTTTCTCGGCAATAAAAAACCGCCTCAAGGGCGGCGTTGCGAACGGTTGATGAGTGAGCGAGCGCTATGCCGGATCGACCGGATCGGTCGCTTGCTCGGCCATCGGCACTGCCGCTTTCTCGGCTTTGGCAGCTCGAGCCTCGGCCTCATCGAGCAAATGTTGCAATAGCTTCGCGCGGCTCTCCCAGAAGTCGGCGGCCGCCTTGTAGTGCTGCGCTGCGGATAGGGGGGATATTTGGGTCTGGCTCACGGCTCTATCCTTTCGGCCACGCCATTGATGATGCGGTATTGGTTCTGGTCCCACGCACCCTCTATCCAGAGTTGGCGCCCAGCCTCACACTGGACGGCAATCTGCTCGGGGTCGTTGGTCGAAAAGGTCTGAATGATCTCACCCGTCTCAATGTCGTAGACGGTAAATGTGAGGGCGCCTGGTGGCGGATCATTTGGCAGCATATTGCACGCTCAATCGACAGCTATTGATGGTGGAGCCCCAGCCGTTGGTCCCGAACAGTATCTGGAACTGCAATGTGCCCGAGACACTTGGCGGCACGAAAACGTAAGACCCGTTCCGCGATAGGTCTTGAGCGGCTGTGCCGTTGTCGAGTTGCTGGAGTCGCGTCCAACTGCCAGACGTGCCCGACCGCCATTCGAGCCATGCTGCCTGGCCCCCGGTCACCTCATAGTCAAACCCGATAAAGATAAGCGAGAGCACGCCCCCGCCGTTGTAGGAGAGGGTAACCGGGACGCTGTACCGGGTAGGATTGGCGCCACCTGATGGAATAGTGACTGGTCCCACGGATGTATCGACAACGGAAGTCACCGCACCGCCGGCGATCTTGATCCGCGCAACCTGAAGGTCGCCGATCTTCGCCGAGGTAATGGCGGCTGTATCGATTTTGGCAGACGTTACGGCAGCAGTTCCTATCTTGGCTTCCGTAATTGCCCCATTTGCAATATTGGCCGTGGTGGCAACGAGATTGTCGAAAAAGCCCGCTGATGCGGTGAGCGCGTCGACGTTGATATTTACCGCCGTTAAATTCCTGATCCGCGCGTTGTCGATATAAACGTTGTCACCATCCACCACGAGCAGCCCGCGTTTTGCTCCGGTCGGGCTGGTGATCGCAGCTATCCGGCCGGCGACAAGGAGTATCTGCGAATTTCCACTGCCGGCGGTGATGTAAAGCGCGGAATTGGCGGGACCAGCGCTACCATTGGTGGAGGCCGACAATGCGATGCGGACATCTTCGCCTGTCCCTGCGGCAGAGGTATATATCCGTAGCAGTCCCTCCGCTGATGCACCGGGCACGCTCGATACGAGCGACAGGATGGCGTTGCCAATGGCGGTAAGTCCCGTGTCGCTATCATGCACCTCTGCCGACAACAGATTGACCGCTTCAGCAGTGGCCGGCAACCCTGTATCCGGGTCGAACACCTCGGCTCGCAATTCCTCCATCCGCAACACCAATGCCGAATTCGGCCCGGTGGCGACAAGGATGCTCTCCGTCCACTCCGCCTTGCTGGTCTGGTAGACCGATGTCAGCTCGCGGCGCAGGATCTGCTTGTCGTTATAGTTCGCCGCATCCTGATCGGTATCGAGCAGCAGATTGCGACGAGCCTGCTCGATGGTTTCGCGGGTGTTGTGGGTGGCCCAGTCATTGAGTTCGGCGACTTCCTCTCTGATTTCAGCAGCGAGATCATCGATTTCGATATCGAGGCTGGAAAGCCCAATATTGGGCGTGGTCACCGGCAGCCACGAGGATGCGACAGTTGCGCGACCGGAGAACGGCACATACTGGATCTGGACGCGATAATCCTCGTTTCGAAACAGCGCCTCGGTTAGCCGCGCCGACCCCAAAATTGGTCGCGGCACCTCCCCTTCCCAAACCAAGTCTCCGGGATCGCCATCATCATCGAGAGCAACCGTGATGCGCACTGCCCGCACATCGGCAGTAACCGACGCGGCAGACCAGAAGGCATCAATGGCCGGGCGGCGGGGTCGCCCCTGACTGTCCAGGGCGATGGACGGCTCGACATAGAAGCCGGAAACCTCCTGCGGCGTCGGGCGGGCAATCGTCAGCGGCGAGAAGCTGAACGGCAACTCGAAGTCTTGATGCCAGTCGTAATCCTCGGGGTCGATCTCCTGAAGGCTCGCGATCTGGTTGGCATTCGGCAGGTCCTCCATCACGGTGATGAGGAACTGCTTGTTCACATAGCCATTGCGCTCACTGGTCCAGATGGCTGTGTCCAGCACCTCGTATTCCCACCATGCCGGCGGCATGGTCTGGACGTGCTTGCGGAAGCGGCGCGTTTCCTCGATAGCGGCGCGCATAAGGCTCTGCACCTGCACCGCGTAGGGGACCGCCTTATAGGTGGTCGAGAACGGAAGGCGCCGTCCGTCATCGAGAGCTTCGAGGTCGCTCCGATACCGCGGCGGAGCATCCTTGTTCTCCCACGCCTCGGCCGGTTCGGGATAGCTGGCCGTTGCTCCGTTATAGGTGCTTTCCAGCCCAGGAAACGGATCCAGTGTTTGCTCTTCGGTGATGATGATATCTTCGTCGGCGAAGGAGACGACGGGCTCGTTCGGCTCTCCAACCAGCACCTTGTAGATGCCACCGATCTCGGCGATGCGGCCTTCACATGCTTTCAGCAGCTCCCCGATGACCGACTGCGGCTCTTCATCGACAAGAACTTCGAGGCCAAACCGAAACCGCTTCTGCGTCCCGCCACCGGATACCGATACGAGCTGGTCGCACTTGTTCATCTCAACGGACCAGGTCGCATAGGGCAACCGGTTCTGCGTGATGCTTTGGCCGCCGAACATCCACCGTCCGTCCCAGCGGATGCCGAGGAGGACGTTGTAAATGCCAACGACGGGATTGTCGGAGAATGCCCATGTCGAGGGGCTGTTGAGGCGCTGAGTGCCCGAGCCGCCGACAGTGCTGTCCTTTCGAGGATCGTAAAGAGGAATGCCCTGCACGGCAAAGAGGTAGTCAGGCAGTCCCGAGAAGAGCCCCCGGTTCGCCAAAGCCGTTACCACGGCATAGGAGACGCCCCATCCAACCATATCCGATTGCCAAGGCCTATCGGGATCACTACCGAATTTTGAGCGCAGCAACGGGTCCGCGTTTACCTGTTCGCCGGTGACGAAACGGACCCACAAATGGTCCTTCCCATCTTCGCGGCATTCCAATACCGGATAGCCTAGGGTGGGATGCGCGGAGCTACCCAGGGTGCCATTGACGCCATTGAAGAAGAACCCGGCGAGGCTGGTCACGGTCAGGTCGGAAAGCGAGATGACCTTAGTGAAATAGGCATTCGGGGTCTCCCCATCGTCGCCCCAGGTGCCGGCGTATTCCAACTGGCCGGCAGTGCCGTACGTGCCCATGACGAAGGCAAGCGGGTTATCTCCGCCGGTCTGGATGGAGCCTCGGACGCCCGCGGGCCGATGTTGCTGCTGATCCTGCCTGAATATCTGCTGGATAAGCGACGAGGCAAAGCTGACCGCGATGCCGATGATCAGGTTTACAAGAAAAGCCGGCATTTATCGCTTCCTCGGCAAAATGCCGCCGCTCCGGCTCTTTGCGCTGCCGGATTTGTCCTGGGACGCCTTCTCTTCGCCCCAGAAGATGTCCCACATGCCTGCCGTCCCCGAGTATCGCCGGAACCGGTCGCCGTCGCGCAGCCGCTGGGTTTCGTCGCTTCGCTTGGCAGGGTTGGTCTTGGTCAGTTCGCGCGTATGCGAGACGATGCGTAGCGTCGTGTCGCCCTGCCCGCCCACTTCCGGAATGCGCGTCGGATTGGTGTTGACCTGGCCCAGCCGCCGACAACGCGGAGCGGAGGCCAGCAACATGCTTACCGGGTCCAGATATCCCCGGTGGATTTGCACCCTGGCGTTGCGGATATCATACCCGCGCGTCATCAGCTGCACGGCGGGATGGAGGTGATTGAGCACCACCTGCGTAGTGTCGACCGAAAGCCCGATCTTCATCGGGATCGGGTCCATCTTCACGATGGGTGCATTGTCGCCATAGTAATTCCGGCTGACGGTTTGCAGCGTCTCGCCATCGACAATATTGGTGATGACGTCCTCGCCGAAGTCGGTAAAGCCGAAGGCGCGATCAGCGATGCGGTCAAGCGCCGTGACGGCCGCATTGCCGAAGCTCTCCCACACACCTTCTCCTTCACGTAGCCCCTGAGCGAAGCCGGTGAAGAACTCGTTGAAGGTCGCCCTTGAGAACTGCATCTGCTCATCGAGCGCAGCCTGCACCATGGCCGCCTGCTCCATCTCGACCGCGAGGCCGGCATACTCCGCCGACATCTGATTGATCTGCTGGATCAGCGGGTCGGTGATCTGGACGTTCGCCTGCTTTGCCTGGCTGAGGAGGTCGAACGCTGCACGTTGGCGCTCGATCTCGAATGTGGACTGCCCGAGCAGGTCCATTTCCATGCGCTGCTGCTCTATGCGGCGCATGAAGGATTCGGTGGCATTGTCCCATTGGTTGAAGGATTTGGCGCCGGAGCGACCATCGGCGAGCGCCTGACGGCGCCTCTCGACTTCATTCTGGGCAGCTCTGGCCGCCTCGTATGCAGCCGTAATATCGTCCCCAATCCCGAGGATGGCCGTCTGTGGATTGGACATGCCTTTCTGATAGGCGGCGTCTGTAATTTCCCCGATGCTTCGAAGTTCGGGAGTGAGAGCTTTCAGGGTTTCGAGGGTTTTAAGCGGTCCCGCAGGGTCGAAATAGTCGGAGAGGGTTTGATCAACGGACAGCCCCGCAAGCGCGTGTGATTGGGCGACAACCTGATCCACCGCGTTACCAAAGGCGATAGCCTTCAAGGCGCCCTGTTCAAACTGGTCGATAATCCCCGCCAGCGTTCCAGAATGCCAAGAAAAGGCCCGCTCAAGGCCATTCATCTCATTACGGACATCCTGCAATCCGAGGTAGAATTCTTCCGCAGAAGCATCGCCTTCGACGAACCTTCGGGCCAAGTCCCCCAAGGACTGTTCCGCATCGCTGCCCCACCCGTCCCAGAGGCCGCTGAATTTCTCAACTTGGGCGTTTAGAGCTTCAACCTCACCGCGCGCCGCCTCGAATTCCTGGTTGATCTGCGTTTCGGCTATCGCCGTCACACATTCCATGTGCAACGATATGTCCATCCCACTCCAATAGAAAAGGTTCGTCTAGGCCCACTGCGTCTAGTCCATCGTCTACGACGACGGCACCGTAGAGAGGTTTGAGTGACTGGACTCCTGCCCGTCCTTCTGTTTTTCTAACATATACCAAGATGTTGGGAGGGCGCATTGGATGTATTTGAGATGAAGACAGCCATCGTTGTGGCTGACGAAAAGCACCAAGAACTGGTATTCAACTTCCATCCGATAAAGGATGATCCCGAAATCAACCTATCTATACCGGCGGCTTCAGTGGGCCACCTGGTCGCGCAAATCGCAGCAGCGCATCAGAGCTTTGCTCTGAAGGCGAACGACATAAGCGCAGCGCTGCTTCCACTAAAGCTTAGCGGCGTCCGCGTGATGGATTCCGCGCAGGGCAACATCCTTCTCCTTCAATTTGAGGGAGTTTTTGAGCTTGCTGTGATCGTTGACCCTGAGAATCTGGACAAGCTGGCAAATGCAGCTCTATTGGCTGCCGGACCAAGCACCTACGATCCTCCAAAGCCGAACTGATCTCTTCACCAAGAAGACGCACCAAACCCTCCTATCTGTTCCCATTTTGAGAATTTCTGCTTGTTCCCAAATCAGGAACATGTTACATATTGGGCATGAGGATCATCGCCCGACAGACATTGGTTGCTTTCTATGCCCTCCATCCGGAGACGAAGGCGTCAGTTGAACGGTGGTTCTCGACCGCCAAGGCTGCATCATGGGGCACGACTGCCGAAGTGCAAGCCGCGCTTCCAAAGGCCAAAGTTCTGAATGCAGAACGCGTTCGGTTTGAAATCGCTGGTGGAAATTACCGAATGATCGTCGCGTTCGATTTTCAAAGGCAGATCGCCTTCATCAAGTTTGTTGGCACCCACGCGGAATACGACCGCGTTGATGCCCTGACCGTTTCACTGTTCTAGGAGGACACTATGGATATTCGTCCTATTCATACCGACGAGGACCACGCCGCCGCTCTGGCTGAAATTGAACGCCTTTGGGGCGCAGAGATCGGCTCTCCCGATGGCGACCGCCTAGACGTTCTCGCCACCCTCGTGGAAGCCTACGAAGAAAAGCGGTGGCCAATCGACGCCCCTGATCCGATTGATGTTCTCCGCGCCGTCATTGATGGTGGCGAACACACTCAGGCAGAGCTTGCCGAACTTCTCGGCTCACGACCGCGCGCATCCGAAGTGTTGAACCGCAAGCGCGCCTTGACGGTGGAAATGATCCACAAGATTTCGACCCAGTGGCATATCCCCGCCGATCTTTTGGTACGACCCTACCACCTCGCGGCATAGGCTAGCCTACCGCACAAGACCCCCGGGTATCCCATGCATTCTGCCCCGCTTCGGCGGGGCTTTTCTTTTGCCGCCCTCCCTTGCAGTTGCCATCGCATCTGTACGCTACGAAGCTCTAGGCGCGGGTAGGTCGCTCAAGGATTGGAACAAAAACCCGCCATCACCTACCGGAATTGCGCGTCCAATCTGTACTTTCTTGGCGCCCACTCCCCAGAGCACTCCTGCAGAACGTTCAATATCAGGCGAAGAGGGGATGATTTTGATAAGTTCTCGGGCGCCCCGAGTGGCGTCAACCTCACGGTCGGCGCCGCCTTTACTCGCTACATGATTGAAGTTGGCCAGTACCACGCCCAAGCAGCCACCACGCTGGCCAATCTCGAATGGCTCGAGATCCATTTAGGCAAGGGTCGCGCTTTAATGGACGTTGGTGAGAATGAGGTTTCCTTCCTCGTAGCACGACGGCGGCAGGACGTGCGCCGTGTCGGGAAGATAGAGAACCGGACCAAGACAGTCAGCAACGCCACGGTCAACCGGACATGCACCGAGCCGCTGCGCAAGGTGATGCTTCGGGCCAAACAAAAGTGGGGCGTTCCAGTTCAGGAAATTGACTGGTCGGGTCACATGCTATCGGAGCCGAAAGAACGTGTGCGCGAAGCGCGACCGGATGAGGAAGCCGGCATTATGGATGAACTCGGTCGCGGCTATGATGTTGCCGTTGAGTTCGCAATGATCACCGGCTGTCGGCGCATGGAGATAGTCGGGCTGGTTTGGCAGCGCGTCGACTTCTTCAATCGGCAATTCACCGTTATCGGAAAATTCGACAAGGCGCGAACCATCCCGATGAGCAATGCAGTGTTTGAGCTCCTTTGGGGGGAGAAAGACCACGATCCGGTCCACGTCTTCACCTATGAGGCAAGACGGACGGATAAGCGAAAAGGCATTTACAGAGGGGTTCGATATCCCATGACGGATGCCGGGCTGCGCACGGCCATGAGGCGAGCAGTGGTGAATGCTGGAGTGGAGGATTTCCGGTTCCACGATACCCGGCATACGGCGGCCACCCGCATTCTGCGCAATAGCAACCTCAGGGTGGTTCAAAATTTGTTGGGGCACTCCGACCCAGCAACTACAGCCAAGTATGCCCATGCCGTAGCTGACGACATTCGTGCGGCAATGGACGCAACGCGTCCCACCAGATTGCCACAAGACGAAGTGGCCTATCGGCTAAGTACGTTGAAGAAAAATCGGAAATCGGAATAGGAGCCGCTGTCCCCCAGACAAATGCGCTACCAGACTGCGCTACGCCCCGACTGCGGGGACACATAGTGAAACCGCCGTAGGGAGGCAACCCCCAAAATTGCCTTCCCGGGCTGCTCACCCCAATTTCGCCTAAAACATACCTGAACGGAACTTAATCGCGTTCAGCGCCTTTTTACGCTGATAGGGGAGCGGCAATGAATTCCAGTGACGGATCGGGCGAGATCGAAATCGTGCCGCCAGAGGCAGGCGCCGGCGACAGCCATGACAGGACGGAAACTTCCGCAGAGCAATTGGCGGGCATGGATATGCGCCACTTCCGCGAGGCGCTGGGGGAGCTTCACTGGTCGACGCTGACGCTGGCCGATATTCTCGGCTGCGATGCCGGCACGACGCTCGCCTGGTTCCACGGTCTCGAAAGCGTGCCGCCGAAGATCGGGAGCTGGCTTGAAGCGCTGGTGGCCGCTCACAAGAGCGTCCCGACGCCCACCGATTACAGGGAAATGGATGCCGAGGCCGCTTCCGAGACCGGACGGATGGCATAGGCGCAGCGGCGCGCGCCCAAGGGAATGTGTTCGAGGCGCGTCACTTCGGCATCCGGCCCCAGAACCGAACGGAAGACATCGAGTTCGGCGCGGCAAAAGCCTTGGCAGGCCGTGGCGGCGGCGCAGATGGGGCAATGATTTTCAACGAGCAGGAAGCTGCCATCGGGCTCGGCCATCCAGCTTGCCATATAGCCCTCTTCGGCCCGCAGACGCGCCAGAGCCGCGACACGCCCGGCAAGATCCTGCCCCTCGGTCGCCGCATGGTAAGCCGCTGCCGTCTGGGCCTCCCGCGCGCCGATAACGGTGTCGATGGCGTCTTCTCCCAATTGCGTGCGGATGATGTCCAGCAGCTGCACGGTCAAGGCGGCATGGGTATCGGGAAAGCGCTGATCAGCCCTGGCGGTCAGGCGCCAGAGTTGTGTCGGCCTCCCGACGCCGATTGCCTGGCTTTCGGCCTCGACCAGCCCCTCATCGGCGAGCCGCAAAAGCTGCTGACGCGCAGCTTCGCCGGTGGTGCCAAGCATGGTGCCCAAAGCCGCCGCCGACTGCGTTCCATGCATTTTCAGCGCCATCAGAATGCGTTCCGACGGCCGTTTCTGGGGCGGTTTATTTTCCAAGGACTCGCTTGACATATCGCCTTGCGCGTTATTCAAAGAACTCGCTTGGAAAATAGATCGCGCCGGCGCAAATGACAAGCCGGCCGGAAAGGACACGCAAATGACCTTCACCCTGCCCGCCTTGCCCTATGATGCCTCCGCCCTCGCCGCCCGTGGCATGAGCCAGGAAACGCTGGAGCTGCACCATGACAAGCACCACCAGGCCTATGTGACCGCGCTCAACGGCTTCGTCGAAAAGAACGCCGATCTTGCCGGCAAGTCTCTGGAAGAGATCATCGCGCTGACCAAGGACAAGGCCGACCGCGCCCCGATCTTCAACAATGCCGGCCAGCACTGGAACCATATCCATTTCTGGAATGCGCTGAGCCCCGATGGCGGCAGCGTGCCGGGCGAGCTTTCTGCCAAGATCGACAGCGATTTCGGCGGGTTCGAGGCCTTCAAGGAAGTTTTCAAGACCGCCGCAATCGGCCAGTTCGGTTCGGGCTGGGCCTGGCTGATCCTCGGCACGGACGGCAAGCTGGCCGTCACCAAGACGCCGAACGGCTCCAACCCCATCGCCACCGGCGAAGGCAAGCCGCTCCTGGGCCTCGATGTGTGGGAACACGCCTATTATGTCGATTTCCGCAATCGGCGGCCCGATTATGTCGGCAATTTTCTCGACCGGCTGGCCAATTACGAATTCGCCGAAGCCAATCTCCTCGCCTGATAAGAACGGTCATGGATCGCCGCGGCGATCCATGACCGGGGACGTTCGTTATGACTTATGTCGTGACCGAGCAGTGCATTGCCTGCAAACATATGGATTGCGTGGAGGTCTGCCCTGTCGATTGCTTCTATGAAGGCGAGAACATGCTGGTGATCCACCCGGATGAGTGCATCGATTGCGGGGTGTGCGAGCCGGAATGCCCGGCCGATGCCATCGTGCCGGCGTTCAGCGCCGAACTGGATGAATGGGTGGCATTCAACGCCAGATATGCCCGGCTCTGGCCCAATATCACCGAAAAAGGTATCGCGCCCGCCAATGCCACGCAAATGCAGGGCGTGCCCGATAAGCTCAAGACACTGTTTTCGCCCGAGCCGGGAGAAGGTTCGTGAAGTCCCCCTCGCCTTTCCCGAGCCTGCTGGAAGTGAAGCCCACCGACAAGCCCGCCATCGGCGAGCGCGAATTCCGCGACCTCATGGCGTCCCTCGCTTCCTCGGTGAGCGTGGTGACCGCCGCGCATGAGGGGGAAGCCCTGGGGCGGACGGTGACTTCGCTGTTCTCGCTCGGCATCACGCCGCCGACCATTCTCGTCTCCATCGACCTGATGAGCCGGCTTGCCGATCTCATCACCAAATCCGGCCGCTTCTCGGTGGCGATCCTGGCGCAGGACCAGCAGATCATCGCCGATGCCTTTGCCGGAAAGCTCGGCGAGATCGACCGCTTCGCCTTCGGCATCTGGGGGCAATGGCCCTCGGGCAATCCGCAGCTTTACGGAGCGGCGACGCTGATCGATTGCGAACTGGTGGGATCGATCGAAACCGCCGGGCACATGCTGTTTGCCGGCAGCCCAATCGAGACGGAGATCACCGACAAGGCGCCGCTGATCTGGCACAAGCGGGGCTATCGCGGCCTCAAGGCATAAAGGGAATGGCGCCCGGCAAGGCGGTTACAAGTTTGTACCGTCTTGCCGGACGCTTCACCCTGTCCTATTTCTGCTTTCGCGGAACAATTCCGCACAATCGTTCTCAGGGCGGGGTGTAATTCCCCACCGGCGGTAAGAGGTTCGCCTCAAAGCCCGCGAGCGCCCGGACTATCGGTCCGGGGTCAGCAGATTCGGTGTGATTCCGAAGCCGACGGTCATAGTCCGGATGAGAGAGAACGGGTTCGAATCTGGCCTTGCCGCTTCGCGCCCTTGCGCTGCGGCGACCGCTTCCTTCCCGTAACCCTGAGGTAACTGGTTACGAGAAAGGACGAAGAATTGAGCCAGATTGCCTCCGCCTCCACCCTTCTTACCCCCAATGTGCGTGGGGCCGCCTTGATGCTGGCCGCCGGTATCGCCTTTGCCGGGGTCAATGTCGCCATGCCGATCGCGACCTACACGCTCGGCTTTTCTTCGACCTCCGCCGTGTTCTGGCAATATCTCATCGCCTTCGTGCTGTGCATTCCGCTGGTGTGGAACATGGGCGCCAAGGCGCTGAAGACCAGTCATCCCGTCGCCCATGTCGCGCGCATCGTGCTGTCGGCGGCCGGGGCGCAGATGTTCGGCCTCGCCTTCGCCTATGGCGTGCCTTTGTGGCAGGTGATCGCGCTGGTGATGACTTCGCCCTTCTTCATCCTTCTGGGCGCCATCGTGTTTCTCGGCGAAAGCGTCAGGTTCACCCGGTTCGCGGCGACCTTTACCGGCTTTACCGGCGCCATGATCATCCTCCAGCCTTGGAGCGCCAACTTCACCTGGGCGGCTGTGCTGCCGATCGCGGCGGCGGCGCTATGGGGCGGCGCTTCGCTCATCACCAAATATCTGACGCGCGACGAAAAGCCGGAATCGATCACGCTCTACATGATGCTGCTGATGACGCCCGCCAATGCGCTGTTCCTGTTCCCCGCCGGCCTCGCCCTACCGAGCGGCAACGTCCTGTGGCTGATCCTCATCATCGGCGCGTTGACGGCGGCGGCGCAATATCTGCTGACCCGCGCCTATGCGGTGGCGGATGCGACCTATCTCCAGCCCTTCGATGATCTCAAGCTGCCGCTCAACGTCCTCGCCAGTTGGATCATCCTGGCGCAGACGCCCGATCTCTATTTCTGGCCCGGCGCGATCCTGATCGTGGGCGCTTCGCTCTATATCATGCGCCAGGATAGCGGCCGCGCATCGGTCGCGGCTGCAGCCTGACGAGGTTTCTCGGGGCCACCCGTGGTGGCCCCGGTCGCTTTGGCATTTTCCACGCCGCCGCAATGCGCTAGGAAGCTCAGGACGAGAGGAGTCGACCATGGCGATGCTGAAACCGAACGACGTCACCTGGTTCCGCCCACTCTGGCGCCGGATCGCGGTCACCGTCTTCCTCGCCGTCTGGTGCATCTGGGAATGGCTCAACGGCGACATGTTCTGGAGCCTCTTGGTGACGGCAGCCCTGGCCTATTCGCTCTATAATTTCTTCTATGCCTTTCCGAAGGAAGAGGAAGCCAGCCAGCCTCCACTGCCGAATGAGCCGCCGGAAGAGTAAGCGGTGGAAGACGATGACGCGCCCTCGCACCAGCTGTCATTCCGGCGAAAGCCGGAAACCAGTTTGATGACGGCTCAGGAAAACTGGATCCCGGCGTTCGCCGGGATGACACGCGGCGTATTGTAGTGGCGTTGCGATCGACTCACGTCTCCCGGGCACGCTCCAGCAGTCGTTTGCATTCGAGCAGGGTCTTGAGGACGTCGGAGAGCTTTTCGCGATCTTCGGCATCGATGGCGGGGCTCGCGGTCATGGCGGCTTCTTCGAGTTCGGCCTCGTCGCCGGCGCTCTCCGCCAGTTCGAGCATGGGCAGGATATCCTCGACGGATTTGCCCTCGCCCACGGCGATGACATAGCGGCTGCCCTGCTCTTTGAGGATGCGCTGCACGCCCTTGATGGTGAAACCCTGATCGTAGAGCAGATGCCGGATACCGCGCAGCAGCAGCACGTCATCGGGACGATAATAGCGCCGCCCGCCGCCGCGTTTCAGCGGCCGGATCGTCGAGAAACGCGTTTCCCAGAAACGCAGCACATGCTGCGGCAGGTCGAGTTCTTCCGCCGCTTCGGAGATGGTCCGGAAGGCGTCAGGAGACTTGTCCACCACGCTCCTCCTCTAACGAGAAAGCTTTATTTTCCAGAGCCAACCATAGATTTGTTGATCTTGGTTTTCAACACGTTGCTCGGTTTGAACACAAGAACCTGTCGCGGCAGGATCGGAACTTCCTCGCCGGTCTTGGGATTACGGCCGATCCGCTCGTTCTTGGAGCGCACCTGGAAGGAGCCGAATGAGGATAACTTGACGTTGCTGCCGTCGATCAGGGCGTCGCCGATCAGTTCCAGCACCCGTTCGACCAGTTCGGCCGATTCGGTTCGAGACAGGCCGACCGTGCCATAGACTGCTTCGGCCAAATCTGCTCTCGTCACAGTTTTCCGCGTCATTCGCACCCCCGTTTCGCCGTCGTGCTTTGTTCACGAGCCGAGGCCAATAATGCACCCGAAGTAGTTACGTTGCGGCCCGACCCCACCCAAATCGCCCGACGCAGCACTCACTCGGGCGGAATTGCACGAGCGCACCGAATTCTCCACCGAAGCACACTAATGCCTTGAAACGCCAGCGGTCAATCGGGACAAAAGGCGCGTCACCAGCGAATAAGCGAAGCGCCCCAGGTAAAGCCGCCGCCCATGGCTTCCAGCATCACCAGGTCGCCTTTCTTGATGCGGCCATCGGTGAAGCCCTCATTGAGCGCCAGGGGCACGGAGGCCGCCGAGGTGTTGGCGTGGCGATCGACGGTGACGATGACCTTTTCGGGCAGGATGCCGAGCTTCTGGCCGGCGCCGTCAATGATGCGGCGATTGGCCTGGTGCGGCACGAACCAGTCGAGCGAATTGACGCCATAGCCGGTCTTTTCGAACACCGAGCGCACGACATCGGTGATCTTGCCGACGGCGTGGCGGAAGACCTCGGGGCCTTCCATATGGACATAGCCGACGCTGAGCGTCGTCGAGGGTCCGCCCTTGGTATAGAGCTTGTCCCAGTATTGCCCGTCCGAACGCAGGCTCGATGCTAGAACGCCGCGTTCCGGCGCATCGTCGAGCACATGTTCGACTTCCATCACCACGGCGCCGGCGCCATCCCCGAAGAGGACACAAGTGGTGCGGTCGGTCCAGTCCACGATGCGCGAGAAGGTTTCGGCGCCGATGACGAGGGCCCGTTTGGCGAGACCGTTCTTGAGATAGCTGTCGGCGGTGGCGATGCCATAGACGAAGCCGGAGCAGACGGCCTGAAGATCGAAGGCCATGCCGCCGTGAATGCCGAGCTTGTGCTGCACGATGGCGGCGGTGGCCGGGAAGGTATAATCGGGCGTGGTGGTGGCGACGATGACGAGGTCGATGTCCTCGGGCTTGAGCCCGGCCCGGTCGAGCGCCTGACGGGCGGCGGCGACGGCAAGGTCGGAAGTGAACTCACCCTCGGCCGCGATATGGCGCTGGCGGATGCCGGTGCGCTGGCTGATCCATTCGTCGGACGTGTCGACACGCTTTGCGAGGTCGTCATTGGTGACGACGTTGGCGGGCAGATAGCCGCCAACGCCGCGGATGATGGAACGTGTCTGGGTCACGCCGGTTTCGCCTCTGGTTCGGGAGTTTGCGGTGCCACATCCCGGGGAACGGGGAAGTGCGTGAGGCCGTCGCCGATCTTGTCGATGAGGCGCGAGCGGGCCATTTCATAGGCCAGACCCAGCGCGCTCTTGTAGCCGATCTCGTCGGTGCCGCCATGGGACTTGATGACGATGCCGTTGAGCCCCAGGAACACGCCGCCATTGACGGTGCGCGGGTCCATCTTGCGGCGGAGGGCATTGAGCGCGGAACTGGCGAGGAGCGCCCCGATGCGGCTCATGAGATTGGCCTTGAGGGCGTTGGAGAGATAGCGCCCCACCTGACGGGCCGTGCCTTCGGCGGTCTTGAGAGCGATATTGCCGACAAAGCCTTCGGTCACGACCACATCGACCGTGCCCTTGCCGATATCGTCGCCTTCGACGAAGCCGTGATAGGTGAAGCCGGTGCCGCTCGCCTCGGTGAGGATGCGGCCGGCCTCCTTGATCGAATCGAGGCCCTTGACCTCCTCGGTGCCGACATTGAGCAGGCCCACGGTGGGCGAGGATTGATCGAACAGGGCGCGGGCGAGCGCCGAGCCGAGAATGGCGTAATCGACCAGCTGCTGGGCATCGGCGCCGATGGTCGCGCCCATATCGAGCACGATGATGTCGGAGCGCAAGGTCGGCCAGATGGCGGCGATGCCGGGGCGGGAAATACCGTCCATGGGCCTGAGGCAAAAGGTGGCCATGGCCATCAGCGCGCCGGTATTGCCGCCGGAAATGGCGACATCCGCCTCGCCATCCTTGACCGCCTGCAAAGCCATCCACATGGAGGAGGTGCCACGACCCTTGCGCAGGGCCTGGCTCGGCTTTTCGTCCATGGCGATGACGTCTTCGCAATGGCGGATGGTCGAGGCGGGCTTCAGGCGCGGGAATTCTTCGAGCAGCGGCGTCAGGATTTCCGCACGCCCGTGGAAGATGAAACTGGTGTTCTTGCGCTCGCGAAGGGCCAGGTCGGCGCCGTGGAGCACGATGCGCGGGCCATTGTCGCCGCCCATGGCATCCACTGATATCGTTATCTTATCGGTCATTTCAGCCAGTCGTCAGGCCCCTCGGGGCGGTGCAACATATCCCATCAACAAGGGCACGCAACCCCGGTGAATCGCAGCGCGTCTATTCGTCCTGCTTGTCGGATGGATTCTTGAGCGATTTAAGGCTGGCAAAGGGCCCCTCGTCCTCAAGGTCGTTTTTCAGCCCGAGCGTTTCGAGGCTTTCGCCCGGCAGACGCGGATAGGGATCGATGGCGAGAGCCACCGTTTCGAGCAGAAGCGCGCTCAGATCCACCTCCGGGCCATCAATATAGTCCGGCAGGTCCTCGTCTTCCAGATCGACATAGATTTCCGTGCCGGGCGTGGTCTTGTGGCCCTTGTCCGGCCCAGGCAGGAAAACGCGGTCCACGGCCTCTTCGATACCCTGCGTCACCGGTTCGAAAGTGACCACCGAAGGCTGGACGATTCGTGCCTTGAGCCGTCCTTCGACACGGATGCCGCCGCGAAAACGCACGGCGGTCAGATCGGCTTGGAAGCTCTCGACGGCGCTGACGCGCAATTGCGCAGCCATGGCGGCGAGCGCCTCTTCATCGGCGACAACGCTCAGCGCGCGACCATCGGCCGGCAGACGATCGATGCGGATGAGGGCATCGAGAATGGGACGGGGCGCACTCACGCGGCAGCCTCGAAGGCAATAGCGCCGCCGAGAATGTCATCGGTCGGTTGGGCGGCGAGTGCCGCGTCCCCGGCGCGCAGATAGTCGGCGAGAGCCCGCGCATGCGGGCCCATAGCGCCATCATAGATATTCTTGACGAGAACGGCTTCGAGCCCGTCCATGTCCGCTTTGTCCATGGTTTCGTTCATGGCGGCGAGAAGGCCGTAGAACAGGCCGCTCATCTGCTGGATCTTCTTCGGTACGGCGAGGTCTCCTGCCCCCATTTCACGCAGCGAGCGGTCCATGTCCCTGAAGAAGAGATCGAACACGGCCTGGCCGAACACCTTGCCCCGCTCGCCATCGGCCCTGAGGCGCCGGAACAGCAGCGCCATATGGAGGCTGATCATGTCGAAACGGCCGGTGACCGTATCGGGCACCGCCCAATCGGCGTAGAAACGGGGCTGCCGGGATTGCGCCACAATGGCGCGATAGACGGCGTAAACGGGCTCTGTCTCAGAGCTTTTACGGAACAGCGACAGGATCATGACTTGCGCTCGGGGTCCTGTTCGGCCATCACCTAGGCCACGCATTGGCGGAAGGTCAATGCCAGCTTGCCAGACCGGGGCGTTGGCAGCTACACATTCCGGCGACCCGCAAGGCCACATCGCCCTGCTGTCAGCCCTATAGTCGAGAGCCATCGGGAAAGTCAAATTCATGCATGTGAGTATCAGGTCCCGCCGCATTGCGCCGCTTGTTGCCTCCGCCCTTCTGGCCGTGGCGCTGGCCGGCTGCACGACGGGCAGCGGGCTGGTGAGCACGCGCACCCAGGGATATGAGATTCCACAGGACGCGCTGGAGCAGATCCGGCCGGGCCAGAGCCAGCAGCTGGTGACGCTGGTACTGGGCTCGCCCCAGAGCACCAACACATTCGGCGACCAGACCGCCTGGTATTATGTGGAGACCAAGGTCAGCCAGACTTCGTTCGGCATGAGCTCGATCCAGTCGCGTACCGTGCTGGCGGTCTATTTCGACAGGAACAAGAAGGTCATCGACAAGGCAGTCTATTCCGCCCAGGACGGCCGCACCGTGACCATCGAAAGCCGCCGCACGCCCTCCTTCGGCGAGGATCGCACCTTTATCGATCAGATTCTGCAGTCGTTCTAAGCCCCCTCACCCGTCTCGGCCTTCGGCCGATCCACCCTCTCCCACAAAGGGGAGAGGGGAAGCACCGAGCCAGACCTAGGCACAATGCCACCTTCTCCCCTCGTGGGAGAAGGTGCCCGAAGGGCGGATGAGGGGGGCTCTTACTTGGTCTCGTCCAAATCCGTGCCGGCCTCGCGCGCGATGGCATCGAGCACGCCATTGACCAGGCCCGTCGCGTCATCCTCGTAGAAAGCCTTGGCGACGTCGACATATTCGGTGATGACGACGCGTGGGGGGATATCGCGGCGGCGGAGCAGTTCGAAGGCGCCGGCGCGCAGGATGGCGCGCAGGGTCGCATCGACCCGCTCGATGGGCCAGCCGGTCAGGCCCCGGTCGACGGCCGGATCGATGGCAAGCTGATGCTTGGCGACCCCCGAGACGATCTGGCGGAAGAAATCGGCATCGGCGGGCAGATATTGCTCGCCTTCTATCTCGCGGCCGAGATGGAAGGCGCCGAATTGCGACAGCGTATCTTCAAGCGTCGCGCGGCCGATATCCATCTGATAGAGCGCCTGCACGGCGGCGAGACGGGCGGCACCGCGCTGATTGGCGCTGCGCGAAAGCTGCGGGTCGCGTTTGGGAGCGTCGGCCATTTTACGCGTTGAGCCTCTGTTTGAGCGCGATCATCGCGAGTGCGGCGCGGGCAGCCCCACCGCCCTTATCCTGCTCGGAAACGCGGGCGCGGGCCCAGGCCTGCTCTTCGTTCTCGACGGTCAGAATGCCATTGCCGAGCGGCAGCGCATCGACGACGGAGATTTCCATCAGCGCGCGGGCGCTTTCATTGGAGACGATCTCGTAATGGGTCGTCTCTCCGCGAATGACGCAGCCAAGGGCGACGAAGCCATCATAATCGCCGGCTTCGAGCGCCATGGCGATGGCGGCGGGAATTTCGAGCGCGCCGGGAACGGTGACGACGTCGAAAGTGGCGCCCGCCGCTTCAATGGCTGCGGTCGCGCCGCGCAGCAGCTCGTCGGCGATCTCGTTATAATAGCGCGCTTCCACGATCAGCAGGTGCTGGCCGTCGGCGGAGCCGGGTTCGATGGTGAAATTGCCGCCGTGGGAGGCCATGATCAGTCCTTGTTGCGTAAATCGCCGAGGGTTTCGAACAGGCGCGCAGCATAGCGCGCCATCGGATCGACCTCGATATTAACGGTATCGCCAACCCCATAATCGCCCCATGAGGTAACTTCAACCGTATAGGGGATGAGATGGACGCTGAAACGGCTGCCCTCGACCGCATTGACGGTGAGCGACGTGCCATTGAGGGCAACGCTGCCTTTCTTGGCGATAAAGGGCGCAACCTCATCGGAAACGGCGAAGGTCAGGGTGATCTGGTCACCCGAATTCTCCTTGCCGACGATTTCCGCCAGCCCGTCGATATGGCCGGAAACGATGTGGCCGCCCAGTTCGTCGCCGATCTTGAGCGAGCGTTCGAGATTGATGCGGCGCCCCACCGGCCACTGCCCGACACGGGTGACGGCGAGGGTTTCGAGCCCGGCAAAGACCTCGAACCAATTGCCATGATCGGTGCCCTTTGCGGTAACGGTCAGGCAGATGCCGTCGCAGGTGATGGAAGCACCAAGATCGATGCCGGCCGGGTCATAGCTGGTGCCGATGCGCAGGAGCCGCCCATCATTGCGGTCCTCGGCCGCAAGCAGGCGGCCGATATCGGTGACAATGCCGGTAAACATCAAAGGGCCTCTGGTGCTTGGCGTTCGTAAAGCGTGAGCATATCGGCGCCGAGCGGCTGGTTCGAGACCTCGACAAGCCCGGCAGCGGCGATCCGCTCAGAAATAGTGCCTTCGGCCGTCGCGGCAAGCCCCCCGACCCCGATCACTTTGTCGCTGGTCAAAAGCGCGAAGCGGTCCACAAGTCCGGCCTCGAGCATGGACTCGGTCAATTCCGCGCCTGCTTCGACGAGAAGGTTCTGGATGCCGCGCCTGCCGAGAACCTGCAGGACCTCGGCGAGATCCGGGCGCGCGCCTTCCCCCTCGGTCCGCACGACTTCGATTGAAGCTGGCAGATCGAGCCGCAGGTCGGATTGTGCAATGACGGCAACGCGGTAGGCGGAAACATTGCCGGTCAGATTCAACTCGCGCCCGATCGGCTCACTGCCGGCAAGGATCAGCCGCAGCGGCGTGCGGGTTTCGAGGCCCGGCAGGCGGACAGTCAATTGCGGATCGTCAAGCAGCGCGGTCCTTCCGCCGACAAGCACGGCATCGGATCGAGCGCGCAGGCGATGGGTCCAATCGCGGGCGTCTGCGCCGGTAATGGCGATCCCGCCCTCGTCGCGGCGACCGATCATGCCATCGGCCGAGACGGCGAGCTTGAGCGTGACGAAGGGGCGGCCAGCACGCTGGCGCATGGCGTGGCCTTCATGCAGGTGAAGCGCCCCCGGATGATCCGCCAGCAGCGTTTCAATACCGGCGGCGGCAAGGCGCCGGAGGCTTTCGCCGGCCGTGCGCGGATCGGGATCGGCGACACCGACCACCACGCGGCCGATGCCGGCGCGGATCACCGCATCGACACAGGGGGGCGTGCGGCCCCAATGATGGCAGGGCTCGAGCGTGACATAGAGGGTCTTGCCGCGCGCCAGCTCTCCCGCTTCGTCCAGCGCCTGCGTTTCGGCATGCGGGCGCCCGCCTTTGGCGGTCACACCGCTGGCGATGAGCATGTCGGTTTCGGGATCGACCACGAGCGCCCCGACCGTGGGGTTTTCCGCCGTCGTGCCCAGCCATGGGCGGGCGATGGCGACGGCTTCATCGAGCCAGCGCAAATCCGGGGCGGCGAGCTCTTTCAATCATCGTCTCGCAGATCGCGGCGATCGTTCTCGGCGAGTTCGGCCAGGAAGGAACGGAAATCATCGGCAGCCGAGAAATTCTTGTAGACCGAGGCGAAGCGCACGAAGGCGACGTCATCAAGCTCCTTGAGGCCATCCATGACATATTCGCCGATCTGCTCGGAGGTGACCTCGACATCGCCTAGGCTTTCGAGCTGGCGCACGATGCCGGAGATCATGCGCTCGATCTGCTCGGGTTCGACCGAGCGCTTGCGCAGCGCCGTATAGACGGAGCGGGCCAGTTTTTCGCGATCGAACGGCACCTTGCGGCCCGATTTCTTTACCACCGTCAGGTCGCGCAGTTGCACGCGCTCGAAGGTGGTGAAGCGACCGCCACAGGCATTGCAGACACGGCGGCGCCGGATAGCGCCCGAATCTTCCGTCGGGCGGCTATCCTTGACCTGGGTGTCGTCGTTTCCGCAATAAGGGCAGCGCATTAGGGCTGCGCGTAGATCGGGAAACGCGCGGTCAGCGCCTTGACCTTCTCACGCACCGCCGCTTCGACGACGGCATTGCCCTCGTCGGAATTGGCTTCGCGCAGGCCATCGAGCACTTCGACGATGAGATTGCCGATCTCCTGGAATTCGGCCACGCCGAAGCCGCGCGTGGTGCCGGCCGGAGTGCCGAGGCGGATGCCCGAGGTCACGAAGGGCTTTTCCGGATCGAACGGAATACCGTTCTTATTGCAGGTGATATAGGCGCGGCCCAAGCCCTGCTCGGCGCGCTTGCCGGTAGCGTTCTTCTTCCTGAGATCGACCAGCATCAGATGGTTGTCGGTGCCGCCGGAGACAACATCAAGGCCATGCGACTTGAGCGTTTCGGCGAGCGCCTTGGCATTGTCCACCACCTGGCGGGCATAGGCCTTGAATTCGGGCTGCAGCGCCTCCTTGAAGGCCACGGCCTTGGCGGCGATGACATGCATCAGCGGGCCGCCCTGAAGGCCCGGGAACACGGCCGAATTGATCTTCTTGGCGATTTCCTCGTCATTGGTGAGGATCATGCCGCCGCGCGGACCACGCAGCGATTTATGCGTGGTGGTGGTGGTGACATGGGCATGCGGCACCGGCGAGGGGTGGACGCCACCGGCGACAAGGCCGGCGATATGGGCCATATCGACCATGAGATAGGCGCCGATCTCATCGGCGATCTCGCGGAAACGCTTCCAGTCCCAGATGCGCGAATAGGCGGTGCCGCCGGCGAGAATCAGCTTGGGCTTGTGCTCGCGGGCGAGGCGGGCGACTTCATCCATATCGAGCAGATGATCGTCCTGGCGCACGCCGTAGGAGACGACGTTGAACCACTTGCCGGACATATTGACCGGCGAGCCGTGGGTCAGGTGACCTCCAGAGTTGAGATCGAGGCCCATGAAGGTGTCGCCCGGCTGCAGCAGCGCCAGGAACACGGCCTGGTTCATCTGGCTGCCGGAATTGGGCTGCACATTGGCGAAATTCGCCCCGAAAAGCTGCTTGGCGCGCTCGATGGCGAGATTTTCGGCGACGTCGACGAACTGGCAGCCGCCATAATAGCGCTTACCCGGATAACCTTCGGCATATTTGTTGGTCATGATCGAGCCCTGGGCCTCGAGAACAGCGCGCGAAACGATGTTCTCGGAAGCGATCAGCTCGATTTCATGCTGCTGGCGGCCCAGTTCGTCCTTGATCGCGCCGGCGATCTCAGGGTCGGTTTCGGCCAGCGAAGCCGAGAAGAAATGCGGAAAGAGCGGAAGGGAAGTGGCAGCGCTCATGAGCGGTCCCCGATATCTTGTGCTGGAAGGGTGCTTGGACGCAGCCTCTAGCACGAACGCATGGCCTAATCCAAGCGCAACCTCACGCCCCGAAGGGCGGCAATACGCCTCTTTCCGGATGCAAATTCATGCGCCGAGGCAACCAGAGTGTCATGCACGCATTTTATGGTAGAGTTGAAAATGCGGGGAGGCTTCCAAACCTCCAGAGGAGAATACAATGAAGACCTTGCGAAATGGCCTCGTGGCGAGCGGTCTCGCTGTTCTTGTCGGCATCACCAGCATTCTGCCGGCCAGTGGTCAGATCCTGCCGCCGCGCAATGATCAGCGCGATCGCGTCATCACCACCTATTGCGACCGCAACCCGCGCGACCGCGATTGCAACGACTGGCGCAGCGGGCGCTGGAACCGGGGCGATTATGATCGCTTCTATCGCAGCCGCCGCGGCAATCTCGACAACATCGCCTCGGGCCTGTTCGGCTTCACCTTCGGCGCCATCATCGGCGGCGCTCTTGCCAATCAGGGCGGCGGCGACCGCGTGATCCGGCCGGTGAATCCCGGTTACAGCAGCTACGAAGCGCATGTGAACGCCTGCTATGATCGCTATCGTTCGTATGACGAAGAGACGGACAGCTTCCTCGGCTATGACGGCGTGCGCCATCGCTGCAGGCTGTAAGGGCGAGGTTTACAGTCCGCACAAATTATCACCCTCGGGTCCAACCCCGGGGGTGTTTGTTTTGGAGCCCTAAAAGGAAGGAAGAACCCTCGGGTCAAGCCCGAGGGTGACGGGCGGGGGTGGGCCGACGAGATGGCACCGATACGTTGATCTGAAACGGTGCGATGATTCGGCCCTGAAAATCGCAGGGTAGACACGACAGCGCAGATTATCTCCGATCGTCACCCTCGGGCTCGACCCGAGGGTGTTTTCTTTTGGAGCCACGCCAAGGAAGAGCCCGTGGGGTCAAGCCCGAGGGTTACGACCCGGTGAGAGTTACGGGCGATGGAGAGGCACGGGGTACGTACGCCCTCACCTCCCCTGCGCCAGCCGGCGGCGGAGTTTGGCAAGGGCGAGTTGCTGCATCTGAGTACGGGTGGCGGAGACGGGTGCGATGACGACGATTTCGATGCCGGTGGCGCTGTCGATGGCGGCGACGCGCATCTGCTGGCCGACCTGAATATATTCGAAAAGAACTTCGGCTTCGCTCACCCGATCCCCCTGCCCCAAAGCGAAACGCCCTCCGAAGAGGGCGTTCCTAATTCAATATCCCAAAAAGATCAGGCGTCGAACGTTACCTTGCCCTGCGCGTCGAACTGATAGACGTCGTCGCGGAAGCTCACCGTGCCCTGGCGGTTGGCCCAGGCGGTGATGTAGGTGGTGTGGATCGGCACCTGCGCCTTGACCGAAACGTCGAGACGCTCATTGGAGGCAAAGGTGTTGTCCACCTTCGACTGATCCCAATCGCCATTGTCGCGCAGCAGCCAGTTCACCAGTTGGTTGACACCCTCGACGCGCACGCAGCCCGAAGAATGGAAGCGGGCATTCTCGCCGAATAGCGCCTTGGTCGGCGTATCGTGCAGATAGCAATCATAGGGATTGTAGAAATTGATCTTGCAGTGGCCCATGGAATTTTCGGCCCCCGGCTCCTGGCGGAACATGTAGTTCACAGCCGAACCGATATTGGTCCAATCGATGCTGGTGGGCGAAATCTCGTTGCCCTTGCCATCATAGATATGGATGTTCTGCTTGGTCAGATATTCCGGGTCTTCCTGCATGTATTTGGTCAGGTCGCGTTCGATCAGCGACTTGGGCACATGCCAGTAGGGATTGAAATTGATCTGGTGGATCTTGCTGGCCATGATCGGGGTGGCGCGGTCGACGCGGCCGACCACCGCCGTATGACGCTGCTCCACCATGCCGCCGCCAACCGCTTCGATCGTGGCGGCGGGAATGTTCACGACGACATAGCGATCCGACAGGTTCGGCGCCATGGTCTGTACGCGCTGCAGGTTCAGGTAAAGCTGGTTGAGGCGGGTCTGCGCCGGAACGGCCATGGCATACCAGGTCGCCTCGTCCACCTTGCCGTTGACGACGAGGCCGTGGCGGGCCTGGAAGACGCGTACGCCGCGATCGGTGCCTTCGTCGAACAGGTCGTTGACATTGTCGACAAACGGCATGTCGCCCGAGGAAATCAGCCGGCGCTTGATGGCAATGACGCCACGGCCGCTCTTGCCGAGGCTCATATTATAGGCTTCCTGCGGAATCTCCTCCCAGCCGCCAGCCGCCACGAAGGGCTCGTACTGCGAGATGGCGAGCTGCAGATTATAGGCCGTGTCGTAGGAAAGGATCGGCTCGTTGGTCGCGATCAGGGCTTCCGCGGCCGCGGTATTGCCGCCTTGGTCGACATCGCGCAACACACGGTTGCGGGCAAACATGTCCCACACAGATTCCTGGGCCCGCGCTATGGACGGTAGCGAAACCGCCGCGCCAGCCACTGCCATGGAACCAAGGAAATTCCGTCTCGTCAGCCGCATCAAGTCACCCAATTTTCGACCCGCCAAACAGGGTCACGTCTTACCATTGCGCCCGGTGGCTCACAACGAAGGTCAATCGCTTGTGAACCCGGTGCAGCGTTTCTCAAAGCTTACGCGGAAATGGTTTCAAACCACACAACAAGAGTTCAATACGCTTGTTTGCGGCACAAATGTGGATGATGGCGGGGATCGCGCATTGGGGAAACGCGAGTGTGGCGCGCACGCAACAGCGAGCGGGGGCCGGGCCAGGAACCCCGGGAACAAGTCCCGGGGAGTGGCAGTGAGGCGCGGGGATCAGAGCTTGTAGAGAATCTGGTCAACCCAGAAGCGTTCGAGACGGGCGAGCGATTTGTTGAGACCGTCGAATTCCTCGTCGCCGAGGCCGCCGACCTTGTCGATGGATTTGAGGTGACGCTCATAGAGCTCATCGATCACCTCGGCCACTTCCTCGCCCTTCGGGGTCAGCTTGATGCGGACCGAGCGGCGATCGGAGCGGGAGCGCTCCTGGAAGATATAGCCGGTCTCGACCAGCTTCTTGAGATTGTAGGAGACGTTGGAGCCGAGATAATAACCACGCGAACGCAATTCGCCGGCGGTGAGTTCGGCGTCGCCGATATTGAACATCAGCAGGGCCTGGACGGGATTGATGTCATCCCAGCCCATGCGGTCGAATTCGTCCTTGATCAGATCGAGCAGGCGACGGTGCAGGCGTTCGACGCGGGAAACGGCTTCGAGATAAAGCGGCTTCAGGCTCCGTGTTGGTTCGTTCGCCGTAACCTCCGCTGCGTTGGATTTGACTGCCATTTATGCCTCACTGTTTTCAGTCCGTGCGATTTTTCGCATCTCATGGGGCCAAACTACGGCGCCCCCACTAAGATCGGCCTAAGCCACACGATTAAAACTATCTTACTGAAAAAGTTCGGGAATTTGGCTTTACGAATGGTTACGCAAGGTCAGACAATTGTAACCTTTATGCCCGGTAAAACAGCCACTTGGCTCAATCATTGGCCCGCGCCCGGCTGCTCTTGAGGCCAAGCGCGAAGATGACGACGATCGACACCAGCAGCACCAGCCGGACGGCGAAGCCGAGGGCGGTCATTTCCACATCGGGGCTGCCGAGAAGATAAAGGACGAGTTCGACGGTTGTGGCGCTGACGAGAAGCACGGCGCCCCAGCTCGCCTTGATCCAGAGGCCGACGGCCGCGAACAGACGCGCCAGCGCGAAGATGGCGAGATAGACAAAGCCGGTGACGCCCATGGTGGCGATGGGGCTGACATTGCCGAGCTGTACGCCAAGCAGGCGCGAGGCATCGTTGAGGCCGAGCAACAGCGCCAGTATGGCGATGATGCGAACATAGATGCCGAGGGGTTGGGCGTTGAATTCCATAGCCGGGTTCTAGCCCGGCGCATGTGATGCGGCAAGCGGACCCTTGGAGCATGGGGGAGCGGCTGATATGACACCGCGCGGAACTGGAGATGCATCATGACCGAGCATTGGCAAAAGCACGATATGGAGTTTCTGGGGGGGCGGCGGTTGCGCCGGACGCGTCAGAGCGAATGGAGCCGCGCCATGGTGCGTGAGACCGTGCTGACGCCGGCCGACCTGATCTGGCCGCTCTTCGTCATCGACGGGCAGAATGAAAGGACCCAGATCCGAACCATGCCGGGCGTCGAGCGGCTGAGCGTCGATCTTTGCGTCAAGGCGGCCAAGGCGGCGCGCGATGCTGGCATTCCGGCGCTGGCGCTCTTCCCCAATACGCCCGATCACCTGCGCAGCGAAAACGGTGCCGAAGCCTATAACCCGGACAATCTGATGTGCCGGGCGCTGAGCGCCATCAAGAGCGCGGTGCCGGAAATCGGTCTCATCGCCGATGTGGCGCTCGACGAATATTCGAGCGACGGCCAGGACGGATTGGTGCGCGACGGCGAAATCCTCAACGACGAGACCGTGGCCGTCATGGTCCGCTCGGCGATCGTGCAGGCAAAGGCTGGCGCCGACATCATCGCGCCGAGCGACATGATGGATGGCCGCGTCGCCGCCATTCGCGATGTGCTCGACGGCGAAGGCTTCGAGGACCGACAGATCATGGCCTATTCGGCCAAATATGCTTCCTGCTTCTATGGCCCCTTCCGCGAAGCCGTGGGCTCGGGCAGTCGCCTGCGCGGCGACAAGCGCACCTATCAGATGGATTACGGCAATTCCGACGAGGCCCTGCGCGAGATCGCCCAGGATATCGAGGAAGGCGCCGACAGCATCATGGTGAAGCCCGGCTTGCCTTATCTCGACATCGTGCGGCGGGCGAAGGACAATTTCAACATCCCGATCTATGCCTATCAGGTGAGCGGCGAATACGCGATGATCGAAATGGCCGGGGCAGCGGGGGCCATCGACCGGGATCGCGCGGTCATCGAGAGCCTGCATGCGTTCAAGCGTGCCGGGGTGAATGGGGTGTTGACCTATTATGCGCTGGAAGTGGCGCGGAAGCTGGGGCGCTAGACCGCGCCACGCCCCAGGCTCGTGAGGGCTGCAGGAACGAGGGGTAAATGCCACACCCTCGTGGTTCGAGGCTCGCAAGAGCTCGCACCTCACCATGAGGGCTACGGGACCATGAGAGCTAACTAGGGACCATGAAGGCGGAGCCATGAGGGCTACTGGGGAGCCACCATGCCCCTGAGACCTCATGGTGAGGCGCGAGCGTAGCGAGCCTCGAACCACGAGGTCGGGTACGCAATCTCGCGATGCCCCCTCCCACAAATCCCCCACCCTGCCCTTGCACAGAGCCCTGCCCATACTCATGTCATGGCCATGAGCCAGACCCATGCGACCCAGACCGTCCTGCCAGACCCGGCGACCGCGCCCCAATTGTTCGATGGGGTACTGACGCGGCGCGTCGTGGCTTATTTCATCGATCTCGCGATCATGGGCGCCATGGTCGCGGTGCTCAGCCTTGTCGGGCTGATTGCGGGCTTTCTCACTTTCGGGCTGGCCTGGGCAGCGCTGTTCGTGATCGTACCGGTCTCGATCGTCCTCTATTACGCTGTCACCCTCGGCTCCCACCGGCGCGCCACCATCGGCATGCAGATGATGGATATCGTCCTCACCCCCACGCGCGGACAGCCGCTCGATGGGTGGATGGCCATCATCCATGCCGGGCTTTTCTGGATCACCTTCTGGATTTCCTGGCCGGTTTCGCTGCTGTTCGCGCTGTTCACGCCGCGCCGGCAGATGATCCACGATCTGATCGTCGGAGCACTCATGGTGCGCCGCTCGCCGATGACCCGCCACTGGCAGGCTTATCACGGGGCGCAACGCCAGGCGTTCTGAGGCGTTGCTTGGGTTCGGACCTGGCATTAGACTGGTCCGAATACCAACAGGGCCTTCAATGACGGACCAGACTCCGGAAACGACACAGCTCTTTTTGACCGCGGCCATGCCTTGCCCCTATCTGCCGGGCAAGCAGGAGCGCAAGCTGTTCACGCATCTGACCGGGCGGCGCGCGGCCAGCCTGCATCATCTGTTGAGCGAAAACGGCTTCCGCCGCAGCCAGAACCTTATCTATCGGCCGGCCTGTGAGGGCTGCAATGCTTGCCAGTCAGTCCGGATTGTCGCTGGAGACTTCAAGCCCTCCGGTCGTTTCCGCCGGGTTCTCGCCAAGAACAGCGACATTATCGCCGAGGAACGGCCGCCGCTCGCGACCAGCGAGCAATACGATCTGTTCAAGCGCTATCTCGAAGCCCGCCATGCCGGCGGCGGCATGACGCAGATGGGATTTCTCGACTATGAATACATGGTCGAGGATACGCCGGTGCAATCCATGCTGGTCGAATACCGGCTCGGCGACCATCCGGAACAGCCCCTGCTAGCCGTGGCGCTGACCGATGTGATGGCCGATGGCTTGTCCATGGTTTACAGCTTCTACGATCCCGATCTCGCCCATCGCAGCCTCGGGACCTATCTCATTCTCGATCATATCGAGCGGGTCCGCGCCAGCGGGTTCGGCTATGTCTATCTCGGTTACTGGGTCAAGGATTCCCCCAAGATGGCCTATAAGGCGGATTATCGTCCGCTCGAAGTCCAGAAGGGACCGCTGGGCTGGCGCCCGCTGGAATAACCTGCAACCGCTGCTGAAGGCATGATGACCACTCTTGGTGCGCTGCTGCGCGTTGTCGCCGTGCTCGGCGCGCTTTTGGCCTCCGCCCTTGCCATACTGGCCTTTTTCGGCTTTGCGGTGCCGGAATTCGACCTGTTCAATCATGCCCAGCCACTGCTGTTCGCCGGCACGCTTATCGGTCTTTTGCTGGTTCTCACCCAGCTTTCAGGCGGCTTGCGGTTAACGGTGGGCAGCGTGGTGGTGCTGGGCGTGGTGGCTTCATCCGCCATTGTCGTGCCGGAATTCCTCGCCGGATTGCGCCCCCTGCCCGCGGCTGGCGACCGGCCGGTCATCCGGCTGATGACGCATAATGCCTTTGGCGTCGATGAGCGACCGGAAGATGTTTCCGCCGCCATTCGCGAGGAAGACGCCGATATATTGGTGTTCCAGGAATATTTCGGAGCCACGGCGCTGCACCCGCTGCTGCGGGAGCATTATCCCTATTACGTGATCTGCCGCGGCGGAAAACGGGCCAATCTCGGGCTCTATTCGCGCATCCCGTTCGAGCAGGTCGAGGACGGCGCCTGCCCCGAAAACGCCTACACCACGACCCGCACCGCTCATATTCTCGTCCGTTTCACTCAGCCGGACGGCACATCATTTTCCGTGATGACGACGCATATGGACTGGCCCCTGCCCGTCGCCCGTCAGAACCAGCAGCTTGAGGCGCTGCGCGAGGTGGTGGACAGCGTTGATGGCCCGCTGGTGCTGGCCGGCGATTTCAATTCGACGCCGTGGTCTTATGCGCTGAGGAATTTTGTCGAGGATGCGGGGCTCGACCGGGTAACGGCCAATATCTGGACCTATCCGAAGCGCTGGTATCAGTTCGGCCGCTGGTGGCCGGCGCTACCCGTTCTGCCGCTCGACCATGTGATGGTGCGCGGCGTGAGGGTCCAGGCCGTGCATACCGGGGCGCCAACAGCGAGCGATCATCTGCCGGTGGTGGTGGAGTTCAGCGTGGATTAGCGCAGGGGATGGTTCTTGCGCCTCCCTCCCCCTTGAGGGGAGGGATTGAGGGTGGGGGTGCTGCGACCTTTACATGCTCAGCTCGCGTTGAGGCCACAGCACCCCCACCCCGGCCCTCCCCTCAAGGGGGAGGGAGCGATGGCGCCGAGAGCTTCACGCGGCTCCTTACCCGACAAACCTGTTATTGCGCGGGAAGCCCGTCGGTGGCTGGCGGCCGGCGGCGGCGCGGTCGCCAAGCCAATCGGTGAGGTCTTCCATCGGCTTGGTATAGGTGCGGCCGGAACTGTCGGTCCAGGTGAGGCCATCGGCAGCATAGAAGGTCTTGAGATCGGAGATACCGCCATCCTTGTAGCGCTGCAGCCGCACGCCCTTGCCGCGACTCATAGCGGCGAGCTGGCTCAACGGGAAGACGAGAAGCTTGCGGTTCTGCCCGATCACGGCGACACGGTCGCCATCGCAGGGCACCAGCAGGCGCGCTTCGTCCGGCGCGGTGACGTTGAGCACCTGCTTGCCCTTCCTGGTATTGGCGATCATCTCGTCTTCGCCGACGATGAAACCGTAACCGGCGGCTGACGCGATGATGCGTTTGGCGCCGGGGCGATAGACGAAGAGATCGACGATATCCTGGCCTTCCTCGATATCGACCATGATGCGCACCGGCTCACCCTGCCCGCGCCCCCCCGGCAGCTTGTCGCCGCCAAGCGTATAGACCTTGCCGCCGGTGGTGAGCAGCAGAAGCTTGTCGGTGGTTTCGGCCTTTAGCGACAGTTTCAGCCGGTCGCCGGCCTTGAAGCCCTTTTCGTCGACTTCGCTGGTGTGCCCCTTGAGCGCGCGAATCCAGCCCTTTTCCGAGAGGATGACGGTAATCGGCTCGCGTTCGATGAAGGCGGTGGTGATTTCGGCGTGGTCGGCATCGGGCGCTTCGCCGATCAGGGTGCGGCGGGCGCCGAGCGGATGCGGCTCCCCGTCCTCGCCCACCAGCGGGTAGGCCTTGCGGATGGCCTCGACCTGGGTCGCGATCTCGCCCCACTGCTTCTTTTCCGAATCCAGCAGCGCATTCAGATGCGCCTGTTCCTCGCTGAGCTTCTTGTGCTCCTCGCGCAGCTCGATCTCTTCGAGCTTGCGAAGGGACCGCAAGCGCATGTTGAGAATGGCTTCGGCCTGCACATCGGTCAGCGAGAAAGTCGCGATCAGCGAGGCCTTGGCGTCGTCCTCCTCGCGGATGATGCGGATCACCTCGTCGAGATTGAGATAGGCGACGATATAGCCATCGAGCACTTCGAGGCGGTGCGCGATCTGCTCCAGCCGGTGCCGCGTGCGGCGCACCAAAACTTCCTTGCGGTGCTCGAGCCAGGCGCGCAGCGCCTGGGCGAGGCTCATCACCTTGGGCACGGCACCCTTGTCGAGCACGTTGAGATTGAGCGGGAAGCGCAGTTCAAGATCGGTGGTCTTGAACAATTGCTCCATCAGGATCACCGCATCGACGGTGCGGGCACGCGGCTCCAGCACGAGACGGATATCGTCGGAGCTTTCGTCGCGCACATCCTTCAAGAGCGGCAGTTTCTTGGCCAGCAGCAGTTCGGCGATCTTTTCGACGAGACGCGATTTCTGCACGCCATAGGGAATTTCGGTGACGACGATCAGATAGACGCCGCGCCCGGTCTCCTCGACTTCCCATTTGGCGCGCAGGCGAAAGGCACCGCGGCCGGTCTCATAGGCATTGACGATATTGGCCGGGCTTTCGACCAGAATGCCGCCGGTGGGGAAATCCGGCCCCTTGATGAACTGAGTCAGCTCCGTCGCCGAAGCATTTGGATTGACACGGATAAGATGCAGCGCCGCGTCGCAGAGTTCGGAGACATTGTGCGGCGGGATAGACGTCGCCATGCCGACGGCGATGCCGGTCGAACCATTGGCCAGGAGGTTGGGGAAGTTGGAGGGCAGAACGACCGGCTCTTCGTCTTCGCCGTCATAGGTCGGCTTGAAGTCGATGGCATTCTCGGTGATGCCTTCGAGCAGCCGGGTCGCCACGTCGGTCATGCGGCTTTCGGTGTATCGCATGGCGGCGGCGTTATCGCCGTCGATATTGCCAAAATTGCCCTGCCCGTCGACCAGCGGATAGCGCAGCGCAAAATCCTGGGCGAGACGCACCAGCGCGTCATAGATCGACTGGTCGCCATGCGGGTGGAACTTACCGATGACGTCGCCGACGATGCGGGCGGATTTCTTGTAGCCCTGGTCCGGATCGAGCCGCAAAAGCCGCATGGCATGGATGATACGGCGATGCACCGGTTTCAGCCCATCACGCGCATCGGGCAGCGCGCGCTGGGTGATGGTCGACAGGGCATAGCTCAGATACCGCTCTTCAAGCGCCTGCTTGAGATCGACGACGCGCTGGTCGTCGGCGGGCGGGAGCGTATCGGCATCGGACATGAACGGGCCTTCTGGCAGAACGAATCAGGAAGTGAGTATAGCCCCTGGCAGGCAAATGGGCAGGATTTGCGGCGGTTTTATCCGGTGGACCGCAGTTCGTCATCCTCGCCCGATTGCCTCTTCCCGGTCGGCGACCCTTTCCCAGTTCGCCTCGCTCCCCGGATTACCCCACGTCCCAGATCGTCACCCTCGGGCTTGACCCGAGGGTGTTTCACTTTGAACCCACCCTCGCCAAGTGAAGAGCCCTCGGGGTCAAGCCCGAGGATGACGAACGGTGGTGGGCATGAATCTGTGTCTTCACTCATGCCGTGTCAGGATATCGACCAGCGCATCGCGGGTCGCTGGCGGTGTAATATTGCGCGGTCCCCATACATGCATGTCGAGGAAATGCCCCGTCAGCCGGAACGCCGCCAGAAGATCATCGGGCGAGGCATTGCCGCGACCGACGAGACAGGTGGCGAGCGGCAGAAGGCGGTCGAGATAGGGTTCGGCAGCCAGGCGCGATACGGCCCGGCCGGTGCGGGGGGAAACATGGGTCAGGTTCTCGGTTTCGCCGGTGACGGCGCAACTGGTGAGATCGAGCCCGAATCCCAGATCGTCGAGCAGCGCCAGTTCGAAGCGGGCCAGCGCCGCGCCGTCGATCGGTGCGTCGAGCATGTCGAGGGCCATGCCCAGGAGGCGGTCATGCGGATCGCGTTCCGGCAGGAGGCGGAGGAGATCGCAGATGGTCTGGCTCGCGTAAAGCCGGGTGCGGTCGGCGATGAGGTCGGCGGCGCGGGCCTGCAAGAGTTCGATGCTGAAGGTGCCGAGGTGATCTTCGAGCCGGGCGCGCCAGGTGAGCTGGATAGTATTGCCCGGTTGCAGCGCCGCCGCCTGCCGGGGCGTGCGGCCGCCGCGCACAAGGCCGAGATGGCGCCCGCGCCCGGCGACCATCGCCTCGGCGATGACGCTGGTTTCGCCATGGCGGCGCACGCCGATCAACAGGGCTTCACCGATCCATTCCATATCAGTCTCTGTGACACGCCCTCGTGGTTCGAGGCTCGCAAGAGCTCGCACCTCACCATGAGGGCTACTTAGAGTATGCTATGGGAATACTGAGGGTCGTTCTGAAATATCAGTAGCCCTCATGGTGAGGCGGGAGCGTAGCGACCCTCGAACCACGAGGGCGTGCCCCGATCACCCCTTCCCATGCGGGAAATCGAGCCCCATCTCGCGGTACCGCTCCGGATCATCCGCCCATTTTTCGCGGACCTTGACGAAGAGGAAGAGATGGATCGGCACCTCGTACATTTCCATCAGTTCCTTGCGGGCCTCGGCGCCGATGGCCTTGATGGTCTGCCCGCCCGCGCCCAGCACGATCTTCTTGTGGGTATCGCGGGTGACGTAGATCACCTGATCGATCTTGTAGGAGCCGTCCTTCTGAATCTTGAAGCTCTCGGTTTCGACCGTGGCATTATAGGGGATCTCGTCATGGATGCGCAGGAACAGCTTTTCGCGCGTGATCTCGGCGGCGGTGATCGCCATGGTGAGATCGGTCAGGTGATCCTCGGGGAAGTGCCACGGACCCGGCGGGATGTGCTTGACGCACCAGTCGAGGAAATCGCCGACGCCGTCGCCCTTGAGGGCCGAAAGCATGAAGGTGGCTTCGAAGCGCTGGCGACTGTTCAGCTCTTCGGAGAGCTTCAGCAGCGTCTCGCGCTTGACCGTGTCGATCTTGTTGAGGATCAGCACCTTGGGGTGGCGGACGTTTTCGAGGCCTTCAAGCAAGGCTTCAAGTTCGGGCGTCAACCCTCTTTCAGCATCGACGATAAAGGCGACGAGATCGGCATCCCCTGCCCCGGTCCAGGCGGTTTCGACCATGGCCCGGTCGAGCCGGCGCTTGGGCGCGAAAATGCCGGGTGTGTCGATGAAGACGAGTTGCGCCGTGTCAATGGTGACGACGCCGCGAATCTGCGCCCGCGTCGTCTGCGCCTTATGGGTGACGATCGATACCTTGGTGCCGACAAGCGAATTGAGCAGGGTCGACTTGCCGGCATTGGGCGCACCGACAAGGGCGATGAAGCCGCATGACGTATCGGCGAGATCGATGGGGTCGGTCATGTGGGCTCCTTCCACACCTTCTGCCGGATAAGGAAGAGTTCGGCCGCCTTGTGCTCGGCGATCTTCTTGGACGGCCCGGTGGCCGTCAGCGGATCGAAATCGCCGAGGGTGACGGCGATGGTGAATTCCGGCGCGTGGTCGGGACCGGTGCGTTCGGTTTCGGTATAGGTGGGCGGCTCCAGCCCGCGCGCCTGCGCCCATTCCTGCAGCGTCGTCTTGGCGTCGGCGCGGTTGGCCTGGCCGTCGACAAGGAAATCCCCGAACAGGCGTTCGACGAATTCATACGCCCTGCCGAGCCCGCCATCGCAATAGATGGCGCCGATGACGGCCTCGGTGACATCACCGAGAATGGCGTCCTTCTCGGCGCCGCCGGTGCGTGCCTCGCTGCTGCCGAGATAGAGTTCCGGGCCGAGTTCAAGCTGGCGGGCGATGACGGCGCAGGTCTCCTTGCGCACCAGCGTATTGAGCGTGCGGCTCAACTCGCCTTCATTGGCCTTGGGATAGCGCCGATAGAGCATGTCGGCGACGACAAGCCCCAGCACGCGATCGCCGAGGAATTCGAGCCGCTGATAGGACCGTTCGATACGCTTGCCGGGAGAAACGGCGCTGGAATGGGTCAATGCCCGCTCAAGCAGATCCGGATCGGCAAACCGATAGCCGAGGCGGAGCTGGAGCTTATCGAAATTGCGCTTCGCTGCGCTCATTCATAGACCGACTGGAACATCCGGTCCCAGCGGACATTGGCCGGCCACTGCCAGATCTGCCACGGCGGAATATTGTCCTTGATCGAGAAGAAGCGGGCCTCGGCCTTGGCGATGAGATTGACCGCGGGCACATAGCCCACAGCCGAGAGCACACGACTATCGGCGGAGCGGTCGCGATTGTCGCCCATCATGAAATAGTGGCCGGCCGGCACGACATATTCAGGCGTGTTGTCGAGCGGGGCGCTGTCGGAGATTTCCTGGATGATATGGGTCGTGCCTTCCGGGAAGGTCTCGCGATAGACGGTCACCTCGCGGTCGTCCCCCTGGCTGTCGCGGTCGATGGTCTTGCCGATCTCCTCGCGCTCGACCATGGTGCCGTTGATATAAAGGCGACCTTCACGCATCTGGACATGGTCGCCCGGCAGACCGACGACGCGCTTGATATATTCAATATTTTGCGGCACCGGGCGGAAGACGGCGATATCGCCCCGATTGGGCTCGCGACCGAAAATGCGGTTATTGATCGGCAGTTCGAAATCCAGGAGCGAAAAATCGCCATAGCGGCCGAGCGAGAAGGAATGCTTGCCGTAGCCCCAGACGAATTTGTTGGCGACGAAATAGTCGCCGATCATCAGCGTCTGCTGCATCGAGCCGGTAGGGATGGAAAAGGGCTGGAAGAGGAAAGACCTGAGAACGATGGCGATCAGCAGCGCCTCGACCACCACGACGATGGTATCCCACCATTCATTGGAGGCGGGCTTCTTGGCGACTTTATCGGCGGGCTGGCTCATGGATTTCCCCGGCAGAGACTATCGAAGCAGTTAGAGCGTTGCACCGGACTGGTCAACCGGAAGTGCCTCGATGATGACGAATGCCTGGGCGAGACCGGCATCGTCGGTAATGGACAAATGGATGTGGGGAACGTAGCCGGGCGGGACAAGACGCGCCAGCGCTTTGGCGGCGCCATTGGTCAACTGCATGGTAGGCTTGCCCGTCGGCAGGTTCACGACGCCCATGTCGCGCCAATAGACGCCGAAATTAAGGCCGGTTCCCAAGGCCTTGGAACAGGCCTCCTTGGCGGCGAAACGCTTGGCATAGGAGGCCGCGCGCTCGGCGCGGCGGTCGGATTTTTTGCGCTCGATTTCGGTGAAACACCGATTAGTGAAGCGCTCGCCATAGCGTTCGAGGGTCTTTTCCACCCGGCCGATCTGGCAGAGGTCGGAGCCGAAGCCAATGATCATGATTGGGCTCCTTCCTTCTCCCCATGAGGGAGAAGAGCCTGCCCCGGACTTGATCCGGGGTGCCCCGAAGGGGCGGATGAGGGGTGCTGCACCAGCCAGAGCATGGAAGCATGGGCGAACCCAGCACCCCTCACCCTGAAATTCTGCTGGACGCAGAATTTCTGTCCCTCTCCCTCAAGGGGAGAGGGGAAGAGCGAGAACCCCCTCACTTCACACCCTGAATGCCGCGGCTGCCGGGCTTTACCGCCGGAATAGCGGCCAGCTCCGGCGGCAATTGGTCGGCGGGATAGGCCGGCACCTTGTATTCCACCAGCGAGACCAGCGGCACACCGATATCGGCTTCGCCGGCCGAGCGGTCGATGAGGCAGGCCGCGGCGATCACATCGGCCCCGATGCCGCGCAATGCTTCGATACATTCGCGGATGGAGAGGCCCGTCGACACGATATCCTCGACCACCAGCACCTTGTCCCCGGGGGCGATCTCGAAGCCGCGGCGCAGCTCGAACTTACCCTCAACGCGCTCGGTATAAAGGGCCGGAAGCCCCATATGGCGGGCGGTTTCGTAGCCGGGGATGATGCCGCCAATGGCGGGCGAGACGATCACCGTCGCATGGCCGAAGCCTTCGTCACGGATCTTTCCCGCCAGCGCCCGGCAGAGAATTTCGGCCTTGTCCGGGTGGGCGAAGACGCGCGCCTTTTGCAAGAAGACGGGCGAACGCAGCCCCGAGGAGAGAATGAAATGCCCCTCCAGGATCGCGCCGCATTCACGGAAAATTGCCAGTACCTCGTCCTTCGTCACCGCTTGTCCTCTTGCTCGACCCGCCCGTCCCATTCCAGCCGCGAGATCATGCCTGCCTCATGGACGCTGGCACGCTGCACCGCCGAAATGCCGGGACTACGCTTGAGCGTTGCCAGAACATCGGTCAATTGCGCAAGGTCGCGGACCTCGATTTCGAAGATCATCTGGTGGAAATCGGGCGAAATCATCCGCATGACCAGATTGTTGATATTGGCCTCGCAGGCCGCAATCGCCGAGGATATCTGGGCGAGGGAGCCCGGCTTGTTGACCGATTCCATGACGATGACGGTCGGGTAAAGCCTGTCCTCGCGCCCGGCAATGTCCCAGCGCACGTCGACCCAGGCGACATCGCTGTCATGCAGATCAATCAGCGCGTCCGAATGGATGGGATAGACCATCATCGGCGCGTCGGGCTGGAGGATGCCGACCAGCCGGTCGCCCGGCACCACGCCTTCGCTGGAAATCTCGACCGGCATATGGAAATCGAGCTGGCGCAGCGCCGCCTTGGCGCGTGCCCCTGCCCGCTGTCCGCCGGGCACGCGGAACTTGAAAAGATCGGTGGCCCGAAGCGCGAACCAGCCATCGGCGGTATCGGCCACCGGCAGATCGAGCTTGCGGCGGCGCTTTCTCAATCCCTTGACGGTCGCAAGCTCCGTCGCCAGCGGTTCGCTGCCGATCTTGCCCTCGCCGATTGCGATCAGCAGGTCACGCCTGGTGGGCAGGTTGAGCGCTTCGGCAAGGGCCTTGGCCTCGCTGTCGTCGAGGCTGACGCCCTCGCGTTCGAGCATCATGTTGAGCACATGCTCGCCCAGGGCATAGGCGCGCTGGGCCGCCGCATGGCGCACGGCACGGCGGATGGCGGCGCGCGCCTTGCCCGTCGCGGCAATGCCGATCCAATTCGCGGGCGGCGAATGGTTCTGATCGCGGATGATTTCGACTTCGTCGCCGCTGCGTAATTGCGTCACCAGCGGCAGGATGGAGCCGTTGATCTTGGCGCCGACGCAGGTATCGCCGATATCGGTATGGAGCGCATAGGCGAAGTCGATGGGCGTGGCACCGCGCGGCAGGGCGATCAGGCGCCCGCGCGGGGTGAAGCAGAACACCTGATCCTGAAACAGCTCCAGCTTGGTGTATTCGAGGAAATCCTCGCTGGCGATGCCCGAGGTCAGATGGCTGATGGTCTGGCGCAGCGAGCCATAGGCCTGGCTTTCATTTTCCAGCCGGCCCATATCGGCCGAAGCACCATCCTTGTAAAGCGCATGCGCGGCGATGCCGAATTCGGCGATCCGGTCCATTTCCTCCGTGCGGATCTGCAGTTCCGCGCGCTGCCGTCCGGGGCCGACAATGGTGGTGTGGATCGAGCGGTAATCATTGTGCTTGGGGACCGAAATATAGTCCTTGAAGCGTCCCGGCACCACCTTCCACTTGGTATGGACCACGCCCACCGTGCGGTAGCACTCTTCGAGCGAGCCGACGATGACGCGGAACCCGATCATGTCGGAGAGCTGTTCGAGGGCGATGGATTTGCGTTCGATCTTGGTGAAGATCGAGAAGGGGGATTTCACCCGCGCCTTGACGCGGGCGGTGATGCCTTCTGCGGCCAGCCGCTCGCTGAGCTCGGTCGAAATGGTAGAGATGATTTCGCTATATTGCGATTGCATCTCCTCGAGCCGTGTGGTGATCGCCGCATAATGATCCGGCTGGAGGATGCGGAAGGCGATATCCTCGAGCTCGTTGCGCATGTCCTGCATGCCCATGCGCCCGGCGAGCGGGGCATAGATATCCATGGTCTCCTGCGCGATGCGCGTCCGCTTTTCGGGCGGCATGTAATGGAGCGTGCGCATATTGTGCAGCCGGTCGGCGAGCTTGACCAAGAGCACCCGCACATCCTGGCTGATGGCGAGCAGCAGCTTGCGCAGATTCTCCGCCTGCGCCTCTTCGCGCGAGACGAGGTTCAGCCGCTCGATCTTGGTCAGGCCATCGACGATGGCGCCGATTTCGGCGCCGAACATCTGATCGATCTCGGCGCGGGTCGCGTCGGTATCCTCGATAGTGTCATGCAGGAGACCAACCGCGATCGAGGCGTCGTCAAGCCGAAGCTCGGTCAGGATGGCGGCGACTTCGAGCGGATGATTGAAATAGGGATCGCCCGAGGCACGTTTCTGCGCGCCGTGCTTTTGCATGGCATAGACATAAGCCTTGTTCAAAAGCTGCTCGTCGACGTCCGGGTTATAGGCCTGGACCCGTTCGACAAGCTCATATTGACGCATCATGACGGTGGCCGCTCTCGCTTCAGGCGAGCTTAGCGTTTCGGGAGAGAATGAAAAGAGCGCGCCCGGCGAATGCCGAACGCCCTAGATATATGAAGATTATGAGACGGCGCAATCGGCTCGCCGCCGTATTTGGTAGCCCCCCGGATCGTCACCCTCGGGCTTGACCCGAGGGTGTTTCACTTACCGGGATCGCAAAGTGAAGAGCCCTCGGGTCAAGCCCGAGGGTGACGAGCGGTGGTTGTGGGGCCCAAGGTGACAAACGGTGGAGCGCGGCCCAAAACGAAACACCCCCGACTTGCGCCGAGGGTGCCGGAAATCATCGCTCGACCGAAAATCAGTCGTCGCGGCGCTCGGGCGGAGCCAGGCTCTCGATACCGCGCAGCAACTCGTCTTCGCTGATCGTGTCGAAGTTGATGCTGTCGTCGTCGCCGGAGCTCTCGATGAGCGGAGCCGCATGCTGTTCGGGCTCATCGACCTCGACATATTTTTGCAGCGAGTGAATCAGGTCTTCGCGCAGGTCTTCGGGAGAAATGGCGCCGTCGCCGATTTCACGCAGGGCCACGACGGGGTTCTTGTCGTTGTCGCGCGAGACGGTGATCTGCGCGCCGGCCGAAATCATGCGGGCGCGGTGGGCAGCCATCAGGACGAGATCGAAGCGGTTGTCGATCTTCTCAATGCAGTCTTCAACGGTGACGCGAGCCACGAACGTCTCCAAATTTTACGGAATGAACCTTTCACATACACGAGCGTTGTGGCCGAAACAAGGATTCCGTGTCGAGTACGACGGGAGCCGCGGTTTACTATACTTTATGCTGAGTTCATCCAGTTGAACGACGTGGAGAGATCGCTTGCCTATGCCGCGCGGAATGTGCGATGAGCGACGACCAGCAGTTAAGATTTTCTGTGGAACTTATTAATTAAGTAGCGGCTCCATCTTTTGGTTGCCGGGTTTCAGGCGCAAATAGATTCGCGCTGAGTTTAGGAGTTAGTGCATGTCCATCGATCCCCGCGAAAAGATCGTGCTTTTTATCGATGGGGCAAATCTTTACGCCACATCCAAAGCTATCGGGGTTGATATCGACTATCGCCGCCTGCTCGCCGAGTTCAATTCCAAGGCGTATCTGCTCAGGGCCAATTACTATACTGCGCTGGTCGAAGACCAGGAATATTCCTCTATTCGCCCGTTGATCGACTGGCTCGACTATAACGGCTTCACGGTCGTCACGAAGCCGGCCAAGGAATTCACCGATGCGGCCGGACGCCGCAAGGTCAAGGGCAATATGGATATCGAGCTGACCGTGGATGCGCTCGAACTCGCCCCCTATTACGACCATCTGGTGCTGTTTTCGGGCGACGGCGATTTCACCGCGCTGGTCGGCGCGCTCCAGCGCAAGGGCAAGCGCGTCACCGTGGTTTCGACATTGACCACCTCGACGCCGATGATCGCCGACGATTTGCGCCGCCAGGCCGATTTCTTCCTCGACGTCGCCGACCTGGCCAAAACCGTCGGCCGCCCGCCGGGATCGCGCCCGGTTGCAGCGCCTGCGGCTGAGGACTGAGTAGGGCTGCGGATGGTCTAAAGCGCAGGTGTGCAGACCCGCTCGCGCGCAGGCCCTATCCACATAAGGCACCTCACCCACCGCTCGTCACCCTCGGGCTTGACCCGAGGATTCTTCACTTGGGGTATCAGCATCGCCAAAAGGAAGTGAAACACCCTCGGGTCAAGCCCGAGGGTGACGAACGGCGGGTGTTACATTACCGGTGACAAACGGTGTGTTCCTCGCAGCCGCGCCATGCTTGGAGAGGAAAGCCCTACCCTCGCCCGCCCTCTTTCATGATGCGGGCCTTGTCGCGATTCCAGTCGCGGTTGCGTTCGGTATCGCGCTTGTCGTAGTTCTTCTTGCCCTTGCCGAGCCCGATCAGCACCTTGGCGCGGCCCTGGTCGTTGAAGAACAGTTTCAGCGGCACGATGGTATTGCCGGCGCGGGAAACCTCGCTGTCGAGCCGGGCCAATTGCTTCTTCGAAACCAGCAGCTTGCGCGGCCGGCGTTCGTCATGGTTGAAGCGGTTGGCCTGCAGATATTCCGGAATATGCGCGTTGATGAGCCATAGCTCGCCCTTTTCCGGCGAAGCATAGGATTCGGTGATCTGCGCCTTGCCGAGCCGCAAGGATTTGACCTCGGTACCGGTCAGGACGAGACCGGCCTCGAGGGTGTCGGTGATTTCATAATCGAAGCGCGCGCGCCGGTTTTCAGCCACGAGGCCGTGGCTGATCAGTCCGGTTTTGCTTTTGTCGTTCTTGCTGGCCATATCACTCAGATAAGACCGGCATGGGCCATTGAGAAGTCCATGACATCCTGCGTCTCGCGCGAAATCGGCACCAGCGGCAGGCGCAGCTCGTTGGTGCAGAGATTGAGCCGGTTGGCCACATATTTCGCCGGCGCCGGATTGGGCTCCATGAACAGGTTCTTGTGCAGGTAAACCAGCTTGTCCTGAATGGCGAGCGCGCCCTTGAAGTCGCCGGCCAGCGACAGTTCCTGCATCTGCGAGCACAAGCGGGGCGCGACATTGGACGTCACCGAAATGCAGCCATTGCCGCCATGAGCGTTGAAGGCGAGCGCGGTGATATCTTCGCCCGACAGCAGAATGAAATCCTCGCCGAGTTTGACGCGCTGCAGGCTCGCCCGGCCGAGATCGGCCGTCGCATCCTTGACGCCGACGATATTGCTGTGCGCATCGCGCAGACGGGCAATGGTATCGATGGTCAGATCGACCACGGTGCGGCCCGGCACGCTATAGAGAATGACTGGAATGCCCACGGCCGAAGCGACAGCCGAAAAATGCTGGAACAGGCCTTCCTGATTGGGCTTGTTGTAGTAGGGCACGATGGTCAGCACCGCATCGGCCCCGGCCTTCTCGGCGAAGCGGGCAAGCGACACCGCCTCGGCGGTCGAATTGGAGCCGGCGCCGGCGATAACCGGAACGCGCTTGTCGGCGACCTCGATGCAGATCTCAACGACGCGCTGATGCTCCTCATGGCTGAGGGTCGGGCTTTCGCCCGTGGTGCCGACCGGCACCAGGCCATGCGTGCCCTCGGTGATCTGCCAATCGACGAAGCTCGAGAAGGCTTTCTCGTCCACGGCCCCATTGGCGAAGGGGGTGATGAGTGCCGTGATCGATCCTCTCAGCATAGTCGAGTGTCCTTGTTTCGGGATGTGCCACAGTTCGGCCGTGGGCTTGTGTCAGCTATGGCCCCGAGTTGGGCCGAATAAGGGGCGCACCATACTTTTTGTTGCGGTGCATCACAAGTCGGCCACCGGCGGGAACATCGCGCCGGCAACCGAATGTTCACTCCGATGGGGTAACTTTGGGTTAACCGCGGGGAATGTGGATTTCCTCGCCGGCAAAAGGTATCGAGAACCAGCGGAATGGCCATGAGCGGCGGCTTTCGAGCGGGCCTTGTCGTTGCGGTTTTGGGCTTGGCGGGTGTGTTTCCCATCCATCGCCTGACGACCGCGAATGACACCATCGACATGACCACGACCGGCGCCATCGGCGCGCCGGCCAGCGTGTCCGCGGCTACCGATCCCAAGGGATCACTCAGCTTCCGCCGCGTCCTCGATCTGCTGGCCGACGATAAGGCGGCCGAGGCCTATGAAGAGGCGAAGAGCCTGCCCAATGCCGTCGAGCGGCGGGCCATTCAATGGGCGGCGATCTATTTTCATGCCGACGACATCGACTATCGCAGCATAGCGCGCTTTGCCGAGGATGCGCCGGGCTTTGCCGCGACCGGCACCTATCGCACGCGTTTCGAACAGGCGCTGCTCAAGGCCGAGCCGGCCGATGCAACCGTCATCGACATGCTGGGCGACGGAATGCCCAACACGATCGACGCGCAGATTCGCCTGGCCTCTGCCTATCTTGCCGATGGACAAAAGGAGCGCGCCACCACCCTTGCCCGTAGCCTCTGGGTCGACAACTTCCTCACTGCGACGCAGGAAGCGGCGGTCCTCGACAAGCTCGGCAGCCTGATCGACCGCGACACCCATTGGGCGCGGGCTATGCATCTGATGATGCATGATCGGGCGCGCGGCAGCGAAAGATTGCTGCCGTTTCTGACCGAAGAACAGAAAACCCTGGTCGAGGCGCGTGCTGCCGTTTCCCGCAAGGCGGACAATGCCAAGGCGCTGCTCGACAAGGTCGATCCGGCCTATCAGGACAATCCGGTGTTCATCTTCTCGCGCGTGCAGCGCGCCCGGCAGTTCGAACTGTGGCAGGATGCAGCCGACTGGCTGGAAAAGGCGACAGGCGAAGTGCCGGATGCCGCCGAATGGTGGTCCGAACGGCGGCTATTGCTGCGGCAGATGCTGGATGCCGGCGAAATTGACCTCGCTTTTCAGGTGGCTGCCGGCTACACCAATGGCCCCGAGGGCCGGCTGGTCGAAGCGCGCTTCCATGCCGGCTGGATCGCGCTGAGCTTTCTCAAGGATGCGGCCGCGGCCAAGGCGCAGTTCACCGAAATGGCAAAGCTCTCGACCCTGCCCGATACCGTCACCCAGGCCAATTACTGGCTGGCTCGCGCCAATCTGGCGCTGGGCGATGTAACCGGTGCGCAAGCCGCCTATCAGGCGGCTGCCCGCTATGGCACTGTCTATTATGGCCTTCTGGCCCGCGCCGAGCTGGGGGAAAGTGGTGCGGCCATCCGCCCCCTGCCCGATTGGCACGACAGCCAGAGCCTTTTCGACAGCAATGAGATCGTGCGGGCGGTGCGGCTTCTGGCCGCCAATGACCACGCCAACTGGGCCCTGCCCCTGATGCGCGATTTCGGGCTCGGGCGCAAAAGTGGCGGCGAATTGCTGCTCGCCGCGCGGCTGGCCGAGGAGATCGGGGCGCATCACCTCGCCATCGCCATTGCCGACACCGCTGAACAGCAGGGCATCGCGCTCGATCTTTACGGCTTTCCGAGGAATGGCCTGCCGGAAGATGTGCGGCTCGCCGCTGATCGTGCCGCCGTCTATGCCGTGGTCCGGCAGGAATCGCGCTTCCAGATCGATGCGCAATCGGGTGTCGGCGCGCGCGGGCTGATGCAGCTCATGCCCGGCACCGCGCAGGACGTGGCGCGCGAACTCGGGCTCGATTATTCGGCCAGCCGCCTTGTCACCGATGCCGCCTATAATACCCTGCTCGGCTCGACCTATCTCGCCACCCAGCTCAAGCGGTTCGATGGCTCGCTGGTATTGGCGGCAGCGGCCTATAATGCCGGGCCGGGCAATGCCAATAAATGGATCAAGGCCTATGGCGATCCGCGCGAGGACAATGTCGATCCGGTGGTTTGGGTCGAGCTCATCCCCTTCCAGGAAACGCGCAAATATGTGCAGCGCGTTCTCGGTAATTATCTCGTCTTCCGCGAGCAATTGGGCAATGACGGCATGACGCTGAAACAGGCCCTGCGCAGCATCGAATAGGTTTAGCGCTTGAGCCAAAGGGATGGTCGGTCCTAAATAGCGGCCTCATCGAGTTCGTCCTATGCCGCGTAAACGCCAAGTCCCTGCCGATCACCCCGCCTTCGCCAACCTGCCGGTGCAAATGGTGACGGTCGGCGCCGGAGCGACACAGGCGGCGGTGCATATAAGGGGAGCACTGTCACGCGCCCGCCTGCCCATCGTCTGCGTGCCGGGTTATCAGCGCAATATGAGCGATTTTACCGCCTTCGTTGATTATATCGAACGCGCGGGCGGCGGGCGCTGGCCTGTGGTTCTCATCGACCTGCCCGGCCGTGGCCGCGCCGACGACCGCTCGAAATCGGATGAATACGGCTCTCCGCGGGACGCGGGTGCTATAGCCACCATCCTGGCGGCGCTCGGCATCGATCAGGCCATCATGCTCGGCCAGGGCTATGGCGGGCAGGTCGTCATGGCTCTTGCCGCGACGCATCCATTGCTGATCGCCGGTGCGATCCTGCTCGATGCCGGACCGGTGACCGACTCGCGCGGCATCGTGCGATTGCGCAACAATCTCAAATATGTGGAGAGCCTGCGCGGCGCGAAGGTGGTGACGGCCGGCTTTCGCCGCATGCTCACCGGCGATTATCCGGGGCTTTCGGAAACCCAGCTCGACGCCTTGATGGCCCGCAGCCATTTCCTCGATCGGCGCGGCCGCGCACAACCGCTTTACGACCGCCGGCTGATCGCCGCGCTCGAAGCTTTCAATTTCGATGACGTGCTCGTCGCGCAATGGCCGTTTTTCGACGCCCTCACCCATACGCCCCTGATGCTGCTGCGGACGCAATTGACCGATCAGGTTCGACGCGAAACCTTCGATGAAATGGTGCGGCGACGGCCGGACGCCACGGCGCTGACCATTGCGGGACAGGGCTCGCCGGCGCTGTTCGATCAGCCCGATGAGATCGAAGCGGTAGCGCGGTTCGTCATCGCCACCAGCACCAGCCGGCTCGGCCAGGCGGCTTAGCCGCCTTCGTCGTTCACCGTAACGACGATGCGGCGATTGAGGCGCTTGCCGGCGGCCGTGTCATTGTCGGCAATCGGCTGGCTCTCACCATAGCCGACGGCGTAGAGCCGCCCCGGTGCGATATTGCGGGCGATCAGGGCATTGACCACTGCCTCGGCGCGCGCCACCGACAAAGCGAGATTGAGCTGCGCGTCGCCATCGGCGTCGGTATGGCCTTCGATATAGACCATGGCATCCGGACATGCGCCGAGATCGGCCGCCAATTCGTCGATAGCAGCCTCCGATTCAGGCGCGATCATCGCCGCTCCCGACTGGAACAGGATGGCATTGCGTGCCGAAAACGCAGCGAGGCTCGTGCGGCATAGTGCAATGCCTGAGCCCGTCGTCTTTGGAGCCTCATTGACCGACGGCGCTACCGGTTCAGCGGCGGCGACTTGCGGCGGCGGCGCTGGCGGTTCGGCTGGCACGGACGGTTCGGCTGGCGCTTCAATTATCGCTGCCGGCGGCGCGGCAACGATAGGCTCGGCCGTCGTGCTCTCCTCCCCATCGGGCGCGTTGATTTCACGCAGCGCCACGACCACCCCTTCAGGACGCCCTTCATCCAGCAGGGCCATGACGGCTTCATAATCCGCTCGGGATTTGGCAGTCCCATTCAGCATGACGGTCTCGTTGCGCAGATGCAGCCGGCCCACGGAGAGGTGCTGCAGCGCCTCAATGCCGAAATCGAGCGCGGCGCCAAAGACCGGCAATTCGCCGCTGCCGAGTTTCAGCCAGTTGGTATCGGCGCCATCCACGCTACCGAGCGCCTTGCGCGTCGCATCATCCGGAACATAGCCATCGAAGACTAGGGCCCCGCCTTCCTGGCGGGTTGCGCTGAGCCAGTAGTCGGCAATCCGAGGGGGTGGCAGCACGGTCACGGAAGTGCCCTGTGACGGCGCCGGAATCATGGTCTGCGCGACTTCGATCCGTTGCCTGCCGCCATCCTGCTCCGCCCCGATCGCATTGGCGGTCAGCATCAGACCGGCCAGAGTCAGGGCACTTGCCGCCAGCATGAGATTGAAGGCAGCCGGCTTCAGCAATTGGGCGTTCATTCCAGATCCAGGGGCATTTTGTGTGGCCGCGTCACGCTAGTGCATTTCGAGATTCGCATGAACCTGAAATATCCGACCCAAGCCATTGTTTTTACTGCGATCAGGTGGCTGTGATCGCGACCGATCATGCTGGTTCCCCAAAGCAGAAAGGCCCGGCGTGAGCCGGGCCTTTCCGTAAGACTGGTATCGAGGATTACTCGAAGGTCTTGGCAGCCTTGAAGGTAGCGCGGTAGCCACCGTTCGAGCCGACTTCGCCCTTGATGGACGAGGTGAAGCCGCCGCCCGGAGCCCAAGCCAGTTCGAGAGCGCCGTAGTACAGCGGATCTTCGTCAGCAACTTCGAGGACGTCTTCGTTGAAGTAGGCACCCACTTCACCGGTGACCTTGATGGTCTCGGTAACAGCGGCGACCAGCTGAGCAGCGATCTGCAGCGTGTCGTTGTCGGGAGCCAGGCCCGATTCGAAGTCAGCCGAGAAGTAACGGGCGCCGAGGTTGATGGCAACGCCATCGGTCACGTTGGCGCCGATCGAGCCACCGAAGCCGAAACCGTCGTCGACGACGTCGGCGACTTCGTCTTCAGTGCGCATGTATTCACCCGACAGAGCGATGGTGAACATGTCGAAGGTGGCCTTGGCGCTCAGCAGGGCATGGAGCTCGTTGCCGATGTCGTTGACACCAGCATAGCCGACAGCACCACGAACCTGGAAGGCGTCGAAGGTACCGGTGGCACCGGCGTGAACGGCCCAGCTGTCGACTTCGCCGTCGAGAACGCCGAAGGCAAGAGCGGTCAGGTGAGCGGTCAGGTTTTCACCGGCATAGGAGAGAACGCCGACGAGGTTACCGGCTTCATCGTCGGTACCGTTCTGACCATCGAGGTTTTCGAGGCCGACGCCGACGCTGACACCATTGCCGAGATCCGAAACGACCTGGATGACGTGACCACCGAGGTAGTCTTCGTCTTCGTCATTCTGGAACAGAATGCCGGTGTCGATTTCGCTGTAACCGAAGGTGTCAAGGAAGTTGAACGGATCGCTGTCGCCGAAATTGGCGATCGAGCCCTTCTTACCGACCATGATCACGGTCGAGTCGCCGATCGAGACATAGGCTTCGTCGATCTGGAGCGGCTCGTTGTCGCCCCAAACCAGACCACCATAGGTCTCGTTCTGAGCGCGGTAGGCTTCGACCTGCTTGATCTTGACGGTGGCCGAGGCCGGACCGAAATCGCTGTCGGCGGTGCCGACGAACTTCAGCCAGGCAGTGACCTTGCTGTGCCAGTCCATGTTCTCGTCTTCGCCGGCTTCATCATCGAGGAAGCGGTCGATCAGGCCAGCGCCTTCGACGAAGGGAACGTAGCCAACCGGGGTGGCTGCGCGGAAGTCGCCGTAACGGAATTCATAGGAGACGCCGCCCGAGATCTGCAGGCAGTTGGTGTCGGACGAAATGGTCAGGCCCGACAGACCCAGCGCGTCGCAAACGTCGAGCGAGGTGAGAACGCCCAGATCGGCAGCGAAGCCAGCGGTCGAGAGACCAGCGGCTGCGACAGAACCGAGGATAAGGCTCTTGAGTTTCATTATTGACCTCCAAAGTCAGTCATTCTTTGTGCCGGTTACCCAGCGGTTTGCCGAAACGCGACCACACTATCGTGGTGCAGTGTGTTGCCGTCGCGTTGCGACCGACAAACGATCCCATGCATGGATTCGCAAAAGCCACTCTACGCACGGCGAAAAAGGACGCAATCACGCAGAAGCCGTTTTACAGGTTATGCGGGTTTGTTGGGGGGGCGTTGTTGCAGATTCAGCACACACCGCGCAACGAAGCGTTAACCATTCTTAAAAAGGCGTAAATTTCTGAAGGCAGAGCAGGTTAGCCCGCCTGGTGCCGCCACGGGCGGAGGATGGCTCGTGGCGCTGCCTGCAATCAGGCGGCGAAGACTTTGCGGCCGCCGATCCAGGTCGATCGGACGGCGTGGTCGGCGCCGAGATGGACGAAGTCGGCGACGGCGCCGGGGGCGAGATGGCCATGGGTGTCGGCGCGGCCAAGCGCCTGGGCGGGATAGAGGCTCGCCATGCGCAGGGCTTCATCGAAGGGCAGGCCGATGACGCGGTGCATGTAGAGAATGGCGTCGATCATGGTGAGATCGGCGCCAGCCAAGGTGCCATCGGACAACCGCAAGGCCCCGTTCGAGCGTAATATTTCACGACCATTGAGGGTGAACTGCGTCATTTCGGTGCCGATGGTCGACATGGCATCGGTGACGAGGAAGATTCGCGCCGGACCTCGCTTGGCGCGCAGGGCGATGGCGATGCTGGCGGGATCGACATGGATGCCATCGGCGATGAGGCCGGCATGCATGGTGCCGGTTTCGAGCGCGGCGCCGACGACGCCCGGCTCGCGGTTGCCGAGCTGGCTCATGGCATTGAACAGATGCGTCGCCATGGTGGCGCCGGCCTCGGCGGCCGAACGGACCAGCGCCATGGAGGCATCCGAATGGCCGATGCTGACGATGGCGCCGAGAGCCGCGACGGCGGCGATCCGGTCGGCGGGAACGGTCTCGGCGGCGAAGGTGACGAGCAGATTCGGCAGCGCTTCGGCGGCCTTTGCGAAACGGGCCATGTCGCGCTCGTCGATCGGCCGGATCAGGGCCGGGTCATGCGCGCCCTTGCGCGCGAGCGACAGATGCGGCCCTTCGAAATGCATGCCGAGAAAGCCGGGCACGCGCGCCTCGGTGGCGGCGATGCCGGCATCGAGGGCCCTGTCGGTGATTTCGGGCGTATCGGTGATGAGTGTCGGCAGCAGGGCGGTGGTCCCGTAGCGGGCATGGGCGGCGCAGATGGCGCGGATGCCGTCGAGCGTCGGCACCTCATTGAGCAAAGCCCCGCCGCCGCCATTGACCTGCAGATCGACAAAGCCCGGCACGATGGCGCCGCCATCGAGGCGGACGATTTCGGCATGGGCGGGAATATCGGCGGCGCGGGTGATGCCGGAGACCTGGCCGAGTTCCAGGAGGAGCGCGGCGTCATCGTGCCAATCCTGCCCGTCGAAAATGCGGGCGCCGCTTACGGCCAGCAGATCGCTCATATCGTTTCGGTGACCTTTTTAAGCATTGGCGGCGCATCGGGATTGAGGCCGCGATGACGGGCCAGCGCCTCGACAAAGCCATAGAAGGTGACGATCAGCGCCAGGGGATCGGTGATCGGATGGCTGGTCGTGGCGAAAGCGAGCTTTTGCGCCGGACCCGGCAGATCGGAGGTGAGGAAGGCCTTGGCCCCCTGCCCGGCCAGCTTATGCGCCATTTCGGCGACCGAGGCTTCGGCAGCGTCGCGGGCGGCGAGCGCCAGCACCGGATAGCCGGGGGTGACGATGGAGACCGGGCCATGCATCACTTCGGCGGAACTATAGGATTCGCCCTGGATGCCGCAGGTCTCCTTGAACTTGAGCGCCGCTTCATTGGCGATGGCCCAGCCGGGGCCGCGCCCGAGAACATAAAGCGCATTGTGACCGTCAAGCGCCGCGATCATGTCCGACCAGTCGCAGGCGACAGCCTTGGCGAGCGATTGCGGCAGGGCCTCGACGGCGGCAGTCAACTGTTCGTCGCCGCTCCAGCGGGCGATCAGAGAGAGCCCGGCGACCACCGAGGTCGCGAAGGTCTTGGTGGCGGCAACGCTCTGTTCGAGCCCGGCATGGAGGTCGATGGTGAAATCGCTGACATTGGCGAGCGGGGAGCCGGCGGTATTGGTGATGGCAATGGTGGTGGCGCCGCCGCGACGGGCCGACTCGGCCATGCCGACAATGTCCGGGCTCTTGCCGGATTGGGAAATGGCGATGGTGGCGCAGCGATCGAGCTTGAGCTGCCTGCCATAGATCGAGGCGATGGAGGGGCCGATCGAGGCAACCGGCAGGCCCAGCGTCAGTTCGATGGCATATTTGAGATAGGTCGAGGCATGATCGGAGGAGCCGCGCGCAACGGTCGTGACCATGACCGGATCGATCTCGCGCAGCCGTGCGGCGGCAGCCTCGACGCCGGCGGCGCTCTGCTCGAGGAAATTGGCCACGACATGGGGGATCTCGCCCACTTCGCGGCGCATATGGGTCTCGGTCACAGTCACGTCTTGGAGCCTCCGGGCATGGAATCGCCGATGCGCAGTTCGGCGACGAAGTCATAGGTATCGCCCCGATATATCGAGCGGGTGAATTCGATCACCCGGCCGGAGGCGAGATAGGATGTGCGCTCGATATTGAGGCCGGCCGAGCCGGCGGGAACGTCGAGCAGGCGGGCATCCTCGGCGCCGAGATTGGCGGCGCGGATGCGCTGGATGGCGCGCACCGGACGGTGGCCCGATTTATCGAGCAGTCTATAGAGCGAGTCGGTGACCGCCATGGGGTCGGGCAATACGGTCGAGGACAGGCTGGCGCGCTCGATGGCGAGCGGTGTATCGCCGGAAATCCGCAGGCGGGCGACGCGGGCGACATTCTCGCCCGACGACAGGCCCAGAATCACGGTTTCCTCGGGCGATGGGGCATAAAGGCCACGATCCAGCCAGCGGGCATGCACGGCCATGCCGCGCCGGGCCATGTCTTCGGTGAAGGAGGTGAGCTGGGACAGCGATTGTTCGACACGCTGCGGCGGCGTTGCGACAAAGGTGCCGGAGCCGTGCCGCTGCACCAGCACGCCATCCTTGACCAGTTGCAGCACCGCCTTGCGCACCGTGACGCGCGACACATCGACCTTCAGCGCCAGATCCCGCTCCGAGGGCAGCGCATCGCCCGGATTGATGATGCCGCGATGAATGGCATCCTCAATCCAGCGCTTGAGCTGCAGATAGAGCGGCCCGCCCGAGGGAAGCACTACGGGCTTGTCGGCGAAAAAGCCGTCGGAAATCTCAGCCACGTCTCCTCCTCGTCCGGTTCGTCACTTCAGCCCGTCCTTCGCATATCGCAGGAAGCCCGCCAAGCAAGTTGGCAGGCCTGCAGCGATAATACCAATAAAAGACCATTCACCAAGCCCAAAACGTCACCGGCTGGCGAAAGCTGCGGATAAGCCATTCAGCCGTCAGCCGCTCCGCGATCATTCCCGCGCTCTTGGGAACATCGGCCAAGTGGTATTTTTTTGGCATTAGTAAAACGGATTCAAGGCGCGTTTCGTGGAAACGCAGCAGCGGCCGAGGGGCCGCCTTCCCCGGAAACGATTTCATATGTGAATGACAAGACCCCACAGCACTTTAGAGGGCATGGCCGATTTTGACTTGACGCAAGGTGCCGACAGAGAAAATCATCTCACTATACCGGGTGTTGCACACGTTCAGGGGCAGAGCACCGCAATAAAACAGCGCTCCATTCCGGAGCGCCTTGAGGGAGACGACCATGTCCAGAAGACTTGTTACCGGACTACTTCTTGCATCGACTTTTCTCGGCTCCTCCGGGCTCGCCATGGCCCAGGACGTCACGCTCACCATCGAGAGCTGGCGCAATGACGACCTGCCCGTGTGGCAGGATACGCTGATCCCGGCCTTCGAGGCCGCCAATCCCGGCATCAAGGTGGTGTTCTCGCCCACCGCCCCGGCCGAATATAATTCGGTGCTCAACACCAAGCTCGAAGGCGGCACCGCCGGCGACATCATTACCTGCCGCCCGTTCGACGCCTCGCTGGAACTGTTCACCGATGGCAAGCTCGCCGACCTCACCGATCTCGAAGGCATGGCCAATTTCACCCCGGTGGCGAAATCCGCCTGGTCGACCGACGATGGCAGCCAGACCTTCTGCGTGCCGATGGCGGCGGTGATCCATGGTTTCATCTACAACAAGGAAGCCTTCGACGAACTCGGGCTCGAAGAGCCGACCACGGTCGATCAGTTCTATGCCGTGCTCGACGCCATCAAGGCGGACGACAATTACACGCCGCTGTCGCTGGGCACCGCCGAGCAGTGGGAAGCGGCGACCATGGGCTACCAGAATATCGGCCCGACCTATTGGAAGGGCGAGGAAGGGCGCCTGGCGCTGATCGCCGGCACCGAGAAGCTGACCGATGAAGGCTGGGTCGAGCCCTTCCGCCAGCTCGCCCGCTGGTCCGAATATATGGGCGACGGCTTCGAGGCACAGACCAATGCCGATAGCCAGAACCTGTTCACGCTCGGCCAGGCCGCGATCTATCCCGCCGGCTCGTGGGACATTGCGCTGTTCAACAGCCAAGCCGATTTCGAGATGGGCGCCTTCGCCCCGCCGGTCGCCGCTGAAGGCGACACCTGCTATATTTCGGACCACACCGATATCGGCATCGGCCTCAATGCCGCGAGCCCCAATGCCGAGGCCGGCCGCACCTTCCTCAACTGGGTGGCATCGCCGGAATTCGCCGAATTGTTCTCCAATGCTTTGCCGGGCTTCTTCGCCCTCTCCAGCACGCCGGTCGCCATCGAGGACCCGCTGGCGCAGGAATTCGTCTCCTGGCGCGAGAACTGCGAATCCACCATCCGCTCGACCTATGCCATCCTGTCGCGCGGTACGCCCAACCTCGAAAACGAGACTTGGAACGCTTCGGCGCAGGTGATCAACGGCACTGAAACGCCGGAAGACGCCGCGGCGCGGCTGCAGGCCGGGCTCGAGAGCTGGTATACACCGGGGCAGTAAGAAAGAGATCCCTCATCCGTCTCGGCCTGCGGCCGATCCACCCTCTCCCTCAAGGGGAGAGGGGAACTCCGCGCTCTGAAAGGCACAGTGCCCCCTTCTCCCCTTGAGGGAGAAGGTGCCCGAAGGGCGGATGAGGGGTCCTTCCAACCAACCATCGGAACGAGAATGGCAACAGACGATAGCATCGCCCCCAAGCGCCCGTTCCGCTGGCACATCCTTGTGTTCCTGGCACCGGCGGTGCTGGTCTATACGGCGCTGATGATCTTTCCGCTGCTGTCGACACTGGCGCAGGCCTTCGAGGGCAAGGAAGGTGGCTTTGTCGGGTTCGGCAATTTCGCGACACTGTTCGGCGATCCGCGCTGGGCGGACAGCTTCTGGAATGCGCTGCGCAACAATGTCTGGTTCTTCATTATCCACATGCTGGTGCAGAACCCGATCGGCATCGCGCTCGCGGCCCTGCTGTCGAGCCCCAAGCTGCGGCTGCGCGGGCTTTATCGCACCGTGTTCTTCGTGCCGACCATTCTCAGCTTCGTCATTGTCGGCTTCGTCTGGAAGCTGATCCTGTCGCCGACCTGGGGCGTCGCCGAAGGCCTGCTCGACATTGTCGGGCTCGGCGATCTGTTCCAGCCCTTTCTCGGCAAGGAGGAAACAGCGCTGACGACGCTCGGCCTCATTTCGGTGTGGCAGTTCATCGGCATTCCGATGATGCTGATCTATGCCGCGCTGCTCTCCATCCCCGACGAGGTGATCGAGGCCGCCGAATGCGACGGCGTCACCGGCTTCTCGCAATTCTGGAAGATCCAGCTGCCGCTGGTGCTGCCGGCCATCGGCATCGTCTCGATCCTCACCTTCGTCGGCAATTTCAATGCCTTCGACCTCGTCTACGCGGCGCAGGGGGCGGCGGCGGGGCCGAATTATTCGACAGATTTGCTCGGCACCCTGCTCTACCGGACATTCTTCGGTTACCAGTTGCAGCTCGGCGACCGTTCGATGGGCTCGGCCATTGCGGCGGTGATGTTCCTCATCATTCTTGCCGGGGTGTCGATCTATCTCTTCCTCGTCCAGACGCGGCTTCGGAGGTATCAGTTCTGATGAGCAGCGCCCGGACCTCCCTGCCCCGCTCCGTCGCCATGCATGCGGCCCTCATCGCCTATGCGCTGGTGGCGCTGTTTCCGGTCTTCGTCGTCATCGTCAATTCGTTCAAAGAGCGGCGGGCCATTTTCCGCTCGCCGCTGGCGCTGCCCGATGGCGAGACCTTCTCGCTGGTCGGCTATCAGACGGTGATGCAACGTGGCGATTTCCTCCTGTATTTCCAGAATTCGCTGATCGTCACCGTGGCGTCTTTGGTCCTGGTGGTGCTGTTCGGCGCCATGGCGGCCTTTGCGCTGTCCGAATATCGCTTTCGCGGCAATATGCTGATGGGGCTTTATCTCGCCCTCGGCATCATGATCCCCATCCGGCTCGGTACCGTCGCCATTCTCCAGGTCATGGTGGCCTCGGGCCTGGTCAACACGCTCGTCGCATTGATCCTGGTCTATACCGCCTCGGGCCTGCCGCTCTCGATCTTCATCCTGTCCGAATTCATGCGCACGGTCAGCGACGACCTCAAGAATGCCGGGCGCATAGACGGGCTTTCCGAATACACCATCTTCTTCCGTCTGGTATTGCCGCTGGTGCGGCCGGCCATGGCGACGGTCGCCGTCTTCACCATGATCCCGATCTGGAACGATCTGTGGTTCCCGCTGATCCTGGCGCCGGCCGAAGCCACCAAGACGGTGACGCTTGGCGCCCAGATGTTCATCGGCCAGTTCCAGACCGACTGGAACGCCGTGCTCGCCGCGCTCAGCCTCGCCATCATTCCGGTGCTGGTGCTCTATCTCATCTTCTCGCGCCAGCTGATCCGCGGGATCACCTCGGGAGCCGTCAAATGAGCGAAAAACCGGTGCGCGTGCTGGTCGCCGGCCTCGGCAATATGGGGCGCAGCCATGCGCTCGCCTATCACAACGAGCCGGGCTACGAGATCGTGGGGCTGGTGACCCGCTCGGGCACTATTCCGGCCGGGCTCGAATCCTATCCGCACTTCACCGATTTCAAGGCGGCGCTGGCCGAGACGAAGCCCGACCTCGCCTCGATCAACACCTATACCGACACGCATGTGGACTATGCCATCGCCGCCATGGAGGCCGGTGCGCATGTGTTCATCGAAAAGCCGCTGGCGACCAATGTCGAAGATTCCCGGCGCGTGGTCGAGACGGCAAGGCGGCTCAACAAGAAGCTCGTCATCGGCTATATCCTCCGGCACCATCCGAGCTGGATCGGCTTCATCGAAAAGGCCCGCGAAATGGGCGGCCCCTATGTGATGCGGCTCAATCTCAACCAGCAATCGGCCGGCAGGCACTGGGAGACGCATAAGCGGCTGATGGAAAGCACTTCGCCCATGGTCGATTGCGGCGTTCATTATGTCGACGTCATGTGCCAGATCACCGATAGCCGCCCGATCCAGGTGCGCGGCATGGGCGTGCGGCTGACCGACGAGATCGCGCCCGACATGCGCAATTACACGCATCTGCAGGTGCTGTTCGAGGACGGCTCGGTCGGCTGGTACGAGGCCGGCTGGGGCCCGATGATGAGCGAGACGGCGTTTTTCGTGAAGGACGTCATCACGCCCAAGGGCGCCATCTCCATCGTCATGGAGGAAGGCGCCAAATCCTCGGATCATTCGACCCACACCAAGACCTCGCGCATCCGCGTGCACCATGCGGCGCTGAAAGCGGACGGGACCTATGAGAAGGCCGATGAATGGCTGTCGATGGAGGGCGAGCCGGCCCACGATGCGCTCTGCGCCCGCGAACAGGCCTTCATGCTGAAAGCCATCCGCGAGGATATCGACCTCACCAAACACAATGAAGACGCCGTGCGTTCGCTCGAGATCGTGCTGGCATCGGAACGCTCGACGCGCGAAATGCGCGCGATCGACCTCTAGGGGCACGACATGGCAGACAGCAGCGCGCTGAAGCTCACGGGCATCACCAAGACTTTCGGCAATGTCGAGGTCATCCGCGGCATCGATCTCGACGTGGCGCCGGGCGAATTCGTGGTGTTCGTCGGCCCCTCGGGCTGCGGCAAGTCCACATTGCTCAGGATCATCGCCGGGCTCGAGGATGCGACCACCGGCGCGGTCAGCATCGATGGCGAGATCGTCAACAACCTGCCGCCGGCCAAGCGCGGCATCGCCATGGTGTTCCAGAGCTATGCGCTCTATCCGCACCTGACGGTGAAGGACAATATGAGCCTTGCCATGAAGCAGGCCGGCAGCCCCGCCGCCGAGATCGAGGAACGGGTGGCGGCGGCGAGCCGCATGCTGTCGCTCGATCCCTATCTCAAGCGCCGGCCGGCCGAACTCTCCGGCGGCCAGCGCCAGCGCGTGGCCATCGGCCGGGCATTGACGCGCAAGCCCAAGCTGTTCCTGTTCGATGAGCCGCTATCGAATCTCGACGCAGCGCTGCGGGTAAACACGCGCCTCGAAATCGCGCGACTGCATCGCGAGCTCAAAGCCACGATGATCTATGTCACCCACGACCAGGTCGAGGCGATGACGCTGGCTGACAAGATCGTGGTGCTCAATGCCGGCCGGATCGAGCAGGTCGGCAGCCCGATGGAGCTCTACAACCGGCCGGCGACGCAATTCGTCGCCGGCTTCATCGGCTCGCCGCAGATGAATTTCTTCGACGCCGCGGCGATCGGCATAGACGGGGCGAAAACCGTGGGCATTCGGCCCGAGCATCTGACCATCGGCACCACCGAAGGCCGCTGGAAGGCGCGGGTGGTGCATGTCGAGCATCTCGGCGCCGACACCAATCTCTATGTCGACAATGCCGAGGCCGGCACCATGACCGTGCGGCTGTTCGGCGAGCAGCAATTCGCCCCGGATACCGAGCTGTTCGTGTCCGCCGACGACCGGCATGTCTATCGGTTCGACGACGCGGGAAAGACGATCGGCTAACTCTCGCGCTTGGCGAGTTCGGCCTTGGCGATCGCGAAGCCCCGCTCTGCGACCGGCAGGCCGGCATAGACGGCGACATGCAGCAGCGCCTCGGCAATGTCGGCTGGCGTCGCGCCGGTATTGGCGGTGGCCCGCACATGCAGCCCCAGTTCATCCTCATGGCCGAGCGCGGCGAGCAGCGCCAGGGTGATCAGCGAGCGCTCCCGTTTGGTCAGGCCCGGACGCGACCACACCGAACCCCAGGCCGCCTCGGTGATGAGAATCTGAAAATCCTCTTCGAAGGGCGTCTGGCTGGTGAGGGTGTTGTCGACATGGGCATCGCCCAGGACGGCGCGGCGCGTCTGCATGCCCTGTTTATAGAGATCGCCCGGCTCAGACATGGCCGACATCCTCGAAATGGCTGGCAATCAGCGCCACCAGCCGCTCCGGCTGGTCGATGGCGGGAATATGCCCCGCCCCGGCAATGATCTCAAAACGCGCCTTCGGCAGTCGCTCGGCGGTGGCCCGCACCAGATCCGGCGGCGTCGAGCCGTCCTCGGCACCGGCCACGACGAGAACCGGCATGACTATGCCCGAAACCGCCTCGGTCAGATCGGCATCGCGCACGGTTGCACAGGTGCCGATATAGCCTTCGAGCGGCGTGCGTTCGAGCAGGTTCCGCCAGCCGGCATAATCGGCCGGACGACGCTCACGATAGCCTTGCGGCAGCCAGCTTTCGAGGATGGAGCTGCTGATGGCGGCAATGCCCTTGGCGCGGACGGTGGCGATGCGCTCGTTCCACAAGGCATCGTCGCCCACCTTGGCGGCGGTATCGCACAGCACCAGCGCCGCGATGCGCCCAGGCGCGCGCAAAGCGAGCCGCTGCGCGACGAGCCCGCCGACCGAAACGCCGACCATGCCGAAGCGGGTGAAGCCGACATGATCGGCAAGCCCCAAGAGGTCATCGACATGATCGTCGAGGCTGTAAGGCCCCTCCGGCGCATCGGATAGGCCGTGACCGCGCTTGTCATAGGTGAGGATGCGATAGCGCGGGGAAAGCGCCGCAACCACCTCGTCCCAAATGCGCATATCGGTGCCGAGGGCATTGGCGAAAATCAGCCGCGACCCCTTTTCGGGGCCAGCCAGCCGATAGGATATCGTGATACCGTTGACCGAGGCGAAAGCCATGTCGTCTCCTGTAGCCCGGGATGCGGCGGGAAGGCGCGAAACGATAGGTAACCTTCCCATAACGCATTGCGGCATCTCGCGCAAAACCATGGGATCGGCGCGAGGCGATGCCCTATCCGGAACGAACACGGGCGCCCTGCCGTTGCATGCTGCACCTGCCATCCGGTTTCCCAATGAGCCAAGCATCGTCGACGACCGCCACCAGACAGAGCCTCCTCCTCGTCAGCCTCGGCCGCGGCTTTGGCGGGGCGCTGATCTTTTCCCTGCCCATGCTGATGACCATGGAGATGTGGGAGCTGGGCTTTTCGATGGATCGCTGGCGGCTCCTGGCGCTGCTTGTCGTCAGCATGCCGCTGATGATGTTTCTGTCCCGCTATTCGGGCTTCGAATCGACGCGCCGCTGGGATGAGGATTTGCGCGATGTCGCCATCGCCTATGGCATCGGCACCGTCACCAGCGGGCTGGTTCTCCTCGTCACCGCCGTGATCGGACCGGGCATGGGCGCCCCCGAAATCGTCGGCAAGCTGTGCCTCCATACCTTCCCCGCCGCGCTCGGGGCCCTGCTCGGGCGCAGCCAGTTCGGCCGGCACAGCACCGATGCGGACGCCGAGGAATCCTATCCGGCCGAGCTCGGCATCATGGCGATCGGGGCGCTGTTTCTCGGCCTCAATGTCGCGCCGACGGAGGAAATGGTGCTGATCTCCTACCGTATGACAGCCTGGCACAGCCTCGTGCTGGTGCCGCTCTCCATCGCGGTCATGCATGGCTTCGTCTTTGCCAGCGAATTCAAGGGCGGCACCGAACTCAGCCGCGACACACCCTGGTGGAGCGCGCTTTTGCGCTTCACCGTGGTCGGCTATGTGGTGGCGCTCGCCATATCGGCCTATGCGCTGTGGACCTTCGGCCGCTTCGACGGCCTTTCAATGCAGCGGGCCTTGCAGATCACCGTGGTGCTGGGTTTTCCCGCCGCCATCGGCGCCGCGGCGGCGCGGCTGATCCTTTAGGAGGCGATATGGCGGAACAAAGCGCAGGAAGCAGGATTTCATCGGATGCCGCAGAGTGGATCGTCGCGATCGTGTCGGCCGTGCTGGTGCTGGCCTTGCTCGTCTTTCTCCTCTCCGAAGCGCTGACCCAGACCGGGCGCCTGCCCGATATTTCTCTGGCGGTGACGGAAGTCGTCCCGACCGCCCATGGCTATAATGCTCTGGTCTCGGTCACCAATCAGGGCAGCGCCACCGCCGCCGAAGTGGAACTGGCCGGCATTCTCGGCGACGAGGAAAGCCGGGCCCTCCTCGATTACAGCCCCGCCCAATCGGTGCGGCAGGTGTCACTGATCTTCACGCACGCCGCAACGCCGGAGGAAATCCAGTTACGGGTGCTTGGCTATACCGACCCATGATTTTTTCGGGCGCGGCGATCTGGCCTTCTCCTGGCGCATTGGTGGAAGGTCACCGATCACAGCTTCTCCGGGGAAAATACCGGTTCCGCCCACAAACCCCTTGCACCCCGCCGCCTTTCCCCTGTATCCACCCCTTGCCGGAGAGGTGGCCGAGTGGTCGAAGGCACGCCCCTGCTAAGGGCGCAGGGCTCTAAAGGTCCTCGTGGGTTCGAATCCCATCCTCTCCGCCATTTGCCCCCGCCGATTTCTCTCTATAGTGCGATATCGCCGCCGATCCCCGCATTCCACCGGGTGAGATAGCAAACCGCGGGCTCTAGGCTACACGTCCGATAAATCTTGAATATCAGGTGTCAGCTTCCGACCCCCATGCGGGCGTTCAACCGGCCTTGGCTAGTTCCTAAAAGCGGACATCGCTATCGAGCCTAACGTATCGTCAGATTTGTGTAGAGCGAACTGTCTTATACGGTAGCAATATCATTGCATTGCAACGCGGTCGACTACTCTGACCGTTATCTCAACCGAAGAAATCGAGAGTATTCCTTGAGATTGACGGTATAAGGGATGGCCATTGGAGGTATGTCGTGTCCGTAATCATCAGCCTATTCAATCACAAGGGTGGGGTCAGCAAGACCACCACTGCCTTCAACCTCGGCTGGATGCTGGCACGCAAGGGCAAGCGGGTTCTGCTGGTTGACTGCGATCCGCAATGCAATCTGACCGGCATGGTGTTGGGCCTCGAAGACTTGGAAAGCTCCGAAAGCATCCAGGGGCGAACGCAAGACGGCAAGCCAAGAAACATCCGGGAAGGAGTTTCACCCGCCTTCGAATCCCGGCCTCAGCTCATCGAGCCGGTCGAATGTGTGAAGATTCCGCACAATGACAATCTGTTCCTGCTTCCTGGGCACATTGGCCTGGCCGAATATGAGGTCACTCTGGGCATCGCTCAGGAGCTTTCTGGATCGGTTGTCACGCTGCGGAACCTGCCAGGGTCATTTAAGTACCTGATAGACGTCACCTGCACGAAATACGAAATCGACTATGCCATCGTGGACATGAGCCCAAGCCTTGGGGCAGTAAACCAAAATCTTCTCTCGGTCAGCGACTACTTCATCGTGCCGATGCACCCTGACTATTTCTCCAATATGGCGGTAAAGTCCCTTGCTTCCGTGCTCCCGAAGTGGAGCGATTGGGCAACAGCCGCAGTGAAAAGCCAAAGCCTCAAGGATGCCGCGTATCCTTTCCCTGAGGTCAACCCAGGGTTCCTTGGTTACGTCGTGCAAAAGTATCGTCCTCGCGGCGGAGCTCCCTCTCGAGCCTTCGAGAAGTGGATCGACGAGCTGGAGATAAACGTAACAAACATACTTATCCCCGCGTTAAGGGAGTATAACATGCTGCTTGAGGAGGAGTCGTACGAGGCCGGTGGCTATGCGGTGACGACTCCAATCCTGCAGATGCCGGATTTCAACTCGCTTATTGCCAGCTCGCAAACGCACCAAGTCCCGATCTTCGAGCTCACCGCGGAACAGCTCGATCAAAAGGGACGAGTTCTAGAGGTAACCCAAGCTTCGCAGGAAGAGTTCCGGCGGCTCTTCGACGAGGCAGCCGACCGAGTTATAGCGGCAATCGATGCAGACCGCGTTTGATGCGTTCAAGGCCAGCATGGACCGGGTCCGCGCGCTACACGCCCTGCAGGGATCGCTGCAGAACCAACTTACTGCAGCCGTCGATCTAACCGATATCCTGCGAGCAGAGCTAATGATGGCGGTCAGCGCATTCGACCATTTCGTTCATGAGATGGCCAGATTGGGGATGCTGGAGAGCCATCGTGGCACGCGACCGCAAACAGATGCTTTCAAGCGTTTCCAGCTGCCGATATCTTCGCTTGGTGATATGGCCAATCCTGCCATGGCCGAGCAGACGCTCGACACCATTGTACGCGAAAAGCATGGATATTTATCCTTTCAAAAGCCAGAGAACATCGCTGACGCGGTTCGCCTTTACTCGTCCGTGAAGCTTTGGGATGCCATCGCCGGAGAGTGCGGCGAAGATCCCAAGGTCGCGAAGGCAGCGTTCCAACTGATTATTGAGAGGCGCAATCAGATTGCGCACGAAGCGGATTTGGACCCGTCCTATCCAGACCAGCGATGGCCAATAGACCAGGTCATGGTGGAAAATGCGTTTGACCGCATTGAGAAGGTAGCTGACGCTCTTTTCAAGGTAACCGTTTAGGGCTCGAGGTTCGGCAGTTCGAAGTAATCATGCGACCACTTGTCGAGACTGCTATCAAGGACATTTCACCAAAAGTTGCCAGTCCTCTTCCCACCCCATTGCAGCCATTCGCTCTTCCCTCAATTTTGGGGGCCAGCGAGACCTAGTTCTCCGTTTCATCGGCTTCGGCCCGCCACGCCCCCGCATCCGCGTTGACCGCAGGGCTCATCCCCCTCAGCGGGCCCGCTGGTTGAACAAAACCGCCTGGGCGTCCTTGTCCTTTGAGAGGTCGTATTTGGCGTCGGAGGTCACGGCGAGGCCCGCCTTGGTGGCGGGGCGGGTGGAGACGCGCTCGATCCAGGCGGCGACATTGGGGAATTCGTTGAGGTCCATGCCCTGGCGTTCCCAGCCGCGGGCCCAGCCGATCGTGGCGATATCGGCGATGGTGAAATCGCCGGCGATATAGTCCTTGCCTTCGAGCTGGCGATTGAGGACGCCATAGAGCCGGTGCGTTTCGTTGCGATAGCGATTGATGGCGTAATCGATCTTTTCGGGGGCGTAGATGGCGAAGTGGTGGTTCTGCCCGAGCATCGGGCCGAAGCCGGCCATCTGCCAGAACAGCCATTCGTCGACCTTGACCTGCTGGCGGGGATCGGCGGGATAGAAGCGGCCGAATTTGAGGCCGAGATATTTGAGGATGGCGCCCGATTCGAAGATGGAGATGGGCTCGCCCCCCGGCCCTTCCGGATCGACAATGGCCGGGATCTTGTTATTGGGCGAAATGGCGAGGAATTCCGGCGTGAACTGGTCGCCCTTGCCGATATTGATCTGATGCACCGTATAGGGCACGCCCAGCTCTTCCAGCATGATGGTGACCTTGTGGCCATTGGGCGTGGGGGCGAAATAGACGTCGATGGGCTTGGTCTGGGTCGGGCTCATGGGAAATCCGTTGAAGAGGGCGACGCGGTGTGGCCGCACGCACCAAGCTATCGGCATTTTACGATGGAAGGCAAGACGAGCCGGACGGAGAAACCGTCCGGCTCTGCTATTCGCGCGTGAGGCGCATCTGCGGCTCGCCATCGCTGGTGCGGGCGGGCGACACGCCATAGATGTCGATGGTGGCGTTGATCCGCTGGCGCAGGGCCGAAAACAGCTCCGAGCGGACCACGTCGACCGGTTCGTCGAAGCGGATCGTCACTTTGTAGTGCTGCATGTCGGCCAGCACCTGCACGCCGATCAGAAGCCCGCGAAAGGCATGGCCGAGATAGCTGCCCTTGACGCGCATGCCGACCTGGAACGGCACGGCGATGCGCTCCGGCAGCATGGCGCGGGCGGTGTTCCAGTCGCGATAGCCATGGGCATGCGCCACCGCTTCGAGAGCGGCGCCATGAGACATGGGGTTGCCCTGCGCGGCGCGTTCTTCACGCAGGGCGCGCGCTTCGGATTTGAGAGTCTGGATACTGGGCGTATCGAGAGAAAAAGACATGGCGAATGGTCCTCTTACGAGAGGCGTCCTATCCATGGGTGCTCGCCTTGCCATGAAGCGCCTCATCAAGATGAACCAGCGAACTGGATGTCTTGTGGTGCGAACTGGACTTCACCATCGGGACGAGCCCGGCGAGCGGCGGGTGCCAGCAACCTTGCCGGTAGATGGCGCTTCGGGGGCGCTTTGTCAACATCGCTCCATCAGCACGATGAATGAAGCCGATCACGCAAAAGCATTGGGCCGGGCAAGCAAAAGCGGCTAGGAGCGATTGAAAGGTTTGCCGGAGACGAAGATGACGGAACTATTGCTGCTTTTGGCGGGACTTGTGGGCGGGGCGGTCAATTCGCTTGCCGGGGGCGGCTCGTTCATCGTTTTTCCGGCGCTTCTCGCGGCCGGCGTGCCCCCCGTCATCGCCAATGCCTCGAACACCTATGCCGCCCTGCCCGGCTATGCGAGCGGCGCCGCCGGCTATTGGCGCGCTTTGGCCCAGCACAAGGACCGGCTGCTGCTCTACGCCGTCATTTCGCTGGTCTTCGGCTATCTCGGGGCCGAATTGCTGCTGGTGGTGTCGGACGAGCAGTTCTCGCTGGCGGTGCCGTGGCTGATGCTGTTCGCCGTGCTGCTGTTCGCCTTCGGCAAGCAGATCAACGGTTTCGTCGCCGCCCGGGGCGGCGGCCGGCGGGGCATGAAGCTCCTGGGCGCCGGCCTGCTGGTGGCGTTCCTTGCGGCGGTCTGCGTCTATGGCGGCTTCTTCAATGCCGGTCTCGGTATTCTGCTGCTGGCCTTTCTTGCGACGACGGGGCTCACCGATATCCATGCGATGAACGGGTTGAAGCTGTGGATCTCGACACTGGTGGCGGTGGTCGCCGTGGCGCGGTTCGCGTTCAACGGTTCGATCGACTGGTATCACGGCTCGATCGCGCTGGTGGGGGTCACGGTGGGCGGGTATCTGGCCGCCCGCTTCGCCCATCACGTGCCGACCCTGCTGCTGCGCGGCGCCATCGTCGTCTATGGGGTGATCATGACTGGGTATTTTTTCTGGCAGGCTTATGGGGGGTAACTTGGTGGAGCGTGATGCTCCCCACCCACAACGGTTCCCCCGGACCTGATCCGGGGGCCACTCTCAACGCGCGCGAATGTTCAGAGTGGCCCGCGGGTCGAGCCCGCGGGAACGACTGTGAATGGTGAAAGCTCCCAGTCCCCTCACTCACTCCGCCTTCCTGATCCACACCGCCGCGTCATGGAAGGCTGCGCCACCAAAGGGCGGTGCCGGATCGGCCCCGGTCAGCGTATTGATCCCCCTGCCGCCGCGATGGGCCTTGTTGGGGTGGACGCCTTCGGCCACCAACACGCCGCGCGGCAAGCCATCGAAAAGGCGTGCGGTCAGGTCCACCGTGCCGCGGCGGTTGCCGAGGGTGACGAAGGCGCCCTGCTCTATTCCCCGTTCGGCGGCGTCATCGGGGTGGATGAAGACCGAAGGCGCGCCCTCGCGCTTTTTGCTGCCCGGGGTTTCGGTGAAGCTAGAATTGAGAAAGCCGCGCGCGGGGCTGGTGGCGAGGCGGAACGGGTGGTCGGCGTCGGTCTTTTCGATGACGTCCCAATGGTCGGCAAAGCGCGGCATGTCGGCCGGATTGCAGACCCACAGATAGCCCTTCTTGTCGGCCGCGCCCTGCCAGTTGGGCGCGAAACGAAAACGCTTGTCGGGCCAGGCGAAGCCATCGGCATAGCGCGCCACCGCATCGGGGCGTTCGCGGTCGACAAAACCGGTCTTTTCGATATCGTCGAGTTCGCCATAACCGGAGCGGCGGAAGGTGGTTTCGACCAGGTCCCGGTCGGTCGCGGTGAACAGCTCGTCATCGAGTCCCAGACGCAGCGCCAGGGCGTTGATGACCTCGTGATTGGAGCGGGTCTCGCCCGGCCGCTCGATCAATTTCGGGCCATAGAGCACGCGCGTATGGCCGCCGCGGGTGTAATAATCATTGTGTTCGAGGAACATGGTCGCGGGCAGCACGATATCGGCCAGTTCGGCCGTCGCGGTCATGAATTGCTCGTGGACGACGAGGAACAAATCCTCGCGCGCGAGGCCCTTGCGGGTCAGCGCCTGGTCGGGCGCGACATTGGCGGGGTTGGTGTTCTGCACCAGCATGGCCATGACAGGGCCGCCGCCCTTGAGCGCCTTGGCGTCACCGGTCAGGATCGGGCCGATCTCCGACATGTCGAGCCAGCGCGGCTCGCCCTTCTTGATGGCCGTGCCGGTGATGCGGGACTTGTCGAGCCCCCAGGTGCCGGAATTGGAGTGGAAGGCGCCGCCGCCCCGATGCTGCCAGGCGCCGGTCATGGCGGGAATGCACAGCGCCGCATGCATGGCGGTCGAGCCGTTGCGCTGGCGGGTGAAGCCATAGCCGAGGCGGAAATAGCTGCGCGGCGTGGTGCCGACGAGATGGGCGAAAGCCTCGATCTCGGCGACCGACAGGCCGGTGATGGCGCTCGCCCATTCAGGCGTGCGGGTCTTGAGATGCGCCTCGAATTCGGGGCTGAAATCGGTGTAGCGCGACATATAGATGCGATCTGCGAGATCGTCGCGCAACAGCACATGCATGACAGCGACAGCCAGCGCGCCATCGGTGCCGGGCCGCAGCATCAGGCCGAGATCGGCCTGTTCCATGGTGGCATTGCGGTAGATGTCGATGACGACGATCCTGGCGCCGCGTTCCTTCCTTGCGCGCATGGCGTGGGTCATGACGTTGACCTGGGTGTGGACGGCATTGGTGCCCCAGATGATGACGCAATCGCTTTCGGCCATCTGCTCGGGATTGACGCCGCCCAGCATGCCGGTGCCGGCGATATAGCCGGGCCAGGCGGTGCCGGTGCAGATGGTATCATATTGCTGGGAATAGGCTTTTGCGTGACGCAGCCGGTCGATGCCATCGCGCTGCACATGGCCCATGGTGCCGGCATAGTAATAGGGCCAGATGGCTTCGGCGCCGTATTCGGCTTCGATGGCGGTGAAGCGGGCGGCGATTTCGTCCAGTGCCAGGTCCCACGAAATCGGCTGCCATTGACCCGAACCTTTGGCGCCAATCCGGCGCAAAGGCTGTGTCAGACGATCAGGATGGTGCACGCGCTCGGCATAGCGGGCGACCTTCTCGCAGATGACCCCGGCGGTATAGGGATCATCCCTGGCGCCACGCACGCGCCCGATGGTGCCGTCTTCGAGAATGTCGACATCGAGCGCACAGGTCGACGGGCAATCATGCGGGCAGACGGAGCGGGCGGTGCGCAGGATGAGGGGCTTGTTCATGCCGCCAAACTAGCCGCCCGGCGGGTCGGGCCACAATGGAATTATGGTGATGGCCGCCATCAGCCGGCGGAATGGCTCAGGCCGGCTGCTCCGCCTAGGGCGGCGTAGCGATGCTGGCGGCGAGGGCTTCGATTTCGGGCGCGAATTTGTCGGCGGCGGATTCGGCATGGCCGACCCAGGCGCCGAATTCCTGCAGCATGGCGACGAAGATGCGCAGCCTCTCGGCGTCCCATTGGCCGAGGAAATCGCTCATGATGATGAAGCGGTAGGTACGCACGGCCGTTACCGCCGCTGTCCCCTGCTCGGTCAGTTCGATGATGGTGCGGCGCGCATCGGCCTGGCTGACGGCGCGGCGGGCATAGCCGCGTTCGACCATGTCGCTGACGATGCGGCTGGCGCGCGACGGATCGATGCTGAGGCGCTCGGCGACGGTCGCGACCATGGTTTCGCCCGGACGCTCGCCGAATTCGGCCGGCCGCCCCTCGATGGCGACCAGTACGTCGAACTGCGCCAGATCAAGCTCGATATGCAGATCCGCAAGCGCCCGGCGGCTAATTTCGCGCTTCAGCCCCTGCCGCCGCCAGTTCTGAAGGAAGGCATCGATGCCGATCACGGCATCCACCGTGTCGGGACCGATGCCCAATTTGCGCAACCGGTCGAACACGACCTCGTTCTGATTCTCATGCGGGCTCATGGCTCGCCTCCGATTCATGCATAGCACAATTACATGCTATTGACATGCAAATGCGTAACGCACACATATGCTCTACACCCAAATTCCGCAAGGTGCGCGCTCGCCGCGGCGCCTTGAGCCCAATAGAAGGACCATATCCATGGCTGCCGCCACAACCACCGAGGAGGCACCGCAAGAGCAACCGGTCGGCCTGATCATCAGCGCCGTCGCGGTGACGCTCCTGCTCGCCTCGCTCGGCCAAACCATCGTTTCCACCGCCCTGCCCACCATTGTCGGCGAACTCGGGGGCATAGAACACCTGACCTGGGTGGTCACCGCCTATCTTTTGTCTTCCACCATCGTGGCGCCGATCTATGGCAAGCTCGGCGACCTTTACGGCCGCAAGATCGTGCTGCAGGCGGCCATCGTGATTTTCCTCATCGGCGCCGTGCTGTCGGGCATCGCCACCAGCATGACCTTCCTCATCATCGCGCGCGGCATTCAGGGCCTTGGCGGTGGCGGGCTCATCGTCGTCGCCATGACTATCGTTGCCGATATCATTCCCCCGCGCCAGCGCGGCAAGGTGCAGGGCCTGTTCGCGGCCGTGTTCGGTGTGGCAACCGTTGTCGGCCCGCTGCTCGGCGGCTTTCTCGTCGAACATTTCTCCTGGCACTGGATCTTCTTCCTCAACGTGCCGCTTGCCCTCATCGCCCTCGGTGTCATCGCCGTGGCGCTCAAGACCAGGGCGAACAAGGCGCAGCACAGGATCGACTATCTCGGCGCCCTGCTGATCGCCGGCTCGCTGTCTTCGCTGGTGCTGTTCACCACCATGGGCGGCACCACCCTGCCCTGGCTGTCGGCCCCGATCATCGGGCTCGTGGTGCTCGCGCTCGTTCTCGGCGCCGCCTTCATATTCGTCGAATTGCGCGCGGCCGAACCGATGCTGCCGATGACCCTGTTCGCCAACAAGACCTTCACGCTCGCAAGCGCGATCCTGTTCATCTCCGGCCTCGCCATGTTCGGCGCCCTCACCTTCCTGCCGCTGTTCATGCAGACGGTGACCGGCATTTCGCCGACCCAATCGGGCCTGCAAATGCTGCCGGTGATGGTCGGCATGCTCGGCACCTCGATGATTTCGGGCCAGGTCATGAGCCGTACAGGGCGCTATCGCTGGATGCCGATTGCCGGCGCGGTGGCGCTGATCGTCGGCCTCGTGCTGATGGCGACGCTGACCGCCGAGACCAGCCGCATCCTGCTCGCCGTCTACATGTTCGTCTTCGGTGTCGGCCTCGGCTTCATCAACAGCGTGCTGGTGACGGCGGTGCAGAACGCCATTCCGAGAACGCAGATGGGCGCCGGCACCGCCGGAACCACCCTGTTCCGCCAGATCGGCGGCTCGCTCGGCGTCTCGGTGTTCGGCGCCATCTTCGCCAATGGGCTCGCGAGCCAGCTCGGCAATGCCATGCCGGAAGGCGGCGCCTCGAGCGCATTCAATGCCGCGGCCATTGCGGCCATGCCGGAGGCCATGCGCGAAACCGTACTCACCGCCTTCAGCAATGCGCTGCACCCGGTGTTTCTCGTCGCGGCCGGCGCGGCGCTCGTCGCCGTCATCCTCGCCTGGATGATGCCGGAACTGCCGCTCGCCAATACGCTGCGCCGCGAGCCGGAAGCCGAGATCAAAAGCGGGGAAGAGGCGGCAGCCGCCGCGGCCGGCGCCCCGGCATAAGGCCGCCTGGTGCGTGTTATCCCGGCGAAAGCCGGGAACCAGCTTGATAAATCCACGCAGGAAACTGGACCCCGGCTTTCGCCGGGGTGACACCGGGGGGTGGGGGCTGTCGTGTGCTACGGCCCCTTTCCCCCGCCGTGCCATTGTCCTATATGAAAACCGCCGGGACGACCCGGCGTTTCCATGACATTGCGGGACGACCCGCCTTAGGAGACATCCAATGGCTTGGGTCTATCTCGTCGTCGCCGGCCTGTTCGAAATCGGTTGGGCCATCGGCCTCAAATATTCGGACGGCTTCAGCAGGCTCGGTCCTGCTGCGCTCACCGTCGCCGCCATGGTGGCGAGCGTCGTGCTGCTCGGCCTGGCGCTGCGCGATCTGCCGGTCGGCACCGGCTATGCGATCTGGACCGGTATCGGTACGGTCGGCACCGCCATTCTCGGCATGTATCTGTTCGGCGATCCGGCGACCGTCGCGCGCATTCTCTGCATCGCGCTGATCGTCGCAGGCATTGTCGGGCTCAAGATCGTGTCCTGAATCCGCTTCTGCGGACAGTGCCTTGAAATCATTCACCTTATGGACCGCGCCGCTATGCGGCGCGGTCCTTACGGTTTTGGCCGGCGTGACCGAAGCGCCTCGCACCGGCGTGGTCGCGGCCAGTTCCCGAAATTGTTAGTAGCCAAATCGGCGTGCTTTGTTAGCTTCGCCGCGTTGTAGCAGCCGAATTCGCGTCGCCGGCCCCCCGCTCTTTGGAGAACCATTGTGCCCTTGCGCTGGCAGGAAGTGGCTGTGCCACTCGTCGTTATCCTTGTCCTTCTCGTCCTCAAATATGTGCCTGCCACCGCTGATCTGCCGCTCGCGCGGGCGGCCGGTGTCGTCGCCTTCGGCTATGCCGCCTTTCTGGCGCTGCGCCTGTTGCAGGGTGAGGACGCCGTCGAAATGGATGGCGGCTGGTCGGAGCTGCGCCCCTCCATCGTCGAATATTTCGCCTGCTATGGCGCGGCGGCCCTTGCCGTGGTGCTGATGTCGGCCGTCATCGTCATCGGCGGTACCAAGGCGGTCGATCCGACGCAGATGGCCGCCGCCTTCATCGCCTCGCTGGCGCTCGGCATGGGGGCGCTGCTGATCGGGCTCGGCGGACTTTTCGTCAAGGTGCGCTGGAACCGCCAGAGCCTCGAACACCACAATGCCTTCGGCCGCAGGACGGTGATCGCCTGGTCGGATGTGCGGGCGGTGAAGCCCAATTGGCGCGGCATCACCATTTTCACCCATGGCAAGGAGAAGGTGACCTTCTCGCAATTCCATTCCGGCTCCGCCCAGCTTGCCAAGCACGCCGCCAATCGCGCCCGCCGCAATGCCGAGACGGCGACGAAGGCCTTCGCGCCGTCCTAAGGCGTGCCCGGCTGGGGCGCTTCATCCCGCACCCCGGCCCAGCGCACGATCAGCCGCGCGAGGCTCGGCCCGGTAATCATCACCACGAGGAAGCGCGCCGTCTGCATGGCGACGACGAAGGGCACGTCGACATTGCTGAACGAGGCGATGATCGCCACCGCATCGGCGCCGCCGGGGCTGGTGGCGAGATAGGCCGTTAGCGGATCAATGCCGGCAAAGACCACCAGAAGCACGCCGAACAGGCCGCAGATCAGGATCAGCGCCATGGTCGAGGCCAGCACCTGCGGGAAGGCCTTGGCGGCGTGTTTCAGGATGGGTCGCGTGAACCTCAGGCCGATGGACCAGCCGACCAGCGCATAGCTGATGGCCATGAACCATTGCGGCAGTTCGATGCTGATGATGCCGAGATTCTGCAGCGGCACGCCGATCAGCATGGGCAGGAGCATGGAGCCGGCCGGCACGCGCAACAGCTTGCCAAGAATGGCGCCGCCAAAGGCGAGGGTGACGGTCTGGGCGAAGGGGAGCCAATCGATCGGCGGGAACCATTCGGGCGTCGGCGGCGGTACGCCGGAGCCGCTGGCCCAGAGCCGGGAGACGACCGAGGCGGTAATGGCAACGCAGACCACGCGCACATATTGCATGAAGGCGACGAGCCGGAAATCGGCGCCATAGGCTTCGGCCATGATGACCATGGCGCCGGCCGCGCCCGGCGAAGCGCCCCAGATGGCGGTGGTGCCGGGCATGATGCGCCAGCGCGTCAACAGCCAGCCGAGGCCATTGGCGGCGGCGATGACCGAGGCGATGCCGATGACGAAGATCGGCCAGTCGCGCCCGATCTCCTCGATCACCGAGGCCGGCATGGCCCGCACCATCAGGCAGCCGACGACACCCTGCGCCAGCATGAAGGCATTGGGCGGCACCCGCACATGCCCGTCATTCACCCCGACAATGATGCCGGCGACCATCGGCCCCAGGAACAGCGCGGCCGGCAGCCCGGCGATTTCAAGCAGGGCGATCAGCACCACCGAGAGCGCGAGCAGAATGACGGCCTGCACCATGCGCGACTGACGCCCGATCAGGCGCTGCATCGGCTCTGGACTAAAAGACATGGCAACGAACTTCAAGCGGCCGGGAGGGGCCGAAATGTCAATGGACCTGTCGTAGTCCTCCGGCATGACACATTCAAGTCAGGAAGGCATTCAAGCTGATCAAGGGTACGCCCCCCTCACCCGTCTCGGCCTATGGCCGATCCACCCTCTCCTGCAAGGGGAGAGGGAAAGCACCGAGCGTTGGATAGGCACGATGCCACCCTTCTCCCCTCGTGGGAGAAGGTGCCCGAAGGGCGGATAAGGGGGCTGGGCCGCGCCACCCACCGCATGTCATCCCGGCGAAAGCCGGGAACAGTTTCAGGAGCGGCGTCGGTAAAACTGGGCCCCGGCTTTCGCCGGGGTGACATCGCGTGTGGGAGAGACCCGGCGCTTTCAGCCGGCCCTCAGCTGCCCTTTTTCGCCCATTTCGGCTTGCCCTTGTCCTTGACGGCGCCCTTGGGCGGGCGTGGCTTGCCGGGTTTGGGCGGGCGGGCCAGGGCGTCGACGAAGTCCTCGGGCGCAAGATCGCCCGAGCCGAAGCGCGGCTTGCGCTCGCGGGCTTCCGGCGCGGCATCGGGGCGGCGCTTGACGGGACGCGGCTTGTCGCTGCGCTCGCCCGGCGCGTCGATGGCGGTGATGGTGACGCCCTTTTCACCCGAGCCATGGCGCTCGACATGGCGCGCAAAGGCCTCGGCCTTGTCGGCGGCGATCTCGAAATGGCTTTCCGTGTCGAAGATGCGGATCGAGCCGATCGCCGTCTTGGTGACGCCGCCCGCCTTGCACAGCATGGGCAGCAGCCAGCGGGGCTCCGCCTTCTGCTTCCTGCCCAGCGACACCTTGAACCAGGTGCCGCCGGCAAAGCGCTCCTTGACGCGCGGATCGCGGTCGCCGGGCTTTTCCGGCACCGGATTGTCCGTCAGTTCCTCCGGCGCGGGGCGCGCGGCGAATTGCTGGCGCAGATACGCGGCCGCGACCTGCTCGGCGGAATGGCGCGACAGCAGTTCGGCGACGAAACCGGCCTCATCCCCCTCGAGGGGCTTGCTCAGCGACGCGTCGGACAGGATTGCCTCGCGATAGCGCGCCTCGATCTCGGCGCTGGTCGGCGGGCGCATCGGGTCGACGTCGAGCTTGGCAAGCTTCAGGACGCGCTGCACCGTGTTGCGGCGATGCATGGGCACGATCAAGACGCAGGTGCCCTTGCGCCCTGCCCGGCCGGTGCGGCCGGACCGGTGCAAGAGCGTATCCGGATTGGTGGGCATATCGGCATGGATCACGAGATCGAGATTGGGCAGGTCGATGCCGCGCGCCGCGACGTCCGTGGCGACGCAGATGCGGGCGCGGCCGTCGCGCATGGACTGGAGCGCATTGGTGCGCTCGGACTGGCTCAATTCACCCGACAGCGTCACCACGTCGAAACCGCGATTATGCAGGCGCGCCGACAGATGCTTCACGCCCTCGCGGGTCGAGGCGAAGATGATGGTGTTGACGCTGTCGAAATAGAGCAGCGTGTTGATGATGGCGTTTTCGCGCTCGGCCGCCGGCACCAGCATCAGCCTGTAGTCGATATCGGCATGCTGCTCGCCGCCGCCCGTCGCGGTGATGCGCAGGGCGTCGTTCTGGAAGGTCTTGGCGAGCTGGGCAATGGGTTTCGGCACCGTCGCCGAGAATAAAAGCGTGCGTCGATCTTCGGGGGCGGCATCGAGGATGAATTCGAGGTCTTCGCGGAAGCCGAGATCGAGCATTTCGTCGGCTTCGTCGAGCACGACGGCGCGCAGGCTCGACATGTCGAGCACGCCCTTGGTGATGTGGTCGCGCAGGCGCCCCGGCGTGCCGACGACGATATGGGCGCCGCGATCGAGGGCGCGCCGCTCGGTGCGCATGTCCATGCCACCGACGCAGGAGGCGGTCTTGACGCCGGCCCCGGCATAGAGCCAGTCCAGTTCGCGCTGCACCTGCAAGGCCAGTTCGCGGGTCGGGGCGATCACCAGCGCCAAAGGCGTGCCGGGGGGCGCGAAGGTTTCGGCGTCTCCGAGCAAAGTCGGGGCGATGGCCATGCCGAAGGCGACGGTCTTGCCCGAGCCGGTCTGCGCCGATACCAGCAGGTCGCGATCAGCGGTGCCTTCGGCCAGAACCGCTTCCTGCACCGGTGTCAGGGTCTCGTAGCCCTTTTCGGCAAGGGCGCGGGCGATGGGAGCGAGGACGGCGTCGGGAAGGGGCAAGGGCCAGGTCTTTCAGGATCAATGTGCTGCCGAGACATAACCAGCCCGGCGGTATTTCGTTCAAAGCAAAAGGCCGCCCGGCGGGCGGCCTAGAGTGTATGGACCGGATCTGTCCATCTCCGCTGCGCTGCCCGCGGACTTGATCCGCGGGCCTCTATCGACGCAGCATATGTGGCGGAACGGTCCCCGGATCAAGTCCGGGGACAGCGCCGGTGGGGCGGCGATATGGGTGAAGAACCCGGCCGCCTTTTTTTGGTTCAGCCGACCAGCTCTGCGTCGGTGAAGAAGAACTTGATTTCTTCAGCGGCGGTTTCGGGAGCATCCGAGCCGTGCACGGAGTTTTCACCGATCGAGAGGGCGAATTCCTTGCGGATGGTGCCTTCGGCGGCGTTTTCCGGGTTGGTGGCGCCCATGACTTCGCGGTTCTTGAGGATGGCGCCCTCGCCTTCGAGGACCTGCACGACGACGGGGGAGGCGATCATCTGCTCGACCAGCTCGCCGAAGAAGGGGCGTTCCTTGTGGACCGCGTAGAAGCCCTCGGCCTGTTCGCGGGTCATGTGGATCTTCTTGAGCGCGATCGGGCGCAGGCCGGCTTCTTCGAACTTGGCGATGATCTTGCCGATGAGGTTGCGACGGACGGCATCGGGTTTGATGATGGAAAAAGTGCGCTCGAGAGCCATGGTTCTGGTCCTTGGATGAAGGTTTGGGCCTGAAAGGTCGCGCCTTGTAACGTTAGTCTTTGACGGACACAAGACGCCGCATCAGCCTTGGGGCGCGACACAATCCGCATCGCCCTCGCCGATGTCCACCACGCCATGGGCCGCGTCCCTGCCATCGGGGTCGAGCGCGGTGACATCGAGCTCGGCAATATCGCCCGAAGCGGCGATCGCCTGTTCGACCGCGATAGGCACGATCTGCATGGTGCAGATTTCGGCGGTGCGGGTGCTGGGTAGCGTGACGGCGAGGGTCTTGCCGTCCGGCTCGCCGAGTTCGGCCGGCTCGACCTTCTGGCAGGCGCCGCCCTCGAAGCTCGCCCGGAGCAGCACCTGTTCGGCATCGATGCGGCAGGCGGACAATGCCGTAAAGCCTGCCACCTCCCCGGCAAGGACCGCCGAGCCGCAAAACAAACAGGCAAGCGCCAGCGGAATGGAAGCCAGTCGGACCTGCATTGGACATCTCCCTTGGTGCGCGCTATTGGCTCTCGCCAAAGCAATCGAAGAACGGACAGTCCATCCAGCCTAGCGGATGGGCGGGGCAAAAACATGCTGACGATCAACAATCTCACCTATCGCATCCAGGGCCGCGAATTGTTCGAGGATGCATCGGTGACGCTGCCCACCGGCTCGAAGACCGGTTTCGTCGGCAAGAACGGCACCGGCAAGACCACGCTGTTCCATTTGATCCAGGGCCATATCGCCGCCGATGGAGGCTCTATCGAGCTGGTCAAGAAGGCGCGCATCGGCGCCGTCGCCCAGGAAGCGCCGGCCGGCAACGAGACCGTGCTCGATGTCGTGCTCGCCGCCGACAAGGAGCGCACCGCGCTGATGGCGGAAGCCGAAACCGCGACCGATCCGGAGCGGATCGGCGAAATCTATACGCGCCTTGCCGATATCGACGCGCACACCGCCGAAGCGCGCGCCTCGGCCATTCTCAAGGGCCTCGGCTTCGCGCAGGACCGGCAGAACGCACCGACCCACGAGCTTTCGGGCGGCTGGCGCATGCGCGTGGCGCTGGCGGCGGTGCTGTTCAGCCAGCCCGACCTGCTGCTCCTCGATGAGCCGACCAACTATCTCGACCTCGAAGGCACGCTGTGGCTGGAGAAATATCTCGCCACCTATCCCTATACCGTCTTCATGATCAGCCACGACCGCGACCTTCTCAACAAGGCGGTCACCTCGATCATCCATCTCGAGCATCGCAAGCTTACCTTCTACAAAGGCAATTACGACACGTTCGAAAATACCCGCCGCATGCAGATGGAATTGAACAATAAGAGCCGCGAGAAGACGCTCGACCAGATCGCGCATTTGCAGAAATTCGTCGACCGCTTCAAGGCCAAGGCGACCAAGGCCAAGCAGGCCCAGGCCCGCGTCAAGATGATCGAAAAGCTGAAGCCGCCGGCGGCGATGTTCGACGAATATGCCGCCCCCTTCCAGTTCCAGCAGCCCAAGATCGACCTGCCGACGCCGATGATCACGCTCGATGGCGTATCGACCGGCTATGGCGACAAGACCATTCTCAGGAATATCGATATGCGCATCGATCCCGAGGACCGCATCGCGCTGATCGGCGTCAACGGCAATGGCAAGTCGACCTTCGCCAAGCTCCTCGCCGGCGATATTCCGGCCATGGGCGGCACGCTGCGCTTCGGCAAAAAGCTCGAAATCGCCCATTTCGCCCAGCACCAGATGGACAAGCTGAGGCCGGAATGGACGCCGCTCGAACATGTCGCCGAGTTGATGCCGACCGACAACGAGGCGCGCCGCCGTTCGCGCCTCAACCAGATGGGCCTTTCCACCAACCGCATGGACACCAAGGCCAAGAACCTCTCCGGCGGCGAACGCGCGCGCCTGTTGATGGGGCTCATCACCTTTGCCGGCCCCGGCATGATGATCCTCGACGAGCCGACCAACCATCTCGATATCGACAGCCGCGACGCGCTGGTGCATGCGCTCAACGATTACGAGGGCGCGGTGCTGATCATCAGCCATGACCGCCATCTGATCGAGGCCACCTGCGACACGCTGTGGATCGCCGAAGGCGGCACCATCAAGGAACTCGACGAAGACCTCGACAGCTACCAGCGCTCGATCACCGGCACGCGCGACGACCGCAAGGGCGGCGGCAGCAAGGAGGACCGCAAGGCCGCCCGCCAGCAGGATGCCGAACGGCGCGCCCAGGTGGCTCCCCTCAAGGCGTCGATCAAGGATGCCGAAGCCAGGATCGCCCGGCTCAAGACCGAGATCGGCAAGATCGACAACAAGCTCGAAGACCCGAAAATCTACGACGGCGCTCCGGACAAGCTGATTTCCCTCGGCAAGGACAAGGCCCGCTTCACCGCCGATCTCGAAGCGGCGGAAGAAAGCTGGCTGGCGCTCAGCGCCGAACTCGAAGCGGCGGAAAAGGCCTAGCCCCCTTTCCGCCCGCCGGAACCGGAGGTTGACGGGGCGCGCATTTTTGAGCTCTCCTGATGGCCCGCCGACTATTTCCGAAAGTCTGCCATGCGCGCGATCCTTCTCGTTCTTGCCCTTGTCGCAACCGTTCTGGCCGGCGCGAGCGGCGCCCAGGCGCGGGACCTGACCAAGAAGCAACGCGCCGAAGCCACCCGTTTTGCCGCCAATAACAGCCTGTTCGTGATCTATCACGAGGTCGGGCATCTCCTGATCCACCAGCTCAACCTGCCGGTGCTCGGGCGCGAGGAAGATGCCGCGGACAATATGGCGACATGGACGCTGCTCAGCGACGGCACAGCGGAAAGCAATCAGGCGCTCGCCGATGCCGCCTATGGCTGGCTGCTGTCCGGCCGCACCTATGGCACCAGCCTCGACGACACCGATTACTATTCCGCCCATAGCCTCGACCAGCAGCGGGCATTCCAGATCGTCTGCCTCATGGCCGGCAGCAATGACAGCAGCTTCAAATCCATCGTCAACGAATATGCTATCGATGCCGGCCGGCAGGATAGCTGCCACTGGGACTATCAGCTCCTGAACCGCAGCTTCAAATCATTGCTGGAGCGGCCCTCAGCGGTGCGGCGCAGCAAGGGCTCGGTGGTCCATGTGTCCTATCATTACGCCTCGGGCGATCTGAAGCCCATCGCCGACGCTTTCCGCGAAAGCGGCGTCTTCGACCAGGTGGCGGACGAGCTGCGCGAAAACTACAGCCTGCCCAAGCCCATCACCTTCAACGCCCAGCGCTGCGGCGAAGCCAATGCCTATTACGACCCGGAAACTGTCGAGGTCATCTTCTGCTACGAGATGATGCAGGACTTCATGGATCTCTATGCCGAAGCCATGCCGAAAAAAGGCACGCCCTCCGGCCGCCGGATGACGGGCATCAACCATGTGGCGCCGGTGATGCGGGATTGAGGTGTCCCGTCACATATCGGGGTCATCCCGGCGAAAGCCGGGAACCAGTTTCCTTGCCGGCATCGTCAAACTGGACCCCGGCTTTCGCCGGGGTGACGTGTGGTGGGTGGGAAGGCATGAAGGCACAGCCGGCGCTGAAGGAGTGAGGCGTTCTGTTTGAAACACCCCAGGCACCGCATCCTCGCTGTCATCCCGGCGAAAGCCGGGAACCAGTTTCCTGACCGGCATCGTCAAACTGGACCCCGGCTTTCGCCGGGGTGACGTGTGGTGGGTGGGAGCGGTGAAGGCACTGGCCCGCAGCAGCCCCCTACCCCCGCTTCACCCAGCGGCCGGAGGGCTCCTGCTGCCAATAGGTCACCGCATTGTCCTGCCGCAGGGCCCGCCAGACATCGCGGGCGCGTTCAACGGCTTCGGGGTCGTGGCCGGAGAACATGAACACGATGCGCTCATAGCCCTCCGCCGATTGCGGCACGGCGCCGTCGACGAAAAAGCGCACATTGGCGCCGTTGGGATTGTCGCTGCCGGTGGTCAGCAGTACTGGTTGCAGCGCATCGGTTTCGTGCCCGGAAAGGCCATGGGCAAGAAAGCTGTCCTCGCGAAAGGTCCAGAGATGCGCATCGAGCATCTCCGCCCTTTCGGTGCTGCCGATCTCGACCACGGCCCGCCAGCCGCGCTCCAGCGTCTTTTCGAGCAGCTGAGGCAGCACGGCTTCGAGCGGGCGGGCTTCGAGATGGTAGAAAAGGACGTCGGCCATGACGCCTTCTTTATCCCTGGTAGTAGTCCCTGACCAGTCGGTCGAGCAGCGCCACGCCGAAGCCGGCGCCCCAGGAGGTGTTGATCTCATTGGCGCTGGCGCCGAAAGCGGTGCCGGCGATGTCGAGATGCGCCCAGGGGACATTGTTGACGAAGCGCTGGAGGAAATGCGCCGCCGTGATCGAGCCGGCCGGGCGGCCCGCCGAATTCTTGATATCGGCAAAGCGGCTTTCGATCAGCTTGTCGTAGGCCGAGGCCAGCGGCATGCGCCACAATTTCTCATTGGCGGTGAGGCCGGCATTGAGAAGCTGGATGGCCAATTCGTCATTATTGGAGAACAGGCCCGCATGTTCATGGCCGAGCGCGACGACGATGGCGCCGGTGAGGGTCGCGAGATTGATCATGAAGCGCGGCTTGAAGCGGCCCTGCGTGTACCAGAGCGCATCGGCCAGCACGAGCCGGCCTTCGGCATCGGTATTGTTGATCTCGATGGTGGTGCCGCTCATCGCCCTGACGATATCGCCGGGACGCATGGATTTGCCCGAGGGCATGTTTTCGACAATGCCGATGACGCCCACGGCATTGACCGGCGCCTTGCGCGCCGCGAGCGCATGCATGAGGCCAGTGACGGCGGCGGCGCCGCCCATATCGCCCTTCATATCTTCCATATTGGCGGCCGGCTTGATGGAAATGCCGCCGGTATCGAACACCACGCCCTTGCCGACAAAGGCCAGCGGCTGGGCATTTTCAGCGCCGCCATTCCATTGCATGACGACGAGGCGCGCCGGCCGTTCCGAGCCCTGCGCCACGCTCAGGAGCGAATGCATGCCGAGCTGTTCCATCTCGGCCGGCTCCAGCACTTCGACGGTGACGCCGAGGCTCGACAGCGCGCTGGCGCGCGCGGCGAATTCGACGGGGCCGAGGACGTTGGGCGGCTCGTTGACGAGATCGCGCGCGAGGAGCGTTCCGGCGACGGTCGCGGCACGGTCGGCGATGGCCGCATCCGCCGCTGCCGGATCGGCGACCTGCAGGGTGACGGTGACGGTGTCCGGCTCGTCTTCGTTGCGCGCGGATTTATAGGCATCGAACTTGTAGTGCCTGAGCTTCAAGCCGGCCGTGAGCTCGGCCACCGCCTCGGGCGAGGCGGCATCGACCACCACGGCGATATCGGTTGCCCTGGTGGCGGCGATTTTGGCCATCAGCGAGCCGCCGCGATCGGTCCAGGCATTGAGCGGGGTATCGCCATTGGGCTTGCCGGCGCCGAGCACCAGAAGCCGCCCGGTATCGGCGCCGCCGGGCGCGACCAGATCGAGCGCATGGCCCTGTTTGCCCTTGAAGGCGGCAGCCGCCGAAACCTTTGCCCAATCGAGCCCGGTCGCCTGCCAGATCGCGGCACCCGCGCCCCCGGGCGCGCTGCCTTCGTCGGCGTAGATGACGGTTACACCTGCCGCCACGCGACCGAGCGCGGCGGTTTTGATGACGAGGTTCTGGTTCATGAAGACGCCTTTGGGCAATGACCGAAATAGCCGCCCGGACTCGGGCGGTGAAAGGATTGAGCCTCACCATCACGGCTAACGGGGGACGCGTCAATCCCGCAACAACCCTTTGCGCAAGAGCGTGAAGCGGCGATTGTTGAGTTGTTTCCGCAATGGAAAAGTCCCACAGTCCGGCGGATTCGGACGGCATGACGTCAAGCCGTCAACAAGAGGCATCACCCTGAGCAGATGAGACGACTGACCGGCTATCTGGCGCGCCTTTTCGCCACCGACGCACTGATCCTGTTCGGTGTCATGTGCGTATTGCTGTGGTTGGTGAATTGCCTCAGATCCTTCGACGTGGTCGCGGTCAAGGGTCAGGGCATCACCACCCTCGCCTATCAGGCATTGCTGACCATGCCGCCTCTGGCGCTGGTGTTCTTCTATGTCTGTGTCGGCATCGGCGTGGCGCGGGCGCTGCAGGCGCTGCAGACCAATCACGAATTGCACATCATCCACACCAGCCGCGGCATTGGCGGCCTGTGGCGGGCAACGGTGGTGGTGGCCGTGGCCGGCGCGGTCGCGGTGCTGATCCTGTCCAATTTCATCGATCCTTATGCCCAGCGCCGGCTCAACCTGCTCAATGCCAGCGTTGCCGCCGATCTCGTCAGCTCGACGCTGAAGCCGCAGCGCTTCACCCAGGTGACGCCCGGCGTGGTGCTGCTCATCGGCGGCCGCGAGGCCGATGGCGAAATCACCCAATTCTTCGCCGACGACCGGCGCGACCCGAAGACCCGGCGCACCTATATCGCCGAATCCGCCCGCGTTTCGGCCGATGGCGACAGCTATGTGCTCGCCCTGCGCAACGGCACGCTGCAATATATCGAGCCGGATGGGCGCTATTCGCAGGTTTCCTTCATCCGCTACGATCTTGGCGTCGAGAACCTGTCCCAGCCCCTCGCCCAGCCCGACGAGGTGAAGGAAACCGACAGCTTCACCCTCGTCCGCCAGGCGCTGGAGACCGGCCAATGGAGCCCGCGGGTGGTGCAGGTCCTGTCCGAGCGCATGGCCGAAGGCGTGCGCGTGATCGGCATCTGCATCCTCGTTCTCGCCATGGCGGGGTTCCCGAGCGGCAAACGCGCGCGCATCGCCCTGCCCCTCGAAGTGGTCGTGCTGCTGCTGGCTTTCGCCGAGCGCGGCGTCAGTTCCTATAGCCCGCTGGGGCCGGCGACCGGCGCGCTCATCATGATCGTGGTCGCCGGCAGCATCATCTTCCTGCGCGTGCGGCCAAGGCGCGTCGGAGCGAGGGCGGTGGCATGACCCGGATCGACTGGCTCGTCCTCAAGCGCATCGGCAGCCGCGTGCTGGTCACGGTCTTCGTGTTCTACGGCATCATCGCGCTGGTGGAATCGCTCGACACCTGGCGGTTCAACTATCTCAGCGAGCGCAACGGCATGCATGTGGCGGTGCTCGCCATCGTCTTCAACGCCGTCAAATGGACGATCAAGACGCTGCCGGTGGCGGTGCTGATGGGCTCGATCCTCGGGCTCATCGACCTCAAGGGCAAGCGCGAGCTGACCGTCATCAAGGCCAGCGGCATTTCAATCTGGCGCGTGGTCCGGGCGCCGGCCATCGGGCTCATCATCGTCAGCTTCATCATCTCGCTCGGCGCCGAAACGCTGAGCACGCAGATCAACCGGCAGATCAATCCCGCGCCGCCGGGCGCGGCCGCCCTGCTGGTGCCGCGCGGCGAAATCTGGCTCGAGCAGCAAAGCCAGGGCACGCATTACATCATCACCGCCACCAATATGCAGCCGGGCGGCGCGGAACTGGGCAATGTCACCGTGTTCCGGCTCGACAACGACCCCGATATAAGGCTCGTGGCCGAGCGCGCGCTGCTGCAGGGCGCTCAATGGGTGCTGGAAGACGCCCAGGTTCTCAACGCCAACAGCCCGCCGCGACGGGTGGCGCAATATACGCTGCCCACCAATTCCACCCCGGCGGAAATCGAGCTCAAATTGTCTTCGACCGACGACATGACCTTCTTCGAGCTTGCCGATCTGCTCAGGGCCGGAGTCAGCGATCCGATGGTGCGGGCGGCGGCGGCGATGCGGCTCGTTAAGCTTCTTGCCTTACCGCTGGTGCTGACCGGTTCGCTGCTGATTGCTTTTGCGTTTACCGCAGGTTATCGAAGGTCGGACAAATATGGTCCGGCGGTCCTTTACGGGATCGTACTCGGGTTCGTCGTGTTCGTGATTACCGAGATGGCTGACCGGGCCGGGTCAACCGGAGTTCTCGACCCCACGTTTGCCGCGATCGGACCGGCGTTTGTAGCCATCGTCATCGGCGTGACGGTGCTGTTGTACAAAGAAGACGGGCGCGCGTGAGGACATACTGGGGCGAAAAGATCGGGGCGTGGATGCGCCTGGCCGCCGCCGGGAGTGTCCTGGTCTGCCTTTTTGCCGGTGCCGCTGCCGCGCAAGGCCTTATTCCCGGCGATTTTTTCACCGCTCCTGTCGATCCGGGCAAGCCCATGGCGGTCGAGGCCGGTTCGCTGACCTTCGATGCGGTCAACAACGTCATTACCGCCGACGATGATGTCGTCGTCAGCAGCCAGGGCTATACGGCCAAGGGCGAGCATCTCGTCTATGACCGGGCCAGCCGCAACGCGCATTTCGTCGGCGCGGTGACGGTGGAAGACCCTTCGGGCAATGTCCTCGAAACCACGGATCTGGAACTGACCGACGGAATGATGCGCGCGCTGATCGAGGCGTTGACCATCACCACCTATGACGGGGCCCGGATCACCGCCGACAGCGCCGATTACGACAAGGCGCTGCAAACCATCCTCGTCAACGCCAATTATGCCCCCTGCGGCGAATGCATCGACGATCAGGGGCGACGGATCGGCTGGTCGGTCAGCGCTTCGAAGATCACCTATAACAATGTCGACGGCTCGGTCGCTCTCGAACAGCCGAGCCTGGCGCTGCTCGGCATTCCGGTGATGTGGCTGCCTTATCTGTGGCTGCCCGATACCAGCGACACCGTGCTCGCCGATATGCGCATGCCGACCATCGATTACGGCGAGGAAACGGGCGTCCGCGTCGAGGTGCCCTACAAGGCCTATTCGACCCGCAATACCGACATCATCCTCTACCCGACGCTTTTGAGCCGGCAGGGCTTCCTGATGGGCGCGGAATGGATTCAGCGCTTCGACAACGGCTCGTTCAGCATCAAGGCCTCCGGCCTCTACCAGATGGACCGCGAAGCCTTTGCCGGCACCACCGGCGACCGCGACTGGCGCGGCGCCGTGCAGACGGCCGGTGAGTTCCGCCCCATCCAGGACTGGAAAGTCGGCTGGTCCTACACCGCCTTCACCGATGCCTCCTATCTGCGCGACTATCGGCTGACCACGGCGAAAGCCGCGATCAATCAGGTCTATGCGACCAATCTGACGGCCGACACCTATATCGACCTCCGCCTGCAGCGCTTCAATCGGCTGGGTGCGGCGGCCGATGCCGAGGCCGAGGACACGCGCCAGGGCATTCAGGCCGATGCAATCCCCAATGCCCGCTTCGACCATGTCACCCGCCTCGCCGAAGGTTTCGGGCAGATAGAAGTCAGCGGCAAGCTGCTCGGCGTGCGGCGCGAGCAGGATCATAGGACGAGCGCCAGAGGCATTCCCACCGGCACCATTCCCGACGATTACGAACGCGTCCCCTATGTCTTCGGCTATGCCGGCAACAAGACCCATGCCCGCTTCGATGCCGGGTGGACGAACCAGTGGATCACGGGGGGCCTCGTTACGACCCCCTATATCGGCGGTCGCGCGGATGTGGCTTATTACGATGGTAACAGCGACCACGTTAACGCGCCCGAAGAAACCTCGCTCTTCAGCATGACGCCCATCGCTGCGATGGATGTCCGCTTCCCGCTTGCCGGCAGCGACGGGTCGACCGTGCATCTGGTCGAGCCGATCGTGCAGCTCGTCTATCGTGGCTCCGACAGGACGGCGGTCGGCATCACCAATGACGATGCGCAGAGCTTCGTCTTCGACGACACCAATCTGTTCAGCTTCAACCGCTTTTCCGGTTCCGACCGGCAGGAAACGGGCCTGCGCGCCAATATTGGCGGACGCTACCAGGCGAGCTTCATCGATGGCAGCTATCTCGAACTGATCGCCGGCCAGTCCTTCCAGCTCGCCGGAGAGAATGCTTTCGCCGCGGCCGACCAGACGCAGACGGGTGTCGGCTCGGGCCTTGAGGACGACGCCTCCTATGCGGTTCTCGGCGCCTATGCCAATTTCACCGGCGGATTGAAATTCGGCGGCAAGGTGCAGGTCGACACCGACGATTTCACCGTCAGCCGCGGCGGCGTGGAAGCCAGCTACCGCAATGACTGGTTCACCACGGCGCTCGACTATCACTATATCGCTGCCAATGAAGACGTCGGCACGCTGATCGACCAGCACGAGATCGGCGTCGATGTCGGCGTGCCGGTGGCCGATTACTGGACGATCACCGGCGGAATCGACTGGGATATCACCGCCAACCAGTGGCTGCAGGTTAATGGCGGCCTCGATTATAATGACGGCTATCTGCAGTTCGGCGCCGGCGTCAGCCGCACCGGCCCGACCCACCGGTCTCCCGACGACACGCGTTTCCTCGCCAGCTTCAGGATCAGCGCGCCGGCCGGTTTCAATCTCGGCTATCGCGGCAATTTCCTGCTCCCCGACGAGTGATCGGCCTTTCCCGGATTTGGCCGTATTTTTGAACGATTGACACTGTGATCCTTCCCGCCCATGAAGGCGGGAACCAAGCATAGGCAGACATGACAATGGCAAACCGGTTTTTGAAGCGTGCCAGGAACGCGATGGCACTGGGTCTGTTGGCCGCCCTTCTGGCCGCCATGCCGAGTTTCGCGCAATCCGTGGCGGTCACCGTCAACGGAACGCCCATCACCGATGCGCAGGTCGCCGCCCGCGCCCGGCTGCTCCAGATGGAAGGCAACCGCTCGGGCACGCGCGGCGCAACCGATCAGCTGATCGACGAAGCCATCAAGATGACCGAAGCCAAGCGCATGGGCATCACCGTGTCGAATGCCGAAGTCGATAACGGCATTCTGCAGGTCGCCCGCAACATCAAGGTCAGCCAGGACAAGCTGATCCAGATGCTGCAGCAGGGCGGCGTCAATCCCGAGACGCTGCGCGATCGCCTGCGCGCCACCCTCGCCTGGAACGCGGTGACGGAAGCCGCCGTCGCGCCCAATGTGCAGATTTCGGATCTCGAACTCGACCAGCAGGCCGAAAGCCGGCTCGCCGATTACCAGAACTTCGATTACATCCTCAAGGAAATCATCTTCATCGGTGGCGGCGGTCGCTCCGGCCAGGCCAATAATTATCGCGGCAGCTTTGCCGGCTGCGATAGCGCCGTGCAATTGTCGCTGACCTATACCGATGCCGCCGTGATCGATGTGGGCCGCCGCCATGCGACGCAGATGCCCGAAGCGGTGGCGCGGGAACTGGCCGGCCTCAATGTCGGGGGCATCACCAAGCCCCGCGCCGTCGAAAACGGCCTCTCCATGCTCGCCGTCTGCGAGAAGACCCAGGCGGAAGACCTGACCTTCGTCAAGGACGAGTTGCGCAACGAAGCCGGCGCCGAAGCCATGCAGAACCAGGCCGACGAATATCTGGCAACGCTGCGCAAGCAGGCCAAGATCGTCTATAACTGACCGGGCGCCGCCCTTGCGGCGGCCCCAGTTTCGGGGGCTTCGTTGGAAAAACCGCTGGCGATTAGCATGGGCGAGCCAGCCGGCATCGGCCCCGACCTGATCCTGCAACTCTTTACCCGGCGGGCGGAACTCGCCCTGCCGGCCTTCTGCGTCTTCGGCCATGCGGAATTCCTGAAGAGCCGCGCCGCGAGGCTGGGGCTGACGCTCGATATCGTCGAGACGACACCCAACCGGACCGGCGAACTCTTTGCCGGCGCCCTGCCTGTCATAGCTGTCGAGGGTGAAGTTCCGGACCAGCCCGGCGAGACCAGCCCCGCTTCGGCCAAGGTCGTCATTGGCGCCATCGAGGCCGCGGTTGCCACAATCCTCGCGGGTGCCTGCCGTGGCCTCGTCACGGCGCCGATCCACAAGGGCGCGCTTTACCACGCCGGCTTCCAGCATCCGGGCCATACCGAATTTCTCGCCGAGCTGTCGGCCAATGGCGGCACGCCGAAACTGCCGGTGATGATGCTCGCGCATGGGGCGTTCCGGGCCGTGCCCCTCACCATCCACGTCCCGCTCAAGGATGTGCCGGGGCTGGTCACGCGCGACCTCATCCTCGAAACGGTGCGGATCGTCGCGCATGACCTCACGCAGCGCTTCGGCATCGCAACGCCGCGCATCGCCGTCGCCGGGCTCAATCCCCATGCCGGGGAAGGCGGCTCGATCGGGCGCGAGGACCTTGAAATCGTCACCCCCGCCATTGCCGCACTTCAGGCCGAAGGCATCGCCGCCATCGGTCCCCTGCCCGCCGATACGCTGTTCTATCCGCCGCAATGGCAGCGCTATGATGCGGTCGTTGCCATGTATCACGATCAGGCGCTGATCCCGATCAAGACCGTGGCTTTCGAAGACGCCGTCAATGTCACGCTGGGCCTGCCCATCGTGCGCACCTCGCCCGACCATGGCACCGCTTTCGATCTCGCCGGCACCGGCAAAGCCTCGCCGAACAGCTTTCTTGCCGCCATCCGCCTCGCCGACGAGATGACCCACCATCAGGCCCAAGCATGAGCCAGATCGACAGCCTGCCGCCCTTGCGAGAAGTCATCGCCGAACATGGCCTGAGAGCCAAGAAGGAACTCGGCCAGAATTTCCTGCTCGATCTCAACCTGACCGCGCGCATCGCCCGCGCCGGCGGCTCGCTCGAAGGCGTGCGCGTCATCGAGATCGGCCCCGGCCCCGGCGGGCTGACGCGGGCGCTGCTGGCGGAGGGTGCGCGCGAGGTCATCGCCATCGAGCGAGACGCGCGGGCCCTGCCTGCCCTGGCGCAGATCGCCGACGCCTATCCCGGCCGCCTCACCGTCATCGCCGGCGATGCGCTCGACATGGATTATCGCGCGCTTGCCGATGGGCCGACCCGCATCATTGCCAACCTGCCCTATAATATCGCGACGCCCCTGCTCACCGGCTGGCTGACGCTCGACCCCTGGCCCTCCTTCTTCGAGAGCCTGACGCTGATGTTCCAGCGCGAAGTGGCCGAGCGCATCTGCGCCCGGCCCGGCGAAGATGCCTATGGGCGGCTGGGCGTGCTTGCCGGCTGGCGGACAGATGCCCGCATCGCCTTCAATGTCGGCCGACAGGCCTTCACGCCACCACCCAATGTCACTTCGGCCGTGGTGCATCTGGTGCCGAAGCCGGTGGGCGACGATGTCAGCGTGCGCAATCTCGAGCAGATCACCCGCGCCGCCTTCGGCCAGCGCCGCAAGATGGTGCGCCAGAGCCTCAAGGCTACAGGCGTGGCGGTGGAGGGCCTGCTGGAGGCTGCCGGGCTCAGGGGCGATGAGCGGGCAGAGGAACTGCCGGTCGAAGCCTTTCTCGCCATGGCGCGGGTGCTGCCGGAGTTGCGGCAAGGCTGAGACCACCACTCAATCGCGGGGAATGGCATGGCGGCCTCCCGTCGCTTCCCGCGGACTTGATCCGCGGGCCACTCTCCGCACCCACTAAAACCTTGGGCTAGACCGAGAGACCCGCGGATCAAGTCCGCGGGAAGCGATTGTGGAAAAGAGGCTGGAGAGTCAGGCCCCTAAAGGCGGTTCAACGGGTTTTTCCGGTACGGGCAAGAGCGGCAGGAACATCAGGCGGATGGCAACGATCATGGCCAGCACCATGGCGCCGCCGCAGATCAGCATCACCCCGCTCCATCCCCCCGCCACCCAGGCATAGCCGCCGATGGTGCCGAGAATGCTCGAGCCGAGATAATAGGCGAAGAGATAGATGGCCGAGGCCTGCGCCCGACCGACCAGCGCGCGGCGCGCGACCCAGGCGCTGGCAATGCCATGGGCGGCGAAATAGCCCATGGTGGCGATGGCGAGGCCGGCAATGATCGCCAGCGTATCGGGCAGGATGGTGAGGAAAATACCGAAGGCCATGATGGCAACCATGGCCCAGAACACCCGGCGCCGTCCGAGCCTTTGCGCCAGCCCGCCGGCCCAGGCAGAGCTGAAACTACCCAGAAGATAGACGACGAAGATCGAGGAGATAACGGAATGGCTGAGGCTGTAGGGCGGCTCGGCCAGGCGGAAGCCGGCATAATTGTAGATGGTGACGAAGGCGCCCATCAGGAGGAAGGCCGAGGCGAAAAGCCAGGGCAGGCCCTGATCCTTGAACTGCACCGTCAGCATGCCGAGAAAGGCCCTGCCCCCGAGGCGCACCCGCACCGAATGGAGCGGCCTGGGGAGCAGCCAGACGACGATGACCGCGACGATGGCGATGGTGACGCCGAGAATGCCGAGCGAGGCGCGCCAGCTCAGCCAGTCGGCCAAGACGCCGGAAAGCAGCCGTCCGGCCATGCCGCCCATGGCGGTGCCACCGATATAAAGGCCCATGGAAAAACCCAGCGCCTCTGGATCGATCTCTTCGGCGAGATAGACCATGGCGACGGCCGGCAGGCCGCTGAGGCTGAGGCCCATCAGCGTGCGGATGACGATGAGGCTCGGCCAGTTGGGAGCCAGCGGCAGCAGGAGGCCGAGCAAAGCCGTTATGCCCAGCGCCCAGGCCATCAGCGTCTTGCGGCCGAGCCGGTCGGCAACCCAGCTCGCAAGCAACAGCGCCAGGGCCAGCGTGAAGGTGGTGGCCGAAAGCGCCAGCGAGGCCGTGCCGGCGTCGATCGAGAATTCGTCGGCCAGGATCGGCAGCAGCGGTTGCACCGAGTAGAGCGAGGCGAAGATGGCGAAGGCAGAGAGGAAGAAAGCGAGGTTCGCCTTCCAGAAGGCGGCGGTGCCGCGGCGGATGGTGGGAGCCGGCTCATTCATGGGCGAGAGCCGCCGCCGCGGGTGATCGCCGCAGAGGCCCGCGGGTCAAGCCCGCGGGAAAGACGGTGGAGATGAACGATCCCGCCCCGAACCAATGGACAATCCACCTCTCAAAGAGAATCGATCTGGTTCTGCAAGTCTTTGACGAAGCTGTCTAATTGAAGCTGCCGCTCGCGCTTCAGCCGGGCGGCGGCGAGGATGGAGCGCACCCGTTGGGTCGAAGTTTCGAGATCCTCATTGACGAGCACATAATCATATTCGCCGAAATGATCCATTTCGAGCCGTGCATTGCGCAGGCGCTTTTCGATGGTGCCGACGCTGTCCTGGGCGCGGCGTTCGAGGCGGGCGCGCAATTCCTTGATCGAGGGCGGCAGGATGAAGACCGTGACCATGTCCTTCCGGCTGCTGCGATAGAGCTGCAGCGTGCCCTGATAGTCGATGTCGAACAGGATATCGTGGCCGGTCGAGAGCTGTTCTTCGACATGGGCGCGGGGCGTGCCGTAGAAATTGCCGTGAACCTCGGCCGATTCCAGCAATTCGCCATCGGCCTGCATGCGCTGGAAGGTCGGCACGTCGATGAAGTGGTAATGCTTGCCGTCGACCTCGTCGGTGCGGCGGGCGCGCGTCGTCACCGAAACCGACAGATCGATATTGGGGTCGGCGCCGAACAGCGCCCGGGAGATGGAGGATTTGCCAGCGCCCGAAGGCGAGGCAATCACCAGCATGACGCCGCGGCGCTGAAACTCCATCTGGGCCGATCCTATTCGATGTTCTGGACTTGCTCGCGTAGTTGATCGATCGCGGCCTTGAGGTCAAGGCCGATGGCGGTCAGCTCCACCGCATTGGATTTGGAGCACAGCGTATTGGCTTCGCGATTGAACTCCTGGGCGAGAAAATCGAAGCGGCGGCCGACGGCGCCGCCCTCGGCGAGCAGCTTGCGTGCCGCCGCGATATGGGCGCGCAGGCGGTCGAGTTCTTCCTGAATATCGGCCTTGGTGGCGAGCAGCAGCGCTTCCTGTGCCAGCCGGTCGGGCGACACCTCGATTTCGTCGCTCAGCGTGGCGATCTGCTGGCGCAGCCTATCGGCAATGACCTGCCGGTCGCGGGCGGGGTGCCTATCGGCGCGGTCTACCAAGGCGGCGATTTCATCGATCCGTTCGGCCAGGACGCGCGCAATCGCCTGCCCTTCCACCCGGCGCATGGCGACGAGATCGGCCAGCGCTTGTGAAACCATATCAAGAAGGGCCGCATGCATGGCTTCGCCCCGCTCGTCGGCAGCGCCATTGCGCAGTTCCAGGACGCCGGGAAGAGACAGAATGCCGTCGAGGCTCGGTGGCGTCGCCTCCACCCGGCCCTTGAGTTCGGCAAGAGCCATGAGCACGCTTTCGAGGGCCTGCTGGTTCACCACCAGCCTCGCGCTGCCCGTGTCACGCTCCGCCATGAGATTGAGCGTCACCGAACCGCGCGATATGGCCTTGCCTATGCGCTGGCGGATCTCGGTTTCAAGCGCATCGAGGCCCGATGCCAGCCGCAGCCGGATATCGAGCCCACGGCCATTGACCGATTTGATCTCGCAGGTGAAGACACCGCCCTCGATGGCGCCGCCAATGCGGGCATAGCCCGTCATGCTGGAAAGCGGCTGGCTCACTCCTGGGGCGGCTCGGCTGCGGGAGCGTCGCCGGCTTCCGTCGCCTCCTCGGCCTCGATGGCGTCCCGGGCGGCTTCCGCATCCCGCTCGGCCTGGGCGGCTGCCTCGCGCTCGATCTCGCGGAACCGCGCCACGTTCTGGCGGTGTTCGTCATAGGTCTCGGCGAAGACATGGCCTTCCGAGGGCGTTGCGCCCTTGGCGACGAAATAGAGGTAGTTGTGGCTATCGGGATTGGCGACGGCGCGCAGCGCCTCGATGCCCGGACTGGCAATGGGCGTCGGCGGCAGGCCATCGACCTGATAGGTGTTGTAGGGCGTCTCCGCCTCGATCTCGGAGCGGCGGAGCCCGCGCCCGAGCGTCGACTGGCCCTTGGTGATGCCATAGATGATGGTCGGATCGGACTGGAGGCGCATGCCTTCATTGAGGCGGTTGACGAACACCGCCGCCACCTGCGGCCGTTCGCTGGCGACGCCGGTTTCCTTTTCGACGATGGAGGCCAGAATCAGCAATTCCTCGGGCGATTTCAGCGGCAGGTCGGGCCGGCGGCCGGCCCAGACCTCGTCGAGCGCCGTGGTCATGGCCGCCTGCATGGCATCGAGCACCGACTGGCGGGTATTGCCCGGCACATAATCGTAGCTGCCCGGCAGGATGGAGCCTTCCGGCGGCATGGTGGTGATTTCACCGACGAGATTGGTGTCGTCATTGAGCCGCTGGATGACCTCCCAGGCGGTCCAGCCTTCGGGAATGGTCACCGCATAGCGGAGCGGGGTGCCTTCGGTCAGCTCGCGCAGGATATCGGCCATGCTGGCGCCGGCCGGAATGCGGAAATCGCCGGCCTTGATATTGGTCGAACGCTCCAGCGCCCGCCCGCCGAGCTGGAAGATGAAGCGGTTGGAAATCAGCCCCTGGGCTTCGAGCCGTTCGGCCGTGGCGCCGAGCCCCGAGCCCGATTCGACGCGGAACAGGGTTTCGCTCTCGGTCGGGCCATCGCCATAGAATTGCGAGGCGCCATAGAGGACAAGCCCGCCGGCGACGATGAGGCCGAGGACCAAAAGGGTCAACAAGCCGTTGAGAATATCGAGAAAACCATTGCTGCGCCGGGGGCGCGAACGTTTGCCCTTGCGATCACTCATGCTGCGTCATCCCTAGACGAAACCGATGCCCCGAACGGCACAGCCGGCTCTTTCCATTGTTTTGGCGCCAAACTGTGGCGATCAAAGCGGCGGCATTGTTCGCATTGAACCCCGTAAAGGCAAGAGGCGGCGGGGCAATGGCAGGGGAAAACGAAAACACCCCCGGCCAAGGCCGAGGGTGCCAAAAAATCGCGGTGCGGGGCCGGATTAAGCGACCTTGCGCATCACCAATGTCGCATTGGTGCCGCCGAAGCCGAAGGAATTGGACAAGGCCACGTTGATTTCCTTCTTGAGCGGCGTATGCGGCACAAGATTGATCGGCGTTTCGATCGAGGGATTGTCGAGATTGATGGTCGGCGGGGCAATGCCGTCGCGCATGGCGAGCAGCGAGAAGATCGCCTCGACCGAGCCTGCGGCGCCCAGCAGATGGCCGATGGCCGACTTGGTCGAGCTCATCGCCACGCCCGAGGCGGCATCGCCGAGAACGCGGCTGACCGCACCCAGCTCGATCTCGTCGCCGAGCGGCGTCGAAGTGCCATGGGCATTGATATAGTCGATGTCCGTGGCCGAAATGCCGGCGCGCTTGATGGCCGCCGACATGCAACGGAAACCGCCATCGCCATCCTCGGCCGGCGCCGTGATGTGATAGGCATCGCCCGAAAGCCCGTAACCGATGATTTCGCCATAGATCTTGGCGCCGCGCGCCTTGGCGCGCTCATAATCCTCGAGCACGACGATGCCCGAACCCTCGCCCATGACGAAGCCGTCACGATCCTTGTCATAGGGGCGCGAGGCCTTTTCCGGGGCATCGTTGAAATTGGTCGACAGCGCCCGGCAGGCCGCGAAGCCCGCCAGCGACAGCCGGTTGACGCAGCTTTCGGTGCCGCCGGCCACCATCACATCGGCATCGCCGAGCGCGATGAGACGCGCCGCATCGCCAATGGCATGGGCGCCGGTCGAGCAGGCGGTGACCACCGAATGGTTCGGCCCCTTGAGACCGAACCGAATCGAGACATGGCCCGAGGCCAGATTGATCAGGCGGCCCGGAATGAAGAACGGGCTGATGCGGCGCGGGCCCTTTTCATAGAGCGTCACCGAGGCATCGTAAATGCCGCCGATGCCGCCAATGCCCGAGCCGATCAGAACGCCGGTGCGTTCCTGTTCTTCCCTGGTCTTGGGTTCAACGCCCGCATCGGCGATGGCCTGCGTCGCCGCGGCCATGGCATAGACGATGAAGGGATCGACCTTGCGCTGCTCCTTCGCCTCCATCCACTCGTCCGGATTGTACTTTCCGTCCGAATAGTCGCCCAGCGGCAGCCGGTGGGCGATCTGGCAGGCAATGTCGTCGACCTGGAAATCGTCGATGCGCTTGGCGCCGCTCTTTCCGGCCAGGATATTGGCCCAGGTTGCTTCAACCCCACACCCCAAAGGGGTGACGAGACCCATCCCGGTGATGACGACGCGGCGCAATTCCATGATCAACGGCCCCGCAGCTAGATCAGCCGACGGCCTTGGTCAGGAACGAGACGGCATCGCCGAAGGTCTGGATGGACTCGGCGGCATCGTCCGGAATCTCGACCGAGAATTCTTCCTCGAAGGCCATCACCAGCTCGACCTGATCGAGCGAATCCGCGCCCAGATCGTCGATAAAGCTCGCCTTTTCGGTGACCTTCTCGGCATCCACATTGAGGTGTTCCACAACGATCTTGCGGACCCGATCAGCGACATCGCTCATGTTTGACTTCCCTTGTTCGAAATCGTGGTTTCGTTTCGCTTCTTATTGGCGTGGAGCCAAGTATTCAAGCGTTGTGTTGGCCTTGTGAGGCCGAATCTAGGCGCGCTTCAGGGCTCCGCTCAGGGGCCACCCAGCGGGCAGTAGCGGCGGCGAGTATCACACTTCATGCCCTTTCGCCAACTGGGCAGAACGTAGCTTTCCAAGCCTTTTCGCGCCGGCAGGCGTCAGATCATCGCCATGCCGCCGTTCACATTGAGCGTATGGCCGGTGATATAGGCGGCCGCGTCGCTGGCGAGGAAAACAGCACAACCCGCCACTTCCTGAGCGGTTCCGAGACGGTTCGCGGGGATGGTGGAGAGAATGGTTTCGCGCTGCTTTTCGTTGAGTTCGTCGGTCATGGCCGAGGCGATGAAGCCCGGCGCGATGGAATTGACGGTGATGCCGCGCGAGGCGACTTCATGCGCCAGCGCCTTGTTCATGCCGATGAGGCCGGCCTTGGAGGCGGCATAATTGCCCTGCCCCGGATTGCCCATGACGCCGACGACCGAGGAAATGCCGATGATGCGGCCGAAGCGCTGCTTCATCATGCCCCGCAGGGCCGAGCGGGTCAGGTGGAAGGCGGCGGTCAGATTGACGGCCAGCACCTCGTCCCATTCCTCGTCCTTCATGCGCATGAAGAGGTTATCGCGCGTCATGCCGGCATTGTTGACGAGAATATCTAGCCCGCCCAGCGCTTCCTCGGCGGCCGGCACCAGCCTGTCGACCTCGTCGAGCTTCGACAGATTGCAGGGCAGGATCGGCGCATCGCCACCGATATCCCTGGCGACGTCTTCGAGCGCGCCGACACGGGTGCCGGACAGGGCGACGGTCGCGCCGGCAGCCGCCAGGGCCTTGGCGATCTCACGGCCAATGCCGCCGCTGGCGCCGGTGACGAGAGCACGTTTCCCAGAAAGATCAAACATTTACAGGCCCTTCAAAAGACGATGATTCAAGCGCTTCATGCGCCGATTCAGATGAGTTCGGCGACAAGCGCATCGATATCGGCGGGCGTGCCCACCGCGGATGCCACCGCTTCGCCATTGATACGCTTGGCGAGCCCGGTCAGCACCTTGCCGGAACCGAGTTCGACGAGATGGGTCACCCCGCCCTCACCCGTCAGCCAGAGAACGCTTTCGGTCCAGCGCACCACGCCGGTCACCTGTTCGACGAGGCGCTGGCGGATTTCGGCCGGATCGGTGATGGGGGCGGCCAGCACATTGGCGACGAGCGGCACCACCGGCGCCTGCATCTCGACTTCGCTCAATGCCGCGGCCATGGCTTCGGCTGCCGGCTGCATCAGCGAGCAATGGAACGGCGCGCTCACCGGCAGCAGCAGCGCCCGCTTGGCCCCCTTGCCCTTGGCCAGCTCCACGGCGCGCTCGATGGCGGCGACATTGCCGGAAACGACCACCTGCCCGGGCGCATTGTCATTGGCGACGGCGCAGATTTCGCCCTCGGCGGCTTCGACAGCAACCTCACGCGCGGCATCGAGATCGAGCCCGAGCAGCGCCGCCATGGCGCCATGGCCGACCGGCACGGCCTTCTGCATGGCCTGGCCGCGCGTCTTCAGCAGGCGAGCGGTATCGGCGAGCGAGAAGGTGCCGGCGGCGCACAGCGCCGAATATTCGCCGAGCGAATGGCCGGCGACGAAAGCGGCGTGATCAGCAAGACGCACGCCCTTGGCTTCGAGCACGCGGATCACCGCCATGCTGACCGCCATCAGGGCCGGCTGGGCATTCTCGGTGAGGCGCAGAATATCGTCCGGGCCCTCGAACATGATGGCGGACAGGCGCTGGTCCAGCGCCTCATCGACCTCCTGAAACACGGCCCGGGCTTCGGGATAGGCAGCGGCAAGGTCCTTGCCCATGCCGACGGCCTGGCTGCCCTGCCCCGGAAAGGTGAATGCGCGCTTGGTCATGGGAAGTCCCCTCATTTGCGCCAGTATGACAAGGACGGGCGCGATGTCCAGTTGCGCGGCGTTTGCATCGGGGGTGCGGCGGAGTCAAGGCGGAACGCAGTTATGCGCATAGAAATCAGCATCACATGATGCTATATTTGATGCAGACGATGGAGGTTTCCATGCGAACGACCATTACGATCGACGATAAGCTCGTGAAAGATGCCATGGAGTTGACCGGCATTGCCGAAAAGTCGGCGCTGTTCAATTTTGCACTCAAGGAACTGGTGCACCATGAAGCATCCCGGCGCCTGGCTGCGCTTGGCGGAACCGAGCCTGATCTTGTTCCTCCGCCCCGCCGCAGGCCCGAGCCGAAGTGAAGCCGCCGGTAGAACAATGGACGATCCTGCCAGATACGTCAGTATGGATCGATCATCTCGTGCGCCCCGATGCCGAGATGGTGGCACTTCTAACCGCGGGCGACGCGCTATTGCATCCATTTGTCATTGGCGAAATCGCGCTCGGGAACTTGCGCAATCGAAAGCAGATGTTGTGGTTCCTGTCGCGGGTAGATGAAGCGAAAACCGCAATGGACCACGAAGTTCTCCAGCTTATCGAAAACAAGGCACTTGGCGGCAGCGGCATCGGCTATGTCGATGCTCACTTGCTGGCTTCGTGTCTCCTCACGGATAAATGCCTGCTATGGACGCGTGATAAGCGCCTGGGCGCTGTCGCTGCAAGATTGGGTATCGCCTACAACTACCCCTGACCCTTGCCTTGTGCCCCGTTTTCCCTTATACGCCGCCAATCATTCGTTTGGCCGGGGGCTGAACGGAGGGTTTGTTCATTGGCGAAAGCCGCGAGCAGATAGGGTGAAATTCCCGGCCTCCCGTGTTCCCGCTCTTTAGAAGACTGCTTTGACGCCTTTCCGGCTTCAAGGAGGCTCCGCGCCGGCGAAATGTGTCGTGCAACACAAAGGAAGGCGCATTCATGGCCCTTTACGAACATATCTTCCTGGCGCGCCAGGACGTTTCGCAGCAGCAGGTCGAAGACCTGACCGCGCAGCTGATCGAGATCCTCGCCCAGGGCGGCGGCAAGGTCACCAAGAACGAATATTGGGGTCTCAAGAGCCTCTCCTACCGCATCCGCAAGAACCGCAAGGCGCATTACACGCTGATGAACATCGACGCCCCGGCCCCGACCGTGGCCGAAATGGAACGCCAGATGCGCATCAACGAAGACATCCTGCGCTTCATGACCGTGCGCGTCGATGAACTCGAAGAAGGCCCCTCGGCCATGATGCAGAAGCGCGACCGCGACGAGCGCGGCGACCGCGATGGCGGCCGTCCCGACCGTGGTGGCTTCGGTGGCGGCGAACGCCGTCCGCGTCGCGTTTAAGATATAAGGACAATCAGCAATGGCCATTCGTGACCTCACCACTGCCCAGGCCCGCCGTCCGTTCCAGCGCCGGCGCAAGACCTGCCCGTTCTCGGGCGAGGGCGCACCCAAGATCGACTACAAGGACGTGCGCCTCCTGTCGCGCTATGTCTCCGAGCGCGGCAAGATCGTGCCGAGCCGCATCACCGCCGTTTCCGCCAAGAAGCAGCGTGAACTGGCCCGTGCCATCAAGCGCGCCCGCTTCATCGGCATCATGCCCTACGCCGTTCAGTAAGCTGAACGACCGCTAGTCGCGTTCTCGAACCGGAAAACCGATTTCCCGAGAACGCTTCGTTGGGGTCGCGGATGGTCCGCGGCCTCTAACCGTCCAGGCGACGGGACAGCCAAAGGAAATACCCCATGAAAGTCATTCTGCTCGAGCGCATCGCCAAGACCGGCACCATCGGTGACGAAGTCACCGTCAAGGACGGCTTCGCCCGCAACTATCTGCTGCCCCAGGGCAAGGCCCTGCGCGCCACGGAAGCCAACCGCAAGAAGTTCGAAGCCGAGCGCGCCCACATCGAACAGCGCAATGAAGAGCGCCGCAACGCCGCTGCCGGCATTGCCGAAGGCCTCAATGGCCGCACGGTCATCATCATCCGCCAGGCTGGTGAAACCGGCCAGCTCTATGGTTCGGTCGCCTCGCGCGACATCGTCGAGGCCCTGGCCGCCGACGGCTTCACCGTGCAGCGTTCGCAGGTCGATCTGGCCGATCCGATCAAGTCGGTCGGTGTCCATACCGTGGCGTTGAACCTGCACGCGGAAGTCGCCGTGTCGATCGTCGTCAACGTTGCCCGTTCGGAAGACGAAGCCAATCGTCAGGCCCAGGGTGAAGACCTCACCGTCACCCAGTACGAAACCGACGAAGACGGCGATTTCGCCGCCGGCCAGGCCGATGCCGCCGCCGAGGAACGTTTCGAAGAATAGTTCTCCCCTATCGGAGACGCCAAAAGGCCGGGCTTTGCCCGGCCTTTTTGATTTCTGCGGCCCGTGTCACGCTTCGGTCATAACCGGACGCCTCTATTCTTGGGCGCCAAGGGACATCGATCTGATCGGGGGAATCATGGGGACGCTCAAACTCGCCATCGGCACGCTGGCCGTCATCCTTGCCGGCCTCACCGCCGCCCATGCCGAAAACCGCACCTATCTCGACAATCTCGACCAGAGCTCGCCCACGGCCGTTGCCGGCGCCTTCGTCGCCGCCATGGCGAGCGAGGATTATTTCAAGGCCTATTATCTCTTGTCGCCGGAGGCCAAGGACGGCAGCTATCAGGCGGTCGCGGCCATGCAGGCCGGCCGGCTGCTGCCCGGTGCCGATCCGTTCAATATCGAAGGCTCGATCTTCTACGACGAGAGCGTGCCGCGCGTGCTGCTCGACGACATGGCGGACCAGTCGCAGCTTTTCGATGACCTGATGGCCGCGGGGCAGACCACGGGCCTGCTGCCCTTCAGCTTCGCAGACGCGCAACTGGGCCTCGTCACTGAGACCGAGGGCGGCGCCACGGCCATGGTGACGGCCGGCGAGCCGGACGAATTGAGCCTTGCCCTCACGCAAACTGAGAATGGCGCGTGGCGTGTCGACACCGTATCCTGGCCAGGTTCGGTCGAAGGCAAGCCCTGGGGCGCGGCGCCCGATGCCACGACAATCGCCGCACGTCCCCTCGCCCCGGCTCCGCGCACCTATCTCGACAGTTTCGATATCGATACGCCGGAAAAAGCCGTCACCGTCTTTATCGATGCCTTTGCGGCTTCGGATTATTTCCGCGCCTATTTCCTGCTGACGCCCGCCGCCAAACGCAGCCCCTTCGATTCGGCGCAGCCTCTGCTCCTGCCGATCTTCCTGCCCGGCATCGACCTCACCGACCTGCCCGGCACCGGGCTTTATCGCGACGTCGCCCAGGCGGACGAACTGGCTTTCGACACCATGCGCGATCCCGCCATCATCTTCGACCGCCTGCTGGTCGCCGCCGAACGGCAGGGCGTTTTGCCCTTCGACCTCGAAGATGCCGCCATTGGTGAGATCGGCGCGATCGAACAGCCTGCAAGCGCCGACGCCCTGCCCCACGTCACCGTCAGCGTCACCACCGGGAAGGCGCCGAAGGATTTGGCCTTCAGCCTCGAGCAATTACCCAATGGACAATGGCGCATCGACCAGATTCGCTGGCCCGGCTCGCTCGACTGGCCCCGTCCCTGGGGCGGCGAATATGCGGAAGCCGCGCGCAGATAGCTTCCGCCCGCCATCGGGTGCGCCATCCGCCGGCCACTTTGATATGCTAGTGGAATCGAGTCGGCGGCCCCCGATCTTCACAGAGTTCACAGCCTGTCTTTGGACAGTTTTAACGAAGTCGCCATTAGCCAGTGACGGGTGCGCCCCGCGTGGTTAAGAAACGTTAATACTCCGAGGCATTCATGGCAGAGATCGCGCGGCTTCCCACCACTGAAGAGAAATCCTTCCGCCTGGCCCCGCATAATGTGGATGCCGAGCAGGCGCTGCTGGGCGCCATTCTCGTCAACAACGAAGCCTTTTACCGCGTCTCGGATTTTCTCGAGCCCGCGCATTTCTACGAGCCCATTCACCGCGAAATCTACGAGGTGATCGGCAAGTTCATCCGCGCCGGCAAATCCGCCGATCCGATCACCATCAAGCCGCATCTGCCGGATGAATTCCTGGCCGACATGACCATGCCGCAATATCTGGCGCGGCTTGCGGCCGAGGCGACCACCGTCATCAACGCCTCCGACTATGGCCAGTCGATCTACGACCTCGCCATTCGCCGCAACCTGATCCTTGTCGGCGAGGAAATGGTGTCGGTCGCCTATGAGTCCGACGTCGAGATGACGCCGAACAAGCAGATCGAAAAGGTCGAAGGCGAACTCTTCCAGCTCGCTGAAAAGGGTCGCTATGATGGTGGCTTCCAGGGCTTCAGCACCGCCCTCGCCGCCTCCATCCAGATGGCCGGCGAAGCCTATCGGCGCGATGGCGGCCTTTCGGGCATCGCTACCGGCCTCGATGATCTCGACCGCATGATGGGTGGCCTCCAGCGTTCGGACCTCATCATCCTCGCCGGCCGTCCCGCCATGGGCAAAAGCTCGCTCGCCACCAATATCGCCTTCAATGTCGCCAAATCCTGGCGCGGCGAGGTGACGCCGGATGGGCACAACAAGACCGTCAATGGTGGCGTCGCCGCCTTTTTCAGCCTCGAAATGAGCGCCGAACAGCTCGCCACCCGTATGCTGGCTGAGCAGGCCGAGATTTCCTCGTCCGATATCCGCCGCGGCCGCATCCATGACAGCCAGTTCTCGAAACTTGTCGATGTCAGCACGATGATGGGGCGCATGCCGCTATACATCGACGATACCGGCGGTCTCAGCGTCGCCCAGGTCGCCGCCCGCGCCCGCCGCCTCAAGCGCCAGAAGGGGCTCGATTTCCTCGTCATCGACTATCTGCAACTGCTCGCCGGCTCGAGCAAGGCGGCGAGCCAGAACCGCGTGCAGGAACTGACCGAGATCACCACCACGCTCAAGGCCCTCGCCAAGGAGCTCGAAATCCCCATCATGGCCCTGAGCCAGCTGTCGCGCCAGGTGGAAGCGCGCGACGACAAGCATCCGCAACTGGCGGACTTGCGCGAATCAGGCTCTATCGAACAGGACGCCGACGTGGTGCTCTTTGTTTACCGGGAAGAATATTATCTCAAGAACAAGGAGCCCAAGGAGGGCACACCCGAACATCTGGCCTGGCAGGGGGAAATGGAAAAGGTTCACGGCAAGGCCGAAGTCATCATCGGCAAGCAGCGTCACGGCCCCACCGGCACGGTGCAGCTCTCCTTCGAGGCGCAATTCACCCGCTTCGGCAATCTCGCCCGCGCCGATTATCTGCCCGAGCGCATGGAATAGATATGACACTGGTTTCCGGTCTTGGTGGTCAGCTCACCGTGGATCTCGGGGCGCTGGCCCGCAATTGGCGCGCACTCGATCAGGTCAGCGCCGGCGCGCTCACCGGCGCCGTGGTCAAGGCCGACGCCTATGGCACCGGCATCGTCGAGGCGAGCAAGGCGCTCTATGCCGCCGGCGCCCGCTTCTTCTTCACCGCAACGCCCGACGAGGCCATAAAGGTGCGCGCCACGCTTCAGGACGTGCATATCTTTGTCCTCAACGGGCTCTATCCGGGCGCGGCCAATCTCTATATCCGCCAGAACCTCATGCCCGTCATCTCCTCCATGGCGATGCTGGAAGAGTGGCTGGCCAAATGCCTCGAACGCAATGAGGCCTATCCGGCGGCGCTGCATTTCGACACCGGCATGAACCGGCTCGGCTTCCGCCTCAACGAAGCCGGGCTCGTGCGCTCGCGCATCGAACAGCTCGGCTATGCCCCGCAAATGGTGATGAGCCATCTGGCCTGCGCCGACCAGCCCAATCACGAGAAGAACCGCACCCAGCTGGCTCTGTTCTCCTCCATCATGGCGCAGTTCCCCGGCATTCCCGCCTCGCTCGCCAATTCGGCCGGCGTCATGGCCGGGCGCGATTATCACTTCCAGATGGTGCGCCCCGGCATCGCGCTTTACGGCGGCCGTGCCGTCACCGGTCGCAAGAACCCGATGGCGCCCGTCGTCAGCCTTCACGTGCCGGTGCTGCAGGTCAAGGAAGGGCGCACCGGCGAAACCGTCGGCTATGGCGCCACCTATACGCTGTCGCGCGACAGCCGGCTCGCCGTCATCTCCCATGGCTATGCCGACGGCTTCTTCCGCTCGCTTTCCGGCTCCACCACCCGCCCCGGCGCGAAAGTCGCCGTGCGCGGGCGGCTCTGCCCGGTAATCGGCCGCATTTCGATGGACCTCTCCGTCATCGACATCACCGAGCTCGGCAGCGATGTGCCCTATCCCGGCGAAGGCATCGAAATCCTCGGCCCCAATGTCGGCGCCGACGATCTCGCCGATGCCGGCGGCACCATCGGCTACGAAATCCTGACCTCGCTCAAGGGCCGCTATACGCGCCATCATGTCGGCGGCGCGGAAAGCTGATGTTCCTGCTTCGTTCTTGATTTCTGTGGCGATTATCCTATGATCGCCCGCAAGTCAGGGACCGCGCCGCGGGCCAGCATCGAGGGACGTTAAGTGGCCAAAACCCGATCGAGCTTCGTCTGCCAGGCCTGCGGCGCCGTCTCCTCGCGCTGGCAGGGCCGCTGCGATGCCTGCGGCGAGTGGAACACCATTGTCGAGGAACTGGTCGATAGCGGCGTCGGCGCCGGCCCCAAATCGGCCAAGGCCAGCGGCCGCCCGACCAATCTCGTGCCGCTCTCGGGCGAAACCGAGAGCGCCGCGCGTGTCGTCACCGGCAATGCCGAGCTCGACCGGGTGACCGGCGGCGGCTTCGTCAAGGGCTCGGCGCTGCTGGTGGGCGGCGATCCCGGCATCGGCAAGTCGACCCTGTTGCTGCAGGCCGCAGCGGCGCTCGCCAATCAGGGCAAGCGCGTCATCTATGTCTCGGGCGAGGAAGCCGTGGCACAGGTGCGCCTGCGCGCCCGCCGGCTCGGTCTCGACGAGGCCGGCGTGCTGCTCGCCGCCGAAACCAATGTCGAGATCATTCTCGCGACGCTCGAAAACGGGCCGGCGCCCGATCTCGTCATCATCGATTCCATCCAGACCCTGTGGACCGACCGGGTGGAAAGCGCCCCCGGCACGGTCACCCAGGTGCGCACCTCCGCCCAGGCGCTGACCCGTTTCGCCAAGAAAAGCGGCGCCGCCGTGGTTCTCGTCGGCCATGTCACCAAGGACGGGCAGATCGCCGGTCCCCGTGTCGTCGAGCACATGGTCGATGCCGTCCTCTATTTCGAGGGCGATACCAGCCATTCCTTCCGCATCCTCCGGGGCGTCAAGAATCGCTACGGCGCCACCGACGAGATCGGCGTGTTCGAAATGACGGCGCTCGGCCTCACCCAGGTCGCCAATCCTTCCGCCCTTTTCCTCGACCAGCGCGACGAAGGCGCGGCCGGCTCCGCCGTCTTTGCCGGCATGGAGGGCACGCGCCCGCTGCTCATCGAAATCCAGGCTCTCGTCGCCCCCTCCCCGCTCGGCACGCCCCGCCGCGCCGTTGTCGGTTGGGATTCGGCGCGGCTTTCAATGGTTCTCGCCGTCCTCGAAACCCGCTGCGGTGTCCGCATCGGCGCCAATGACATCTATCTCAATGTCGCCGGGGGGTTGAAGATCAACGAACCCGCCGCCGACCTCGCCGTCGCCGCCGCGCTGATTTCCTCGCTGACGAGTTCTCCCCTACCGCCCGACGCCGTCTATTTCGGGGAAATCTCCCTCGCCGGCGGCGTGCGCCCTGTGGTGCATGGGGGCCTGCGCCTGCGCGAAGCGCAAAAGCTCGGCTTCAAATCCGTCTCGACCGGCCGGCTCAACAATGGCGATGCCCCCGGCGGGCTGGAGGTTTCCGAATTCACCGCCCTCTCCGAACTCGTCGGCCGCATCGCTGCCAATGGCAAGCCGGTGCGTGCGGATGAGTGGGCGTAAAGCATGGTGCCACGCCCTCGTGGTTCGAGGCTCGCTTCGCTCCCGCCTCACCATGAGGGCTACTGGGGGTGTTGGATGCTTGGGACGTTGAGAATAACTCCGCAATACGTGCTGGATACGTAGCAGCCTTGGCGGGGTGGCACTTCCTTGCTTCACAGTGTGCACCTCAGCCCGCCCTCCCCGGATCGTCACCCTCGGGCTTGACCCGAGGGCTCTTCACTTTGCGAGGCCGGTAAGTGAAACACCCTCGGGTCAAGCCCGAGGGTGACGTCCGGTGGATGGTGATGATCTGTGAGTATGGGTGAGGTATGCATGTGGTCCCACGGCTTTCTCACCCGCCACCGCTTTCCCCGGGCTTGACCCGGGGACCGCTCGCAACACGCGCCGGATGGCGAATGACCCGCGGATCAAGTCCGCGGGAAGCGGCTGTGGTGGGGAGGATTGACGCTCGCCAGCTTTCTTTGTGTCCTCGGCTGCCCCATCCCCTCACACACCCTGAGACCTCATGGTGAGGCGGGAGCGAAGCGACCCTCGAACCACGAGGGTCGGGCTCACCAAACCCACAGACGCAAACCGCCTCGGGCCCATCTCACTGCCCAAAACCGCGAGGGGCAATCCCGGGGCGGCCTTTCCGCACGCCCGAACCCATGCTTTCTGGGAACATCGCCTGCCCGTCTGCGACCATGCCCTTGGCAGCGGCGGACAAAGCGGTTAAACGATGCGGCGGTGCTGGGGGCAGCAATTGGAGCGGGCAAGAACACATGCTGACTGCATTCGACGTGGGTGTAGGCGTCCTTGTACTGATTTCGGCGATCCTCGCCACCGCACGCGGTCTCACCCGCGAAGTGCTGTCGCTCGCCACCTGGGCGGGCTCCGCCGCCATCGCCATCTATATGTGGCAGTATCATCCTGAAATCGCCCGGCAATATATCGCCGAACAGATCGTGGCCGATGTCGCCACCGTGGTCGTAACCTTCATCGTCGCGCTGATCGTGCTGCATCTGCTAACCATGCGCATTGCCGATTTCGTCGTCGACAGCAAGATCGGCCCCATCGACCGCACGCTGGGCTTCGTCTTCGGCGTGCTGCGCGGCCTCCTGATCGCGGTCGTCGTCGCCATTTTCGGCACCTGGCTCCTCGGCAACAACCTGCCGTCCTGGGCTGCGCAGTCGCAATCGCTGCCGCATCTGCAGAATATGGGCAATGGCCTCATTGCCATGCTGCCGCCCGACCTCGAAGACCAGGTCACGCAAATCCTCAGGAACGAGGCCGGCGGCCCAGCCGACCCGTCGCAGGCGCCCACCGAGGCGCCCGCCAACGAAGGTGTGGCGCCGCCCGCGGCCACGCCTGCGCCCGCTCCGACCACCCCGGCTCCGCCGCCCAATACGATCTGAGCGCGATCATTTTCCGGTGAGCGCGCGTCGCTCGCTTCAACAGGGCCGCCGATCCCGTTATGCATCGGCACGAAATTCGGGCGCGAGCCTCGGCCGCGCCCTTGACCGCTTCCAGCGATGCACCACTTTTGCGGTTGAGGCGGTATTGGCATGGAGAGCCCGGTGAATCATCCCAGCGATGACGATTTCGATCTTTATGGCGACACCCTGCGCGAAGAGTGTGGGGTGTTCGGCATTTTAGGGCATCCCGATGCCCCCACCCTGACGGCGCTGGGGCTGCATGCCCTGCAGCATCGCGGGCAGGAAGCGGCCGGCATCGTCACCTTCGATGGGCGCCAGTTCCATTCGGAACGCCAACTCGGCCTTGTCGGCGATCACTTCACCGATCCGATGACGCTCAAGCGCATTCCCGGCCATATGGCCATGGGCCATGTGCGCTATTCGACCACCGGCGAAACCATTCTGCGCAATGTGCAGCCGCTCTTCGCCGAGCTCGAAGTCGGCGGCATCGCCATTGCCCATAACGGTAATCTCACCAATGGGCTGACGCTGCGCAAGCGCCTCATCGCCCAGGGCGCCATCTGCCAGTCCACGTCCGACACCGAAGTGGTGCTGCATCTCATCGCTCGCTCGCAGCGCTCCTCCTCCTCCGATCGTTTCGTCGATGCGCTCGGCGCCGTCGAAGGGGCCTATGCCATGGTGGCGATGACCCGCACCAAGCTGATCGGGGCGCGCGATCCCAACGGCATCCGTCCGCTGGTGCTCGGCGAACTAGACGGCAAGCCGATCTTCGCCTCCGAAACCTGCGCCCTCGACATTATCGGCGCCAAATTCGTGCGCGATGTCGAGAATGGCGAAGTGGTGGTCTGCGAAATCCAGCCGGACGGCTCGATCAGCATCGATTCCTTCCGGCCCTTCCCGCCGCGCCGCGAGCGTATGTGCCTGTTCGAATATGTCTATTTCGCCCGCCCCGATTCGGTCGTCGCCGGGCGCAGCGTCTATGCGGCGCGCAAGCGCATGGGCATCAATCTCGCCAAGGAAGCGCCGGTCGAGGCCGACGTCGTCGTGCCCGTGCCCGATGGCGGCACCCCGGCGGCTATCGGCTATGCCCAGGCGAGCGGCATTCCGTTCGAGCTCGGCATTATCCGCAACCATTATGTCGGCCGTACCTTCATCGAGCCGACCCAGCAGATCCGCGCCTTCGGGGTCAAGCTCAAGCATTCGGCCAACCGCGCCGAGATCGCCGGCAAGCGCGTGGTCCTCGTCGATGATTCCATCGTGCGCGGCACCACCTCGCTCAAGATCGTGCAGATGATCCGCGATGCCGGCGCCACCGAGGTCCATATCCGCGTGGCGAGCCCGATGATCTTCTATTCCGACTATTACGGCATCGACACGCCGGACCCGGAAAAGCTGCTCGCCAATCAATATAAGGACATCGAATCCATGTGCCGGTTCATCGGCGCGGATTCGCTGCAATTCCTGTCGATCGACGGGCTCTATACCGCCGTGGGTGGCGAAAAGCGCGATCCGCAGGCACCGCAATTTACCGATCATTATTTCACGGGCGACTATCCCACGCAGTTGACGGATCTCAACGGGCGCGGAAAGAACGAGCCCAAACAGATTTCCCTGCTCAGAGAGGCCGGTTAATGGCTCAATCCACGGACCTTGCCCCAGACCTTGCCGGCAAGGTCGTTCTCGTCACCGGCGCCTCGCGCGGCATCGGCTATGCCGCTGCCCGGGAAGCGGCGCGCCGCGGGGCCCATGTGGTCGCCATCGCGCGCACCGTCGGGGGCCTCGAAGAGCTGGATGACGAAATTCAGGACCTCGGCTCCTCGGCGACGCTGGTGCCGCTCGATCTGCGCGATGGCGACGCCATCGACCGGCTGGGCGCCGCCATTTTCGAGCGCTGGGGCGCGCTGGACGGGCTGATCGCCAATGCCGGCATGCTCGGCACGCTGACGCCCCTGCCCCATGTCGCCCCGGAAGAGTTCGACAAGGTCATGGCGGTCAATGTCACCGCCAATTTCCGGCTGCTGCGCGCCTGCGACCTCTTGCTGCGCCAGGCCGATGCCGGCCGCGCCGTTTTCGTATCGTCCTCGGCTGCCCGCACGCCGCGCGCCTATTGGGGGCTTTATGCCGCGACCAAAGCCGCGCTCGATGCGATGATCAAGGTCTACGCCGAGGAGATGCAGCAGACCAGCGTGCGCGCCAATGTGTTCTATCCCGGCGCCGTGCGCACCGCCATGCGCGCCAAGGCCATGCCGGGGGAAGATCCCGAGACGCTGCCGACGCCCGAGGATATCGCCCCGAGGCTCGTCGACATGATCGCGCCGAGCCTCAGCGAAAACGGGCGGCTGTTCGATATCCGCGCCGACCGCTTCGACGATCTCTAAAACAAATCCCCGCCCAAAAGCGGGGATTTTCCTTAGTCGATCCTGGTCATCAGGATCTTGTCGATCCGCCTGCCATCGAGGTCGACCACCTCGAATTTCCAGCCATTGTGCTCGAAGGTCTCGCCCACCGCCGGCAGGCGATTGATGATCGAGAGCACATAGCCGGCCACGGTTTCGAACTTGGCATCGCGCGGCATGGCGATGTTCAGCTTGTCGCCGAACTCGTCCACCGGCATCCAGCCGGCGACGAGATAGGAGCCGTCCTCGCGCCGCACCAGCGCCGGGTCATCGCCCGTCTCCTCCTGGAAGACGCCGGTGATGACCTCGAGAATATCGCCCGAGGTCACGATGCCTTCGAAGTGGCCATATTCGTCTACCACCAGCGCCATATGCACGGTGGAATTGCGGATGGCGCGCACCACGTCGAGCGCATCGGCATGGTCCATCACCACCGGCACCGGCTGGACGAAGCGGCGGATGTCGAGCGGCTGGCCATTGGCGAAGGTGCTGATGAGATCGGTGCGTGCGACAACCCCGATGATCGAATCGGCATCGCCGTCCTGCACAGGCAGGCGCGAGCGATGCGTCGTCAGAATGGCCTTGCGGATTTCGTCCGGCTCGTCGGAAAGGTCGATCAGTTCGACATCGAGGCGCGGCGTCATCAGGCCGCGGGCCGAACGGTCGGCCAGGCGCATGACGCCGGAGATCATCGAATGCTCGTCGCTTTCGATGACGCCGGTGGTGGCCGCCTCGGCGATGATGGTCTTGACCTCTTCCTCGGTCACCGTTTCCTCGGTCTCGCCCGATTGGCCGAGCAGCGTCAGCACCGCCTTGCCCGAAATATCGAGCAGCCAGACGATGGGCGAGCCCACCATGGCGATGAAGGCCATGGACGGCGCCACGCGCGAGGCAACGCCTTCGGGATCGCGCAGGGCGATCTGCTTGGGCACCAATTCGCCCAGAATCAGCGACAGATAGGTGATCGTCACCACCACGACGCCGACGCCCAGCACATCAGCGACATTGTCGGCAACGCCGACGGATTCGAGCCACTCGGTCAAACGGGTGCCGAGCGTGGCGCCGGAAAAGGCGCCGGACAGCACACCCACCAGGGTGATGCCGATCTGAACGGAAGAAAGGAATTTGCCGGGGTCTTCGGCGAGGCGCATCGCGGTTGCGGCGCCTTTATTGCCCTGCTCCGCCAGGACCCGCATACGGGCAGGACGGGCGGACACGACCGCCAATTCCGACATGGCCAACAGACCGTTGACGATGGTCAGAACGACGACAATCAGGATTTCTGCGAACAAGGTCTCAACATGACATACGGCCCCGCAATCAGCATCGGGTCGCTTTGGTCACCGGACTATAAGGGCAAATCGCAGGAAAGCACCATCGGGTATGAAAAATTTGTCGGGGGATGGGGCCCGTAGCGATCATGCCTTCAACCACCGGCGCTGTCCCCCGACTTGATCCGGGACCACTCGTGGCAATTCACCGGGCTGAGAACGGCCCGCGGATCAAGTCCGCGGGATGCGATGGTTGGCGGAACCTATGGGCTCAGCCCACCTTGCGCTTGTCGGCATCGTCGTAAGGGTTGGAGCCGCCCGAGCGCACCCAGAGGCGGATGGGCGTGCCGTCCATGCCAAAGGCTTCGCGGAGGCCGTTGACCAGATAGCGCTGATAGGAGGCCGGCAGGGCATCGGGACGCGACGCAAAGAGGATGAAGCTCGGCGGTCGCGTCTTGGCCTGGGTCATGTAGCGCAGCTTGAGGCGGCGGCCCGACACGGCCGGCGGCGGATGGCCTTCGATCATGCCGGCGAGCCAGCGATTGAGGCGCGCCGTCGAGATATGGGCGTTCCAGTTGCGCTCGATCTTGAAGATGGCATCCATCAGCTTGTCGATATTGCGTCCGGTCAGGCCCGACAGCGTCACCATGGGGATGCCGCGCAGCTGCGGCAGCAGGCGCTCGCAGGCTTCCTTGAGGTCGGCCAGCGCCGCGTTCTTGTCCTCGATCAGATCCCATTTGTTAAGGGCGATGACCATGGCCCGGCCTTCGCGCTCGACGAGATCGGCCAGCGCCAGATCCTGCTTTTCGAACGGAATGGTGGCATCGAGCATCAGGACGACGACTTCGGCATATTGGATCGAGCGCAGGCTATCGCCGACGGCGAGCTTTTCGAGCTTTTCGGTCACGCGCGAACGACGGCGGATACCGGCCGTATCGACAAGATTGATAACGCGCCCTTCCCATTCCCACGGCACGAGGATGCTGTCGCGGGTGATCCCGGCCTCGGGACCGACCAGCACGCGATCCTCGCCGACCATGCGGTTGATGAGGGTCGACTTGCCGGCATTGGGGCGACCGACAATGGCGACGTTGAGGTGGCGCTTGGGATTCCAGCGCTGCGTGCCCTCTTCGTCGCCTTCGAGCATGTCGTCGGTGACATCGACATCGACTTCCGGCAGCGCATCGAGATCGGCGACTTCGGCGGCGTCCTGGCGGGCACTGGCTTCGTCCACGGCCCTGGAAATGATGGAATAGAGTTCGGACAGGCCCAGGCCATGCTCGGCCGAGAGCGGGATCGGCTCACCGAAGCCGAGCTTATAGGCTTCGACCAGCCCCGCCTCGGCGGCACTGCTTTCGGCCTTGTTGCCGACGAGATGCACATCCTTGCCGGCCTTGCGCAGCACTTGGGCAAAGCGCTGATCGAGCGGCACCACGCCGGCGCGCGCATCGATCATGAACAGGATGACATCGGCCTCGCGGATGGCGAGTTCCGTCTGCTGGCGCATACGGTCTTCGAGGCTGCCATCGGTGACATCCTCATAGCCGGCGGTGTCGAGCACGCGGAATGTCAGGTCGGCAATGCGCCCCTCCGCCTCGCGGCGGTCGCGGGTGACGCCCGGCGTATCGTCGACCAGCGCGATCTTGCGCCCGACAAGGCGGTTGAACAGGGTCGACTTGCCGACATTGGGACGACCGACAATGGCAACGGTGACGGTCATGATCTCAGTCCGATCAGCAGGAGGCCGGCGCTATTCAAGCGCCGGCGCGTCTTCGGCGGGAGCAGAAGGCGTTTCTGCGGCGGGGGCTTCGGCAGCCGGGGCGTCTGCGGCCGGTGCGGCCTCGACCTGCGGGGCCGCTTCATCTGCGGGGGCGGAGTCGACGACGGCAGTGGCATCGTCTTCGGCATTATCCGGCGTCGTCAGGCCTTCCGCCTGCAGTTGGGCGAGATAATAGCCCATGCGGGTGCGGGTGGCATTCTGCGTCATCGGATCGTTGAGCACGGCCTCGAAGCTCGCCTGGGCAGCGGCGTAATCGCCGGCCTTGAACTGGGCAAGGCCCATGGCTTCGCGGGCGGCATTGCGCAGCGGATTGCCTTCGACGGTGACGGATTCGACGCGGCTCGAAACATCGGCGAGCGTGCCGGTATCGACCAGCAGCGTGCCGGCGAGCACCAGCGCCAATTCGCGCAGATGCTGGTTGGATTGAGTGTTGGCGAGCGCATCATAGGCGGCAACGGCCTCGGCAGTCTTGTCCTCCTTGGCGAGCAGGCCCGCCTTGCGGAATTCGGCCAATGCCGGATAGCTGCCGCTGCCATTGGCGATGAGCGTATCGAGCTGCGCCTGGGCGCCGGCGAGATCGCCACCATCGGCCAGATCGAAGGCCTTGTAGAGCTCGTCAGAGGACTGGGCCGCATTATTGGCGTGATACCAGCTCCAGCCTTCGTTGAAGGCGACGATGAGAACGACGCCAACCGCCGCACCGATGACATAGGGGCCGAAGCGCCTCCACAGCGAGCGCATGCGGTCGGAGCGCAGCTCCTCATCGATCTCGCGGAAGATGTTATCCTGGGACATGGGTGTGTGGCGGTCCTGAGCTCAAAATCGGCGCACAATTAACACGCTGCCGGGGGAATGCAAATGTGAACCGGCCCCTGCTCCGCCAGAGGTGACCATTAATTGTGCAGTTCCCATTGGCCGGGCCATTCATGCCTGCTTTGACCGATGAAACTGTGGATGAGCCAGAGCCTGTCCACGGTCCAGCGAAACGGGCGCGCCAGCACTTCCTCGCCCAACCGCTCCCGGCTGTACCAAAGGGTCAGATGCGGGGTGAAATCGGTCCGCCGAACCTGCATCCCCTGCCGCTCAAGCGCATCGGCAATGGCCATGCGCAATGCCTTGATTTCCAGCGCGCCTTCGGCACAGCGCAGAACGATGGCGGCATTGGCAGGGCTGCCGAAGCTCTGAACGCGATCGAAGGCGACCTCGAACGGCTCCGCCTTGACGGCGGCGCCGGCCGACCGGGCAATGGCGATGGCCTCGGGCGGCATGATTTCCGCCTCACCGAACCCGGCCAGTGTCACATGCAGGTTTTGCGGGGCCAGAGCCCGGTTTCCATTATGCTTGCGGGCGTGATGGAGGGCATAGCGCCTTATGCTCCGGACCTGCGCCGGCGGCGGTCGCAAACCGAAGAACAGCGTGTGCCCGCGCCGTGGCCGCCGGCCGAGCCCGGCAGGGTCAAACAATTCATATTGCCGCTGATCCCGCATCGCATATGTTCATGTTTTGTTCTCAAACAAACTATGCGCGGCTGCAGCCCTCGTCAAGGTTTGGTTAAGACATGCCGCGGCGGCTAGAACTTCCAGCGCATGCCGACGGTATTGGCATTGGTACCGTTGATGCAGGCGATGAGGCACCAGGCACCGGAGCGGTGCTGGATGCGCCAGAAAAGCTCCATATTCTCATCCTTGCGGCCGAGGCTGATTTCGGGCGAAAGATAAAACAGGACCTGCGAGGACTGATCGACCCAGCCGGCGCGCACCGTCTCGCTGCCAATGCTGTCGGTTTCGAAGCTGAGCCCCCAGGTGAGCGAGGGTGAAATGCGCCAGTCGTCATTGAAAACGAAGCCGTCATAGCGCGCCACGATCCCGCCCCAGCCTTCGAGCTGGGTCGCCTCGCCCATGCGCACCACCAGGCCACCTTCGACGCCCAGGCGAAACTCGAGCGGCAGATCGACGGCAAAATGCTGGGCACCGCCGCCGATGACGTAATTGTCCTCATAAGGCGCGCCGAGGACATTGAGGCTCGTCGTCCAATCCCCGCTATGCAGCCGCCCGGCCATGAGGAAGATCGAATTGTCGTATTTGGTGACCACCGTTTCCTGCGGCGACTGTGCCAGAGCCGGTGAGCCGAGAGCGGCTGTCGCGACGAGCGCATGGAATATAGCAACGCGGCCGAGAGCGGAGCGATTGAGCAAGAACAAACCTCTTCAAAAGGCCCCTCACCCAATCCCGACGCTGGAAACTAAAGACTTTCCAACTCTCTGTGAGGCACACAGCGTGATCGTATCAGAACAGTCTATGGCCTTTTTGAGGAATCTGAAACCGGATTTATTTCGCGCTTCGGCGCCGTAAAATTTCATACCTATCGATGGCGAGGTGGCCCCCTGAGGCCACAATTATGAGGCTATCCTTGCCGAATCCTGTCGGCGGGGGAGCGGATCATTGCAGTGGCTATCGAGACAGACCAGGGACAGGATTGGTGTCTTCGGGTCAGCATTCTTCCTCTCGGCCGTTGCCTTCATCATCGCCATCTGGTGGATCGAGCCGGCGCCGCCGCCCTCCATCACCTTCGCCACCGGAGCTCCTGGCGGCGCTTATGACCGCTGGGGCACAGCCTACAAGACGGCGCTCGAAGACATCGGCATCGCCGTCACCCTGCTGCCCTCGGCGGGGGCGGTAGACAATCTCCGGCGGCTCGAATCGGGTGAGGCCGATGTCGCCTTCCTGCAATCGGGGCTGCCGCTTGGCGAAGATGCCGAGAGGCTGAGGGCGCTGGCCTCGCTGGCGCCCGAGCCGGCATGGATCTTCGTGCGGCCGGGGATCGGCTCGCTGCGGGATCTGCGGGGGCGCACGATTGCCGGGGGCGACCAGGGCAGCGGCACGCTCGCCTTTTCTTCGCGGCTGATCGACATCGCCGGCCTCGCCGATAGTGCGACCCGGATCGTGCCGAAGGGCGGAGCGGCCGCTATCGAGGCATTCCGTTCGGGCGCGGTCGATGCAGTCATCTTCATTTCGGCCGTGGTCACCCAGCCGATCCAGACGCTCCTGCGTGACGAGGCAGCGCAATTGCTGCCGATGGACGACGCCATCGGGCTAACGCGTGTCCATCCCTGGCTGACCGGTGCTTCGCTTCTGGCCGGTTCAATCGATTATGGCGACCAGGTTCCGCCGCGCACGCAGACGCTCCTGTCGACGACGGCCCTGCTGGCGGCGAATGCGGATCTGCATCCGGCTATCGTCGATGTGCTGCTGGGGGTCGCCGCCCGCGTCAACAGCGAGCATGGCCTGTTCACGGTCCAGGGCGAATATCCGCAGCGGCCGCAGGCGGAACTGACCGCCAGCGAGGATGCGCTGCGCTATTTCGACGACGGACCGACGCTGCTGCGGCGCTATCTGCCGTTCTGGGTCGCGACCTTTGTCGAGCGCGCCTGGGTTCTGGTTCTGCCACTCCTGACGGTGATGTTCCCGCTGTTCCGGATCGCGCCGCCGACCTATCGCTGGCGCATCAAGCGGCGCGTCAACAAGCATTACGTGCGTTTGCAGGAAATAGAACGACAGCTCGATGCCGGCGCTGTTTCGCCGGTGGAGGCGGCAATGCTCTCCGAGGAGATCGCCGGCCTCGAAAAGATCGCTTCGCGCATCGCGGTGCCGGCCGGCTTCATCAGCGATGTATACCAGTTGCGGCACCATATCGGGCTGGTTCGCGAGCGGGTCGCGGCTTTATCCGAGGAACCGCACATCGCCGAGCCGGCAGAGGCGGCGCAATAGGCCTCAGCGCTTGCGGACGAACTCGGTGCGCAGGACGAGGCCCTTGATGGCGTCGTGGCGGCAATCGATTTCTTCGGGATTGTCGGTCAGCCGGATCGTCTTGATGACCGTGCCCTGCTTCAGCGTCTGGCCGGCGCCCTTGACCTTGAGGTCCTTGATGAGAACGACGGAATCGCCATCGGCCAGCACATTGCCGGAGGCGTCCCGAACCTCGGCTCCGGCCGCCGCTTCCGCCGCAATCTCGGATGCCGGACGCCATTCGCCGGTGGCGTCGTCATAGACATATTCGTCGTTGTCGCTCATGGCGATGCGTCCCCATTTTTGTCCAATCGAGAATAATAAACCGCAAGCCCAATCATTGTCGCCGGCGTCAGGCGCGATAGCACAGAGGCGTAATTTGACTGGGGCCGGTGAAAACCAATCTTCTCGCGAGCCCAAGCCTTAAATCCAGTTGATGCCAAGATAGCAGCAATTTCGGCTCGCCGTTCGGCCTCGACCCCAAAAGACCGAAATGCCTCTTCCAGTTTCAGGCTCTCGCGAAGCAGGTAATTTTGCGCGCGGGCCCACTCCAAGAAAGCGTCGGTAAACGGAAAATTGGGCGCCTGATCATGACATTCCCGGCACATCAGGAAGAGGTTGGATGGCTCATCCTTCCCACCTAGCGATCTCGGAACAATATGACATCTCTGGAGAGGAATTTTATTCCAAGCGTCAAATATTTCGTTCCAGCCCGCTTTGGGAGATTTGACGTCATATTTCGAGCCATAGTGAAAGCCACATGCCCAGCAGCTGGGCTCACCCCAATCGATAAAAATACCTAAGTCTCTGAAGCGTTCTCTCCAATGCGCAACGATCTCGGCCTTTGAAGGCAGAACGTCGACGTAAGGCATATCACCGCCTCACGCGCTAATTATTCGACGTAATGAGGACTGGAAGCATCACATCATTCCCACTCAATCGTCCAAAGTCACCTTAAGTTATTGATATCACATCTAAATATGGCCGCCGAGCACACAAAAACCGACTAGTGGCTAGTCAAAATGTTACGCTTTTGATTTTAAAGGGAAAACGGGGCGAAAAAAAATTTGTGGGTTTCGAGGACAATCGGCATCAATCGCCCGTTTCGACCCTGTGAATGCCGTCCCACAGAAGGAGCTATTCTGTATCAGAAAGTACCGTTGGCTGCAATGAGTAGCCTACCCCCGGACTAGTGATCAGTTTGCATTCATGCGTATTTGCTAACCATGGAGATGCAAAACAAGGCTGTTTCAAACTGGCGCGTGGTTTGAAAATACGATAAAACGCGCACCATGAGTACGCAAACAACAGGAAAATTAAAGCAGCTGGAGCACCTCCTGCCAGAGGGACTGCTCGTCGATGCCGCGTGGCTTTCCGCTCAAGGCTACTCGACCTCGCTGCGCACCAAATATGTCGCCTCGGGCTGGCTCGAGCAGCCGGTTCGCCGGGTCTATCAGCGCCCTCGCGGGCAGCTTGGCTGGCAGCAGGTAGTCGTCTCGCTGCAGACGCTTCTCGGCTATCGCCTCACCGTTGGCGGCCGGACAGCCCTCGAGGTGCAAGGCTATGCGCATTACCTCTCGCAGGATCGTTCCGAGATCCACCTTCATGGTCCGGCAAGGCCGCCTAGCTGGCTTACCACGCTGCCGCTCAAGGAAGGGTTCGTGTATCACAATAGCACGCCACTTTTCGGGGCCGACCTGGAGGATGTCAGCTTTCCTTCGCTCGTTCCGGATCGTGCTTCTGATAAGCAAGGTGAGCGATCTTTTCAGAATGCCGGCTTGCGCGCGCTGCCCTGGGGCCAATGGGATTGGCCAATGACGGTATCGACGCCCGAACGGGCGGTGCTGGAACTTCTCGATGAGTTGCCCCAGCATGAGAGCTTTGATCAGGTCGACGTGCTGATGGAAAGCCTGAGCGATCTTGCGCCCAGGCGCCTCCAGAAGCTGCTTGTCCGCTGCCGCAGTGTAAAGGTGAAGCGCCTGTTCTTCTTCTTTGCTGATAGGCATCACCATGCATGGCTCAAGCATGTCGATCGGGACGCAATCGATCTGGGATCGGGCAAGCGCATGCTGGTCAAGGACGGCAGGTACGACCCTACCTACGAGATCACCGTTCCCAAAGATCTGGCCGAGGCATATTGATGGCTTTTGCGGACACTTACCGAAATCAGGTCGCATTGCTGATCCGCACCGTGCCTTCGGTGGCCGCGGAAGAATGTTTTGCGATGAAGGGCGGCACGGCGATCAATCTGTTCGTGCGCGACCTGCCGCGTCTCTCGGTCGATATCGACCTCACCTATCTGCCGGTGCAGGACCGCGCGGCCTCGCTAGCTGCGATCGATAGCGCGATGGAGCGCATAGCGGAGCGTGTCACCAACGCTGTAGGCGGCGCCCGGGTCGCGCCGTCGCGTTCACGCGAAAACGTGATCACGAAGCTCGTGGTTCGCGGTGATGGCGCCCAAATCAAGATCGAGGTGACGCCGGTTCTGCGCGGCTGCGTGTTCGAACCCGAGATGCGATCTGTCTCAACCAGCGTCGAGGACGAGTTCGGCTTTGCCGAAATGCGGATCGTCTCATTCCCTGATCTTTATGCCGGCAAGATCGTCGCTGCGCTCGACCGGCAGCATCCGCGCGATCTGTTCGACGTCCGTGATCTGCTGGCGAATG
>Ga0182735_1000062_pt1 | contig 160242 bp, 146 predicted proteins | sample eDN5th30CKraftMG_FD_128524 | JGI IMG/M metagenome (GOLD analysis project Ga0182735, IMG submission 128524) | Enriched Miracle-Growth compost microbial communities from Emeryville, California, USA - eDNA 5th pass 30_C Kraft MG (version 2) (version 2) ... | reverse complement strand
TCGACCTGGCGCAGCTTCGCGACGATCTCTTCGGGCTTATGCTTCTTCTGGGGCATTCCAACGTCCTCTCCAATGGCTCAATAGCCTACTTCAGGGAGGACCACTTTTCAGGGGGCAGACCAGCTGACAGGATCGCCTTCAAAGGCGGGGTACGAATGTGGAGGCATGCCCTCAGGATAGGCGAGATTGTCGAAATAGTCCCCAAGCGGTGTCATCTTGCTCATTGTGCTGCCCTCATCGGCGTCACGTTGTCAGCCTTCGCCGGAACCTTGGCGCAGAAGTCAGCCCAATCGCGCATGAGGCGCTGGCGCTTCTGGAGCATGTCGCCACGCCGGTATGCAGCCTCCACCTTGTCGCTGACCGTGTGCGCTAGCGCCATTTCCAGAAGCTCATTTGCATAGGCTGTCTGTTCCGCGCCCCAATCCCGGAAGGTGCTGCGGAAGCCGTGCGTCGTGAGGTCGTCGCGTTTCATGCGGCGCAGCGTCATGAGCAAGGCCATGTTGGAAAGCGGCTTGCCCTTGGTCGCGCCGACGAAAACCGCGTCGTTGCCTTTCTCCTTCGGCAGGGCCTTCAATAGCTGGATGGCACGATCCGACAGGGGCACGCGATGCTCCTTGCCAGCCTTCATGCGCTCGGCGGGAATGACCCACATCTTGCCGTCCATGTCGATTTCAGGCCAGCGGGCACCGATGGTCTCGCCTGTGCGCGTCACGGTCAGGATGGCGAACTCCAGCGCACGCGGGGAAACACCGTCCAGCTTGCGCAGTTCGTTCATGAATGCGGGGAGGTCAGCATAGGGCAGGGCGGCATGGTGCTTGACCTTCGCCACCTTCGCACGCTGTGGCAGGAGCTTGTCCAGATGGCCGCGCCAGCGGGCGGGGTTCTCTCCGCTGCGGTATCCGCGGGCCCGTGCCCAATCGAGGACGGATTCTATCCGGCCCCGAATTCGGGTGGCGGTTTCCGGCTTCTCGCTCCAGATCGGCTCCAGCGCATTGAGGACCAGACCAACATCAACACCGGCCACCGGCAGATCACCGAACACAGGATAGACATATGTCTCCAGCGTGGCAGGCCACTGCGCGGCGTGCTTCTCATTCTTCCATGATGGTCGATGCGCCTCGATATATCGCTCTGCCGCCTGCTTGAAGGTCAGCGCCTGGGCCGCCGCAAGCTTCCTTGCCGCTGTGGCGGCCTTCTTTTCCTCGCGGGGATTGATGCCGTCTAGAAGCTTGCGGCGGGCCTCTGCGGCCTTCTCCCGCGCCATTGCGAGCGGCACGGTGTGGAGCGGACCCAGCCCCATCTTCTGGGCCTTGCCGTCCAGCATGAATCGGAAAATCCATGACTTGGTGTCGAAGGTCGACACTTGCAGATAGAGCCCAAGGCCATCAGCATAGAGACCCGGCTTTGACAGGCTGTCGATCTTGCGGACATTCAGTCGGTTGATGGCGCGCATAGGAACGTTCCTAGGTACAAATCATCATTGGTTTGTACTGGACGTTGCCAGCCTTGTAAAGACTGGAGAATGCCGGTTTTGCAGGGATTTTTGCGGCGTATTAGCCTGCCTTGGACACCCTTGAATATGGCGGAGACGGACACACTCCCTCCGCCAGACTCTATCTGTTCTACAGCGCAATTCAGTTGTCTTGTGGACCTAGACGCGTATACGGCCCCGGCATGTAATCCTTCGGAGTGATCGAATACCGACTCTGGAGCAGGCTTGAGGCCATGTTGCGAGGCAACGGGCACAGTTCTACCTCAAGGTTGCAAATGAGGGATTGCGCTGGTGGGCGGGCGTGTGGTTTTGTTGCCTGCGAAAAATGGGGGTCTACTACTGTGCAATTCGCTCATCCTTGGCATGTAGATTCCCCGGAGCGCTGCTTTTTTTATCACAAGACCACCCTGCCTGGGCTCGGGGAAGTTGGCGGATCCTGGGATCTTCGTGATTGCATCGACGCCTACTTGGGCAATATCGACTTCAGCGGCAAACGTGTTCTCGATGTCGGAGCTGCAAGCGGCTTTCTGACCTTTTCGATGGAGCAGCGCGGTGCAGATGTTGTCTCTTACGATCTTGATGATGGTGCGAACTGGGACATAGTTCCTCACTATCGCTTGAGCATCGAGGAGATGGCGAAAGAAAAGGCTGTCCATTCCGATGCGCTTCTCCGGCTGAAGCGCGCATACTGGCTGGCGCACCGCCTTCACGGTTCAAAGGCTAAGGCATTTTATGGTCCGGTCTACGATATGCCGGAGCAATTGGGCGCGTTCGATATCGTCATGTACGGAATGATCATTACGCATCTGCGCGATCCGTTCCAGGGGCTGTATATGGGAGCAAGGCTTTGCCGCGACACACTTGTGGTCAGCAGTATGTTCCCCGAGCACGATGCGTCGATCGCCACGTGGTTGCCGCAGCCAAACAATACCGACAGTATCCACATGACCGGCTGGTGGACTCCATCCATCGCGCTCGTCAAACAATGGCTAGGAGTTCTCGGATTTGATGTCGTGAAAATCGTTGAGAGCTACCCACAGGTGCAAGCCTCGGACTTCAACGGCGGCAAAAGAAAATGCCAAACGCTGGTTGCCCGTAGGAAGTCTCGATAGTCAGGATATTCTCCGAGTCAGAGCCAAACGCGCTCGGGAGCCTCTAATAGAATTGACCGGTCCAGCGTTCGAGGCTCTCTCCGCACCAATTCAAATCCGACCCCGAACGCTGTGGCGGTCTCCAGTTCTTATCTAACACAGGTTCCAGCACCCGGGTGCCCAGGTTGCCCTCCCGGTTTACCAGAGGCCAGTCAGCCGAAAGACTGCTTCAGCAACTCTCCTCTCTGTCGCGTTGAAGCAGGGAGTTGCTCTACCTCTCCCTCGGTTTTGTCGAGATACTGCATGAGCGCAGTGACAAGATGATAGAAGATGCTGGCCGGCACCTCCGTTGCCAGCGACCGGCCGCGCTCGTCTATCCGATCGATCCACATGCCCACCGGCGCGGGATCGATGTGCCATCTGAAGAGGCGGCCGACGCGGGTTTCTATCTCGGGTTTCATATCCGGACCGCCGGTGCCGTCCAGGGCGATGGCGGCCTTCAGGGCTTCGCATTGCGGCCAGCTGCGGGAAATCCTGTCGAGAGGCATGCCCTGCCGCGACACGCTTCCGTAGGCCAGTCCGGTCGCGCGGTTCAACCCGCTGGCGATCGCAGAGGAATAGAGCTTCCTGGCGTAGGACACCAAATCCTTCTGCCCGCTTTCCCGTCCGAATTCGGCCAGCAGGGAGGCCCATTCGAAGTGGTGGCCGGGCTCGGTCCATTGGCCCATTTCCCCCGGCAGAGGCGTCCAGTTGGTGTCGAAATATTCGCCGAGGGTCCAGGATTCGCGATCGAAGAAATGGGCGCGGAAGAGATCGACGATGCGCACCGCCCGGCGCAGGAATGCGCGGTCGCCGGTGATCGAATACCATGCGAGGAAGGATTCCAGCAGATGCATGTGAGGGTTCGAGCGGCGCTCGCCGTCCCATTCGGGTATTTCGAGAAAGCCGCTCAGGCTTCCGTCCTCCAGATAGGTATCGATGAATTGGAGCGTCTCATTGGCCAGACGCAGCGCATTCGGGTGCCGGCATCGATGGGCATGAGCCAGCGCCAGCAGAACGCAGGAATGATCGTATGAGTCCTCGGTCGGGTCGGCCACGCTTCCGTCCGACCTCAGCGTGCGGACCCATCCGCCGCGATCGGTCCGGCCGAACCTCGAAAGAAAGTCGATGCCATGAGCGATCAGCCGGTCGGCCGGGCCGACCCATCCCCGTTCCTTGGCCACCGCGAAGGCATAGATCTGGCGCGCCATGGTTCGCGTGCGCTTGTCTTTGCCCAGGGACCTGCCATCGAAGCCGAGCGCCTCGTGGAAGCCGCCATGGACCTCGTCCACGCCGGCGGTGGACCACAGGGGGAGCGTTTCCCCGAACAGCCAGTGCTGGACGCGCTTTCGCCATGAACCGCTGATGATCACACGGTCTTCCGACGGGGTGATCTTCGTCTCCAGGCGCCCGCTCTTCTCCAGTCGTTCCACCACTTTCCTGACGTTCTGGCTGTAGCTGACGGGAGCGATGAAGACCGCATCCGGCGTGGAAACGACGGCGACCTCCTTCATGCCGAACACGGACAGCAGCCTGCCCTGGCTCCTGAAATAGGAGTTGCCGCACTCGATGGCGAGGACGTCACCCATGACGACATTGCCATCGCTGTCGGAAGGGCTGACCGCGAGCAGCGATTGCCACGATCCGAGATCGCTCCAGCGGAAACTCGCCTGCACCATCTCGATCCGGTTCGACTGTTCAATGATGGCGTGGTCGATTGCAGCTGGCGGCGCCACGGAATAGAGGGTTTCCGGGAGATGGATGCCCGAGACATCGGCGCGGGCCGTCGCGTGGGCCTGCTCGGCGGCCTCCCATATGTCCGGCCGAAATTCGAGAAATGCGTTCCGCATCGTGTCTGCGCGGGACAGAAAAATGCCGGTATTCCAGAAAAATCGTCCCGAGCCGGCATATTCCCGCGCGGTCTCCTCATCGGGCTTCCCGACGAAACAGGGTGCGCGCGGCACGCCGTCATCGTCTGCCGGGATCTCGATATATGCGTAGCCGGTTTCGGGATGCATGGGCTTGACGCCGAAAACGACGATGCTGCCCGATCTGGCAGCCGGCACGCCGGATTCCACCGTCTCCCAGAATTGGGCGACGGTGGAGATCTCGTGATCGGAAGGAACGATGAGCAAAAGTGTTTCGACGCCATGCTCTGCCATCGTTTGCAGGGTCGCAACCGCGACAGCGGCGGCCGTGTCGCGCCCGATGGGCTCGAAGATCGGCCTGCCACCGTTCAGGCCGAGCGGGGTGATGTCGGCGGCGACGCGGTCGGCATGCTGTTCCGAGGTGATCAGGTAGATCGGCATCTTCCCGCGGGGGCGCGCCTTGAGCCGCTGCACCGTCTTGGCGAGCATCGAGCCGTTGCCTGCCAGGTTGTGGAACTGCTTGGGATTGTCCTCGCGGGAGAGGGGCCACAATTGTGAACCGACGCCGCCGCTCATCACGAAACCCGCAATTTTCTCCGGCATGATCATCCCCTCAGAAAGGCTGGACTCCGATTCCTGGCCTGGGAAATGTGGTCGCCTCTGCGATCGGCGTGATCGGCACACGGACCGCGCGCGGTCTTCCGGCTCAAGACGCTGTTTTCGGAGACGAAAGTGTTCGGCTCGATCTGGCCGACGACGTTCATAGCGAAGGTTTCCTGCTCCCCTGACCTGTCATTAGCACGGTGCCGGATGCGCTCGCTTTCATGAAATAGGCTGTTTCGGCCCTCCTGCTCATCACTTGGGTGAAGGCGCCGTACCAGCCGAAAGCATGGCCTCGACACAGCCGCTCCGGGCTGGGTTCTTCAATGTGCAGACATGACCGGTGTCTGCCCAGCCTACGCCAATTGGCGGCGTTTACCTTCCCCGGTGCAGGCGTAGACTCCCCTCCGGGATCACGGGCAAGCGTTCGATCCGGTCGTCAGCCGAGTGGCCTTACGAGAGCGCGCTATACGTTCCCCGGAGCACAATCTGAATGGACCGCGTTTTTCCCAGCCGCTTTCATTTGTCCGCCGAGCAGCAGGCGGTTGCCAGCCAGGAATTCATCAGCCTTTCGGACATAACCGCGTTTCTCCGCCGCTATGTCCGCACCATCGCCGCCTGCCTTGCCGTGGCCCTGCTAATAGCCTGGTTCTACAATTCGACGACCGCCCCGGCTTTCACCGCAACTGCGCAGATCCTGATCGAGCCGAAACTGCCACAACATCTGCAGCAGGGGGGCGGCGAGATCAATCTGTCGCTCGATACGGCGCAGATCGAAAGCCAGATCGCCGTCATGGAGTCGGAAAAGATCGCGGCCATGGTCATCGACGAGCTGAAGCTCATCGACGATCCAAGGTTCAATCGCCCGCATACCCCTTCTCTGGGCAGACGGTTTGGCGCGTTGGCAACGATGCTGGCCGGCGCACTGGGCCTCGGGGAAAGCAACTGGCTTGCCGCCATCGAGGTATATTTCGGTGAGAGCGAAGAAGACGCCGCAATGCTGGGCGAATATCAGCGCGCGCGGCTGACGACGCTGATATTCCACACTGGCCTCGACATCCGCAGGGTCGGCGTCTCCTATGCGATAAACATATCCTTCACCTCCCTCGATCCGGAAGGCGCGGCGAAAATCGCCAATGCCACCGCGGACGCCTTCGTGCGCGAGCAGGTCGAGACCAAGGCCGAAGCCGCGAAGCAGGGCGGGCGGTGGCTCGAACAGCGGCTGGAAGAACTGAGAACGCAGATGAATGGCGCCATGGCGGAGGCGCAGACCTTCCGGTCGCGGCATGACTACAGCGTCGTGAACAAGACCGACGAAGAGACCGGGGAAAACATTCCGACGCTGGAAGAGCTGGAGGTGACTGCGGAGACCTACCGGAAGATGTATGAGAGCTTCCTCCATGCCTACACCAACTCGGTCAGCCAGCAGTCCTATCCGGTTGCCGATGCGCGGGTGATAACCGCGGCAACGGCACCTCTCGCCCCGAGTGCCCCGCGGCCGAAACTGGTGCTGGCATTCGCGCTCGCCGCAGGACTGGTTCTCGGCATCGGGCTTTCCTTCGTCAGGTACACGTTCGACTGGACCATCCGGACGCCCAATCAGATCCGCGACAGCCTTGGCGTCGAATGCGTCGGCGAAGTGCCGCCGATGCCAAGGCCGGCCAAGGCTGCCGGTGCCGATGAAGTGGCAAGGCGACCGCATTCCCGGTGCAGCCACAGCCTTCGAAAGGTACGTACGGAAATCAGCCTTGCGGACACCCACCACCCCATCAGGTTCCTCGGCCTGACGGCAGTCTCACGCAACAGCTCGAAGACAATGATCGCGAGCAATCTGGCGACGCTTTATTCGCTGTCCGGCCTGAAGACGCTGGTCATCGACACCGATGTCCAGCGGCCTGCCATGTCGAGATGGCTGCTTGGTTTCGAGGGCAGCGACGAAAAACTGCTTCATGACACCGTCAGGCTCAACATACTGCGCGCGCCGGGGCGTCCGTTCGACGTGCTGTCGAGTTCGGCGGTCGATGCCAGGAACCTGCTCGCGCCATGGGCCATGCAGGCGTTTCTGTCCGACCTTGCAGCATATGACATGGTCATCGTCGACCTGCCTTCGCTTTCATCGGGACCAGACAGGCTGGCTGTCGGCTCTGTCCTCGACGGTGTCGTCATCGTGGCGGAGTGGGGCAAGACGCATATCGATGCCGTGCGGGAGCTTGCCAGGAACCTGCAAGCCAGCAGGACACCGCTGCTCGGCGTCCTTCTCGCCAATGTGGGAGCAACGACGAAACAGCCGAAATTGTAGGGCCCGGCATGGTTTCCCGCCAAAGCTCAACAAAGCGGGTGAGGGGTCATTCCTTGGGATGAGAGAAGGGAGAACGGCACCTCCACCTTTGCATTTCTTGCCGGCCATTCCCCGTCTTGGAAGAGTGTGGTCACCATAACAGAGCTGCGAATCCAACATGACGATGAACGTCTTCGAGAACCAGCCTCACCATGGAACTGCCGCCTGGGTTCCGCCGCCCGCTCCTATTTCGGCAACCGGTCGCCAGCCCTTTCTGCAAGTCGTCCCTTCCGCCGATCGAAGCAGTTCCGGCACCATGCTGACCGATATCGCACCGGCGATCGGCGCGGATGCCCGCAACCCGCCCATTGGCGGAACGCTGAAGCGGTTTGTGGACCTGATCGTTGCGGCCGCGGCCTTGTTGATGGCCGCTCCGGTGATGATCGTCGTTGCCCTGATGCTCAAACTGTCCGGCGGTTCCGTGGTCTTCTCCCACAGCCGTGTCGGTTTCGGCGGAAGACCTTTCAAATGCTACAAGTTCCGGTCAATGGTCGCGAATGCGGAAGAAATCCTCAAGGCGCATCTCGATGCCGATCCGCAAGCCGCCCGTGAATGGGAGGTGACCCGCAAGCTCAAGAACGACCCGCGCGTCACGTTCTTCGGGCACTTGCTGCGGAAATCGAGCATCGACGAGCTCCCCCAGCTCTTCAACGTTCTCCGCGGCGATATGAGCTGCGTGGGGCCAAGGCCGATCGTCGCCGAGGAATTGAAGCGCTACGGCAGTCACACCGGCGAATATCTCTCCACCCGGCCGGGTTTGACCGGCCTGTGGCAGGTGACCGGGCGTAGCAGCACCGACTATGACGACCGCGTCGCGCTGGACAGTCACTATGTGCGGAACTGGTCCCCCTGGCTCGACATGTGGATCCTGTTCAGGACCATTTTCGCGGTCATGCGCTTCGACAAGGCGTCATAGGGTCGAGCTCAGTTCCGGCTCCGCCTGAATCCTGCGGAAAGCGACAGGCCGACCAGATAGGCGCAAGCCAGGGCGAATGCGAGAATGAGGAACCTCGCTACCGTGACATCGCCAGGCAGGCCCAGCTGGTTCCAGGCGAGGCTTCCGATCAAGAGCAGAGTTGTCGCCACGATGAGGATGGGAACCTTGAACTTCAAGCCCATCAGCAACCCAACCGCCGCCGCAGCGATTACACTCGTGAGCACCGACATCTCCTGTGAGTATCCTCCGGCACGATGTACCAGCTGCGGCAGGACGATTTTTTGTCAGAATTGCAAATAGTTCTCTATCATCTGTTAACGTAGGGGCAGCGCTATGCCGCTCGTCGACCGCATCTTTCAGGCCAGACCAGAAATGTCGTCCGGCCCCGATGGGTTCCGAAATAGCATCTGCGCGCGACTGTTTTCGCAATGGAAGGTGGCGACCTTGACGAACTGATGCGATCAGTTCGTGCCGGAAAAGTCTGCTGCCAGCCCCGCGCCGATCTGGCTAACGGGGGCAGGCAGGGTGGCAAGCCCGGCCGACGGCATCGGGATTTCGACCTTCACCGTGTCGCCCGGCTCTATCGGCGTCGTCTCCTCGGCAGTCAGTTCCTGCGTTCCGGCGGCTGTCGTTCTCACGATCGTGTAGATGGGCTGCGCCCTTTCGGAGCGCTCCCGCGAGGCGAGGAGCGTCGGAGCGGTGACTTCAGTCTCGTAGAGCAGCTGCCTTGCCGTATTGGCTTTCCTGACGACTTCATCGAGCTGGATCTGCGTATCGCGCAAGCTTTCGGCAACCTCGTTGGCATGGCGATTGTTCAGCTCCAGGATCGCGATGTCGGTCCTGCTCATCTCCTGCCGCGCCCGAAGCAGTGAAGTCTCGGCGGCAAGCCTGTCACTTTGCATCTGGGCGACCGTGCGCTCGAGGGACAGTTCACGCGGCGCGACGGCCAATCCCTTCTGGACGAGAGACGAGACGCCGGCCAGTTCCTTTTGAATGAGTTCGGCCTGCCTGTCGTGAAACGTCAGCTGTTTTTCCAGCGAGACCAGTTCTTCTTCCAGAAACGTCCTGAGTTCGCGCAGGGCGCGCAACTGAGTGGAAAGGGCGTCCCGCCGCGCCGCAAAAATGGTGCGCTCCTGCTCCATCATCAGTGCGACGGTCGTGTTTTCCGCCTGCCCGGTGAGTTCGGCAGGAAAGGCGATTTCATCGCTGCCTGCCAGTTCCGCCGCCAGTCGCGCCTTCTTCGCCAGCAGGCTGACATTCGTCAAAGTCAGGATCCCGACATCGCCGCGGCCGGCGATGACTTCGCGTTCAAGCCGCGTCAGGTTCTCCTCGCGGGTGCGAAGTCCGCCCGCAATGCCCAGTGCCTGAAGGACCGTCAGGCCGGGCCTGTACGGGAATTCGCCGGGCTGGGTCACATGCCCAATGATGTAGAAGGGCCGGAACTGGACGATCTCGACGGCCACATCCGGCTCGCGCCCCAGACCCATCTGCTGCATCAGGCGGCTTCCGATCGCGCGGGAGAGATCGCGTGGGGCGGTTCCCTGCGCGCGCACCTGGCCGACAAAGGGAAGAAAGAGCGTGCCATCGGCGGCGACGACGAAATCGTCATTGAGCGCCGTCCACTCGAAAATCGTATCGCGCGACGGCCGCCACTCATAGATCTTGAGCCTGACCTTGTCCTGCGGGCCCAGCAGATATTCGCCAGCCGTTGCCGGAAGGGAGCAGGCTGCGGCAATCGAAGCCGCGGCGAGCGTCACAAGACATTTACGCATGATCCACCCCTTCAGATTTTCAGGATGTATTCCGGCTCGATCCGCCCGGTGGCGACGTGCAGCATCGCCAGCATGTTGCCCCACAGCCTGCCCCGTCGATCGACATAAGGCTCGGGCCAGAGGCTCCTTGCCAGATTGGCGGTCACGTTTCGCAGCATCAGCGGGAGCGCGAAGGAAGCCGGCACGGAGCCCTTCCTGACGAGGTAGACCGCATTGGCGACCTGCGAATAGCCGAACCGCTTCCCGCTGACGCGGCCCGCCTTTATGCCGAGATGCACGCCCTTGATCGCCGTCACGCAGACCACGCGGCCTTTCGACCTCATCTGGCTGGTGAAGTCGATATCTTCCTGCCAGCCATAGAGAACGAGGCGCTCGTCGAAACGGAGGTCGCCGATGAGGGAAGCGCGGAACGACATGTTGCATCCATATGCGCCGAGATGATCGACCGTGGCGGGGCCGGTAAAGACTTCGGCTTCCGTTTCCCGGAACGCCGCCTCCGCATCGCCCCAGGTCAAACCCTCATTGCCGGCACCGTCCCTGATGACGCGCCCCATCACCACGGCCCAGCCGTCATGTGAAGCGAAGGACTCCTCCACCTGACGCAGATAGTCGACCGACGGTACGAAATCGTCATCGAAGAAAGTGATGATGTCGGCTGCCGCCAGCGCCGATGCCATGGCCGTGTTGCGTTGCGCGGCGAGGCCCTTAGGGCCGAAGACCGACACGACCGGGAATGACGGGTTTGCGGGCAGTTCCACATGCGTGGCGTCGGGCGCCGACAATATGACTTCGTCGGGAAGTCTCGTCTGGCCGCCGAGATATTCGAGCAGGCGGGCAACCTGTTCGCCGCGCCCGAGAGTGGGGATTATCACCGTCAGTCTCATGCCCGATCCATGCTGTGCCTCGGCAGAGCCTAGACGTGCGCGTGATCCGATGCAGCGTGCATAAAAGAGGAAACGATCCGCTACGGCCGCACGCTTTGGGATGCACGCGGGGTAGGCCGTTCCTCCGAATAGATGAGCCCAGCATCATGCGCGGCGGGCGGGCAGCCTATCGGTCGAGTTGCGGGGATGAGAGCTCCGCAGGGAGAATGCCCATGTCGAAGTCCATGGGGGATTCATGCTCCACGAAATCTCTCCGAACCCTGCCGTCGCGTTCGACATCGCCATGCAGGAGCGGCCCGAAGCGCCGGAGCAGGCCGTCGACCGGTTTGCCCATATCGCCGTCGTCCATGACTGGTGCCCGAATTTCCGCGGCGGGGAGCGCGTGCTGGCGCAAATATGCAAGCAGTTTCCGAATGCGGAGGTCTTCACGCTTTTCGATTTCCTGCCGCCCGAGGTGAAGGAGCAATATTTCCGCGACGTCGAATTCCATGCCTCGGCCGCAAACAGAATTCCGATGGTGCAGAAGTTCTACCGGCATCTCTTCTTCTTCTGTCCGTTTCTGATCGAGCAATTCGACGTCACGGGCTATGATGCGGTGATTTCCTCCTCGGCGGCATTTTCGCGCGGCGTTATCACCCGGCCAGATCAGCCGCATCTGTGCTATGTCCACAGTCCCGTCCGCTATGCCTGGGACGAGCAGTTTTCCTATCTCCAGCAGGGCAAGCTGGGCTTCGGCGCGAAGGGCATGCTCTACCGCTACATGCTCCACCGCCTGCGGAGCTGGGATACCAGAACCGCACATGGTCCCGACCTGATGCTGGCCAACTCAAACTATGTCCGTTCGCGAATCCAGCATATTTACGGGCGGCATGCGCGCGTGGTCTATCCGCCCTTGGCGCTGGGCGAACTGCCTTGCGTGAAGGACAAGGACGATTACTACGTCTCCGCCTCCTTCCTCGCCCCTTACAAGCGGACCGATCTCGTCATCAGGGCGTTCAACGAGATGCCCTCGAAAAGGCTGGTCGTGGTCGGCGAGGGGCAGCAGTCGGCGGATCTGCGCGCGCTGGCGGGGCCGAACGTGACCTTTGCGGGCTTTCTGCCACGGAAGGAATATGTGGAAACGCTGGCACGGGCGAAGGCCATGGTGTTTGCCGGCTGCGAAGATTTCGGCATCGCGCTGGCCGAGGCGCAGGCATGCGGGACGCCGCTGATCGCCTTCGGCCGCGGTGGCGCCGTCGATATCGTGAAGCGGCTCGGAGCGTCAGCGGAACCAACCGGCCTGCTTTTCAAGGGGCAGACGGTCGAGCATGTGAAGGATGCCGTGGAACAGTTCGAAAGGAATATCCACGCAATCGCGCCCGCTGCCTGTGCACGGAACGCATCCCGCTTTTCAGAAGAAAACTTCGACCGCGCGATCCTTGAATCGTTCGGAGCCGTCCAGGCGCTTCATGAGATCGGATGAAATTTCTATCCGGTTCTATCAAACTGGATGGGAGAGCCTACAGGATCGGCGTCGGCAAAGCCCTGCAACCCGTCCGCCTCGGCCATGGCATTGAGATAGCGCAGCGCGGTAAGTCGCCAGCTATAGACGGAAGCCCGCTCCTGCCCCCTCGCGATCATATCGCGCCGAAGCTCCGGCGAATTACGCAGTCTGACGAAGCTTGTGAACCATGCCTCAGGGTCGTCGGGAGAGGCATATAATGCCGCGCTTCCGCAGACTTCGGGCACGCTGGCGCGATCCGTCGCCACGACCGCGCAGCCGAGCGCCATCGCTTCTAGGGCAGGGAGGCCGAAGCCCTCCGTCAGGGATGGAAATGCGAGGCAGAGCGAATCCTTCAGCAAGGCGGCCATTTCTCCATCGGAAACACGCCCGACCCAATGAATGTTTGGCGCTTCCGTCCGGAGCTGCCCCTGAAACACCCTGGGATCCGCCGCGCCGACAATGGCGATGTCGATACCAGCATCTGCAAGCCGGTCGGCCATTCCCAGAATGAGGCCGATATTCTTGTGCGGGGCAGGGCTGCCCACCATGACCACCGTGTTTCCGGACGCCGCGCGTCTGGTCGCTTCCGAATGCCGAGGCTTCCAGCGCAAGGCATGTTCGTGACCGTTGGGGGCGACGAGGAAATGCGCGGCCGGATTGACCCCATGGCGGACCAGCTCGGACATTGAATAGTCCGATACCGTCGAAACACGCCGGGCCGTCTTCGCGAGCAATGGCAATATTGTCCGGTAAAGGATTCTGAACGCGAGAGAATAGCTCGTCGGAGCGTTCCAGACATTGGCGTCATGAATGCAGACGATGTGCCGGCTGCAAAGCAGCGGTCCCGTATTGCACAGGCTGAGTAGCCCACCGCTGTCGAGTGATGACGGAAGCTGTACCTGCTCCCAGAAATGCCCGCCTGTCCGGCCAACTTGCCGGATAGGAATATTGTCGAGCGGCATTTTGCGGGCGCCGGGCGGAGAGGCCAGTTCGATGGCGAGATCGCGGGCCAGAGGGTGGCCTTCGGATATCAGGCTGTCCAGCATCCGCACGACCTCCTGCGCATAGCGCTGAACGCCCGTGGTCGGCTGGGAAAGGAAACGCCCGTTGATCGTCCACCGCCTTGCCATGCAGTGCCCCCGGAAAACGACAGTTTCCCAGCAGGAGAAAGGCAGGTCATCACAGCCCTATGGCTCATCCGCGCCGGCATCGATCATCCGGAATGACGAGCCTGGGTGGTTCCTACGCCAAAGGTTTGAAGAGCGGCTGACGCATCGGGAATGCTATTTTGCATGCCGGATTGGGAGGCAAAATGATCGATCCCGGACCCAGCTTGCGTGTCGATCTCGACATCGGCCCCGATCGCCTTGTCGGCGTTGCCGACAGGCACGAGGGCAAAGGAACGACGGAGCCGAGGCGCTGGACCATCAACGGGGATTTCACGACGCTCCAGCCGAACGGGGTTGCCCGCTACGCCCGCGAGGTGACCATGGCGCTCGATGCGCTCATTTCCGCGGGCCATCCGCTCAGCCGCAATCTCGAGATCGAGCTGCTCGCTCCCCGCCCGCTTTCCGCGCCGCTGCGGCTCGAAAACATCCCTGTCAGGATCGTCCCCGAATTCAGCAGGCCGAGGCTTCCCCAGTTCTGGGTTCAGGCACAACTGCCCTGGCACGTTCGCGGCGGGCTGCTAAGTTTCTGCAACCTCGCCCCCGTGGCCGTGAGGCGGCAGATCGCCTGCATTCATGACATGCATACGCGGCTCATGCCGTCAAGCTACGGGCGCGGCTTTCGTTGGGCGCACCGCGTCATCCTTCCGGCGGTTGGCCGGCGTGCGGCACGCATCACCACGGTCTCGCAATTGTCCCGCAGCCATCTGGTCGCCTACGGCATCGCACCGGCGGAGAAAATCGTCGTCACCTATAATGGCAGCGATCACGCCGGTCGGTGGGATTCAGCCCGATCCTCGCTCACCGCAGGCGGGGGGCGGCCCTATGTCCTGTGTCTCGGGCGCAGCGATCAGGAATACAAGAATATGGGCCTTCTGGCGAAGCTGGCCCCCGTCATCGACCGGATGGGCCTCGATCTCTGGATGCCCGGCAACGTCGATGAGGCGGCACTTCTGCGGCATGTGCCCGAAATGCCCGCCAACATACTCCTTCTCGGCCGCATCGGCGACGATGACTTCAAGAAGGCGCTCGAAGGCGCATTGTGCTTCCTCTTCCCGTCGCGGATCGAAGGATTCGGCCTTCCGGCGATCGAAGCGATGGCAGCCGGTTGTCCCGTTGTCGCCTCGACCTCACCCTGTCTGCCCGAGATCTGCGGCGACGCGGCCCTCTATGCCGACCCCGACGATGTGGAAGCCTGGGCCGAACGCATCGGGACGCTGATGCGCTCCGCGGACAGGTGGCAGGAATTGGCGGCGAGAGGGCGCGTCCGCGCTGGCGGCTACACCTGGCGCGGCATCGCCGCCCAATATCTCGAACTGATGATGCAGGTGGACGCAGGGAGCGTGCCGAAGCCGAGCAGGGGATCATCCGAAAGTGGAGACGCCGCGCTCATTCCATCTGTCGAAGGGCGAATATCTCCGCGCACGACTAGGATGGGACATTTCCCGGCAGGAGGAAAGTCATGAGTGCACCGATTCCTCTGCAGCAGGATTTCTGGAACGACTGGAATGCCCGGCATCGCGAATTCGACATTCCCGGCACCTCGCTGAGGCAGTCGTCGGTCATTCTCGGCTGGCTGGAACGAATGGGCCGCCGCGATCTCCGGATACTGGAAGTTGGTTGCGGCGCTGGCTGGTTCTGCCCGCAACTGGCGAAATACGGAAAAGTATCGGGCACCGACCTTTCCGACGAAGTTCTCGTACGGGCACAAGCCAGACATCCGGAGGTGAAATATGTCGCCGGGGATTTCATGAAGCTCGATCTGGGCCGCGACGCGTTCGACGTCGTGGTCGCGCTCGAAGTCCTGTCGCATGTCGACGATCAGGAGAGTTTCATCAGGAAGGTGCGGTCTCATCTGCGTCCCGGCGGGGTCCTGATGATGGCCACGCAGAACAGGTTCGTCTTCGAACATTTCAACCGGGTGCCGCCGCCGGGAGCCGGGCAGATAAGAAAATGGCTCGACCGTCGCCAGTTGCATGATCTTCTGAGCGCCCATTTCGATGTCCGGCAGATTTCCTCGGTCTTCCCGATGGGAGATCGCGGCATCATGCGGGTCGTCAATTCGAGGAAGCTGAACCGGCCTGTGCGAGCAGTATTCGGCGACCGCTTCGAGCGGATGAAGGAGGCCGTCGGACTTGGTTCCGCCCTCATGGCTCTCGCCATGAAGCCGGAATAGTGGCGAGGAGCAGATGGCCAGAATCGACATCGCCATACCCTGCTACAACTATGCACGCTTCCTGCCCGAATGTGTCGGAAGCGTCTTGTCACAAGACATCGATGTCAGGGTCGTCATTATCGACAATGCATCGAGCGATGGCAGCGCGGAGGTAGCCCGGGAACTGGCGGCTCAGGACCGCAGGATCGAGGTTATCTGCCACGAGACGAATGTCGGGCCAAACGCATCATTCAACGAGGCGATCGACCTGGCGCGCGCAGAATATTTCCTGATCCTCTGCGCGGACGATCTCCTGACTCCCGATACGCTCCGGCATGGCCTTGCCTTTCTGGACGCCAACCCGACGGCCGCATTCGCGCTCGGGGCGAACGCAGACATGTGGCAGGGCGGCGAACTGCCCCGGCAACAAGGCGGCGGGATGCTGACGGATGGCGCGGCATTCATCGAGAGATCCAGCCTAGCGATGGGGAACGGGATTCCGGCTCACGCCCTGCTGGCAAGAACGACGGCGCAGAAAGCAGCTGGATATTACCGCGCGTCGCTCCCGTTTTGCGACGATCTGGAGCTGGCGCTTCGCCTGGCTTTGGCCGGGGACGTTGCCGAACTTGCGATGCCGATCGCCGTGCGGCGCATCCATTCGTCCAACCTGTCTGCCTCTACGTGGAACGACCGCCTGCTGGTGCTGCGCGAAAGGGAGAAGGCCTTCGAGAGCTTCTTCGCTAATGAAGGAGCTTCGATGCCGAACCGGCCCCGGCTCAATCGCATAGTGAAGCAAAGACTGGGGGAGGCCGCATATTGGTCGGCACTTTCCCATTTTGCGCGGAGGAGGGCACCTGAGGGCACCGAATTGTTGCAATTCGCCCTCTCGCTCAATCCGAAATCCAGATTCTTCCCGCCTTTGGGCCATCTCTACCGGACAGAAGGTGTCGCCAGGCGGGTGGGGGCGATCGCATCCTTCAATCTGGGTGTGGCAAAGCGCGTTGAGGGCCGCCAATGAGCAATGGTCGCATCGGTGTCGTCTACCTCACCGACGGAAGACGGGACGATCTGACATATGCCAGCACCGTAGCGCTCGGATTGAACCATAAGCGGCCGCTCGACATCCACATCGTCCAGTCGGGGTTTCATGCCAGGCCGCCGGCGTCGGTGGAGGGATTCCTCCAGTCATCGGGCCATCGCCTTGCTGTCCATACCCTGCTTGCCGCGGATAATATGCGAAAGGGGCATGGCCACATCACTGCGACGGCCTTTGCCAAGGTAGACGCCATTGCGAGTATTTCAGATCAGCATGAAATTGTTTGCTACCTCGACAACGACACCCTGGCCATGCGGCCCCTCGACCTGATGGTCGCCGCCCCGGCCCATTGTCCTCTGGCGGCGGTTCCGGACCTGTCTATCTCCACGGGTCTTGATAATCGGGCGTTCTTTCACAACTGTGAAAAGCATGGTTTGGAACGGCGCTATTTCAATTCCGGCCTGCTCGTCATCGATGTCGCCCGGTGGAGGGATTCCGGTATTGCCGACCGGTATGCCGCCGCGATCAGCGCGCATGAGTCTTTCTGCCCCTATTGGGATGGCTCCTGCGTCCATCTTGATCAATGCCTGTTCAATATGGCTGCCTGTGGCGAGTGGGAAACGCTGCCGATCTGTTTCAACGTGCAGAAGTCGGCCTTCCAGACCAGGTTCTGGGACAATGCATTGATCCGGCACTATACGGGGCGGGAGAAGTTCCTGCCGTCTCGTGCCTATCGGGCAGACAAGCAGGAACGCTCTCTGCTGCATCGGATCGCCTTGGCCTGCCCTGGTCTCGGGATAAGAACTGCGCCTTCTTTCATGGGCCTGCCATATTGGGCGAACCGGATAAGGCGCAAAGCGCCGCGAAGCACAATTTCCGGTCTGATCGAAGAGCATCTCGCTTCGTGACCGGCCTGCTCACTCGGCCGGCCGTAGCGCCGGCTTGCTCAACATGGACAAGCTCCTGACGATCTCGTCGAACAATGGATGCCGGGTCAGTATCAGGCTGACGCACCAGGCCATCAGGGCCAGCAGCCCGGCTCCCATGGCCTGCAGGGGAGAGAGAGCGAATCCGGTTCCGAGATAGACCATGACCGACAATGGCGCGCCCGCGCTTGCGAGAGCCACGATACCGCTTTTCCAGACGGCGGCCACAATGTCCCTGAGCCTCAGGTCCAGCCGGCGCGTGACGAAGGCGAGCGCGACAAAAGCCTGGAACGGCACGGTTACCAGCAGGCACCATGCGGCAGCCTGCAAGCCTCCCCAGGTGATGGCCGCGGCCATCACAAGGCCCGAAACCGGGAAGACGATCAGCGAGCGGATGAACAGGTCGCGTATGGCTCCCATCGCGACCATCACGGGATAGTTGAGTTCGAAGCTGAAGGAAAAGAGAAGCGCGATCGTGACGATCCTGACGAGCGGCACGGCTTCGAGCCATTGTTGGCCGAGCACGATTTCAACCGCCGGCTGCGCCAGTACCGAGAGTAGGAGGAGGGCTGGCCAGTGGAACGCCGTGACGAAGGAAATCGCCGTCAGATATGGCCGCTTCAGGTCGCTGCCCCGCCGGACCTCCGTCGAGAAGGCGGGAAGCACGACCGACATCGCACCCCCCAGAACCAGCTTGTCGGGAATCTGGCCGATCATCAGGGTCCTGCTGAAAAGTGCTGCCGCATGCGGCGAAACCAGCCGGCCCAGGAGGAGCAGGGGAAGGGCTTCGAAAATCCGGTAGAGCATGGCGATCACACCATTGTAGCCCCCGAACCAGACGATCCCGCGCCAGCTGCCGAAGGAGGGCCTGAACATCCAGAAGTGCGGCCGCATCGCCACGGCCAACCCGGCGGAAAGCGTGCTGCCGGCCAGCCATGCCCAGGCGAAGCTCATATAGCTGAAGCCGGCCAGCGCCAGGGAAATGGTTGCCACGGAGCCCGCGACCGCACCCGTGATATTGACGGCGGCGACCTTCCCGAACTGCATCTCCCGCTTTTGCAGGGCCGTGATGAGGATGAATGAGGCGTCCAGCAGCAGGCAGACCGCGATAACCCGGAAATAGGGAACGAGATTCGGCTCGTCATAGAAACCGGCCAGCAAGGGCGAGGCGAGGACGAGAACCGCGGCGATGATGCCGGTGAGGATGAACATCACCGTGAATGCGCTGCGGATATCTTCGCGGCTCAGCTCCTGCCGCTGGATGAGGAAGCTCGAACTGGAAAATTCCCTGATGGACATGGCGACGGCAAGGATCGCCATTCCGATGACCGAGACGCCGATTTCCTCCGGCGTCAGGATTCGGGAGACGAGGGCCGCCGTCGCGAAATTGGAAACGAGCAGGAAGTAGCGCTCCCCCGTGCTCAGCAATATTGCGCGTTTCACGGAAAGCATGCTTGCCCTTCTTGCCCGCAGACGTGTCACGTCAGCCCGACAACACCATGGCGCGCGCAATCACGGTAAGCGGCCCAATATGCGGAAGGGTTCCGACAATCGATGGAGTAGGACCCTGCCGCGTATCTTTATGTCGCGGAGCCGGACCTCCTAAAGGTGTAGGGTGGGATGCCGGTCAACCCTATGGCGAAATTGCGCGCCGGAATGGCTGTCCTGACAATCCGACCTCAAAACGCCAGGGGAAGAGGTCCGTTCTGTCATGTCCATTCGTTTCGCAACGGTCGCAGCCTGCCTGTTCGCATCGGCCGCTCCCGCATCCGCAGATGTCCTCTGGGGAGTCAACGGCCATCCGATAACCGCCTATCCCGACATATCGATCGAAAGGCAGCTGGACTACGTCAAGGATCTTGGCCTCCGATCCTACAGGGTTAATGTCGTCAACGAGGACAATGCTGAGATTCTCGCCGAACTTGTCGATGCTGCGAATGTGCGGGGGATTGAAATCCTGCCGGTCATCACGCCGGAGGCGATCGACCTGGAAAAGGACAGCCCGGACGAACTCTATGCCAGCACCAGGAAGCTGGCGGTAGCGCTGGCGACCAGGTTCAAGAACGATATTCGCGTCTGGGAGCTCGGCAATGAGATGGAAAATCACGCCATCATCAAGCCGTGCGAAATGCGCGACGACGGCACGAAATATCCATGCGAGTGGGGACCGGCGGGCGGAACCGTGCCGCTCGACTACTACGGCCCACGCTGGGTCAAGGTGAGCGCCGTCCTCAAGGGGCTGTCGGATGGAATGACCGCGGTCGATCCCGGTATCCGCAAGGCGATCGGCACGTCGGGCTGGGGGCATACGGGCGCTTTCGCGAGGATGAAACAGGACGGGATCGATTGGGATATCTCGGTCTGGCACATGTATGGCGAGGATCCGGAATGGGCCTTCCGCGAAATCTCCGCCTACGGAAAGCCCATTTGGGTGACCGAGTTCAACAATCCCTATGGTAGCGAACGCAGCATGCGCCGGCAGGCCGACGGTATCGAACACACGATGGTGCGGCTGCGCGAACTGCACGACAAATACAAGGTCGAGGCAGCCCACATCTACGAATTGCTGGACGAAGCCTATTGGGCGCCGAGCTTCGAAGCCCATATGGGCCTCGTGAGGCTGGTCCCCGCGCCGAATGGAAAATGGATGACCGGGGAGCCCAAGCCCGCCTACCAGACCGTGCGCGATTTCATTCTCGGGCCACGTCCGCCATTCAAGCCACGGCGCGATTGCGACACTGAAACGACGGCTTCAGACAAGGACGCGCATATAAGGCAGGCAAGTTTCGTCTATTGCCTGGTCTTCGGGCACGCCGGCGACGGTGACGGCCTGGTGCAGTGGTCGGAAGCGCTCGAGAGCGGAGAAGTGCAACTCGCCGATATGATCGTCGAGATGATGCGCTCGGGCGATTTCGAGAGGAAATATGCGCTCATTGGCCTGAATGATGTCGCCTATATCAGGTTCTTGTATCAGTTGCTGCTCGACCGAGCCGCGGATCATGAGGGTCTGGCGAACTATCTCCGCCAATTGCGGGCCGGAACAATGACGCGGGAAACCGTGGCCTACGGCATCATCGATTCCACGGAGTTCAGGCGCAAGCACGCCGCCATTCGCGACACCGCCGCCGACACTGCCGGCTAGCAGGGGCGCAAAGATGACAGCGCGGCTGGCGGTCTTGCTCGCGTTCCTCGGCATTTCGATGTCGCTGGCTGGCGCCGGCATGGCTTGCGAGCGCGACGGCATGCGGTTTCCGCTCAAGGTCGAAGATCAAAAGGCCTATCCGACATATATCGGAGGCCAGCCATTCTTCATGCATGGCGATACCGCATGGTCCCTGCTGGCCGACCTCACCGAGGAAGAGGCCTTCGTCTACCTGCAGGACCGAAGGGCGCGGGGCTTCAATACGATACTCGTAAGCTTGATCGAGCATCGGTTTTCGCGAAATGCGCCCGCAAACGCATATGGCGAGCGCCCATTCGCGACCGGGGCGGATTTTGCAAAGCCGAACGAAGCCTATTTCGCCCATGCCGACAAGGTACTCGGCAAGGCTTGCGAACTGGGCTTCCTGGTCATGCTCACCCCTTCCTATCTGGGGTTCGCAGGCGGCAATGAGGGCTGGTACGCGGAGATGGCGGCGACCGGCACCGGCAATCTCGAAGCATATGGCCGGTTTATCGGCGAGCGCTACCGACATCTCGACAACATCATGTGGGTCCACGGGGGCGACTACGACCCGGCCGACAGGGATCTCGTGCGGGCCGTGGCAAGGGGGATTGTGGCGACGGACCCGGATGCCCTCGGCACGGTCCACACAGCTCCCGAAACCGCTCCGCTCGACTTCTGGAGCCGCGAATCATGGCTACAGGTGAACAATGTCTACACCTATGGGCCAGTCCATCCGGCAGCCATCCGCGAGCACCGGAGCCGGGGCGGCATGCCCTTCTTCCTGATGGAGAGTGCTTACGAATTCGAGCGGGGCGCCGACGAGCATCGAATCCGAATTCAGGCCTACCACGCCATTCTTGCCGGAGCCTTCGGGCATCTGTTCGGCAACAATCCGATCTGGCATTTCGGCGGCCCCGGCCTCCAGCCGCCGCCCATGGACTGGAAAGAGGCCCTTGACAGTCCCGGTGCCAGAAGCATGCAGGTGCTCGTCGAATTCGTCTTGTCGCGCAAATGGTGGCTGCTCGAACCGGACGCTGAAAACGGGCTTCTGGTGGAAGGCATCGGTGCCGGCATGCAGCAGGCGGTGGCGGCGACGGCGCGCGACGGATCGTTCGGGCTCGTCTACATGCCCGGAAGCACAGGCGTCGGGGTCGATCTTGCCCGACTTGCGACATCTCCGGTCAATGCACGCTGGATCGATCCCACCACGGGGGAAGCGACGCGCGTGGACGGATCTCCCTTCGCGCCCGACCGGACCCGGTTCAAGCCGCCAAGGCACAATGAGCGCGGCTATACCGATTGGATCCTGGAACTTGTGCCCCAACAGCCGACGGAGCGTATCCAATGAACCTCGTGCATGAACTGCGCATCGGCGAGCACAAGCCGCAGCCGCGGCCAATTCCACAGGCCGACGCCGCGAGCACGACCCGTCGCGGGAAATCGATCGCCCTGTTCGGGCTGTTCGGCTGCGGGAATTTCGGCAACGACGCCTCGCTCGAAGCCATGATTTCATCCCTGAGCGAAAGCCTGCCGGATGCGCGGCTTTCCTGCATCTGCAAGGACCCCGGGGTCATAAGCGGATCGTTCGGGATCGAGGCGGTCCAATTGCGCGGCGAAGAGCCGGCGGGAACGGGTCCCGGACGCCTGTTGCGGAAGCTCGCCCGCGAGGTTCGCGATCTGGTCCATGCGGTGCGACACATGCGCAAGACCGACATTCTGGTGGTGCCCGGCACCGGCATCCTTGACGATTTCGGCGTGCGCCCGACGAGCCTGCCCCTCGATGTTTTCAACTGGTGTCTGGCGGCGCGCCTTGTGGGCACCCGGATCGCCTTCGTCAGCATCGGCGCCGGTCCCATCGGGAATCGCTTCAGCCGGTGGCTGATGGCAAGTGCGGCCCGGATGGCGCGCTATCGCAGCTACAGGGATACCGGATCGAGGGATTTCCTCAGGAATGAAGGCGTCGACACGAGCCGGGACGTCATCTACCCGGATCTCGCCTTCAAGCTTCCTGTTCCTCCATCGCTCGAAACCGTCTCGCGAACCCAGCTCACTGTCGGGGTCGGGGTCATGAACTATCGCGGCTGGTATGCCTTTCAGGAACAGGGGCAAGCCATCTTCGACGACTACATTCTCAAGATGACGGAGTTCGTCGCGCTTCTCTTGGCTGGCGGCCATGGCGTCCGCCTCCTGACGGGCGACAAGGACGACATGCCGGCCGTCGAAGCGATCGTGGCGACGCTCGGCGACACGCATGCCGGCAGCCTCACTTACGAACCTGTCCGTTCGATTCATGACGTGATCCAGCAGGCCACCGGCACGGATCTCGTCATTGCGACACGCTTCCACAATGTCGTGGCCGCGCTGATGGCGGGCAAGCCGGTCATCTCCCTCGGCTATGCCCCGAAAAACGCTTTGCTGCTCGCCGAAATGGGCCTTGGCGATTATTGCCAGAATGTCGAAGATTTCGACGTCGGCCTGCTGGCGGAGCAATTCGCAAGGCTGGCCGACAACAGGGAAGAGCATGCCAGGACAATTCGCGGCAAGGTTGCCAAGTTCAGGCAAAGCCTGTGGGTTCAGGACCAGTTCCTGCTTTCAACGATACTCTGACAGGCTCCACCGAAAGGATGGGGTGCCGGCCGACCGCAAGGTGTAAGCCGCAGCCCAAGGAAGCAACCTTCCATCTGATTGGCGTTATCGCCCGACCGCCGGGTCCTGAGTAGCTTTTCTGCTGCCAACATCCACGCGGAAAGGGATCGCGATGAAAGTCATGGTGACAGGCCATCAGGGCTATATCGGCTCGGTGATGGTGCCAATGCTGCTTGAGGCCGGGCATTCGGTCAGCGGCTATGACAGCGACCTCTATCGCCGCTGCAACTTCGATGCCGGGGGGCGTCAGACGGAGATACCCTCCATCCGAAAGGACGTCAGGGACGTTCATCCTCGCGACCTTGAAGGGTTCGACGCCGTTATCCACCTGGCAGCCCTGTCCAACGACCCGCTGTCGGATATCGATCCCGACGTCACCTACGACATCAATCACAAGGGCAGCGTTCGCATGGCGGCGGCTGCGAAGGAGGCGGGCGTTCCACGTTTCCTCTTTGCCTCATCCTGCAGCAATTACGGGCAGGCGGGCGAGGGGATGGTCGATGAGGCGGGCGAGCTCAACCCGGTCACGGCCTACGGCATATCCAAGGTCCAGTCGGAACGCGACATTTCCCGGCTGGCGGACGCGAATTTCTCTCCGGTCTACTTCCGCCCGGCGACCGCCTATGGCCTTTCACCTCGACTGCGCTTCGACATCGTGCTCAACAATCTCGTCGCATGGGCTGTCATCAAGGGGATCATCCTGTTGAAGTCGGACGGGACTCCCTGGCGGCCGATCGTCCATATAGAGGATATATCGCGCGCATTCATCGCCGGGCTGGAAGCGCCGCGCGAGGTGATCCACAACGAAGCGTTCAATGTCGGGCGGTCGGATCACAATTACCGGATCCGTGATATCGCGCAGATCGTCGCCGATGTCGTACCCGGCTGCAGGCTTGAACTGGCCTCCGATGCCGGCCCCGACAAGCGCTCTTACCGCGTGGATTTCAGCAAGATCGCGCGCGTCCTTCCTGCCTTCAAACCCCGCTGGGATGCCCGTCGAGGCGCCGAGCAGCTCTATGAAGCCTACAGACGGTCGAACGTGACCCTCGAGGAGTTTGAAGGGCCGCGCTTCCAGCGGATAGGGCATATCAAACATCTCATGGCCAATGGCCTCCTGGACGGGCGCATGCGCGTTACCGAACCTTCCGGTTCCCTGGCCGCGGCGGAGTGAGCGGAGTGGATGCCGTCGTCCGCCGGCCGCCAGTGGAGGGGCTCGGCCACGAGGTCTATGCCCTGGTCGAGCGGCTCTATCCGATCTGCCGGAGCATCACGGGAAACGGTGTCCGGCAGACGCTGGGCATCCTGTCGGAGCATGTTGCGATCGACCGCAGCGAAGTGCCCTCGGGCACGCAACTATTCGACTGGACCATCCCGCAGGAATGGAATCTCCGCTCGGCGAGCATTACCGGGCCTGACGGGCGCAGGGTCGTCGACTTTGCCGATTCCAGCCTGCATGTGGTGAGCTACAGCGCTCCCTTCGCCGGCATACTGCCGCTGGCCGAGCTGAAGCCGCACATTCACACGCTGCCCGCGCAGCCTGACCTGATCCCGTATCGCACCTCATACTATTCGCCGTCCTGGGGTTTCTGCATGGCCCAGAACCGGGTCGCTGAACTACCCGACGGCCTCTACCGTGTTGAGATCGATTCCGAACTCAGCGACGGAAGCCTGACCTATGGCGAATATCTCCACCGGGGGGCGACGGAGCGCGAGTTCCTGCTCTCGACGCATATCTGCCACCCGTCGCTGGCCAATGACAATTGTTCGGGCCTGGCGGTTCTGGCGGTGCTTGCGAGATATCTGTCCGGCCGGAAGACGCGCTACAGCTACCGTTTCCTCTTCGCTCCCGGCACGATCGGCGCGATCGCCTGGCTCGCCCGCAATGAGGACAGGGTACATCTGATCGATCACGGCCTGGTGCTGTCATGCCTGGGCGATGCCGGCAGGCCGTCATACAAGCGCAGTCGCCGCGGCGACGCCTTCATCGACAGGGCGGTGGCCCAGATCCTCAGGCATGAGCCCGGCTCGGGGCTGATGGATTTCTCGCCCTACGGCTATGATGAGCGGCAATATTGCTCGCCGGGCTTCGACCTTCCCGTCGGCTCGTTCCAGCGCAGCGTGCATGGAACATTCCCCGAATATCACACATCCGCCGACAATCTCGATTTCGTCCGGCCCGAATATCTGGAAGATTCCTTCCGGATACTGACGGAAGTCATCGACATCGTGGAACAAGACCGGACGCCGTTGAATCTCTTCCCCAAGGGCGAGCCACAGCTCGGCAGGCGAGGGCTCTACTCTGCGCTCGGTGGGCAGAAGGGGCCGGGTGCAACCTCGATGGCGATGCTTTGGGTGCTCAACCTGGCCGATGGCCGCCATTCGCTGCTGGCGATGGCCGAGCGTTCCGGATTGCCTTTCGGGGAGATTGCCGCCGCCGCCGCAATGCTGTCGGACCATGGCCTTCTGGGCGAGTGCACGACTGCCCCATAAGCGTCCGCAGCCTTAGTAGATCGGCGATCTGAGCAGCGGCCAGGCCTTGTCCCGTTCGGATATGACGGTTGGCATCAGCGGCCAGTTTATCGAGAATGCCGGGTCGTTGTAGCGCACGCCCATCGCCGCCTGAGGCGTATAGAATTGCGAAATCAGATATGACACTTCGCTGTCGTCGCTGAGAGTCTGCATCCCGTGCGCGAAGCCCGGCGGAATATAGACTTGCGTCATGTTTACGGGTGTCAGCTCGAATCCCAGCCATCGGTTGCGTGTCGGCGAGTCCGGCCGAAGGTCGACCACGACGTCGAACACCGCGCCACGCGTGCAGGAGACGATCTTCACCTCCGCATAAGGTTCCCGCTGGAAATGCATGCCGCGAACGGTTCCCTTGCGCGCGGTCTGTGCCCGGCTGTGCTGGACGAACTGCGTGGCAAGGCCGCAATTGGACATTTCCTTGATACAGAACATCCGCGTGAAGGATCCGCGGTCGTCGATAATGGGTGTCGGCTCGATCAGCCAGACGCCTTGCAGCTCTGTCTCGATAAATTGCATCTCGCCCTCGCGCCGGCCGCGTAACCCCATCGGCGCCCGATTTTGGCATTGGTCTCCGGCTGCGGAAGATCGACCTAAGAATGTGGCTCAACCGATAGCCGTAAGCCCCGGCCGATACGCGTTCATCCTTGCGTTGGATGAACCGATCCAAGTGTTGCGGCAGCTCCCACGCAGCCCATCCTTGCGGCATCCACAGGGCTGAAACCACCTTCGGAAAGGGAAATCGAAACCCGCTCCTCGCCGTCCTAACCTGCAAGCGTCAAGGCGCTCGCATTCGGAGGCGCGGCAGGCATGGGTATAGCGTCGGCCACCGATCTCCGTCTCTTCAATCCAGCGGAGAACCTCATGAATATTCAGGCTGGCGAAATCACTCGTGAACACCAGCATGCGCGCCGAGATGTCGGCTGCCGGCTTTGCGGATCGCGCCTGCGTCACCAGATGGTCGACCTGGGCATGTCGCCGCCCTGCGAGAAAATCCTGAGAGCCGACCAGCTCGACCAGATGGAAGGCTATTTTCCGCTAGATGTCATGGTCTGCGACACCTGCTTCCTCGTTCAGCTCAAGGAATATCTTAGCCCCGACGCCATCTTCACGGAATATGCCTATTATTCCTCCTTCTCGACAAGTTGGGTCGCCCACGCGAAGGCCTATTGCGAGACGATCGCGCGGCGGCTCGGCCTGGGCAAGGACAGCCTCGCGGTGGAGCTCGCCAGCAATGACGGCTATCTGCTCCAGCATTTCCTTCCGATGGGCATTCCCGTGCTCGGCGTCGAGCCGGCCGCCAATGTCGCGCGCGCCGCGGAGGAAAAGGGCGTAGCGACCCGCATCGACTTCTTCGGTGTCCGCCTGGCCACCCGGATGGCCGGGGAGGGGCTGCATGCGGACCTTATCATCGGGAACAATGTGCTGGCGCAGGTGCCGGACCTGAACGATTTCGTCGCCGGAATGAAGATCCTGCTGAAGCCGGAAGGCGTCATTACGCTCGAATTCCCGCATGTCGAGCGGCTGATGGCCGAAAACCAGTTCGACACCATCTATCACGAACACTTTTCCTACTTCTCCCTCCTCACCATCGACCTCATGGCCGCCCGCCACGGGCTCCGGGTCATCGATGTGGAGGAGTTGCCGACGCATGGAGGCTCTCTCCGCGTCTACTTGGCCCACGAAGACAGCGGCCGGGCGACGGAGGACAGCGTTTCCGAGCTTCTGGAGCGTGAAGCACGGCATGGCCTGACCGACATGGCCACCTACGAATCCTTCGGCCACAAGGCCCGCCGCGCAAAGCGCGACCTCCTGGCCTTCCTGATCGCGGCAAAGAGCGAAGGCAAGAAGATCTGCGGTTACGGCGCGCCGGGAAAGGGCAACACGCTGCTCAATTATTGCGCCATCGGCACCGATTTCCTCGACTTCACCGTCGATCGCAATCCCTACAAGCACGGCTGCTTCACGCCGGGCATGCATATCCCGATCAAGCCGGTCAATGCGATCGACCAGGCAAAGCCGGACTACATCCTCATCCTGCCATGGAACCTCAAGGACGAGATCGTCCGCCAGATGCACCACGTCGTCGGCTGGGGCGCGAAGTTCGTCGTCCCCATTCCATTCGTGACGGTGATCGACCCATCGGAGCTGCGCAAATGAAAGTCGTTCTGTTCTGCGGTGGGCGTGGAACCCGGATCCGCGACTATTCCGAAACCATACCGAAGCCCATGATCCCGCTCGGTCAACAGCCGATCCTGCGCCACGTCATGCAGTGGTATAGCGACTACGGCCATGACGAGTTCGTCCTCTGCATGGGCTACAAGGCCAATGTCATCAAGGATTTCTTCCTGAACATGCGGCCGCAGACCTTCTCGGACTGCGTGGTTTCGAGGGGCGGCCAGGATGTCAGGCTGCTCGGCGAAGCGGCAAGGGACTGGCAGGTCACCCTGCTCGACACGGGAATCTGGCGCAATATCGGCGAACGGCTATGGGCTGCGAGGGACCATGTCAGGGACGAGAAGATGTTCCTCGCCAACTACAGCGACGGACTGACCGATGTGGATCTCGGCGACATCGTTTCAAAATTCGAGGCGAGCGACAAGATTGCCTGCTTCGTCGCCGTGCGTCCGCCGCTGACCTACCATCTGGCGGATATTGCCGAGGATGGCCGGGTTCGCCGGTTCAGGAGTTCCGAAACCTCCGACATCTGGATCAATGGCGGCTATTTCGTCTTCCGGCAGGAAATCTTCGATTACATGCGCGAAGGCGAGGAACTGGTGCTCGAGCCCTTCGGCAGGCTGATCGCAGAGAACAAGCTCATGGCCTACAAGCACGAAGGCTTCTGGCGCTCGATGGACACGATGCGCGACTGGCAAACGCTCGAGGACATGGTCGAGAGCGGTGACATGCCCTGGAACATGAAGGTCACCGCCGAGAAGAACAGGCGCAAAGTGGTGATGGCCGCACCATGAAGGGGCTCGACCTCGCAAGGCCCGGAGAAGAACTCTCGATCCTCTGCCTCGGTGCCCATTCCGATGATATCGAGATCGGCGCGGGCGGCACGATCCTTGGCCTGATCGCTGCGGGGATCAAACTCGATGTGCATTGGTGTGTCTTCAGCGCCGGCGGCGATAGGACCGCCGAGGCCCGCGCATCCGCAAAGGCATTTCTCGAAGGTTCACGGAACTCGAAGATCGAAGTCGCGGATTTCGAGGACAGCTATTTCCCGGCCCAGAGCCGCTCCATCAAGAAATGGCTGATGGAGGTGAGGGGAGGCGTCCGCCCCGATGTGGTGTTCACGCATGCCAGGCTGGACGCCCATCAGGACCATCGCGAGGTCAACCAGCTGACATGGAACCTGTTCCGCGACCATCTGATCCTCGAATATGAAATTCCGAAGTGGGACGGCGATCTCGGCCAGCCGAACGCCTATGCGCCCCTCAGGGCGGATGTGCTGGAGCGAAAGATCAGCCTGCTGCATGAGCATTTCGGCTCCCAGCGATCGAAAGACTGGTTCAGCCGCGAAACCTTCGCCGGGCTGGCGAGATTGCGGGGTATGGAGTGCCGTGCGCCTGAAAATTACGCCGAGGCATTCACGTTGCGAAAGACCAGAATTCTTTGAGCCATTTCAGCCTGCGCCGCCGGCCGCACGACCGCATCGGCACAAACAAGTTTGAAATCGAACCTTCCCGCCGGCAAATTTCCACAGGAAGCAAGAATTGGGCGCAAGGATATTGAACTTGCCGGTCGATCTGGTAACAAATGTGTCAACTGGCCAGCGTTTGAAGAAGCAACAGGCTGAAGCTGCCGTACTTTCCTATCCATTTTGAATCCGAAGGCGTTGGTCGAATGGACAAACTGGGAATTGCGCTGGGCTTCTCCTTGAGCGATGTCCGGATTGGTACAGTCAGGGGCGGCGAACCCGGATTCCTGGTCTGGAAATCAGATCAACTCGTCGCCGTTCTCACCCAGGTCGATGAAGAAGCTTACTCGATCAAGGGCAAATGGTTCCTTGAATCCGGTTTCGGACTGCTGAGCGGCAAGCATCGGAGTTTCGACACCCTCGAAGAAGCCGTGAACTGGGTGGATGAACACAGCTTTCCCGAACAGTTTGCAAAGCGATCTATTTCCGCTGCCAACTGAGAACTGCTCAGGGCTGTGCCGGCTCCGGAGTGAGCGCCGCCATATCTTCGACGCCGAGGATGCGCATTTGCCGCTCTTGATGGCGCGTCAGTTTGCTGCGGCCATGGGGATGATAGCGGCGGATTCGTTACTGCGATTGTAACGCCGGAAAACGGGCTGGGACGGCCTGCCGACAAGGTAACGCTCCGCTCCGGATTCCAGTGCATGCGCATAGATCGCCAACGCTCCGTCGATCGCCTCGACCGTCTGCGCGACCGCATCGTCATCATGCGTGTAGCCGACGACGAGGGATGGCATCAGCACGCCGCGCCGGATCGTCTCCTGCAGAAACAGCGTGCGGTATTCCTGTGACGGATGCCCCAAAGGGTCCAGGCAGGCATAGGCCAGGCAGCAGTCACGCCCGACGACATTGAAGTGGCCATCCACCCCGTGCCGCCTGGCAGACTCGCCGATACCTTTCCTGAGTTTCGCACCCTGCCTGTGCAGATGCTCGATGACGGGTTCGTCGTGATAGATCCGCATATTGGCGATGGCCGCGGCAAGGGAATGCGTCTCCGCCCCATGTGTCGTCGAAAGCAGGAATACCCTCGGGCGGTCGGTGTGGTTCAATCCCCCCAGCCGCATGAATTCACGCTTGCCGGCGAGGGCAGACACGGAAAACCCGTTGGCGAGCGCCTTGCCGAATGTCGAAAGGTCCGGCTCCACGCCGTAGAGTGTCTGGGCGCCGCCTTCGTGCCAGCGAAACCCTGTAATCATCTCGTCAAGGATGAGCAGGGCGCCGTTCTCGCGACAGAGACGCTGGACCTCATGCAGGAAGCCATCGGCGGGATCCTCGCCTCGCGAAGGTTCAAGGATCAGCGCGGCGATCTTGCCGGGATGCCAGTCGAACAAATCCCTTACGCTTTCGATGTCGTTATATCGGAACGTGACGGTCAGGCTGCGGACAGCATCCGGAATGCCTGCATTCAACGGCGTGGTGCCGATGAACCAGTCGTCAGTGGAAAAGAAGGGATGGTCCGAGCAGCAGGCCACGAGATCGCGTCCGGTATAAGCCCGGGCAAGGCGCACCGCGCCCGACGTGGCGTCCGATCCGTCCTTGCAGAATTTCACCATCTCAGCGCCGATGAGACCCAGAAAGGTCTCGGCGCACTCGACTTCGATCGCGGCCGGACGCGTGAAGTTGGCGCCCCCCGGGAGCGCCTTCCGCACGGCTTCGAGCACTTGCGGATGCGCATGGCCGAGGCCGACTGCCCGGTTGCCCATTCCGTATTCGATATAACGGTTGCCGTCGACATCCCAGACGTGACACCCCGATCCGCGCTCGATGAATCCGGGCGCGAGCACCGGATACTGGTCCTCGCCCTTCGCATAGGTATGGCTGCCGCCGGGGATGAGTTCGCGGGCGCGTTCCTGCAGGTCGGCGGATTTGGCGAAGCGCACATCTTGGTTGGACATCTGGATATCTCCGTCTCAACGAGGTTGCACCCGGCGGCGGGAATTTCACTTTCTGGAGGATGTCGGCAATGGCGTTGGTCCGACCGCCTTGGCTGGCGGGCAGACATCGTTTGCGGGCTCTCCTGGAGCCGGAACTGACATGATCTGCGGGATCGAGCTGGACTGTCGGGCCGTGCCGGATCAGTCAGCCAGCATCCCTTCGAAGAAGAGGTCGTTGAGTTTGAATGCGACTTCCGTGCGGTTTGTCGCCTTCAGCTTCTTCATAATGTTACGAATATGAACCTTGACCGTGCTTTCGCGCAGCCTCAGCTCGTAGGCAATGATCTTGTTGGCCTTGCCGCGCCGGAGCGCCTGGGCGACCTCTGCCTGTCTTTGGGTGAACATCCCCGCGAAAGACCTGGCCTCATGCGAACCGGCATCGATAAGATGACGCATGGACAGCACGCTGCTGGCCGGGACGAAGATGCCACCCGCCCTTGCGAGATTGACGACCTCGACGCAGACCTCGATGCCGACCGATGACGGAATATAGCCCCGTGCTCCGTATTCGAGCGCCATCAATATTTGGGAAAGGTCGTCTGTGTCGGCGAGGATGACCAGCGGTATCGACGAGAACTCAGACGTGATCCGCCTCAACTCCTCCGGGATGCCGGCATCGCTTACCTTGCGGCTGCCCAGATTGTAGAGGATCGCACCGAGCGGCGGGTAAGTCGCCTTCTTGCTGCGCCAGTCTTCCAGGCTCCCCATGGTTGCGACGGTCATTCCGATTTCATGCTCGATGAGAGCCGATGCGAGGCACTGCCGGTCGAGGGCCCTAGGGTCCAGTATGACGAGGCATTCCTCTTCAGCTTCGTCGGCAATGTAAGCGTTTGCTGCCCCGAGAGAGGCAACACTTGTAGTGTTAGATGAATAGCTATGAGCTGCTGCTGTGGAAACCATAATACCCACCCTTTTCCCACATAGGTTACCTTTCGGTGACTAATACCGCCCCTTATTCATGAAGGTTAGAAATTTGCCGGAACCGAAGCATACCCCCTTAGCTGCTTCTTCGGCTTATTCTCTTGTCCCTGCGGATGAGACAGATCATGCAGCTTATGACATTTTATTGCCCGGTCTTTAACATGGGTTAAATTTCCGTAAATTTTTGGAATGTCGATAGAAGTCGAGCTGCAAGGATTCTTGGCTTTGACAGAAGTGGAAACGCCTATTGCAGGTATTCTCTGTCGAAGCCGGACAACTTCACCAGTTGCTTGCGGTCAATCACATCGACATGACCGGACTTGAAGGACACAAGGTCCGCCCGGCGCAACTCTCGCAAGGTGCGGTTGACGTGAACGCTGGTCATTCCGAGAATGTCGGCAAGTTCATTCTGCGTGAGTGGGCATTCATATCGGCCGAGAGCCGACATGCTGACGCTTGAAAGCCTTTCTTCCAGTTCCAGAAAGAAGTGAGCTGCCTTCGTCATCGCGTCCCGCCGGCCCGCATTCATGAGATGTTCAGCGAGAATTGCATTCTGGCGGGAGAGTGACTTGGCAATCTCAAGCCCAAGAAAGCCATCTGCCTTCATCGCCTCGAGAAGGCTTCTGCGCGGGATCTCGAAGACACTCAGCTCGGTTACGCTTACTAGCGATGCGAACCTCGGACCTTCGGCTGAGCGAAAGCCGATCACGTCCCTTTTGAGCGGCGTATCGAGTATCTGTCTTTCGCCGTTCTGCAACCCTCTATAGAGGAGAGCCCATCCGGATCTGATGACGAACACCCTGTCATCGTCATCGCCCTGGCGGCAGAGTACCGAGTTCGGTCTATAGACCTTCAGGGGAACGCCCAGGAATTCCCTGGTCCCCAACCCTGCATTCGATGGTTTCTCTTCCCCAGGATGCGCTTTGAAAAATTCCAAAAGCGTCAGCATGAGAAGCCGGAAATTTTTTCCCCATTTGTGTGCAGCCTACAATGGTATCGACGGGAATGCCAGTCGACTGGCATCGATGGCTGCTAATCAATTTGTCGGAGGCAGGTCGCGGCGGGATTTTTCCTTTTTTACAAAACATCCTTATATTTTATCATCATAATTTCTGTATTTCATACGATTTTCTTGGATGTAATCAAGGAAAACCGAAAGCCAGGCACGCTGCCGTAATAAATTATTCCATCTTTTCTGTTGATGACATCTGTCAGGCAGCCGATCAATAGGCGGTGGCCGTCCGAGTTCTGCCAGCCAACTGTTTGCGGCTGCTGGAGAACCGGCTTTCGAAAAACCTGAATGACAGTTCTGCAGCGGCGATGGTGATTGCATAGGCGAGGGCGAAGATCAGGAGCCGTCTCGCTATGGTGTATTCCGAAAGGTCAGCGATGCGGGACAGCAGCATCGCTGCCAGCTCGATCGCAACCGCGTGGAGGATGTAGGCCCCGTAGGATATCTCTCCGATACGGCGGAACAGGCGCCACTTCAGGAGCCAGTGCAACGACCGGTCACCCGTCGCTGCGAGCGCCACCAATCCTCCCGAGGCTGCGGCCAGAGCGCTATAGAGGACCACTTCCCGATACTGGCCCCACAAAATCCCCGAAACGAGATTCTTCATCACGTCGAAGCCCTCTGCGTGGATCATCGAATGGTTCACCCAGATATAGACGGTCGAATAGGCGACCATTGCCGCCGCCCCGGTCCATGCAAGCGGACGCGCAAGTCTCCGCAGCAGCCCGTATTGGCTCGCAAAGGCGAGCAGCGCGCCGACAGCGAAAGAATCCGCATGCAGGAAAGGCCCCGAATAGATCCGGAAGGCACTCATTTCGCTATCCAGGCCCATCCGGCTGAATTCCCAGGACGCAAGCAATCGAAGCAACGGCGTGACCAGGAGAGCGGCAAACAGGAGAACGACGACAGTTCGTCTGCTCGCCAGTGCCAGCAAGGTGCCGTAAACAAGGTAAAATTGCATTTCGACCGAGATGGTCCAAAGGTGCCCGACCGGCCACCCCGGCATCACGCCCCCTCCAAAGCCCATGCTCACATTGTGGAAGAAGCCGAGGAGAGACAGGACGTCGAGAAGGTCGGGCGGAGACGCCATCATCACGCAGACCACGATGCCGACAACCACATAGGCATAGTACACCGGGACGATGCGACGCGTCCTCCTGCGGAAGAACCCGCGAAGCCGATCCAGCGGCGTCTGGTCGGCGGTTAACGGCCTGCGTATGACCGCCAGCGTCACGACGAACCCTGAAATGACGAAGAACAGCCAGACCCCGGTCCAGCCGAAAGGCATCAGGCCGCAATGCTGGGCGACCACGGCCGTCATTGCAAAACATCTGAGGGAATCGACCGCCGCAACACGCGCGCCGTCTGTCGGTTCCGCAGCTGAAACGGACCCCATATCCGATCCTGCCAACCTTGCCACGCCGCAGCCTACCATTCCGGCGGTGCGGTCGGATTCAGCTTTATTGCTGATCCTGAGGCGGTAGCGCGCCCCACGAAAGACGTAGGGGAGGGTAAGGCCGGCGGTCTGCTTGCTGCATCCACCTACCCGCTACGTCGTTTGTCTTCCTTGCGGGAAGCCTTGGCCGGGCCGGATCATGCGGCTTCGAACGAGGAGCCTCAGGCGCGGATGCAGGTATCATTGCCGGGTTTGGCGGTATGTGCGTTCCTGCTGGTTTCGGCCTATTGCTCCAGGGGGATGCTGATCATCGGTCTCGTTGCCTCCCTTGCGTTCGGCGCGACGGCGGCAATGACGCTGACGTCGCTGGGCGGTTCGTCCCCCCTGATCTACACGGTGTTCGCGGCCCTGCTCGTGACGGCCGTCGCGGCGAGGCGCCGTATCTGGTTTGACCTTGGCGGTGTCTTCGGCAGCATCCGCCCCGTCTGGATCCTCACCAGCCTCATGGCCTACGCGGTCATCGGCGCATTGCTGTTCCCGCGCTTCTTCGCCGGTCAGACCAGCGTCTTCGTACCGTCCAAGAGGGGAGCGGTGGTGGAGGCGTCGCTGGCCCCGGTGTCGGGCAATATTTCGCAGACGGGATATTTCGTTCTCGGCGGCCTGACCGCAGTCGCGCTCTGCGCACTGCTTCTGCACTCCAACAGGATCGATCAGGTCCGCCGCGGCTTCTTCCTCTGGTGCATCCTCCATATCGCGATGGGCGTGACCGATTTCCTCGGCAAGAATGCCGGGGCGGGGGATGTTCTGCTTCCCATCAAGACGGCCAGCTACGCCATGATAACCGGCGCGGTGGAGGCCGGCTTCTCGCGGATAACCGGCGCCTTTTCCGAGGCGTCGTCATTCGGCAGCGTTTCCGTCGCCTGCCTGGCCTTCTCCTACACCTATTGGAGAAAAACGAAGTCCCGCTGGGCCCAGGGGCTGGCCGCCATCCTGTTTTTCCTTACCATCCTGTCGACTTCATCGACCGCTTATGTCGCGCTGGCGATCCTGTGCGTCCCGGTTGGCCTTTCCATCGCGGCCTCCGTTTTCAAGGGGCGGGTTGAAAGCGACGAGATATTGATCGCGGCACTCATGGCCGTGGCCGGGGTCGCCATCATGGGTATCAGCCTCTTCAATTCCGGCATGCTCGAGCCGTTCGTGAGACTTATTGAATCGACCATCATCGACAAGGCGGGGTCGACCTCCGGTCTGGAACGCGCCTACTGGAACCTGAAAAGCGTTCAGGCCTTCTTCGACACCAGCGGCCTCGGCATCGGCTTTGGAAGCTCACGCGCATCGAGCTGGCCGATCGCCGTCCTGTCCCAGCTCGGCCTTCTCGGATCGCTGATGATGGCCATACTCCTCGGCGTGCTCGTCCGGGGATTGGGAAATCTCCGTGCCTGGGTGGATCCTGAAACCGACGCCGTGGTCGCAGGAGTGAGGAATGCGGGCCTTGCCAGCATTCTGGCGAATTCGCTCGCCGGGGGCAGCGCCGATCCGGGCATTCTCTTCTTCATCGCCCTGGCGGTCGTGTCGGCAACGCGTGTTCGCGCCCGCCGGAGCCGGGAGCGCTATGAAAAATGGTCTTGAACATGCCGGCATTGTACCTCTTCCGAAAATGCCGAAGGGTGAGGGTTCCATTCTGAGGTCCGGCAGACATGCAGCCTTTGGAAGAACTGGATTGCGTCGTTGCCGGGGCAGGGGTGGTCGGGCTGGCTATCGCCCGCGCTCTGGCGCTCGCCGGCCGCGACGTCGTCATCCTCGAAGCGGCCGAAGCGATCGGAACCGGCATTTCGGCACGCAACAGCGAGGTAATCCATGCGGGGATCTACTATCCCGCCGGAAGCCTGATGGCCCGGTTCTGCATTGCAGGGCGCAAAGCCCTGTACGCCTATTGCAGCGAGCGCGATATACCGCACCGCCGATGCGGCAAGCTGATCGTCGCGACGAATGCGGAGGAACTGGCATATCTTCCAGCCATCGCGGCGCGTGCCGCGGCGAATGGCGTCATGGATCTGCGCGCGGTTTCCGCTGACGAGGCAATCGGCCTTGAACCACTGCTTGCTACCACAGGCGGACTGCTTTCGCCGTCGACCGGAATCCTCGACAGCCATGCCTACATGCTTTCATTGCTGGGCGATGCCCAGAACGCCGGCGCGGCGCTGGCGCTCAACAGCCCGGTCGAGCGTGGAAAGATCGGCGACGAAGGCATTATCCTCCAAGTCGGCGGTGCGGATCCGGTTGCCGTCCGTTGCAGGCTCTTCATCAATGCGGCCGGGCTGGAAGCGCCATCGCTTGCGCGGAGCCTCGACGGCATGCCCGCAGCCCTCGTTCCCACGGAATATTATGCCAAGGGCAGCTACTTTTCGCTCCGTGGGAAGTCGCCTTTCTCCAGGCTGGTCTATCCCGTTCCCGTGAAGGGCGGGCTTGGCGTTCACCTGACGCTGGACATGGGAGGAAGCGCGCGATTTGGACCGGACGTGGAATGGATCAGCCGCATCGACTATGGAGTCGATCCTGCAAGGGCGGAGTCCTTCTACGCCAGCATCCGGCGCTATTATCCGGAACTGGAGAGCGGATCGTTGCAACCGGCCTATTCCGGGATAAGGCCCAAGATCGCACCTCCCGAAATCGGCAGCCAGGACTTCGTGATACAAGGGCCGCAGGTGCATGGCATATCAGGGCTGGTCAACCTGTTCGGGATCGAATCGCCGGGCCTGACCGCGTCGCTTGCCCTCGCCGATCACGTCCGCTTGCTGCTGCTTGGCAGATGATGTCCCTCCGGCGACCCGACCGGCGGTTGACGCCCATGTCCGGCATCAGGCATCTGGCCCTGACTGTTGCGCCGTCCGGGAGGGATAGAGATGCCATATGTAGAGGTCGCCGATTGCCGATTGCACTATGAAGCAAGCGGCGATGGCCCTCCCATCGTCTTCGTCCATGAAAGCGCGGCCGATGCGCGGCAATGGCGCGGGCAGATGGCGGCATTTTCGGGTCGCTACCGTTGCATCGCCTATGATGCGCGCGGCTATCTGCCATCGGATGTGCCCGAGCGCGACGAGGACTATGGCTACGAGCAGGCCTGGCGGGATCTCGCCGCCGTCGTAGAGCAGGTTGCGGGCGGACCGGCTCACATTGTCGGCCTCAGCATGGGCGCCTATGCGGGCCTCATGCTTGCGCTTCATCGGCCCGAACTCGTCCGCTCGCTGACCTTTGCCGGCGGAGGAACGGGGTCGACGCGCCAGCCCGATGGCATCCTGCGTGAACGCATGGAGGCACTAGCGCAGGTTTTTCTTCGTGAAGGAAGCGCGGCCGCAGCGGCGCGCATCGCCGCTCATCCGAACCGCGAGGGCTTCCGCCGCCGCGATCTGCAGGGCTGGCAGGCATGGTACGACGACCTCTGCGATCACTCGGCGCTCGGCATGGCGCTGACCTACCGCAATTATCAAGGCCTGAGGCCGTCGCTCTACGATTATGAGCAGAAACTGCGCGGGCTGGATGTGCCGGTGCTGCTTTGCGTCGGCGATGAGGACCCGGCCTGCCTGGAGATCAATCTTTTCCTCAAGCAGATCCTTCCCGATGCCGCTCTTTGGATGACCCCGCACAGCGGCCATGCGGTCAATCTCGAGGCCCCCGACGCGTTCAATTTCATGGTTGGCAGGTTCATCGATCGGATCGAGCGCTCCGCTGGCTAGCCTTTCCGCCACAAACGCCCTCGATTCGCCTCCTTGCTGACACAATCGCTTAACAGCCTGCTAAAGATTTTACGCGCATGTAGGCGATGCGCTGCCGGAAGGGTGGGCGCGCGTTGCCAATCTGTATGTGCGTAACAGCAGCGTGAAGTGGGGCCATGAGGGGCATCAAAGACGAGATCGCAGCAAAGCCCGGCCGGAAGTTCCGCCGTGGCGTCCTGGCCACCTTGACGCTCGCGCTCGCGGCCTCGCTTGCCGCATGCGGTTCCACGCCGACGCCGACCAGCGGCAAGAACAAGCGTAGCAAGGAATATTTTTCGGAATCCGAATATGGCGTGAAGGCCAGCCCGCGCGTCACCAACCAGCGCACGCGGCTTCCGCGCGGGGGTGGTCGCGATCTCGTGGGCAAGCCCTACAAGGTCAAGGGGCAGTGGTACAAGCCGCGCGAAGACACCAACTACCGCAAGGTCGGCATGGCCTCCTGGTATGGCGACGCATTCCACGGCCGGCTGACTGCGAACGGTGAAATCTACGACATGACGCATCTGACGGCTGCGCATCCCACGATGCCGCTGCCGAGTTATGCGCGCGTCACGAACCTCAAGAACAACAGCTCGGTGATCGTGCGCGTGAACGATCGCGGCCCGTTTGCGAGAGGGCGCGTCATCGACCTGTCGCACCGCGCCGCCGACATGCTGGACTATACGCATAGCGGCACCGCGCAGGTGAGGGTGGAATATGTCGGCCGCGCCCCGCTGCATGGCAAGGACGATGCCTATCTTCTTGCTTCCTACCGGCCTGGCGCGGGTTCGCGCGACCGTGAGCGCCGGCCCGACCTGAACGATGGCCTCCCTTCCGGTGTGATGATCGCCATGGAAGGCAATACGCCGACCCGGCGCAATGCTCCCACCTTTCCCGGCACACCTGTCGCTGCGCCGGCGCCTGTTGTGCTGGCAAGCGCCGCTCCGACGCCGTCCCGCACATTCGATGCCGCTCGTATCGAGGCGATTCTTGCACCCGCTGCCGCCGGAACCTTCACCATCGGGGCGGGCGATCCCGTCCTGCCGGAGTTCGGCCCGCTCGTGCCCGAACGGCCCACATTCGGCATCGCACGTGTCGCGCCGCGCATGGGCGGCGTGATGTCCTATGCCGATCAGCGGGTGTCGGCCGCGGCAGAGTCCTTCGCCGCCTTCGATCGCGCCGGCAATGCCGCTGCGATTGCCTCCGCCTGGAAGGAACAGCAGGCGCGCAGCCTCTCGCCATCCCACCGCGAATTCGTCGCCGCTGGTACATTCGTTTCCGAGAAGGAGGCGAGGGCGCTTGCGGTCAAGCTGGCCAGCCTCGGCGAGGCCAGGCTGGTGCCCGATGGCGATGCGATCAATGTCGAGCTGTACGCGTTGAACGGCGCCGATGTCGACACGCTCGTCCGGCAAGCCTGGGATGCGGGTGCCACCGACGCATTCGTCATGCGCGACTAATACAGCGAAGGCAAACCTGAACCGCGCAACGCCGGATTATTGACTTCCGCCGGGAAATCGATATCCGGAAGCGGTGCAGGACGACCTGCACCGCTGACGACTACTCCGGGACGGCCCGCACCATCCGGAGCGTCGAAATGGCCGGTCCAATCGAACAATTCGCAATCAATCCGATCGTCAGTTTTGGCGAGATTGGCGGCTACGAAATAGCCTTTACCAATTCTTCCGCCTATATGGTTCTTGCGGTCGTTCTTGCCAGCGGCTTTCTCTATCTGGGCACGATGGCGCGCCACATTGTTCCTAGCAGATGGCAGTCTGCAGTCGAGCTTCTCCATGACTTTGTCGCGAGAACGCTGCGGGAAAATGCGGGTGAGCAAGGCATGCGATTCCTTCCGCTCGTCTTCTGCCTTTTCATGTTCATTCTGGCCGCGAATCTGATCGGCATGTTCCCTTACGCATTCACGGTGACGAGCCATATTATCGTGACGTTTGCGCTGGCGATGCTGGTCTTTCTGACGGTCACCCTCTATGGCCTGTGGCGTCATGGCCTGAGATTTCTGCGGATATTCCTACCCTCGGGCGTTCCCGCGGCACTGGCGCCACTCGTGGTGCCGATCGAGATCGTCTCCTATTTCTCGCGCCCGGTCAGCCATGCAGTCCGCCTGTTTGCCGTCATGCTTGCGGGACACATCACGCTCAAGGTGTTTGCCGGCTTTGTCGTGAGCCTTTCGCAGTTCGGTGCGCTTGGCATCATCGGCGCTGTTCTGCCCTTGCTGATGACCGTTGCGCTTACGGCGCTCGAACTGCTGATGTCGGTGATTCAGGCTTACATCTTCACTGTGCTGACCTGCATGTATCTCAATGATGCGCTACATCCGGAACACTAGCCCATCCTCTTGAATAGAAGCGGCAAACGCTTATATGACACGCGAAGGGACGACCCTTCTTTTCCAAAAATTATCTCCGGGACGGCCCGGCTCTCAAGGGAGCCTTGGAATGGCCTGGATATATCTCGTTTTCGCCGGACTGCTGGAAATCGTGTGGGCGTTCTACATGAAGAAGTCCGCCGGGTTCACACTTCTGACCCCCACCGCAATAACCATCGTAACGATGATCGCGAGCTTCGCGCTACTGTCGGTCGCCATGAAGACCCTGCCCCTCGGCACGGCCTATACCATCTGGACCGGCATCGGCGCGGTCGGCGCCTTCGTGGTCGGCATCGTCGTGCTGGGGGAGGCGGTGACGCCTTTGCGCCTGCTGGCCGCAGCCTTCATCGTCAGCGGGATTGTGATGATGAAACTGTCGAGCAACTGATCGCGATGGCGGGATTCCGTTGGCGGGCATGGTTGAAGTCGGGCTAGAATAGCCGGATGAAAATGCCCGCCTTCTTCTCCGGCCTGCTGGTCCTGTTACTGTCCTGCATTTGCCTGGCTCCCAGTGCCGGGGCGCAGCCATTCGAGACCAAGGCGAAGCAGGCGCTGCTAGTCGACGCTGCCAATGGCGCGGTGCTTTTTGCGAAGGATATCGACCGGCCGTTTGCGCCTGCGGCACTCGCCAAGATGATGACGATGGAAGTGGTCTTTCATGCCATCGAAGAAGGACGCCTTTCGCTCGGCCAGACCTTCAAGGTCAGCGAGAATGCCTGGCGGCGCGGCGGCGCGCCCTCGGGTGGCTCCACCATGTTTGCGAAGCTGAACTCCGAGATCAGCCTCGACGACCTGATCCGGGGAGCCATTGTTCAGTCGGCTAATGACGCGTGCATCGTCATCGCCGAGGGCATGGCCGGATCGGAGGAAGCCTTCGCGCAGATGATGACCGAACGCGCCCGCGCGATCGGGCTTACGCAATCCGTCTTCAAGAACCCGCATGGGCTGCCCGCCGAGGGGCAGGTCGTCACCGCGCGCGATCTGGTGAAGCTCGCAGAACATCTGTGGCGCACCTATCCCGAATTCTACAGCTATTATGCGATGCCCGATTTCACCTGGAACGGTATCTTCCAGCGCAACCGCAACCCCTTGCTGCGCATGGATATCGGTGCCGATGGCCTCTCGACGGGCGCCACGGAGGAATCCGGTTTCGCCATCGTCGGCTCGATCGAGCGGCAGGGCAGGCGGCTTTTCCTGGTCCTCGGCGGGTTGGCAAGCGACAAGGAGCGCGCGGACGAAGCGCGCCGTATCCTCGACTGGGGCATGCAGGCTTTTGAGAAGCGACAGATATTCGCTGCAAACGAGATCGTGGGAGAGGCGCAGGTCTATGGCGGCGCGAAGGGGGCGGTTCCGCTGAAGGCCGGCGGCGCCATCGCCGTGCTTCTGCCGAAGGAAGCCACCGAACCGGTGAGCGCACGCGTCGTCTATCAGGGGCCGCTGGAAGCGCCGGTGGTCGAGGGACAGCAGGTGGGAGCCCTGAAAGTATGGATCGGCGAAACGCTGAGCCAGGAAGCTCCGCTCTATGCCGCCGCGCCCGTGGAGCAGGGAACCCTGAGCCAGCGCGCGCTCGGCGCCATCCGCGAACTGGCCATCGGCTGGATGCGCTGAGGCAATTGCGGGCCCGGTCTTGGAACGCGACCGCCCGCACCTTATAGCATGGGGCCGCGCAATCGGGATTTCGCAGTTTGGCCTACGGCTTCTTCATCACATTCGAGGGCGGGGAGGGTGCCGGCAAGTCCACCCAGATCAACCGGCTTGCCGAAAGCCTGCGCGCCGACGGATATGAGGTGATCACCACCCGCGAGCCCGGCGGTTCGCCCGGCGCAGAGGCCGTTCGCCATGTGATCCTGTCGGGCGCCGCCGAATCGATGGGCACCCGGATGGAGGCGCTGCTGTTTGCCGCTGCACGGTCGGACCATGTCGAGCAGGTGATTCGTCCGGCAACTGCCGCCGGCAAGATCGTCCTGTGCGACCGCTTCATGGATTCATCGCGCGTCTATCAGGGCGTGACCGGCAAGATCGATGATGGCCTGATGGCCGCGCTCGAGCGCGTGACGGTCAACGGCATGCAGCCGCAACTGACTTTCATTCTCGATATCGTCCCGGAGGAGGGGCTGCGGCGAGCCGCCGAGCGCCGAGCCACTTCCGACGTACCCGACCGGTTCGAGAAGGAGACCGTCGACATGCACCGGCAGCGGCGGGAGGCATTCCTGGCGATCGCCGAGAACGAACCGGAACGCTGCATCGTGATCGATGCATCGCGCGCGGCCGATGATATTGCCGATACGATCTATCGCGTCGTGCGGGCCGGCTTGCGCGCCGTGCGGCCGCTCGATGATCGACGCGACGACAGGAGGTCCGGCGCATGATCGACCGCCTGGCACCCGCACAGCACGACACAATAGACGATGTGCCCGAGCCGGCCGAAAATGCGGTGCTGGTGGGGCATGACGAGGTCCGTGCCGCACTCGCCGCGTCCTACAAGGCTGGCCAGTTGCACCATGCGCTGATGCTGGCGGGGCCGGAAGGCATCGGCAAGGCGACGCTCGCCTTCCATCTCGCCTGGCACCTGCTGCGCTATCCGGATCCCGCGACCGCGCCCGACATGGTGGGAAATCCTGATCCTGCCTCGCCGCTCTTTCGCGCCATCGCGCAGGGCGCGCATCCGTCCGTACTCCACCTCACGAGGCCGGCAAACGACCGCACCAAGGGCTTCAAGACCGCGGTGACCGTGGACGAGATCCGCAAGGTCGGCCGCTTCCTCGGCATGAGCGCGCATGATGGCGGCTATCGCATCGTCATCGTGGACCCGGCCGACGACATGAACACCAATGCCGCCAATGCGCTGCTCAAGAACCTTGAGGAGCCGCCGCGCAAGACGATCTTCGTGCTCGTCGCGCACATGCCGGGCCGCCTGCTGCCGACCATCCGCTCGCGCTGCCGCATGATAAGGCTGTCGCCGCTCGACGCGCCACAACTGGGCAAGGCGCTGAAGCTTCTCGGCGTCGAGGTCGCGGACGAGGATGTGCTGCATCAGGCCGGCGGCAGCGTCCGCAAGGCCTTGCTGCAGGGCCTCTATGGTGGGGCTGAGATCGCGGCGGCGGTGCACGACGGCATTGCGGCGCGGCGCTTCGACTTTGCCCATGTATCGCGACTGGCAGACGCGGTGACGCAGCGCGACCAGCCCCTGCAATACCAGATATTCAACGAGCACCTTCTGGGGCAGCTGGCCGAACGTGCGCATGAAGCCGCCGGGCAGGGGCAAAGCGCACGAGCCGCGCAACTGGCGACGCTCTGGTCCGAGACGCGCAGGGCCATGCAGGAGGCAGAAGCCTATAATCTCGACAAGCGCCAGCAGGTCATGATGCTGATGATGGCGGCGCATGAGGCCCTGCATGCGGCCTGAAATGAAACTGGAACTTGAACGCGGCAAGCCATATGATAAGGCCATTCTCAACATCAACGAAGGAGGCAAGGATGAATTCTGGCGTTTTCGCCCTGTACCCGTGCCTCCGCGCGCGAATGTGTGGCTGATCGCTTCGTCGTGCCCGCCCGGCGTACGACAGTGAATGCAGCAAGTTCCCGAATTTCCGTGGCATACAGCCATCGCGATTGCGATGCGCTCTCCGGCCGCATCCTTTGAAAAGCCCCCATGTCCAAAGATACGTTCTACATCACCACTGCGATTTCCTATCCCAACGGCCGCCCGCATATCGGGCACGCCTATGAGCTAATCGCGACGGACGCGCTGGCGCGCTTCCAGCGGCTCGACGGCAAGCAGGTTTATTTCCTGACCGGTACCGACGAGCACGGCATCAAGATGGTGCAGACTGCGCGCAAGGAAGGCGTGACCCCGCGCGAGCTGGCAGACAGGAATTCGACTGAATTCAAGAAGATGGCGACGCTTCTGAATGCGTCGAATGACGATTTCATCCGCACCACCGAGCCGCGCCATTACGAGGCGAGCAAGGCGATCTGGCGGGCCATGGCTGCGCGTGGCGACATCTACAAGGGCGGTTATGCCGGCTGGTATTCCGTGCGCGACGAAGCCTATTACGGCGAGGAGGAAACCGAGCTCCGCGACGACGGCATCCGCTACGGGCCGCAGGGTACGCCGGTCGAATGGGTGGAGGAGGAGAGCTATTTCTTCCGCCTGTCGGCCTATCAGGACAGGCTGCTCGCCTTCTACGAAAGCAATCCCGGCTTCATCGCGCCGCCGGAGCGCCGCAACGAGGTGCTGAGCTTCGTCCGGTCCGGCCTGAAGGACCTGTCGATCTCGCGCACCACCTTCGACTGGGGCGTGCCGGTGCCGGGCGACGAGAAGCATGTGATGTATGTGTGGGTCGATGCCTTGACCAACTATCTCACCGGCGTCGGCTACCCTGACGAAGGTGCGGCCGACTGGCGCTTTTGGCCGGCCGACCTGCACGTCATCGGCAAGGACATCGTGCGTTTCCACGCGGTCTACTGGCCGGCCTTCCTGATGTCAGCGGGCATCGAACTACCCAGGCGCGTCTTCGGCCACGGCTTCGTCTTCAACCGCGGCGAGAAGATGTCGAAGTCTGTCGGCAACGTCATCGATCCCTTTGCGCTGGTGGAGCATTACGGCCTCGATCAGGTGCGCTATTTCCTGCTGCGCGAAGTGCCTTTCGGGCAAGACGGCAATTACAGCCACGAGGCGATCGTCAATCGGACCAATGCCGATCTCGCCAACGACCTCGGCAATCTGGCGCAGCGCTCGCTGTCGATGATCGCCAAGAACTGCGAGGGCAGGGTGCCCGCAAAGGGCGAACTGACCACCGACGACCGGGCGATCCTCGACCAGGCGCAGGCCGCGCTCGCCACGGCGCGCGGGGCCATGGGCGAGCAGGCGATCCATCAGGCTCTGGCGGCGATCTTCGCCGTGGTGGCCGAGGCGAACCGCTACTTCGCCGGGCAGGAGCCTTGGGCACTGCGCAAGACCGATCCCGCGCGTATGGCGACGGTGCTGTGGACGACGGCCGAGACGATCCGGCGCGTCGGCATCATGGTCCAGCCCTTCGTGCCCGGCTCCGCGGCAAGGCTGCTCGATCTTCTGGCTATCCCCGAAGACAAGCGCGGCTTCGCGCAGGTATCGGATGCCGATGCATTGGTTGAAGGCACGGAACTGCCGGCGCCGCAGGGCGTCTTCCCGCGCTATGTCGAGGAAGAGGCCACGAAGGACTGATGCTGGTCGACAGTCACTGCCATCTGGATTTTCCGGACTTTTCGGAAGAGCGCGCGGAGGTGATCGCCCGCGCGCTCGCCGCCGGCGTGAAGCGGATGGTGACCATCTCGACGCGCGTGCGCCGCTTCGATTCCATCCGCGAGATTGCCGAAAACCACCGCGAAGTCTTCTGCTCCATCGGCACGCACCCGCATAATGCGGCCGAGGAAGCGGATGTGACATCGGATGAATTGGTTGCGATCTCGGCGCATCCGCGCGTGGTGGCGATCGGCGAGGCCGGGCTCGACTATTTCTACGACCACGCGCCGCGCGACATCCAGGCGCAGGTCTTTCGCGCCCATATCGCGGCGGCGCGGGAAACGCAGCTGCCGCTTGTCATCCATGCGCGCGACGCCGACGACGACATGATGACGATCCTGCGCGACGAGACAGGGAAGGGCGCCTTCCCCTTCATTCTGCACTGCTTTTCCTCCGGGGCGGAACTGGCGCGCGTCGGCGTCGAGCTTGGCGGCTATGTCTCCTTCTCCGGCATCCTGACCTTCAAGAAGTCGGAAGAGCTGCGCGAGATCGCCCGCACCGTGCCGCATGAGCGCCTGCTGGTGGAGACCGACGCGCCCTATCTGGCGCCGACGCCGCATCGCGGCAAGCGCAACGAACCGGCCTTCACCGCGCATACGGCCGCGATGCTGGCAGACGTGATCGGGGTTGATGCGGCGCAGATCGCGACCATCACCACCGACAATTTCTATCGGCTGTTTACGAAGGCCGCGGCTGCGGACGGGCGTGATGGCAGACCGGCTTAGGCTGACCATTCTCGGCTGCGGCTCGTCGCCGGGCACGCCGCGCATCAATGGCGACTGGGGCGCCTGCGATCCGTCGAACCCGCGCAATCGCCGGCTGCGCGCCGCCGCCATGGTCGAACGCATCTCGGCCGGTGGCGTGACGCGTGTCATCATCGACACCGGCCCCGACTTCCGCGAGCAGATGCTGCGCGCCGGCGTCGACCGGATCGATGCCGTCGTCTACACGCACGGCCATGCCGACCATATACACGGCATCGACGACCTGCGCGGCTATGCGCTCGTCCAGCGGCGATTGATCGACATCTATGCCGATGCGCCCACCCATGCGCGGCTGATGGAAGGCTTCGGCTACTGTTTCCGTACGCCTGAGGGCAGTTCCTATCCGCCGATCCTGCTGGCGCACGGAATCGATCACGACAGGGCGTTCAGCGTGGAAGGAGAGGGGGGTCCCCTCACCTTCGTGCCGCTGCCGCAGGTCCATGGCGACATCGTCTCGCTCGGCTTCCGCATCGGGCCGCTGGCCTATTGCTCGGACGTCAGCGAATTTCCTGCCACGACGCCGGCCCTGATGAACGGTCTCGACCTGCTCGTCATCGACGCGCTACAATACCGGCGCCATCCGAGCCATTTCGCGCTCGACCAGGCGCTGGAATGGATCGAGCGGCTGCGACCACGCCGCGCGCTGCTCACGCATCTGCATATCCCGATGGACTATGCGACGGTAGACGCCGAGACGCCCGACCACGTGCAGCCGGCCCACGACGGACTGGTGGCTGAGTTCGATATCTGACTGCCATACGGCAACCAGACGCGCGGCTGACATTCACGAGTAACCGTGGATGCATAAGCGGTATAGAAGATAGATGAGATCGCCACCGCAATATGCGGTTATAAAAGGGATTTCCTGTCGTCAACAAGGCGTCTCGTGCTCGTCCTTTCACACCACAACCTATAGATATTAGTTCCATAATATATCTTATGCGACTTTGATATGGGCGCCAGCCGCCTGCGTCCCTTTCGCCTACTCCTCGAGCCGGCCGTTCGCATCGCGGTCGCGCGCATATCGCCTGGTGAGCGGAAATGGCGGCAGCCAAGGCTCGCGGCGGATGGTCCAGAGTTCATAGGTCGGCTGCAACTGACCCGGCGTGTCCAGCGATCCGAGGCTTACTTCGATTTCGTCCGCGCTGCGCCCGAAAAACCGACGAGCCGCAATGCGGGCAGAAATGCCGGTCGGCATAGCTGCGTGTTTCGCCCTCGATCGTAACAGCCTCCTGCGGGAAAATCGCGGAAGCATGAAACACTGCTCCATGATGCTTGCGGCAATCGAGGCAATGGCAAAGGCCGATCCGATATGGTCGTCCCGACGCCACGATCCGGACCCGCCCGCAGAGACAGCCGCCGGTGAATTGCTCCATGCTCTGTCTCCCTGCGACCGGGACAAGGCTGGTGACCGCCCTATTCCGCGAAACGCCCGCGATTGTGCGATGCCTTCATCGAGCACCCGCGGCAACCAGCATTTCTTCGATCTCGACGTAACCTGAGCGACGTGCATGCGCCAAAGGCGTTATGCCGTCCTTGTCAGCAAGGCCCGTATCGGCTCCCGCGTCGATCAGCGCTTTGACGATCTGCTGATGGCGCGGTCCGCCATTGCCGAGGATGATCGCTTCCAGTAGCGCGGTCCAGCCGAGATTGTTGACATGGTCCACGTCCACGCCGGCCTCGATCAGCGTTCTCACCGTTTCCACATGACCGCGCTCCGAGGCCGGGATCAGCGCCGTGCCGCCATAGCGATTGGTGCTGTCGAGGTCCGCGCCGTGCTCCAGCGTGAGCTTCAGGATTTCCAGATGCCCTCTCGCGCCTGCATAAAGATAGGGACTGTCGTCGATCCGGTCCTTGGCATTGACGTCCGCGCCCGCCTCGATGAGCATGCGCGCTGCTTCGACCGCATTCGCATGAGTAGCCACGAGCAGCGCTGTTGCGCCGTTTTGATCCCGCGCGTCGATCTCCACGCCGTCACCCGCCAGGAGCCTTGCGACAAGCGCGGCATCGTTGCTTCGCGCAGCCTCATGCAGATCGGTGGCGCTCATGACTTCTCCCGGTAGAATGGTGATGGCAAACCCGGATACCGCCACCTGAAGAAACGACCTGCGCCGCATTCGTGCCTCCCACCCGCTGCACAGGATACCGCTCCATGCCCATGCGTTTCACCGACCCCGCCGCATGGACCAATATCTGCGCTCCGTCATGGCCCCGTCCAGTGCTTAAAAGCACAAAGGCCGACGCAAGGCCGGCCTTTGTTCATTTTGACGTAGGTGGAAAAGCTCAGCCGTGCTCGCGCGCCCATTCCGCGTTGGCGGCGATGCCGCCCAGCGGGAAGAAGTGCACGGTATCGATCAGGCTGTCGGGCGTCGCCTTCTTGTACTCGACCAGTTCGGCGAGCACTTCGGTCGGCTCATAAGGCACCAGCAGCTTGGAGAGATCCAGCGCACGCTTCTGCAGCACCTTGAGCGATGCGCCCACGCCGCAGGCGATAGAGAACTTGATGAGCGTCTGGAGCTTGGTCGGTCCGGCAATACCGATATGGATCGGAATGGTGATACCTTCGGCCTTCAGGCGGTCCGCCCATACGCCCACCGCCTTGCCGTCAAAGGCGAACTGGGTGGCGATCGCCATCTTGGCGGTGGTCTTTTCCGAATAGGCCTGCTTCCACTTCAGCGCGGCATCGACATTCTTCGTCGAGCCGTCGGGATCGATGTCCTTATTGCCTTCCGGATGACCGGCAATGTGCAGGCGCGTGAAGCCGTTCTTCTCGAACAGGCCGGTTTCCATCATCTCCATAGAGCTCGGGAACGGGCCGCGCACATCGGCGATGCCGCCCGCCAGCATGAGCCCCTCCTCCACGCCGACCTCGCGATAGAGCCCGATCCACTCCTCGAGTTGCGCCACGCTTTCAATGCCGCGCGCCGGGAAATGCGGCATGCAAGGAAAACCGTCGGCGACGATGCGCTTGGCGGTGGCCACCATGTCCTCGATCGGCGTGCCGTCGATATGAGCGATATAGACGCGCGTGCCGGCCGGGAGGATCGCCTTGAAATCCTCGATCTTGGCCGCCGTGCGCGGCATGATCTCGATGGAAAAGCCCTTGAGTAGCGCGGCGATCTCTTCCGGCGTCGCCGTGGCGCCTTCGGAAGCGCTCTTCTTTCCGAAAATGTTCAGCATCGGGAAATTCCTCCAAGAATTTTTCAGCTGCCGCTGTATACAACAAGAAAATGTTGCCGCGCAATGGATCGGACCGCCCTTATGCGCGAAGGCCAGATATCTAAGACGATCTCGCTATCCGGCAAGTCTGTTCGCCCATCTGGTGGCATGAACTGCTGTTTCCATGCATACATGAAAGTGCCCGGCCCGGCCGTCCGGCATTGGCTGTCCTCAGGTGCAAAAAAGCCCCGACAGCCGGTGCCGGGGCTTTTTTCGGAGCGCGTCGCGCTTATTCTTCCGTCTTGGTAGCCTTCTTTTTCGCCGGTGCCTTCTTCTTGGCTGGCTTCTCGGCATCGGCCGCCGCGGGCTGCTCGTCGTCGTCCGCCATCAACTCCTCGCGCGTGACCTTCTGGTCCTCGACGGAGATCTCGCCGAGCAGATGGTCGATGACCTTCTCCTCGTAGAGCGGCGCGCGGATGCTTGCCGTCGCATTGGGATTGTTGCGGTAGAAGTCGAACGCTTCCTGCTGCTGGTTCGGCGGGAACCGGCGGATCTGGTCGATCACGGCACGCTGGAGTTCCTCGTCTGAGACGGTAACCCCGGCCTTCTCGCCGATCTCGGCCAGAACGATGCCAAGGCGCACGCGGCGCTCGGCAAGGCGCTGATATTCGGCGCGGGCCTCTTCCTCGGTTGTATCCTCATCGGCAAAGGTGCGGTTCGCCTGCTCCAGGTCGCGGGTCACCTGCATCCAGATATTGTCGAATTCGGCCTCGACCAGCTTGGACGGTGCGTCGAACTTGTAGGCCTCGTCGAGCGCGTCGAGAATCTGGCGCTTCACCTTCTGGCGGGTCACCTGACCGAACTGGTTTTCGATCTGGCTGCGCACGATCTCACGCAGCTTCTCCATCGATTCGACACCCAGGCCCTGCGCCACCTCGTCGGTGAGCTCGAGCTCGCCCGGCTTGGCGACCTGCTTGACCTTGATGTCGAAGGTCGCGTCGCGGCCGGCGAGATGCCCTGCCGCATATTCTTCCGGGAAGGTGACGGTGATGGTCTTCTCGTCGCCTGCCTTCACGCCGACAAGCTGCTCCTCGAAGCCCGGAATGAACTGGTTGGAGCCGAGCACGAGATCGGAATCCTCGGCCGCACCGCCATCGAACGGCTCGCCGTCGAGCTTGCCCAGATAATCGATGGTGACCTTGTCGCCGTTCTCGGCCTTGCCCTTCTTCACTTCATAGCTGCGGGCGGAATCGGTGATGCGGCCGACCTGGATTTCGATGTCCTCTTCGGGAACGTCGTAGACCTGGCGTGTCACCTTGATGCCGGAATAGTCCTGGAGCTCGATCGCGGGGATGACTTCGTAGGCCAGCGAGAACTCGAAATCGGCACCGCCGGCGAGAATCTTTTCGGCTTCCTTCTCGTCCTCGGTCATCGTGACCTCGGGCTGCATCGCAGCCTTCTCGCCGCGATCGCTGAGGATGGTGCGCTGGCTGTCGTTGAGAATCTCGTTCACGACCTCGGCCATGAAGGACTTGCCATAGACCTTGCGCAGGTGCTGCATGGGCACCTTGCCCGGGCGGAAGCCGTTCAGCCGGACCTTGTCCTTGGCATCCGTGAGCCGCTCCACAAGACGGGCTTCCATGTCCTTGGCCGGTACAACGACCTTGATCTCGCGTTTCAGCCCGGAATTGAGCGTTTCAGTGACCTGCATATCCAAACCTTTGTTCTAGCGACCGCCATCCCGCGGATGGCGGACTACCTCAAGCCTGCCGGAATTTGAGACGCCGGGAGCCTTCTTGGTGCGGGTGAAGGGACTTGAACCCCCACGGCTTGCGCCACCAGAACCTAAATCTGGCGTGTCTACCAATTCCACCACACCCGCTCGGCAGGCCAAATGCCCGCTGAAGCGCGAGGCTGTATATCATCGGCCCCTTGGGGTTCAAAGGGAAATCGGGGGTAAACACGGCGTTTTTTTGGCCTGATTCCGTAGGAATCGAACAGCCCGCAGCGTTCCTAGTAGAGCGGTTCGGCGAATATGAGCCTGTCGTTTTCGTAAAGCGCCTTGATCTGGGCCGTGCCGCCTTCGGAAACGGCAACGCGCATGGTGAAATCACGCTCGCGGACCCCCTCCTCGATCGGCTTCCCCTCGCCTTCCGGCACGTAGAACCGCTCGATCCCGTAACGCATCCGCACATTGGCGACGTTTTCACCCGGCGCCGTATAGGTCGTGCCGAGAATATCGACTTCGCCCTCGCCCGCCGGCGCAGCCATTGCGTCTCCATATTGCGCGGCGACCGCCTGCCAGATTCCGTCCTCATCGCGGCTGAGCCGCACGGCGACCGCATAGGGGGAGCGATCTTCCGCCTCCGACGGCACGAAGATGCTGCCGGGCAGCGACGAGATATTGTAGGAAATCGTCACATAGTCGCCGCGCAGCAGGTCGCGTGGGTCTACCGGCTCCACGGCCAGCGTGACCTCTGTGCCATTGCGCAGGATGGCCGCGCGCCCCGCGATCATCGAGGCCAGAAAGCCGATCTGCGCCAGAGCGACGACCAATGCGATGGGGATGAGCCAGCGTGTATGGTTCATGCCGTTGCTCCCGCATTTGCAGCGAAGCGGCGTTCGACGCGCCGGATCAGCCAGGCCAGCAGGCCCAGTACGAGGCCGGCAATGAGGAAGAAGCCCGCCGTGCCGAGCATGGATCCCACCAGCACGACATAGACGAAGCAGATTTCATAGACGAAAGCAGCATAGGCCAGCACACGCAGCAGACGGTTGTCGCGGCCGCCCAGCAGCAGCGCCCCGACGACGCCGGCGAAGACGACAATCGCCACATAGATGAATTCGGGTTCCTCATAGAGCGCGAATTGGATGGCCGACATGCCGACGATGAAGCCGAGCAGCCCCTGCACCGTGCCGCCCTCGTTCAGCTTCAGCCACCGCTCGGATTCGACCGGCTGCAGCAGGCACCATGCAAAGAATGCGATCGAAACGATGGTCAGGCCGATCGGCGCCACGAGCGTGTCAGTGTCAATATGGTGGATGATCGCGTACCCCATCAGGGAGAGCAGGATCAGGTGCCGCGCCGTCGCGCTTTGCGTCCACAGCGACACGGCCCACATGACGGCGGCCAGAAGCAGGTATGAGAGGGGGATCTCCCGCCCTGCCCGCCAGCCGAGGCCATCCATCGTCATGATCAGCCAGGTGCCGGCCAGCAGAACCGCGCCGATCGTCAGCGCGGGCGAACGCAGCGCAGCCGCTGCCGCAAGCGTTCCGAGGCACCAGATAAGGATCGCATCGGCCTCCTCGCCGCTCAGATGATACATCTGCGCCACCAGGGCGATACCGCCACCGAAGGCGGTGGCCGCAAGGATGAAGAGCAGTTCGGACAATGCCGCGCTGCCGCGCCTGCCGGTCACGGCCCCGCCGACATAGCCGGCCAGGATGACGCCGAAGATCATGCCGACGCGGGCAAGGCGCGGAAAAGCCTCCCAATTGGCTGCGACGAGCAGCAGCAATGCGGCAGCCAGAAGCACCGCGGCCAGAATGGTCAGGACAGTCCCGAAGCTGAAACCCTGCCTCGCATTCTGCGCGACATCGCGCCTCAGCGCCTCCGCCGTCGTCTGGTCGATCAGGCCGGACGAATGCCACCGGGCAATGTCCTTCGTGACCGCGCTTGCATACCCAACCATGCGCATCTCCCTCGACGGGTCTTCTAGCGCGGAATTGATTTGTCGGAAAGCTTCGCGGAGGCGCCCAGTTTTTCCGCCAGAGGCTCGAAAGGCGCATTAATGTTGCAATGCACAAATGCATTGCTGCTATGCACACATCGCTCTTTAAAATGGTCGGAGTTCAAACTATCTACTGATCACAACAACGGAAGAAACAACGAAGTCACGAGAACTGAGATGAACCTGATCCGCAATTACCGCAACTGGCGTCGCTACCGGGAAACCGTGAATGAGCTGAACCGCCTTTCGACCCGCGAACTCAACGACCTGGGCCTGGCCCGCGGCGACATCCCGCACGTCGCCCGCAAGGCGGTCTGATAACGAATTCTAGAGATTTCGTCGGAGCCATCCTCCTCCCAGGCTCCGGCGAATAGCACCGACTTTCACCTCCTCCCGATTGTCGGTAGCCCAAACGACACCCGCCGGACCTCCTCCCCCGGCGGGTGTTGCTTTTTCGGGGCTGTGTTTCATCGCCTTTGCGCGCTAGCCGTCTTGTGGTTGCGCCCGCGCTCATTAAGTTCTCCCTGCTGAATGGAGAACATCCCGATGGAAATGCGCAAGCTCGGCCGAAGCGGCCTCACGATCGCCCCGCTGGTTCTGGGCGGAAACGTCTTTGGCTGGACGGCCGACAAAAAGACCTCATTCGATCTGCTGGACCGGTTCGTCGATGCCGGGCTCAATGCCGTGGATACGGCCGATGCCTATTCGCGCTGGATTCCCGGCCATGCCGGCGGCGAATCCGAGACGATCATCGGCGAGTGGCTGGCATCGCGGAAGAACCGCGACAGGATCGTGCTGATCACCAAGGTCGGCTCGGATATGGGTTCCGGCAGGAAGGATCTTTCCGCGGCCTATATCGCCAGGGCGGTGGAAGATTCCCTGCGGCGCCTGCAGACCGACCATATCGACCTCTATTTCTCGCACTGGCCCGACCCGACGGTCAGCCATGAGGAAACGCTGGGCGCATATGACAAGCTCATCAAGGCCGGAAAGGTCCGCGCCATCGGCTGTTCCAACTACGATGCGGAACTGCTGAAAGCCGCGCTCAAGGCTGCCGACGCGAACGGCTTGCCGCACTATTCCGTTCTCCAGCCCGAATACAATCTCTACAACCGCGCCTCCTTCGAAGGACCCTTGCGCGATCTGGTGCTCACCGAGGATATCGGCGTGATCTCTTATTATGCGCTGGCGAGCGGCTTCCTCTCGGGGAAATATCGCAACGCGGACGACAAGGGCAAAAGCGCGCGCGGCGGCGCGATGGATAAGTTCCTCAACGCACGCGGTTTCGCGATCCTCGGCGCACTGGATGCGGTTGCGCAGAAGCATGCCGCGGCGCAGGCGGAGGTAGCCATCGCATGGGTGCGCCAGAGCCGCGGCATCACCGCCCCGATCGCCAGCGCCACCTCCCTTGCCCAGCTTGAAAGCCTGATAAAGGCCTCGAGCCTTCAGCTCGACAAGGAAGACATGGCCGCGCTCGACGCCGCCGGCGCGAAAAACTGAACGACGCGCAGATTGCAACTTGCCGCGGCGGGGCCTATGTCCCGCCGCATGAGCAACAAGCCTGTCCATGTCGTCGGCGGTGGTCTCGCCGGTTCCGAAGCCGCCTGGCAGATCGCCCAGGCCGGCGTTCCCGTGATCCTGCACGAGATGCGGCCAGTGCGCGGCACCGACGCCCACAAGACCGAGGGGCTGGCGGAACTCGTCTGTTCCAATTCCTTCCGCTCCGACGACGCGCAGTCAAATGCGGTCGGCCTGCTTCATGCCGAGATGCGGCTGGCGAACTCGCTCATCATGGCCTGCGGCGACGCCAATCAGGTACCCGCCGGCGGGGCGCTGGCCGTCGACCGCGACGGCTTCTCCGATGCCGTGACGGCGAAGCTCGAGGCGCACCCGCTGATCACCATCATGCGCGAGGAGGTGTCCGGCCTGCCGCCCGCCGACTGGGACCAGGCGATCATCGCCACCGGTCCCCTCACCGCGCCTTCGCTCGCCGCCGCGATCGCGCAGGAAACCGGCGCCGATGCGCTGGCCTTCTTCGATGCGATCGCGCCCATCGTGCATTTCGACACGATCGACATGGATACCGCCTGGTTCCAGTCGCGCTACGACAAGGTCGGACCCGGCGGCACCGGCAAGGACTATATCAACTGCCCGATGGACAAGGACCAGTACCTTGCTTTCGTCGGGGCTCTGGTCGAAGGCGGCAAGACGGAATTCAAGGAGTGGGAGGGCACGCCCTATTTCGACGGCTGCCTGCCTATCGAGATCATGGCCGAGCGCGGCGTGGAGACGCTGCGGCACGGCCCGATGAAGCCCATGGGCCTCACCAATGCGCATAATCCGTCAGTCAAGGCTTACGCTGTCGTCCAACTGCGTCAGGACAACGCGCTGGGCACGCTTTACAATATGGTCGGCTTTCAGACCAAGCTGAAGCATGGTGAACAGGTGCGCATCTTCCGGATGATACCGGGGCTGGAGAATGCAGAGTTCGCCCGTCTCGGCGGCCTGCACCGCAACACCTACATCAATTCGCCGACGCTTCTCGATGGCTCGCTGCAACTGAAGTCGCGCCCCGGCCTGCGCTTTGCCGGCCAGATCACCGGTTGCGAGGGCTATGTGGAGAGCGCGGCAATAGGCCTTCTGGCCGGACGGTTTGCGGCCGCGCAACGTCTCGGAAATTCCCTCTCCGCCCCACCTGCCACCACCGCCTTTGGCGCGTTGCTGGGACACATTACCGGTGGGCACATCGTATCGGACGACGAGCCCGGCAAACGTTCCTTCCAGCCGATGAATATCAATTTCGGCCTCTTCCCGCCCGTCGAGGCGCCGAAAGTGGAAGGCCGCCGCCTGCGCGGCAAGGACAAGACAGTCGCCAAACGCCACGCAATCACATCGCGGGCGCTTGCCGATTGCCGGGCATGGCTGGGGATTGCGCCAGCGCAGGAAGCGGCCGAATAAGCCGGCTCACCCCCGGTCACGAAACCTGTTGGTGATCGGATAGCGGCGGTCGCGGCCGAAATTCTTCTTGGTGATCTTCACGCCCGGCGCAGCCTGCCGGCGCTTGTACTCTGCGATGTAGAGCAGGTGCTCGACGCGCGTCACTGTCTCGCGCGGATGACCGCGCGCCACGATTTCCTCCACGCTCATCTCGTTCTCGACGAGACATTCGAGAATGTCGTCCAGCACCGGATAAGGCGGCAGCGAATCCTGGTCGGTCTGGTTCTCGCGCAATTCGGCCGACGGTGCCTTGTCGATGATGTTGCGCGGAATGACCTCGCCCGAGGGACCGAGCGCGCCCGGCGGCACATGGTCGTTGCGCCATGCCGACAACGCATAGACCTGCATCTTGTAGATGTCCTTGATCGGATTGAAGCCGCCATTCATGTCGCCATAGAGCGTGGCGTAGCCGACCGACATTTCCGACTTGTTGCCCGTAGTCACGACCATAGAGCCGAACTTGTTGGAGATGCCCATCAGGATCGTGCCGCGCGCGCGGCTCTGGAGGTTTTCTTCCGTCGTCCCTTCCGTCGTGCCCTGGAACATCGGCGCAAGCGCCGTCATGAAACCCTCCACGGGCGCAGAGATCGGCACGATGTCGTAGCGGCATCCCAACGCCCGCGCGCAATCCTCGGCATCCTTCAGCGATTCGCCTGACGTGTAGCGATAGGGCATCATCACGGCGTGCAGCCGCTCCTCGCCCAGCGCATCGACGGCAAGTGCGGCGCAGATCGCGGAATCGATGCCGCCCGAAAGGCCGAGCACCACGTCCTTGAAGCCGTTCTTGTTCACATAGTCGCGCAGGCCGAGCATGCAGGCCCGATAGTCGGCCTCCTCCTTCTCGGGGATGACCGACATCGGCCCCTTGGTGCAGCGCCAGCCATGCTCCTCCCGCTTCCACGTGGTGACGGCAAGCGCCTCCTCGAATTGCGACATCTGGAAGGCCAGCGACCGGTCGGCCTGGATGGCAAAGGACGCGCCGTCGAAGACGAGCTCATCCTGTCCGCCGAGTTGGTTGGCATAGAGTAGTGGCAGGTTGCTTTCGATGACCTGCACGATGGCGATCTGCTGGCGCACATCCACCTTGCCCCGGTAATAGGGCGAGCCGTTGGGCACGAGCAGGATTTCGGCACCCGCCTCGGCCAGCGTCTCGCAGACGCCGAGCTCGCCCCAGATGTCCTCGCAGATCGGAATGCCTAGCCGCACGCCCCGGAAACTGACCGGCCCTGGCATGTCCGGCCCCGGCTGGAACACGCGCTTCTCGTCGAACTCGCCATAATTCGGCAGGTCGAGCTTGTAGCGTTCGGCTAGCACCTTGCCGCCATCGGCCACGATCACCGCATTGTGGACGCCTGACTTGCGCTTCAGCGGCACGCCTACGATCAATCCCGGCCCGCCATCGGCCGTATCGGCGGCGAGCTCCAGCGCGGCGCGCTCGCAAGCGGCCAGAAAGGCTGGCTTGAGCACCAGATCCTCGGGCGGATAGCCGGCCAGGAACAGTTCTGTGTACAGGATGAGGTCCGCACCCTGACGGGCGGCATCGGCGCGCGCTTCGCGCGCCTTGGCGAGATTTCCGGCGATGTCGCCGACGATCGGGTTGAGCTGGGCAACGGCGATGCGGATTATATCGGTCACAGATGCTCCGGAAGTGCAATCGGTCGTGAATGCGTTGCTAGCCTGCAAGCCGCGCGGCTGCAACTACTCTCCCATATAGCGTCGCAACTCGTCCGGCGTGCGGTTCTCGCCGATCGAAAGCGAGAGGATGCGCGACAGATGCGCATAGGAGAGTCCGGTCTCCCGCCGCCACTCGTTCAGCTGCCATTGCATCTTGGCGAGATCGCGCTTCGAGGTCGGCGTTTCGGCGATATCGAGGCCGGCATCGCGCAGCGCCGCGACCATGTCGGTCGACAGAATGAATGTGTCCCAACCGACCCAGCGCAGAAAGTAGGCGCCGGTATTGCCGCCGAGGCGGCTGCCAAGCTTCGACAGATAGGCCACGAGTCCGACCTGGTCGTCGGCCGGCCATTGCGCGAGGAAGCGGCCGAAACCATCATGTTCCGCCGACATGCGCGCGACGAATTCCGCATTCTCGCGGACCGCGCGTATCTTCTGCGGATTGCGCACGATACGCGTATCGCCGGCCAGATCGTGCCAGAAATCTTCCGGCTGGAAGACGAGGCGCTTCGGCTCGAATTGCAGGAAGGCTTCCTCGAAATCGGGCCATTTCCGCTCGATCACGCTCCAGACGAAACCGGCTGAGAAGATGCGCTGGGCCATGATGGAAAGAATGCGGTCGTCGGGCAGGCGCGCAACCTCGGCATTGTCGGCTGCCGGACCCAGAAGCCCCGCAAGCACGGCCTCCCCGCCCTTTCTTGCGGCGGCGCGCGCCCTGATCGTTTCGAATGAGGTCATCACTGTCTCCCGTAACGCTGCAACCGACTATAATCTGCTGCGGCAGGGTTGCGGCAAGCAGGAGTTGGTCATGGCGAAAACGGTCGATGAACTGGCGCAGCGCTGGCTGAGCGGCGCGACGACCCTTCAGGACATTGAAAGGCGCGTGCTCGAGAGCGCCATAAAGCGCAAGCCGCTGTCGAAGAACCGAACCGTGGACTATCAGGCCGAGGGTGGCGCGGGAGGCCGGTTGGCTGATGCGATTGCGCGGGTCGGCGGCTCGTGGAGCTTCATCGCCGGTTTCATCCTCCTGCTCCTGCTATGGACCATCGGCAATGCCTGGCTGCTGGGACGCGAGACATTCGACCCCTACCCCTTCGTCTTCCTCAATCTGGTCCTGTCCATGCTGGCCGCCATCCAGGCGCCGATCATCATGATGTCGCAGAACCGGCAGGCCGCCCGCGACAGGATCGACGCCGTGCACGACTACGAAGTCAACCTGAAGGCTGAGATCGAGATCATGGCCCTGCATGAGAAGATGGACGCGCTGAGACACAGCGAGATCGTTGCGGTGCACCAGCAGATTGTCGCGCTCACCGAAAGGCTGGGAGCGGTCGAGCAGCTTCTGAAGGCGCCGAAACCGGATGCCTAACGAAGCCTTTCGACATTGGTTCAAATCATATTCAAGTTTTATTCTAAGTATAACTGCTTTTGATTGATATTTGAATTTTAGTTTACTTCCGTACTTTGCGTCAAATAAATCCGCATCTGCGATTGTGTCTTCATAACGGGGAGACACAAATGAAAATTGCGATGGGGATCACAGTTTTCGCCACGGTCGCAGCAACGCTGGTTTTCGGAACGGCGGCGTCGGCCCAGGCTTTCATGCAACAGGCCGGCCGCACCTCGCAGCCCGTCGGCCATTATGAATTCTGCCAGCAGCGCGCTTCCGAATGCACGGCCACGCCGGGCGCCAAGCGGCCGGTCGAACTGTCGCGCGAATTGTGGGCGCAGATCATCGCCGTCAACAATGCCGTGAATAGCGCCGTCGCACCGCGCACCGACATGGAAATCTGGGGTGTGGAGGAGCGCTGGTCCTATCCGGTGAAAGGCATGGGCGACTGCGAGGACTACGCGCTTGAGAAGCGCCGCCTCCTCAACGAGCGCGGCGTGCCGCTCGGCAATCTCATGGTCACCGTAGTGCGCCAGCCAAATGGCGACGGCCATGCCGTGCTGACGGTGCGCACCAGCCTCGGCGACTTCATCCTCGACAATCTCGAGCCGCGCGTCCTGCCCTGGCACGAGACCGAGTACCAATATCTCAAGCGCCAATCGACCGAACATGCGGGCGTGTGGGTGGCCATCGAGGACGACCGCAACATCCTGGTCGGCTCGGTGCGCTGATATCGGGCGCCCCTCAGGGTGCCCTTAGTATTGCGACGGCCTTGACGGGTCGCCGCGTGGAACGACCCGGTCGAGTCCCCCACCTCCCCGTCCCCACGACCGGATCGAGGAGCCGGCCTTTCCCCGAGGGCCGGCTCCGCCTTTTCAGACGGCTGCCAGTCCCTTGCGGAAGCGTCTTCCATTGGCGACGTAGAGTTCGGCCGAGGCGCGCAGGCCCTGGATCGCTTTGTCGTCGAGGGTGCGGATTGCCTTGGCCGGTGCCCCGACGATCAGCGAGCCGTCGGGAAACTCCTTGCCCTCCGTCACCAGCGCGCCTGCGCCGACGAGACAGTTATTGCCGATCTTCGCGCCATTGAGCACGATGGCACCCATGCCCACCAGCGAATTGTCGCCGATCGTGCAGCCATGCAGCAGCGCGCGGTGGCCGATCGTGCAGCCCTTGCCCACCGTGAGGGGAAATCCGAGATCGGTATGCATGATCACCTGCTCCTGCAGGTTGGTACCATCGCCGATGTCGATCAGCTCATTATCGCCGCGCAGGACGGTGCCGAACCATACGCCCACATCCCGGCCGAGGCGGATGCGCCCGATCAGGGTCGCATCGGGCGCAAGCCAGACGCTTTCGCGGTCGGTGAATTCCGGCTGGATTCCGTCAAGTTGGTAGATCGGCATTGCATGTTCCTTGCGCTGGCTGAGGCGAAACGATCCGCATTAAGGCGTCATTTACCATGTTGAGCCCAATTTGCTGCGGTATCAGGAGCGGAAGCTTGGCGAATCCCACCATAGACGAAGTGCAGTCCGACTCGCAGGAATTCATCGATTCCCGCTTCGTGATGCGCGTCTTTTATGTCTTTGCCGCATTGGCGGCGGCCTCGATCCTCATCAGCGTCGCAGGAAAGACCATCGGCGCATCGATCGCCATGGACGGGCACAGCGACGATCCGGCGCATCGCGAGATCGTCATCGGCAACAATGTGCTTTCCGTCCCGGCCAACGTCATCCGCTTCGAGAAAGCCCGACAGCCGGGCGAAGCGCATCGGCTGGACCTGTATTTTCGCTGGCCGTCGCTGGACGGCTATAGCCAGCCGGCGCGCGACGACTTCAACAATCGCGACGGCCGGCGCAATATCGTCTTCGTGTCGATCGAACCGCGCATGATGTCGCGCGACATGAGCGGGCGGCTGGAGCCGATCTATCGCCGCCTGGTCGAGCCGACCCCGACCCCCGGCCCGGCCGGGTTGCAAGCCTATCGCTTCAGCGAAGCGGCAGGCTATGCGAATGAGGAACTGATGGTCGGCCCCGCATCGACAGGCGAAACCTATGTCGCGCGCTGCCTGACCGGACAGGCGGCAGCCGAGTCGCTTGCCGGTTGCGAGCGCGACGTTCATTTCGCGGACGGGCTGAGCCTGACCTATCGGTTCCCAGCCCGGTTCCTCGGCGACTGGAAGGCGCTCGACGACGCCATCCGCAAGCGGGTGGCCGGTTTCATCCAGGCAGCCCGGTGAGAAACCGGCAAGGCGTCAGTCGAGGTCGACGTCCAGGATCGCCATCGAGAAATTGTAGGAAAGCTCGCCGTCGTCATCGTCCTTGAAGATGATGCCGAGGAATTCGTCGCCGACATAGAGCTCGCAGGAATCGTCCTTGCGCGGGCGCGCCTTCACCTGAAGCGTCGGATTGTTGAACGTGCGCTTGAAGTAGGCGTCCAGCTTGCGGATTTCTTCGGGCTTCAATTCGGCATCTCCGGTTTGTCGGTCCGGCTTCTGGCATGCGTCCGGCTTCACTGTAAACCCCCGAAGGGATGGACAGTGGGGTCCGGCTATTCGCTCTGATGGCCGAGCAATTGGTCCATGGCCCGCGAAGGTTCATCGCATCCGGCTTCGCCGACGATGCGGGCGGGAACGCCGGCAACGGTCCTGTTGCTGGGTACGGAGCGGAGCACGACCGAACCGGCCGCCACCTTGCTGCAATGCCCGATCTCGATATTGCCGAGGATCTTGGCGCCGGCGCCGATCAGCACGCCGTGGCGGATCTTGGGGTGCCGGTCGTCATTCTCCTTGCCCGTGCCGCCGAGGGTGACCGCGTGGAGCATGGAAACATTGTCCTCGACTACGGCCGTCTCGCCGATCACCACGCCGGTGGCATGGTCGATGAAAATCCCCTTCCCCATCCGCGCCGCGGGGTGGATATCGACCTGGAACACCGCAGAGGAACGGCTCTGCAGGTAGAGGGCGAAATCCTTGCGGCCGTTCGTCCACAGCCAGTGCGCGAGCCGGTGGGTCTGGATCGCATGGAAACCCTTGAAATAGAGCACCGGCATCAGGAAGCGGTCGCAGGCAGGGTCGCGGTCGTAATAGGCCTGAATATCGGTGCGCACCACCGCACTCCATTGCGGCGTGGCGCGATACATTTCCAGGAAGGTCTGGCGCAGCAGGTCCGAACCGAGATCGGCATGGCCAAGGCGCTCGGAAAGTCGGTGGATCACCGCCTCTTCCAGCGAAGACTGGTTCAGGATCGTGGAGTAGATGAAGGCGGACAGAAGCGGATCCTGCGCAAGGATTCCACGCGCCTCGTCCTGCACGGCATTCCAGATCGGATCGAGCGGTTGCAGCCGTCCTGACCGCACAGCATTCTGGCTCGACATCATCGACTTCCTTCCACTAAATGCGCTAGCCGGGAGGCGGCAGCCGTCCTGTCCCCGGCATGACGCCAAGCGTCATCCTTACTTCAGAATGGCCGCCAGTTGAAACGCATTTTCCTTAACCCCGGCTCAATGAAAATAGATGGAACGCGATTCGACCCTTTCAAGTGACGGCATAGACCTGCGCGTCGCGGATGGGGTCGCACATATCGTCCTCAATCGGCCGGGCAAGAAGAACGCGCTGACGCAGGCTCTATGGGCGCTCCTGACCGAGCGTGTCGAGGCTGCTGCGCGACGTGCTCGCGTCATCGTGATCAGTGGCGCTGGCAGGGACTTTTGCGCCGGGGCGGATATTGCGGAGTTCGATTCGATCCGGTCGGATGTCGCGGAGCCGGAAAGCGTCGCCGAGAGCCCGACGGCCTTTGCCGCTATACGCGATTGCGATGTCCCGACGATCGCGGCGATCAAGGGCATCTGCTTCGGCGGCGGATTCGGCATCGCCGCAGCATGCGACATCCGACTTGCATCGCCGGAGGCGCAGTTTTCCGTGCCGGCGGCGCGGCTGGGGCTCGCCTACCCGGTCGAAGCGATGCGCGATATCGTCCAGAGCTGCGGGCCGCAAATGGCCAAACTGTTGACCTTCGGCGGCGAGCGCATCGATGCGGCACGGGCGTTCGACATCGGCTTCCTGGCCGAAATCGCGTCTTTCGAAAGGCTTGACCAGCGGGCGACCGAACTTGCCCTGACGATCGCGCAGAACGCGCCTCTGTCGGTGGCGGCCTCGCGGGCTTCCATCCGCGCTGCACTGTCCGGCAACCACCACGATCGCAACGAGGCTGAGCGCCGCGCGCAGATCGCCCTGCGCAGCGAAGACTATGCCGAAGGACGTGCGGCCTTCCGCGACCGGCGCAAACCGGTGTTCAGGGGTTCCTGACAGCCGGGGTCAGCAGAACCGCGACGCCATGCCTTTTCGGGTGGACAGCCTGTGCTGCGGCGTCGAAAACCGTCTCATGAAGACGATTCCGAACCGCCTCGCCCGCCGCCACCTGATATCCTTGCAAGGACTTGGCGCGCCGGACCGCTCGGCGCCGCAACCTGCGCTGATCGACAGGATCACCGCACTGGGCTTCGTGCAGGTGGACAGCATCAACATCGTCGAACGAGCGCACCACCAGATCCTGCATGCGCGCCAGCACAGCTATCGTCCGCCCATGCTGTCGCGCCTCGTGGAAAGGGACCGAACCCTCTTCGAGAACTGGACGCATGACGCCTCCGTCATTCCCACCGCCTTCTTCCCCTACTGGCGCCACCGCTTCGCGCGGCAGAAGCTCCGCCTGCGCGAACGCTGGAAATCTCATTTCGGCCATGACGGGTTCGACGATGATCTGGCCCGCATTCGCGCCCATGTCACGGAGCACGGCCCTGTGCTCACGCGCGATTTCGAGGGCGACAAGCCGTCGACCGGCTGGTGGGACTGGCATCCGTCCAAGGCAGCGCTCGAATTTCTCTGGCGCACCGGCGAATTCGCCATCACCCGGCGCGTCGGCTTCCAGAAGGTCTATGACCTTGCCGAGCGCGTCATTCCGCGCCAGCATTTCGACGCCGAGGTCAGCCACGACGCCTTCGTGGACTGGGCCTGTCGGCAGGCGCTTGCCCGGCTGGGCTTCGCCACGCGCGGCGAAATCGCCGGCTTCTGGGGCCTGCTGACTCCGCCGGAAGTGGAGGAATGGCTATCGCGCAATAGCGGCGATCTTGAAACGGTGCTCGTCGAGGGACAGGACGGCGCCAATCGGCGCGCCTTCGCGCTGCCCGGCGTCGCCGATACCGCATTGTCGGACCATCCGGTGCCATCGGGCGTCAGGATCCTGTCGCCGTTCGACCCGCTGCTGCGCGACCGCAAGCGCGGCGAGCGGCTTTTTGGCTTCAGCTATCGCATCGAGGTTTTCGTGCCCGAGGCGAAGCGCCAGTTCGGCTACTATGTTTTCCCCGTCCTGCGCGGCGACAGGCTGATCGGCCGCATCGACATGAAGGCCGAGCGTGCCTCCGGCACGCTCAATGTCCGCGCCTTCTGGCCCGAGCGCGGGGTGCGCCACTCACGCATTCTCCAAAGCGGACTTGAACGGGCGATCGACACGTCGCGACGCCTCGCCGGGGTCGACACGGTCTCCTATGAAACCGGCTGGCTGCGGGAGACCCTGTAGCTACAGGGGATGCGCTTCCAGGAATTCAAGCACGCGCGCCTTGAAGGTACGGTCTCCCACCGACAGCATATGGTCGCGACCCTCGATGTCGAAAGCCTCGCCATGTGGAAACACGCGCGCCAGCGGCTCGGCCGGCCCTCCGATATCGTCGCGCGTTCCGACCGCGACCAGCACCGGCTGGTCGATGGCCGCAAGCGTCTCCGGCGCCAGATTGGCCCGCGAGCGTTCGATGCAGGCGGCGAGCGCGAGCCTGTCGCTGCGCGTCTGGTCGGCGAAGGCGCGGAACATCTTTCCGCGCGGATGGGTGATGCCGGCCGCATCTTCCGCAACCAGCGCCTCTGCGATCGGATCCCAGTCGCCAACCCCGTCCATGAGCCCCTGCCCCAGCCCGCCCAGGATCAGCGAAACGACCTTTCCGGGATGCTCGAGAGCCATGAAGGCGGAAACGCGCGCGCCCATCGAATAACCGAAGACATGCGCCCGCCCGATGTCCAGATGGTCGAGCAGCGCTGCCGCATCGCCGGCCATCAGGGTGGGCGTATAGTCGGCCGGATCGTAGCTCGGCGATGATTTGCCATGCCCGCGATGGTCGAAAGCGATCACGCGATAGCCCGCGCCGGTCAGCGTCTGCACCCAGCCCGGATTGACCCAGTTGATCTTGATGTTCGAGGCGAAGCCGTGGACGAGCAGGATCGGATCGCCTTCGCCCTCGTCGATGAAGGCAAGCTCGAACCCCTGATGGCTGAAATGCTGCATCGCGCTAACTGCTTATTTGCGACCGGAAATTCGGCTGATCTCGGGATGCCGCATCCGGTCGCCCACGGCAATGCCGTTCTTCGCCGCGGTGCCGACCTTGAGCTCCAGAACGAACCGCGCGGCGAAAGGCGGCGAGAGCGGCGCTTCGGAGAAGGGCTGGCCAGCCAGGATCGCGCCGACGACGCCCTGCTCGTCGAGATAGATGAGGTCGAGCGGCATCGGCGTGTTCTTCATCCAGAAGGCAAGGCGCTGGGTGTTCTGGAACACGAACAGCATCCCGCGATCGTCCGGCATCCCCTCACGGAACATGAGGCCCGCCGAGCGCTCATGCTCCTCGTCGGCAACCTCGATCCAGAAGCGCTTGTCGCCATCCGCCGTGGTCACGATCAGCGGCGTAGCATCCAGCGGAAGCGTCATCGGGCGACCCTCACCAACAGAAACCTGACCGAGGGCCACGGTCTGAGACGCGGCCATCGTCGCAATGACAATGAAAATCGCTCGGGCTGTTTGCTTCATCGGTGCCCCGCAATGCCAGTGAGCGGTCCCATGATCGCCTAGTGCGAAACCGGCAGCGTCCCGATATCGGGGTGAATTTCGGCAGCCATAAGGCCCTTGTCGCCACGGCCGAACCGGACCAGAACCACCTGCCCCGGCCGCAGTTCAGTGACGCCATAGCGCCGCAGCGTCTCCATATGGACGAAGATGTCCTCGGTACCCTCGCCGCGCGTCAGGAATCCGAAACCCTTGGTGCGATTGAACCACTTGACCAGCGCGCGCTCCAGCCCGCTCTCCGGCACGACATGCACATGGGTGCGCTGCTCGGTTTCTGCCGGATGCGTGGCAGTGCTCGCATCCATGGAGATGACCCTGAAGGTCTGGTAGCCACGATCGCCCTGCCGCGCGAGGCAGACGATGCGGGAGCCCTCCAGCGCGGTCTGGTAGCCGTCGCGGCGCAGGCACGTCACATGGATCAGGACATCGCCGAGCGACGGATCGTCGGGCAGGATGAACCCGTACCCCTTAGCGACATCAAACCACTTGATGGCGCCTGACACCTCGATAAGGGTGTCCGCATCGGCTTCGTCCTGCCGCAACGACAGTCCCCCAATCCCAACGCGGCCCTCCGAAGAGGAGTTGTCCCCCATGCGAACGCACCTTCCATGAATCGCACAAAATGATTCTTGACGCTAGGATAACACTTGCGCTGCCGGCTCCCGCAAGAGCGGCAGGCCAACTTTCAACATGTCATGTCCAGCTTTTGGTGCGGGTTGCCGCCGGCGAAGCAGCGCCGTATCTACTGAAAGCCCTCAACAACAGCCACAGGACAGCCCGATGCGCTATCTGCACACCATGGTCCGCGTCACCGACGTCGACAAATCGCTGGACTTCTATTGCAACAAGTTCGGGCTGAAGGAAGTCCGCCGCATGGAGAGCCAGGAGGGGCGCTTCACCCTGATCTTTCTTGCCGCGCCCGAGGACGAGCAAACCGGCATCAACAACCAGGCGCCGCTGCTCGAACTGACCTACAACTGGGATCCGGAAGAATATGCGGGCGGGCGCAATTTCGGCCATCTGGCCTATCAGGTGGACGACATCTACGCGACCTGCCAGCGCCTGATGGATGCCGGCGTCACCATCAACCGCCCGCCCCGCGACGGTCGCATGGCTTTCGTTCGCTCACCCGACAATATTTCGATCGAAATCCTCCAGAAGGGCGACGCCCTGCCCAAGGCCGAGCCCTGGGCCTCGATGCCCAATACGGGCGTCTGGTAAGCCTGGTTCATCGCGGCGGCGGGCGCTTGCGCCCGCTGTTGCACGTGCTAACAAGCAGCCGCCTAAGCGCTTACCGGGAGGAACGCCATGAACGACGTGCTGCTTGAACTCGAACGCCGCCGCGAAATCGCCCGGGCCGGCGGCGGCCCCGCGCGCATCGAGGCCCAGCACGGCAGAGGCAAGCTGACCGCGCGCGAGCGCATCGCGATCTTCCTCGACGAAGGTTCATTCGAAGAATTCGACATGTTCGTCGAGCATCGCTCGACGGATTTCGGCATGGAAAAGACCAAATATGCCGGCGACGGGGTCGTCACCGGCTGGGGCACGGTCAACGGCCGCACCGTCTTCGTCTTCGCCAAGGACTTCACCGTCTTCGGCGGCTCGCTTTCCGAGGCGCATGCCGAGAAGGTGGTGAAGGTGCAGGAAATGGCACTCAAGAACCGCGCGCCGATCATCGGCCTCTACGATGCCGGCGGCGCGCGCATCCAGGAGGGCGTCGCCGCGCTCGGCGGCTATGCCGAGATTTTCCAGCGCAACGTGCTGTCGTCGGGCGTCATCCCGCAGATTTCCGTCATCATGGGTCCTTGCGCCGGCGGCGACGTCTATTCGCCTGCCATGACCGATTTCATCTTCATGGTGCGCGACACGTCCTACATGTTCGTCACCGGCCCGGACGTGGTGAAGACGGTAACCAACGAGACGGTGACCGCGGAGCAGCTCGGCGGCGCCTCCATCCACACGGTGAAGTCGTCGATTGCCGACGGCGCCTATGACAACGATGTCGAGGCGCTGCTGCAGATGCGCCGGCTCATCGATCTGCTGCCAGCGTCGAACACCGCCGAACTCCCCGAGATCGAGTGCTACCAGCCGGTGGACGAGAGCGACCCGTCGCTCGACCGCCTCGTGCCGGACAACGCCAACAAGCCTTACGACATTCGTGAGCTGATCCTGAAGACGATCGATGAGGGCGACTTCTTCGAGATCCAGGCGAGCTTCGCGAAGAACATCGTCACCGGCTTCGGCCGCGTCGAGGGCCGCACGGTCGGCTTCGTCGCCAACCAGCCCATGGTGCTGGCCGGCGTGCTGGACTCCGATGCCAGCCGCAAGGCCGCGCGTTTCGTGCGCTTCTGCGACTGCTTCGGCATCCCCATCGTCACCTTCGTGGACGTGCCCGGCTTCCTGCCCGGCACGGCGCAGGAATATGGCGGCCTGATCAAGCACGGCGCCAAGCTGCTCTTTGCCTATGCGGAAGCAACCGTGCCGAAGATCACCGTCATCACCCGCAAGGCATTCGGCGGCGCCTATGACGTCATGGCGTCGAAGCACCTGCGCGGCGACCTGAACTATGCCTGGCCAACCGCGCAAATCGCCGTGATGGGCGCCAAGGGCGCGGTGGAGATCATCTATCGCAAGGACATCGCCGATCCGGAAAAGATCGCGGCCCACACGAAGAATTACGAGGACCGGTTCCTTTCGCCCTTCGTCGCCGCCGAACGCGGCTATATCGACGAGGTGATCATGCCGCATTCGACCCGCCGCCGCATCGCGCGCGGCCTGCGCATGCTGCGCAACAAGGAACTGTCCAACCCCTGGAAGAAGCACGACAACATCCCGCTCTGAATGAGCGGGCGCCGGCCCGCCGCCGCATCCTCGCGGGGCGGGCGATCAAGCTTCCAGCATTTCCTTGACGATGGTGGCCAACTGCTTGAGCGAAAACGGCTTTGGCAGGAAGCCGAACTGGGCATCGGCCGGAAGGTTCTTCGCAAAGGCGTCTTCGGCATAGCCGGAGACGAAGATGAAGCGGATATCCGGCTGCACCTTGCGCAGTTCGCGCAGCAGGCTGGGGCCGTCCATCTCCGGCATGACGACATCCGATACGACGATATCCACCTTGCCGTTGAGTTCCTGGAACACTTCCAGAGCCTCCACGCCGGACGACGCCTCGTGGACGGTATAGCCGCGCGAGGTCAGCGCGCGGATGCTGCCCATGCGCACCGCATCCTCGTCTTCGACCAGCAAAACGACCGCCGAGCCCGACAGGTCCCGCTTCTGGTCGGACGGCTTCGCCTGAGGTGCCGCGTCCTTCGCTTCGTCCGAGGCATGGCCGTCAGCCGGTGCCGCGACAATAGCGGGGATGTGGCGCGGCAGCAGGATGCGGAAGGTCGTGCCCTTACCGACCTCGGATTCGCAGAAGATGTAGCCGCCTGTCTGTTGCACGATGCCATAGACCATGGACAGCCCGAGGCCGGTGCCCTTGCCGACCTCCTTCGTGGTGAAGAAGGGCTCGAAGATTTTCTTCAGTACTTCCGGATCGATGCCCGTGCCGCTGTCGGAGACGGCAATCTCGACATATTCCGCAGGCACCAGTTCACGCTGCCCCAATGCCGCGCTTTCTTCGAGCGACATGTTCTGCGTACGGATCACCAGTTCGCCGCCATCGGGCATGGCGTCACGCGCATTGACAGCCAGGTTCACGACCACCTGCTCGAACTGGCCGATATCGGCGCGGACTTGCCACAGGTCGCGCCCATGCTCGATGCGCAGCTTCACATCGTTGCCCACGAGGCGCGACAGGAGCATGCGCAGGTCGGCGAGCACGTCGGTCAGGTTCAGCACTTCCGGACGCAGCGTCTGCCGGCGCGAGAAGGCGAGCAGCTGCCGCACGAGCGAGGCCGCCCGGTTGGCGTTCTGCTTGATATTCATGATGTCCGGGAAGGACGGGTCGGACGGACGGTGATTGGTCAGCAGCAGGTCCGACGCCATGATGATGGCCGTCAGCACATTGTTGAAATCATGCGCGATGCCGCCCGCGAGCTGGCCGACGGCCTGCATCTTCTGGCTCTGCGCCATCTGCGCCTCGAGCGCCTTCTGCTCTGTCGTCTCGACGGCGTAGACGATGGCCGATTCCTCGCCCTCGCCCGCTTCGTCGGCCACGGCGTTGACGTAGAAGCGCATGTGCCGCTCCTCGTTCGTCGGCAGCACCGTGTCGATCGGCGGAATGTCCGCGCGACGATGGCGCGCGCGCTCGAGCGCTGTCGCGAAGGCGGCGCGGTCGCGCTCGTGGATCACCGTTTCAAGTCGCAGGCCCCGCGCCACGGCGTCGCCGTCCACGACCGCCGAGAAAAGCGACAGGAACGGCGCATTAGTGCGCAGGATGCGCCCTTCCCCGTCGACCCCCGCGATCGCCATCGGCGTCGAGTTGAAGAAGCGCGTGAAGCGTATCTCGGCGGCGCGCAGCTCCGTCGTGGCATCGCCGCCGCGCGAGCGGTTGAGCACGATGGTGCGGGTCGGCCCCGCCACTCCTTCGCGGTTCGCTGTCAGCCGATGCATGAAGCGCACGGGTATCGCTTCGCCATTGGCATTGGCGAGATCGAGATCGATCACGGCATCGCGCGTCGTGCCGGGATCGGCCTTGACGGCGCGGATCAGCGCCATGCCGTCGCCGGCTACGATCCGCGGCAGCGAAACCGCGCCCGGCGTGAAATTGGCAAGGTCGATGCCCAGCCATTCGGCGAGCGTGGCATTGACATAGGTGACGCGCCCGTCCGGATCTGCTGCAAAGAAGCCGGCTGGCGCATGGTCGAGATGGTCGATCGCCTTCTGCAGGTCGAGGAAGAAGCGCTCCTGTTCAGCGCGCTCGGTGGAAATGTCGTAGATCTGCCAGGCGTGGATCGGCTGTTTGTGGCCCGGGGCGCGGAAAACGCGCGCGCGCAGCCTGTACCAGCGGCCGCCCGGTTCGTCGCCCGGCTGCACCGACTGGGCAAGGCGGAACTCGCCCTCGCCCGACAGCCCGTCGCGCAGGCCGGCGGCAAGGCGGAACACGGTGGGCGATGCCTCGCTGCGGTCGGCCAGCAGCGCCTCGACCGTCTGGATGTCGGCGGGCGTGCGCGCGCCCGTCATGCGCGCATAGGCGCTGTTCGCGTAGATCACGCTTCCCGACGCATCGGTGACGAGAAGGCCCTGCCCTATGGAATCGACGAAGGCCTTGGCCAGTTCCTCGCCGCCATTGCGCGGCGCTATCTGGATGAAGCCGATCGCGGTGGCGAAAAGATAGCCCGTGCCGATCATGGCGAGGACGCCGAGCAGGCCAAGCAGGAAGGGCTCGCCGAGTTGCTGGCGGAAGATCACGAAGCCGAGCGCCGCAAAGGCCAGCACCACCGTGAAGATGATGAGCCGCGTCACCGCGCCAAGCCCGGATGGTCGGCTTATAATCGGCGCCGCGGGGAATTCGTCGCCGGTCTTTCTCGCCATATTGGGTCCTTCGCCCGTTCGTTGCGCGTCGGCAAATCAGGCGCCTCGCCCGCATTCCGGCATAACCACGCCATGCGAATTCCGCAAGTCGAACGCCGGACAAGCGGTGGCTGCCCACAAAAGGTGCTCAAAACCCGTCTCCGCGCTTTGCATTACCGGCAGGCCCGGTTCATAAATTGTGCAATTGGCGATCCGGCTTCACCGATCAGAACCGACGACAGGAGAACACATGACCGAATGGTTCGAGAGTATCGCTGGACCAGGCTATGTACCCGCGATGATGTGGACGATCGGCGCGCTGGTCCTTCTTCTCATCGTGCTTCTGGTCATCAAGATTGTCCGCAACCTGACATTCGGCACCTTCGTCGCCGGCGGCCGGACGCGCAAGACGCGCCTCGCCGTAATGGATGCGACGGCGGTCGACAGCCAGCGGCGCCTAGTGCTGGTGCGGCGCGACGATGTCGAACACCTCATTCTCGTCGGCGGGCCCACCGATGTCGTGGTCGAGCAGAATATCCGCCTTTCTGCACAGTCGCCGCGCCCGCAGGCTGAACCGGCGCTCAGCGTCACGCGTGACGCCCCGCAACCAGGCGAGCCCCCGGCTGTCTCGCCGGCCCCTCCGCGCAGCGCGCCGAGGGCGGAAGACATTGCGCCGCCGCCGCAGCCTGTGGCGCAGCGCCCTGCGCCGGAGCCCGTCGTGGCAAGGCCCGCGCCGGCAGTCGCCCCGCGTCCCGCGCCGCCGGCTCGGGCCGCGCCCGCCGTGACCTCCCCCATGCCGCCCGCCGCGCCCGATATCGACGATTCGCTGCTTAACGAACTGGAGGAAACGCTGGACCGCGCACGCGTGCCGGGACAAAACGAGCCGGTTGCGCCCAGAACCGCACCGCCCGTGGTCGCTCCTTCCGCCCCGCCGGTCGCTGCCCCGTCAGTCTCCGTACCCCGGCAAGCGAACGAAGGGGATTCTCTGGAGGACGAGATGACGCGCCTGCTGGGCGAAATACGCGGCACGCGTCGCTGACAGGCTGAGTGGCGGCCTGTCCGCGACCGCCCGTTCAGCGCAAAAAGGCGTCTTGCCGCTGCCGCGGCAAGACGCCTCGCATTCCACCCGATCGTCAGACCTGACCGGTCAGTCGTCGCGATAGACCTTTTCCCGCCGCTCATGACGCTCCTGCGCCTCGATGGAAAGCGTCGCGATCGGCCGCGCATCGAGGCGGCGCAATGCGATAGGCTCGCCCGTCTCTTCGCAGTAGCCGTAGGTGCCATCCTCGATCCGCTGCAGCGCGGCGTCAATCTTGGAGATCAACTTGCGCTGGCGGTCCCGCGCGCGCAATTCAATGGCGCGGTCCGTCTCCGACGATGCACGATCGGCAAGATCCGGAAGGTTGGCATTTTCCTGCTGGAGGATTTCGAGGGTTTCGCGCGCCTCGCGCAGGATATCCCCCTTCCAGTCTACAAGCTTTCGGCGGAAGTAGGCCCTCTGCCGTTCATTCATGAACGGTTCGTCTTCGGTGGGCACGTAATCGGTATCAACGAGTTCGTTCATCGACTCATCCAGCACAACCAATCGGACGCCTATATATTTCGAGCGATTCCTGCACACAAGCGAAAAGGCTGTTCCGTCGCGGCCTGTTGATCGATCCCGTGGCGGATTGGAGCGATGACCTGAAAAATTTCTTATGAATCAAACCTCAATGGACATATGTTGAGAATCGGATTTATACGACTTTTGGCTGTTTTCCGGCTCGGGATGACCCCAGATTGACCAGACTCCTCCTGTTTCGACATGCCAGAGCCGTGTGGGCCGAGCCCGGAATGCGCGATTTCGACCGGCCGCTGACCGCCGATGGCAGACGCGAAGCGACGGCCGCGGGAGGTTTTCTGGCCGAAAACGGCATGCATCCCGACCGCATCCTGTGCTCATCGGCAAAGCGCACACGCGAAACGCTGGAATATGCTGCGGCGTCGATGCCGGATCTTGGGCTGGAGCTTGGGGAAGCCACGACGTTCCTCGATTCGCTCTACAACGCGGATTCGGTCGGATATCTCGATATCGTCCGAGCCTCTGCGGAGGCGCGCACGCTCCTGGTGATCGGCCATAATCCGATGACGGAGGATCTCGCGCGCGCCCTGGCAGGTTCGGGCGACAGGACCGGGATGGCGCGGCTCGCGGCGGGCTTCCCGACCGCAGGCATTGCGGTGCTGGAGACGGACGGCGATATTGCCAGGCTCATGCCCGGCAGGGCACGGCTAGCTGCATTCTGGGCGCCGCGCTGAGCGCATCGCTTTGCTTGCGGCCGGCCGGCCTCTATATGTCGGCTAGTTCTGCAAGGTGATCCCATTGCCCGCCATCACATCGCTGACCGACGAAGCCCGGATCATGCTGGACACAATGGCCAGCCGCGCCGGCGGGCTGTTCTCGCCCTCCGTCCGTTTGGGCGTGAGCGGGCTCTCACGTGCGGGCAAGACGGTTTTCATCACCGCGCTGGTCCACAACCTGCTTCACGGCGGAAGGCTGCCGCTCTTCAATGCCTACAAGGAAAACCGCATCGCCAAGGCCTATCTGGAGCACCAGCCCGACGATGCCGTGCCCCGCTTCCAATATGAGGACCATGTCGCGGCTCTCGTCGACGAGCGCATCTGGCCGGATTCGACCCGCTCGATCTCCGAACTGCGCCTGACCGTCGAATATGAATCCGCGTCCGGCTGGGGGCGGATGTTCTCCGCCGGGCGCCTGTCGATCGACATCGTCGATTATCCCGGCGAATGGCTGCTCGACCTGCCGCTGCTAGGCAAGGATTTTGCGACTTTCTCGCGTGAAGCGTTCGATCTCGCCCAACTGCCCATCCGCAGCGATATTTCGACGGAATGGCGCAAGCTGGCTGCCGAAATCGACGCGGACAAACCGGCCGACGAAACGGTGGCGCGCCGTCTCGCCGAAGCCTTTGCGGCCTATCTGCGCGCCTGCAAGGAAGACCACCGCGCGCTCTCGACCCTTCCGCCTGGCCGCTTCCTCATGCCGGGCGACCTCGATGGCTCTCCCGCGCTGACCTTCGCACCATTGCCGCCACCGGCGGGACGGACCCCGCAAGGCTCGCTGCGCAGCGTGATGGAGCGCCGCTACGAGGCCTACAAGACGCATGTGGTCAAGCCGTTCTTCCGCGAGCATATTGCGCGGCTCGATCGCCAGATCGTCCTCATCGATGTCATGCAGGCCCTGAATGCCGGACCGGAATCGGTGGCCGACCTCGAGCGGGCCTTGACCGAAATCCTTGAATGTTTCCGGCCCGGACGCGGCAGTTTCCTGACTGACTTCTTCGTCCGCCGGATCGACCGAATCCTCGTCGCGGCAACGAAGGCTGACCATATCCACCACACCAGCCACGACCGCCTCCAGGCCATCGTGCGCCGGCTGGCCGACCGCGCCATCGCACGCGCGAATTTCTCGGGCGCCGAGATCGAGGTCGTCGCCATGGCCGCCATTCGCGCCACCCGCGAGGGAACGGTGAAGCAGGGCCGCGAGGAATTGCCGGTCATCGTCGGCACGCCGATCGCGGGCGAGACGATCGGCGGGGAAACCTTCGATGGCGAGACCGAGACGGCGGTGTTTCCCGGCGACCTGCCCGCGCAGCCGGGCGCGCTTTTCTCGGGCAATACCAAGGTGGAGGACCTTCGCTTCGTCCGCTTTCGACCACCCCGGCTGGAGCGAACGGCTGAAGGCGTGTCGCTGTCGCTGCCGCATATCCGCCTCGACCGTGCGCTCCAGTTCCTTGTCGGAGACAGACTGGCATGACGACACCGCGCAAACCGGCATCCTTCAGGATCGAGCAGGAACCGCCGCAGCCGGCAGCCGCCGCGCGACCGCCTCGCGCGATCAGGCCGGACGCCGATGCGCAGCTGGTGATCGACGAGACCGACATATTCGACCTGCCCGATGCGGTGACTGCACCGCCGCCCATCGCCCTGCCTCGCCGCCGCTCCCGCTTCGGCGCCATCTTCCTCGGCGCGCTCGGCGCACTTGTCTCGCTGGCCGTCGGCTTGTGGGTCGATGGGTTGGTGCGCGAGCTGTTCGCCCGCAACGACTGGCTGGGTTGGGCTGCGCTGGCCGCCGCGGCTCTGGCCCTGCTTTCGCTTCTCGTCATCGTCGGGCGCGAGGCCGTCGCCCTGCGTCGGCTGGCCTCGGTAGAACACCTGCGCAACCGTGCCGAATCACCGGCCCTGCTTGCCGATCAATCGGCCGCTAAATCGTTCGTGAGCGATCTTTCGGGGTTCTTATCCACCCAGCCGGCCACCGCTGCGGGGCGGCGTCAGCTTGCGGCGCTGGACGACGACGTCATCGATCCGCCGGACCTGCTGCGGCTTGCTGAACAGGAATTGATGGCGCCCCTCGATGCCCGCGCGCAGACGCTGATTCTGGACGCCGCGAAGCGTGTGTCGCTGGTCACGGCGGTCAGCCCGCGCGCTTTCGTGGACATCGCCTATGTGCTCTTCGAAGCCTCGCGCATGATCCGCCGGCTTGCGGAACTCTATGGCGCAAGGCCCGGCACGCTTGGCTTCGTAAGGCTTGCCCGCTCGGTGCTCGCCCACCTGGCCGTGACCGGCACCATGGCCGCCGGCGACAGCTTCGTGGAACAGATTGTTGGCCAGGGCCTCGCCGCCCGGCTTTCCGCAAGGCTGGGCGAAGGCGTCGTCAACGGAATGATGACGGCCCGTATCGGCCTTGCCTGCATGGATGTGGTGCGCCCCCTGCCCTTCAAGGCATTGCGCCGACCCGGGCTGGGGGATTTTCTGACCGCGTTGGCGCGCTTCAACCGCACTGACGCGGACACCGGCGCGCGAGATCGGACTTGAATGGAAAACCACCTTGTCGCATGCTGTTTCGCACGTGCGAATAGCGAAGCGTTAACCATTCGGCTTCATGCTCGAATGACCTTGCAACGCGCGTCGAAACCGAGTCCGGGTGCCCCATGATCAGAAGCGCAATTCAGTCCGCAATACTGCCTGTTGCCGCATTGATGACCTTTGCCGCCGGCGTCACCGATGCCGCTGCGAATGAGCGCGACCGCAGCTTCTTCCGCTCGGTGGAAGGCAAGTGGTCCGGTCCGGGCGAGATCGTCGCCGGCAAGTACAAGGGAACGAAATTCGTCTGCAACTTTACCGGCTCCACGCCTGATGGCAAGATCGGCATGGCGCTGGATGGCGGCTGCCGGGTCGGCATGTTCACCCAGAAGATGAACGCCAAGATCGCGCGCGAGGGACGCCGGGGCTATCGCGGTTCATTCATGGATGGCGCCGAGGGCAAGGGTCTCGATGTCATCGGCGGTTCCGTATCGGGCAACAAGGTGGTCTTCGCGCTCAATCGCAAGGCGCTGGACGGCACGATGCAGGCGCGCCTTCCCGACGACAACACGATGACCGTCACCGTCTCGGTGAAAGTCGAGGACCAGTTGGTGCCGGTGATCGGCATGAACCTGAAGCGCCTTGATTCGAAGGCCGTCAGCGCCATCGCCCGCGAATAGCGGGCGGCGTCCATATCCGGAGCGCCCATATTCGGAGCGAATGACAAGCGGCCAGAGGGCCGCTTTTTTCTTGCACAGCACGAAGACGCAAAGGCGATGCCTTTCGTCGGGCTCCGCAATGCGCTACCAGAAAAATCCAATATCTGATGGAACCGACAATGGCAGCGGAAGCAGCCGGCAGCGATCTGGGACATGTCGTGGCGCTGCTCGCCGCCGGCGTCATTGCAGTCCCGATCTTCAAGCGCATCGGCCTTGGCTCGGTCCTCGGCTACCTCACGGCGGGCCTCGTCATCGGCCCATTCGGCCTTGGCCTCTTCAACGACCCGCAGGCCATCCTCCATGTCGCCGAACTGGGCGTGGTGATGTTCCTCTTCATCATCGGCCTGGAAATGCAGCCGTCGCGGCTGTGGGGCCTGCGCCGCGCCATATTCGGGCTCGGTCTCCTGCAGGTGGCGGGTTGCGCCGCCCTTCTCACGCTCACCGGCATGGCCATCGGGTTGTCGCCGCTGACGGCGTTTGTCGGCGCGTCGGGCTTCGTGCTGTCGTCCACGGCGATCGTCATGCAGATGTTGGAAGAACGCGGCGAAACCGCAACCTCTGGCGGCCAGAAGGTCGTGTCGATCCTGCTGCTGGAAGACCTGATGATCGTGCCGCTGCTGGCTCTGATCGCGTTCCTGGCACCGGCAGGCGCCGAGACAACGGCGGCTGAGCGCTGGACGTCCATCGGCATCGCGGTGGGCTCGCTAGCGGCCCTCGTGCTTGCAGGCCGCTACCTGCTCAACCCGATGTTCCGCATTCTGGCGGCGGCACATGCCCGCGAGGTCATGACGGCCGCCGCGCTGCTGGTTGTTCTGGGGGCGGCGCTCGCCATGCAGGTGGGCGGCCTCTCAATGGCCATGGGCGCATTCGTGGCCGGCGTGCTCCTGTCGGAATCCACCTTCCGCCACCAGCTGGAGGCCGATATCGAGCCGTTTCGCGGCATCCTGCTCGGCCTGTTCTTCCTCAGCGTGGGCATGTCGCTCAACCTTGCGGTGATCGCGCAGGCCTGGCCGCTCATCCTCCTGCTGGTCGTTGCCTTCATGGTAGTGAAGGCGGTCGCTATCTACCTCATCGCGCGGATGCTGCGGTCAGACCATCGCGAGGCACTGACGCGCGCGGCCCTCATGGCGCAGGGCGGCGAATTCGCCTTCGTCCTCTTTTCGGCCGGCAGCGCCTCCGGCATCCTCGACGGCAATACCGACGCCACCCTGACCGCCACGATCATCATCTCGATCGCGCTGACGCCGCTGCTCGTCATGTCGCTGCGCTTCCTGCTGCCGCGCGACACCCAGTCGCTCGACGGCGTGGAAGCCGCCGCGGATCTGAACGGCCGCGTCCTCGTCGTCGGCTTCGGGCGGTTTGGCCAGATCGTCAGCCAGCCGCTGCTGATGCGCGGCGTCGACGTCTCGATCATCGACGACGATGTCGAGATGATCCAGGCGGCGGCCGATTTCGGTTTTAAGATCTATTATGGCGACGGAACGCGCAGCGACATCCTGCATGCCGCCGGCGCCGGCCGCGCCGAAGCGATCCTGATCTGCGTCGACAAGGCCGAGACGGCAGTACGGATCGCCAATCTCGTGAAGGAGGAATTCCCGCTCCTCAAGGTCTTCGCGCGCGCCTTCGACCGCGCGGCGGCTTTGGATCTGATCCATGCGAATGTCGACTACCAGATCCGCGAGACGCTGGAATCCGCACTCGTCTTCGGACGCGAGACGCTGATCGCGCTCGGCGTTCCAGAAGACGAGGCCGACGAAATCCTGCGAGAAGTGCGCCGCCGCGACGACGAGCGGCTCGACATGCAGATCGCCGGCGACCTCTATTCCGGCACCTCCCTGCTGCACAACAATCTGCCGGTGCCGACACCCCTCTCGAAGCCGCGACAGGCGGCCCGCGCGCTCAGCGAAGAAACAGCGGACGTGATTCGCAAGCCTGGCGGCCAGCCGTCCTAGGTCTTCCACCATCCCTGAGGAGCGATGGCCTCGATTCCGTCATGCGGCAGTTGCTCCGCAATCCGGGCCGCCGTCGTGGCCCCGACAGGCCAGTCCGGCGCGATTTCAGCCAGCGGCTCCATGACGAAGGCCCGCTCGCGCATGCGCGGATGGGGAACCTGAAGGCCTTCCTCGTCGATCCTGTCGTCGCCATAGATCAACACGTCGATGTCGATCAGTCGGGGACCCCAACGCTCCCGGCGCACGCGCCGAAGCGCGGTTTCGGTCGAAAGCCCGAGTTCGAGCAGCGCACGCGCGCCGAGCCCGGTTTCCACCCGCGCGACCGCATTGAGGAAATCCGGCTGATCGGTCTTTCCCCAGGGCGGCGTGCGATAGAGCGATGAAACTGCGGAAACATGCGTATCGGGATCGGCCTCGATCGCCGAAAGTGCGGCGGCCATGGCCGCGCGCGGGTCGCCGATATTACCGCCGAGCCCGAGAAAGGCCGTCGTCCTAGGATGGCCAGGCAACGGAAACCTCGACATAGTCGAGCACGCCCGGCACCGGCGCATTCGGCTTGCGCACCGTGACTTCCGCGCGCGCGATCTGCGGGAACCGGTCGCACAATGCGCGCGCGACGTCATGCGCCACCGCCTCGATCAGGAAACGCCGCCGGCCCGTCACGATATTCTCGATGACGGTGAAGGCAACGCCATAGTCGACGGTATTGTTGATCGTGTCGTTGCCGAGCCCGCCGCCGGGCGAAACGCTGAGCTCGACATCGACATAGAAGCGCTGGCCCAGCGTCTCTTCCTCGTCCAGCACGCCGTGCCGGGCGAAAAAGGCGCAATTCTTCATGCGGATCTTGTACATGGCTGCACTCATTGGTGATCTCGGCTCCCGCGTGCCAGCATCGCATCAGCGAATGCCAGCGCATCCTTGTTCATGGCCACGTTGTGGACCCGGAAAATATCGCCGCCGCGAAGCCTGAGCATTGCGGTCGTCGCCACCGTGGCGGCATCGCGCGCATCGGCATCGCGTCCCGTCACTGCGCCAACGAACCGCTTGCGCGACGTTCCCACGAGCAGCGGATATCCAAAGCGCGTCAGTTCGGAAAACCGCGCCATGAGCGCGAGATTTTCTTCCGTGTCCTTGGCAAAGCCGAATCCCGGATCGAGCACGATACGCTCGTGCGGAATGCCGGCCTCGGCGGCAATCTCCAGCGAGCGATCGAGGAAGAGAAACTGGTCCTCGATGACATCCGGCAGCTTCACGCGTTCGCGGCCGGTATGCATGATCGCAAGCCCTGCCCCGGTCTCGGCGGCTACTTGTGCAATAGCCATATCCTTCTGCAGACCCCACACATCGTTGACGATATGGGCGCCGGCCGCCACGGCAAGCCGCGCCGTCTGCGCATGATATGTATCGATCGACACGATCGCACCGGTCGCGGCGACAGCTTCGATCACCGGCAGGACACGGTCCTGCTCCTCGGCAACCGATACCGGCTGCGCATCCGGACGCGTCGACTCGCCGCCGATGTCGATGATGTCCGCCCCTTCCGCGATCATCCGCGCGGCCTGCGCCACGGCGCGGTCGAGATCCGTGTAGGAGCCGCCATCGGAAAAACTGTCCGGCGTCACATTGAGAATGCCCATCAGCAGCCCGCGCGCGCCGATGGGCAGTTCGCGACCACCGCCGATTTTCCAGCTTCGCTGAAGTGACACGATAGAGGTACTCCTGCCCTTCCTCGGCTTTTGCGTCCTCGGCGTCCCAAAATCAATCGGAAATGTATACAGGTGAAATGGGACGTCGTCCGTTGCGTCCGCTATTCGCCTCACGCAGGATGGCCGCAAGGATTTCTTCGATGCTGCGATCTGCCCTGCCCGCCTTCCTCTGCCTGTTTGCCCTGACGGGTAGCGCCCTGTCCGCCAATCTTGAGCGGAAGGTCGAATATTTCTTCGTCAAGGGCGCCAACCTTGCCGAGATCCATGCCGATCTTCAGCGTCACGGGCCGCAGATCGGCGGTCAGGGGCCGCGCCATCCGGGCGCGACGCGCATGGAATTCACGACGCGGCTGGCCTACCGGCAGGCTGATGGAAGATGCTCCATATCGGCCGTCACAGTTACCTTGAAGGCCACGATGATCCTGCCGCGATTGCGGCAGCGAGGGCGGCTCCAAGAAGCTGTCGGCAGGGTATGGGATGCGATCGCTTCGGATATCAGGCGGCACGAAGAGGAGCACGTGGCGATCGCCCATGCCCATGCCACGGAAATGGAAAGCGCCGTCAAACGGCTCGGCCGGTTCCGGCACTGCGCGGCGGCCGAAGCCGCAGCACGCAAGTCGAGCGATCGCATCCTCGCCCGGCACGACAGGGCGCAAGCACGCTTTGACAGAAACGAGGCGAAGGGGTTCGAACGCCGGATCTCGCGCCTGATCGACGCGAGATAGATCGGTCAGCCCTGGCGTTCCGGGACCGAGACGACCAGACCGTCCAGTTCGTCGCTTACGCGTATCTGGCAGGAAAGCCGGGACGTGGGACGGACCTCGAAAGCGAAGTCGAGCATGTCCTCTTCCATGGCCTCGGGCTGCCCCACCGCATCCGTCCAGGCCTCGTCGACATAGACGTGACAGGTCGCGCATGCGCAGGCGCCGCCGCATTCGGCCTCGATGCCGGGCACCGAATTGCGGACCGCGTTTTCCATAACGGTCGAGCCATTTTCCGCCTCGACGTCGAAACGGGTTCCGTCAAAGGCGATGTAAGTGATTTTTGCCATCTTTATCCCGCGTCTCCTGCGGAGGTGTTGAAAGTCGCAGTCGGCATAATGCGTGCTTCGCCCTTGTCAACCGTCAGACATGAAGTCGAATGACACTTAGCGCCGTAGTTTTGCGATGAACATCACCGTTTCGCGCACGGCAACCGCCATCTCTGCGACAAATCGATCATCTTCGGGAGAAGCCTCGATCCGCCCGGCGCAGGCTGCCAGCCGGTTTGCGCCCAGGCTCAGCGCCGTGCCCTTCAGGCTGTGCGCGATGCGACGCCGCCCCCTTGCATCGGCATCGCCAAGCGAAGCCGCCGCGTCCTCGATCTGGCGGGAGAAAAGAGCCAGCACCTCGCATTGCAACCGCGCGTCGCCGAGGGCCTGACGCGCCAGTTGCGCCATGTCGATGACGGGTCTAGTCTCGGGGTCCGGTGGGAATTCGTCAACCATGCTCAAGCCTTGGCGCGCTGGGCTTCCGCGCGTCACGCAGGGTAAAACTGCTGGTGAAACAAGCCGCTAAAGCCGTGGATATCTGGTTAAGATGACCGTCCGCATTAGAGCTAGCTCGCCCAACTGGTGTTAACCTTATATTTAAAGTTTTATCCATGTGCGGGATTGGCAGTTTCATTTGAGCAGCCCCGCCGCTAGCATGGAGATGGATTTTTGTGCGTGGAAACCAGGCGTCGATACGAGGACCGGTAACGGGTAACGGCGCCTTTCAGTACAGGGTAGAGCGGTATGGCCACCAAGAGCACCACCATGAACATCAGCGATGATGTGGCTAAGGAACTTGAAGAGGCGCTCGACCTCGAACTCAATCTGGACAATGAGCTCACCGGCATAAGCGATCTCGACATCGCCGCCTCGATGGCTGATCTCGAAGCGCAGATATCCCAGGCCGCCGATGAGCTGGCCCGCGAGGGCCGCTCCAACGCCCAGCCTCCGGCAGCGACAGACACCGCCCCGATCGGCGCACCGACGATGGCGGCGAATATCGCAAGGGAAGAAGTCTTCCCCGATCCCGAGCCGGCCAAGGAATTGCGCCCTGCCGAGCCCGTTGCCGCCAAGGCGCAGCCCGCGGCGGCCGTGCCCGTCGCGTCGAGAGCACCCGCCAATGACGACCGTCAAAGGGATTATCGGGCAGCGCTCAACGCCATGTCGCGCAAGGTGCCCACCACCGCATACTGGATCACCGCATTCGTCAGCATCCTCTGGATTGCCGGCGCCCTCACCCTCGCCCACCTCCTCTATGCGCCCGAGATCTGGCAGATCAGGACACCTGCGCAGCTGATGGCCGCTCCGCATGCCATCGGCCTGCTCGTGGCGATGATCGTGCCCGTGGTGCTTTTCTGGGGCTTCGCCGTGATGATCCGGCGCGCGCAGGAAATGCGCCTGACCGCCCGCTCCATGGCGGAAGTCGCGCTGCGGCTCGCCGAGCCCGAGGCTTTGGCGCAGGACCGCATCCTGACCGTCGGCCAGGCCGTCCGCCGCGAAGTGCAGGCCATGGGCGAAGGCATCGAGCGCACGCTTGCCCGTGCGGTCGAGCTGGAAACCCTTGTCCATGCCGAGGTGAGCGAGCTCGAACGCGCCTATACCGACAATGAAGTGCGCATCCGTACCCTGGTCGATGGCTTGGGCAGCGAACGCGACGCGGTCGTCGGCCATGCCGAGCGCGTCCGCGCCTCCATTTCCGGCGCCCATGAGACCCTGAAGGACGAGCTCTCCGCAGCCAGCGATCTGATGCGCGAAAGCGTTCTCGGCGCGTCGCGCGAACTGACCGGCAGCATCACCCGCTCCGGCGAAACGATCCTGGACCGCATCACATCGAGCAGTTCCAGCATTGCCGATGCGATCGACCAGCGCCTCGACCTCATCACCGACCGTATTTCGACCTCGGGCAATGCCGTCGCGAGCCTGTTGGACACGCGCGTGGCTTCGCTCACGCAGAGTGCCGACGAGGCCAACCGCGCCCTTGCGCAGATGCTTGAGGAGCGGACCTCGGGCATGGAGTCGCTGCTCGGCGGCGCCGCGACGAGCTTCACCGAAGAGTTCGACTCGCGCCTCCATGCGATCGAGCGCATGCTGTCGGAGCGCGGCCAGGCGCTGATCGGCGAATTCGAAACGCGTGCCCAGGCGCTCGACGCAGGCACCGAGAAGCTGAACAATGCCCTGGAGGCGCGCGCTCGCCAGATCAGCGAGACGCTGCTCGACCGCGCCCGCGACATCGCCGGCGCCTTCAGCAGCGGTTCGCAGGACATCAGCACCATCCTCGACGAGGGCAAGGTGCGCATCGGTTCGGAAATGGCCGAGCTCGTCATGTCCACCTCGACCATGCTCGATGCCCGCGCCAGCGATTTCGCTGCGAGGCTCGCGACAAATCGCGACCAGATCGCCGATGCGCTTCAGGCCGACCTCGACCGCCTTGCCGACAGCCATGCCGGCATCGACGCGATGGTCAACAGCCATGTCGAGAAGCTGGCCGAGAGCCGCAGCCTGATGACGCAGGCGCTGGAAAACGACGCCGCGCGGCTCGACGAACAGCATCGCCGCATCGATATTTCCGTCGCCGACCATCTGGAGAAGATCGCCGAGGCGCGCGCGGCAGCCGCCCTCGCCCTGGAGGATGATCTCGCCCGCGCTGCGGAAGCACGCAATGGCGTCGATGCCCTCGTGCAATCGCACGCCCAGAAACTGACCGAGAGCCGCGCCCTCATGACAAGGGCGCTCGAAGCCGACCTCGAAAAGCTTGCCGAGATCCGCGCCCAGGTCGATCATTCCGTCGCCGGACATGTCGACAAGCTGGTCGAGGGCCGCGGCCTGCTCAATCGAGCGCTGGAAGCGGACCTGCAGAAGCTGGATGCCACCCGCGAAATGGTCGACACCTCCATTCGAGGCCATATCGACGCGATCGCGGCGCGGCAGGGCGACCTTACCGCGGCAATCGACCAGGACGTCGCCCGCATCGACGATGCATTCCGCAATCAGACAGAGACGATCGAGGCGCGCACGGCAGAATTGCGCAACACGCTCGCCGCGCAGGTCAGCACCGTCCACGACCTGCTGGATGCGCAGGCCGGCCGCCTGAGCCAGAGCGGCGACATGCTGCGCGCCATGGTGGCGGATGAGATCACCCGCGTCGAGGACGCCATCAACCTGCGCGCGAGCACGTTCGGCGACCATGCCGACACGGTGCGCAACGCGCTTGCAGGCGAACTGGAGCGGATCGAGGAAGCCTTCCGCCGCCAGGCCGAATCCGTCGACGAGCAGGCCGGAACGCTGCGCATGATGATTGCCGGCGAAGTCGGCCGCATCGAGGAAATCGTGGCGCAGCAGGCCAGCGGGCTTGGCGAGCGGGCGGATATCATCCGCAGCGCCGTGGCCAGCGAACTTGCTACCGTCGCCGGCTCCTTCGAGCAGCAGGCCATCTCGATCGGCGAGCGCACCGAGGCGCTGCGCAGCGCCCTGGCGAGCGATCTGGCGAGCATCGAGGATGTGTTCACCCAGCATGGCATGAACCTCTCCCAGCGCATCGAGGCGCTGCGCGGCGACATCTCCACCGATATCGCACGCATCGAGGATACGTTCGGCCAGCAAACAGGCATCATCACGGAACGCACCGAGACGATGCGCAATGCGCTCGACAAGGGCGTCAGCAATGTCCGGGGCGCGCTGGAAGGCAGCGCTGTCGTGGTCGCTGGCGCGCTTCGCGACAAGGTCATGGAAGTCACCGCCAGCATGGGCGAGCACGCCTTCAACGCCGTCGCGGATGTCGAACAGCGCATCACCGCCCGTGCCGAGGAAACCGCCGCGGCGATCGGCCAGCGCGCCGAAGAACTCGGCAGGATCTTCGCCCGCAGCGACGAGCAGATCGCCGAGCGGGTTGCCACGTCGGCTCAGTCGATCACGGCGGCGGTCGACGAAATCGCCCGCGCACTGGCTGAAAATGACGGCCGCCTTGCCGACCGCGTGGAAGACAGCGCACGCACGCTTACGCTGCGCACCGACGAGTTCTCGCGCCTGTTCGATGCGAACGAGCAGCGGTTCGGAGACCGGGCGGAAAATCTGGCCGGCGTTTTTGAGGCGGCGGAACAGCGCATCATCGCACGCACCCACCAGACTTCGGCCGAGCTGAATGCACGCGCCAACCAGGTCTCCGAGGCGCTGGAAAGCGTGGAGACGCAGCTCGCCGGCGGGGCCAACCAGATCGCCTCGCGCATCCGCAACGAGCTCGCAGGCGTAGAGAAGCGCTTGGCGGACAATGCCGAGCGCATCGGCGATGCGCTACACCAGAAGGTGCTCGAGACGGAGGCACGTCTGGGCGAGCGGGCAAACGCCATCGCAGACACTTTCGCGCAGGCTCACAGCCGTATCGGCGAAGGCACCGAGGAAGCAGCCCGCACCATCGAGGAGCGCACGCGCCAGCTGAGCGAAACGCTTGCCGCGCGTTCCAGCGAGATCGTGCAGATCCTCGACGAGACCGCGCATCCGCTGGTGGAGAAGTTCGCTGCAAGCGGCGGAGAGCTTCAGCGCAATCTGGAAAACGCCACGCAGAAGGCAACCGAGCGCCTGCGTTCGGAGAGCACCGCGCTGGTCAATGCGCTGGCCACCCGTACTGCGGAAACGCTCACTGCCGTCGAGGGCGCCAAGTCCGGCCTGATCGACAGCGTCGGCGAGCTTCTTGAAAGGTTGACCGGTTCCAACGCGCAGCTTGGCGAGCTGATCAATCTCGCATCCGACAATCTCTCGGGCCTCGATACGCGCCTGACGACGACGACGGAGGCCTTCGCCGCCAATGCGGAGAAGGCTGCGCAGTCCTTCGCAAGTTCCGCGCGCCTGATCGATTCCAATGCGGGACGCCTCACGACGCTGTCCTCCAACACGCTGAAGGACATTGCGGGAATCGCCTCGCGCTTCGACGAGCATACGAAGCTGCTTTCGTCGGCTTCCGACCTTCTCGGCTCCGCCCAGACCAATCTGGCAAACACGCTCGACGGCCGCCAGTCGGCACTAGAGCAGCTGTCGATCGGTCTCGTGAAGAAATCCGAGGACATCGAGACGCTGATGCGTTCCTTCGAGAACCTGGTGGAGAAGTCGCTCGAAAAGGCCGAAGGCCGCACGCGCAGTTCCGCGGAGCAGATCCGCGAGGCCATCGGGGATGTGGTCGAGGCCGCGACGCAGCGTTTCGCCACGGCGACCGAGGAACTGCGCAAGACCGCCGGCAATATCCGTACGGAGCTCGAGGACACCCGCGCCGAGATCAAGCGCGGCGTGATGCAGCTCCCCGAGGAGACGCGCGAGTCCACCTCCGCGATGCGGCGCGCCGTCAGTGAGCAGATCAATGCGCTCAAGGAGCTGTCCGACATCGTGGCCCGCTCCGGTCGTGTGATCGACGTTGCCGACAATCGCGCACCTGCCCGGCCGGCACCGGCTCCCGCCCCGGCTGCGCGCACAATCACGGAAACCCCGCGTCCTGCCGCACAGGCTCCGGTGGCGACCGCTGCGCCCCGCGCCGCCACCGTCACCCAGCCACGTCCGCAGGAAGCTGCTGCCGCTTCGCCGGGCTGGGTGCGCGACCTCCTGCGCGGGGCTTCGCGCGAGGAAGCTGCTACCCCAGCGCAGCCCCGCCAGCCGTCGACGACCCGCTCGCCGCTTCATGTTGTGGAGTCGCTGAACTCGCTTTCGGTCGACATCGCCCGCGCGATCGATCATGAGGCGGCGGTCGAACTGTGGGATCGTTATCGCCGCGGCGAGCGCAACGTGTTCACCCGCCGTCTCTACACGCTGAAGGGTCAGCAGACCTTCGACGAGATCCGCGCCAAGTACCAGAACGACAGCGAGTTCCGCACCGCGGTCAACCGCTACTGCGTGGACTTCGAGAGACTGCTGGACGATATCGGCCGCAACGACCGCGACAACATGATGACGCAGACCTACCTGTCGTCGGATACCGGCAAGGTCTACACAATGCTCGCCCATGCGAGCGGCCGCCTGCGCTGAGCGCAAACATCGGATTAAGAAATGAAGGGCGGCGCGAGCCGCCCTTTTTCATTGCATAGCGGGCAAAAATCGCCGATGCAGCGATTGCACGGAACAGTTCCGCACCCTTCGTGGCAAGCGTGAGATGCCATCCGCTGAAGGTGAGCCATCAGCGGCATCTATCGGATAAATCAGGCAGATTGCCGTTCAGATCGTCGAAGCGGTCCAGCCGACGATTTCGCCCGCGGCCCGTGCAAAGGCCGCATCCAGCGCGGCGACGAAGGAATCGTTGCCGCTGCCGCCGGCTGGCGCCGTCGCGTTGAAGACGCGGCTTGCGCGCACGACGCCGTTGCGGTCGTTCAGGATGCGCACCATGAGCTCGACATCCGCCCGGCCGCCATCAAGCCTTATCTCGAAGGAGCGGATCTCGACGATGACCTGATAGTCGATCGCCAGCCCCTCGCCCGGCTTGCCAACGCCGCCGAAGCGGCCTGAGCTCTGGAAGGCTTCGGCCAGCCGCGACTGGACGACGCGCGGCAGGCGATCGGCCCATTGCGTGCCCTTTAGATACTGGATCGAGCCGGCGGAGGGCTTGATGACGATATTCTCGCCGTCCAGCGCCTTGAGCGCCGTCGGCTCGCCGACGAGTATCTGGGTGCGGGAACGCGCCGCGCCGCCTGGCGTGGCAATCGGCGCAGTCAGCACATAGGTGTCGAGCGGTTCCGTGCCGCCTCCGAGCAGCGCGCACCCCGACAGCAGCGAGGTTGCGAAGAGGCCGGCAATCACATTCCTCGTTACAAGCACGCGGTCCCCGCCCCGAAAGCGAAAAGATATCGGTTAGCTATGTCTGTCTTGAAGTTTCAGACCGGCAAAGTCAACGCCGGGCCCGCCCATCATATTCGCGTACGGTGCCGCTTCCCCCGGTAATGATGCGCTGCGGATTTCGTTCCAAGTCCGATACGGCCGATTCGATGCGCATGATGGCGCGGCGGCCGTCGCGCACCAGCGCCTCGACATCGCGCAGACCCGAACCGGAGAAGCGCGCCAGCCCGTCCGTGATCGTTCCCATGCGCGCATTGAGCGTGTCGGCCACCTGCCGGAACGAGGCGAGCGTCTTGCTCGCATCGGCCATCAGGCCTTCCGCATCGTCGGAACCCAAAAGACTGTCGAGCTTCTGCAGCACGCCGTCCACACGCGTCGATGCCTGGTTCAGCCGCGAGGCGAGTTCCTTGGCGTCGGTGATGATCCCGTCAATGTCGCCGGCGCGCGAGCCGACCTTTTCGGTCACCTTGGCAACATCGTTGACCGCGTTGTTCACCGTCGTGCTGGCCTGCTGGAAATTGGTCAGGGCCGTTCGCACGGCCGCCGGATCCACGCCTTCAAGTATCTTGTCGACCTTGGTGATCGCACCGCCTGCATTGCGCGACAGGTCGTTGATCGAGGCGACCGCCGTGTTCACGCCGGCCATGATCTTGTCGAGTTCGGTCGTTGATTCGCGAAAGCGCTGCGTCAGTTCCTCGACATTGCCGACAATGTTCGAGACCTTGTCGCGATCGACCGAGTTCAGCAACTGCTCGGCCGAGCCCAACGTCCGCGTCAGCTGGTCGGAAGCCCCGCCGATCGTGTCGGAGAGCTTGCCCACATTCTCGAGAAAGGAATCGATACTGTCCGCATTGCGCCCCAGCGCCTCCGAAAAGCGCTGTGCATTCTGGACGGTTTCCAGCAGTGGCGTACGGGCATCGCCGACAAATCCCTCCAGCGAGGCGATCACATTGTCCGCTCGCGTCAAGATGGTCTGGGCCGTCTGCAGCAGGTTGGTCACCGCCGAAGGGTTCGCGGTGATTTCGGCGACGCGCCCCTCATCCTCGGCCATCTGCAGGATGTTCTGCTCGCTCGTGCTGCCGCCCTTGAGCTCGATATTGGCCTGCCCGGTCAGGCCCGCAAGCCCGATATCGGCCACGGTGGACTGGGTGATCGGCGTCAGCTTGTCCACTCGTGTGTCGGCGATCGCCACGGAAGGGTTGTTCACATCGATGAAAACACGGCGAACATCGCCGACCCGCACACCATTGAAGAGCACCGAACTGCCGCGGCCAAGCCCGGAAGCGGAGCCAGGGATGCGCACGCGCAGCGTCGTGGTCTCACCCTGATCGATACCGGCCGCCTGCCAGTAAACGAAGCCGAACGCCGCAAGGATGGTAAGCACGGTGAAAAGCCCGACGGCAACGAAGTTCGCTCTTGTCTCCATCCCGCCGCTCACTGTCCTCGTCTGGTTTCGAGATCGATCTGTCGCGCGCGCTTGCCGCGAAAATATGACTTCACCCACGGCTCGTCGACCTGAAGCATATCTTCGATCGTGCCCTCCACGATCACCCGCTTCTGCCCCAGAACGGCGATGCGGTCGCATACCGAAAACAGGCTGTCCAGATCGTGAGTGACCATATAGACGGTCAATCCCATCGTGTCGCGTAGCTTTCCGACCAGTTCGTCGAACTCGGCCGCGCCGATGGGATCGAGGCCCGAGGTGGGCTCGTCGAGGAAGACGACATCGGGATCGAGCGCCAGCGCGCGTGCAAGTGCTGCGCGCTTGATCATGCCGCCCGAAAGCTGATGCGGAAATTTGAGTGCCGCGTCCGGCGGCAGGCCCACGAGCTGTATCTTCAGCATTGCGAGCTCGTCCATCAGCCGGCGCGGAAGATCGAGATATTCGCGCATCGGCACCTGGATGTTCTCAAGCACAGTGAGTGCCGAAAACAGCGCACCATGCTGGAAGAGCACGCCCATGCGCATATCGATTTCCATGCGCTGGGAATCGGTCACCTCGTCGACGTCGAGGCCGAAAAGCTTGATCCTGCCCGAGCGCTTGCGCGTGAGACCGAGGATGGCGCGCATCAGCACCGACTTGCCCGAGCCCGAGGGACCGATGAAGCCGAGGATCTCGCCGCGCACCACGTCGAGCGACAGCTTGTCGAGCACGACCTTATCACCGAAGGCGACCGTCACATCGCGCACGGAAATGATCGCGTCGCTGGCGGCGGCCGACGCCTGTTCTCCATCCGGCAAGATCTCTGCAACGTCCTGCATGCCACCCGCGCTCAAAAGTCGATCGCCGCGTAGAACATGGCGAAGAGTCCGTCGACAACGATGACGATGAAGATCGCCTTCACCACCGATGCGGTGACGCGGCGGCCGAGCGATTCGGCGCTGCCCTCCACCTTCATGCCCTCCACCGAGGCGATGATGCCGATGATGAGCGCCATGAACGGGGCTTTAATGAGACCGGCGAGGATGGTCGACAGGTCGATGCTGGCGCGCAGCCGGTCGATGAAGGCTTCCGGCATGATGCCCGAATAATACCAGGACACCGCCATGGCCCCGCCGAGCGCCGCGAAATTGGCAAGCACGGTGAGGCATGGGAGGCCGATGAGCAGCGCCACCAGTCGGGGGAATACGAGCACGCCAACGGGATTGAGGCCGATGACGGTCAGCGCGTCGACCTCCTCGCGCATCTTCATGGAGCCGATCTCGGCGGTGATCGCGCTGCCAGACCGGCCGGCGATCATGATCGCCGTGAGCAGCACGCCCAGTTCGCGCAGGACGAGAATGCCGACGAGGTCCACGACGAAGATTTCGGCGCCGAAATAGCGCAGCTGGAACGCACCCTGCTGCGCCACGATGGCGCCGACGATGGCCGACATGAGAACCACGACGGGAATCGCGCCGATGCCCATCCTGTCGATCTGGTTGGCGATCGCGGCGGGATTGATGGCATGTCCGCGCCCGAGTTTCAGCTGCGCGCCGCGGATGGTCGAGCCGAGAATGTGCATGCCGAGCTTGGCGTCGCCCAATATGCGATAGACGCCGCGGCCGATGGCTTCCAGCCCGTTGCCGATCGCCCCGCCTTTCGGCTCCCTTGCGGGCTCGTCGCCATCCTCCAGCGCTTCCGCAACCGCGTCGAGAAGCGTCGCCTCGTCCTCGCCGGCGCCTGAAATCTCCACTTGGATGCCGTTTGCCTTGAGCGTATTCAAGGTGCGGTGCACCACCCAGGCGCCGGCCGTATCCATGCGAGCGACACCGGAAAGGTCGAGCCGCACGCGCGTCATTCCGCGATCAGCTTCGAGCGCTCGCAGTTCCTTGTCGACCGCGGCGATGCCCGCTGTCGTCCAGTCGCCCTCCAGCCGGCAATCGACATCGCCGCCAGACCGCTCCGCGGTCAGCGAGGGTTCGTCATGCGCGCCATTGGGTGTCTTTTGCTTGGTCAACATCGACGCCAGTCTTAGAGCATGCCACGAATGAAGGAAATGATTCCGGGTGCAAGCATGAAGCGCATTCTTGCCGTTGCCGTCGAGCGATTCCCGATTGCCGGCAGCTTTGTGATCTCGCGCGGCGCCAAAACCGAGGCGGCGGTGGTCACCTGCACGCTGTCGCAGGGCAGCGCGACGGGGCACGGCGAATGCGTGCCCTATGCTCGCTATGGCGAAACGCTGGAAAGTGTGGCCGCACAGATCGAAGCCGCGCGGCGCGACATTGAGACAGGCGTGGACCGCATGGCGCTGCGCAGCCTGATGCCAGCCGGAGCAGCCCGCAACGCGGTCGATTGCGCCTTGTGGGATCTGGAGACCAAGCTCACCGGAAAGCGGGCTTTTCAACTCATGGGGCAGCCCGCGCCCGACCCGCTGACGACCGCCTTCACGCTTTCGCTCGGCTCCGCCGAGGCGATGGCGAAGCAGGCCAGTGCCAATGCCCATCGTCCGCTTCTCAAGGTCAAGGTCGGCGGCGACGATGACGCCGCCCGCATCCGCGCGGTCACCGACGCCGCGCCGTCCAGCCGGCTGATCCTCGATGCCAATGAAGGCTGGACGGAAGACAATCTCGTCGCAAACCTCGCAATGGCCGCCGATTGCGGGGTTGCGCTCGTGGAGCAGCCCTTGCCGGCCGGCCGGGACGACATGCTTGCCCGCATCATGCGCCCTCTCCCGGTCTGCGCGGATGAAAGCGTTCACGGGCCCGAAGACCTCGCCGCGCTCGCCGGCAAATATGATGCGATCAATATCAAGCTCGACAAGGCCGGCGGCCTGACGACGGCTTTGGAACTGCGCAGCCGCGCGCGGGAGATCGGGCTGGGCGTGATGGTCGGCTGCATGGTCGGCACATCGCTTGCCATGGCGCCGGCCGTGCTGCTGGCGCAGGGCGCCGACTATGTGGACCTCGATGGCCCATTGCTGCTGTCACGCGATCGCGAACCCCGCCTTACCTATGTCGGCTCGCAACTGTTCCCACCGGAGCCGGCATTGTGGGGATAGCTCCTCAAGCTGTCAGGCGTTCGGGCAGCTGTTCCAGCCTGCCGGCCCTGAACGGAACCACCCTTCCGTCTCGCTGCCAGCGGACGATCTCGAAGGTGCCGTCGAAATGCTCGACCACGGCGCTGCAGCTTTCCACCCAGTCGCCCGTATTGATATAGCGAATACCGTCGATCATCTCGATCGCCGCATGGTGGATGTGTCCGCAGATCACGCCGTCCACGCCGGAGCGACGCGCTTCGCTGGCGACGAGTTCCTGGAACGCGCTGATGAAATTGACCGCGCGCTTCACGCGCAGCTTGGCCCATGCCGAGAACGACCAGTAAGGCAGGCCGGCAATGCGGCGCGCCCGCGCCACGATCCGGTTCACCACGATGGAGATGTCATAAGCGCGGTCGCCGAGATAGGCGAGCCAGCGCGCCGAATGGACGATCGCGTCGAACTGGTCGCCATGCAGGATGAGATAGCGGCGGCCGTCGGCAGCTTCATGGATGACCCGGTCAGCGACCTCGATGCCGCCGAAATGCATGCCCTGGAAGCCGCGCAGGAACTCGTCGTGATTCCCGGCAATATAGGTGATGCGCGCGCCCTTGCGCGCCTGCCGCAGCAGCTTCTGCACCACGTCATTATGCGCCTGCGGCCAGTGCCAGCTGCGCTTGAGCCGCCAGCCATCCACGATATCGCCGACCAGATAGACCTGGTCCGCCTCGTGATGACGCAGGAAATCGATGAGAAATTCCGCCTTGGCGGGTTTCGACCCCAGATGGACGTCGGACAGGAAGAGAGTGCGAAAACGGCGCGGCCCTTCTGCGCTCATGGACAATGATCCCGCTCATGAATGTCTCGGGGTCTATGGACCGATTCATGTCACAGGCTGATGACGGTTGTTTCCGGACCCGGTGGCGGCGATGCTCCGGGGCAACCCGTGGCGCCTGCTCACCGATATGTCGCATGTGATGGACCCGAAACCGGTTCCCACTTCCGGGAGACATGCTTTAGGCTGCGGAGGAAACCGGGAGGGCGCAATGGATTACGGAATCAAGGGCCGCGAGGCGATCGTCTGTGCATCGAGCCGCGGCCTCGGGCGCGGATGCGCCGTGGCGCTGGCAGAGGCCGGCTGCAACCTGGTGATCAATGGCCGCGATGCGAAGGCGGTCGCGGAGACCGCCGTCTTCATCCGCGACCGGTACGGCGTTCGCGTCACCGAGGTGGTGGCGGATGTATCGACGGAGGAAGGGCGTGCAGCACTTCTCGCCGCCTGCCCGGAGCCGGACATCCTCGTCAACAATAATGGCGGGCCGCCCTTCCGGGATTTCCGCACGCTGACGCCCGAGATGATCCAGGATGGCGTGCACCAGAACATGGTCACGCCCATTTCACTCATACAGGCGGTGCTCGACGGCATGGCGGAGCGCGGTTTCGGCCGGATCGTCAACATCACCTCGCTCTCGGTCTATCAGCCGATCGCGGGACTGGACCTCTCCTCCGGTGCCCGCGCCGGGCTCACCGCCTTCCTGTCGGGTATTGCCCGCACGGTGGCCGACCGTAACGTGACCATCAACAATATCCTGCCCGGCAAGTTCGACACCGACCGTATCCGCCAGGGCATCCGCTTCGGGGCCGAAAAGGGCGGTCACTCAGAAGCCGAGCAAGAACAGCGGCTGGTCAAGGACATACCGGCGCGGCGTCTCGGCACCGCCGAGGAATTCGGCCAAGCCTGTGCCTTCCTGTGCTCGGCGCAGGCCGGATACATCACCGGGCAGAACCTGCGGATCGACGGCGGCCTGTTCCCAAGCGCCTTCTGACTTATCAAACCACATCATCAAGTGGAGATAACAATATGAAACTGCTAAGGGTTGGAAGCAAGGGAAAGGAAATCCCGGCGATCCTGGATGGCGAAGGCCGCCCCCGCGACGTATCGGCCATCGTCCCCGATTTCTCGCCGGAAACCCTGTCCTTCCAGCTTCTCGACCGGCTGCGGCAGGCAGACATCGCCACGCTTCCGCTGCTTCCGGCGGAAGCCCGCATCGGCGCACCGCTGTCGCGCACCGGGCATTTCATCGCCATCGGGCTCAACTATGCGGATCACGCCGCCGAGGGGAATGTGCAGCCGCCGCCGGAGCCGATCATCTTCACCAAGGCGCCCAACTGCCTGTCCGGCCCCAACGATCCGATTCCGCTGCCGCGCGGTTCGGAGCGCAGCGACTGGGAGGTGGAGCTTGCCGTCATCATCGGCGAGCGCTGCTACGAGGTGGCCGAAGCCGACGCCTTGTCCAAGGTCTTCGGCTATGCGGTGTGCAACGATGTGTCGGAGCGCCATTTCCAGATGGAACGCGCTGGTCAGTGGCTGAAGGGCAAGAGCTCGCCCGGATTCGGCCCACTGGGACCGTGGATCGTCACGGCGGACGAGATCGCCGATCCGCAACACCTCCCGCTGTTCCTGGAACTCAACGGCGAGTGCATGCAGGATGGCAACACCGCCGAGATGATATTCTCCGTCGCCTATCTGATTGCCTATGCGTCGCGCTTCTTCGCGCTGGAGCCGGGCGACATCATCACCACCGGCACACCGGCAGGCGTCGGCATGGGCAAAAAGCCGCCCCGCTACCTGAAGGCTGGCGACCAGCTGCGGCTCGGCGTATCCGGTCTCGGTGAGCAAAGGCAGACGATCGTCGCGACGGCGACAGGAAAGTGAAGGGTGACATGCAGATGAATGAGCCTGTCGGCAGTCCAGGGGCGAAAGCGGACCTCGAGGAAGCGGCGCTTTTCTTCCACCGCTACCCCATTCCCGGAAAGCTGGAGATCCAGGCGACCAAGCCGCTGGGCAACCAGCGCGACCTTGCATTGGCCTATTCGCCGGGCGTCGCGGCACCATGCCTTGCGATCAAGGACAATCCGGTCCTGGCCGCGGACTATACCGCGCGCGCCAACCTCGTTGGCGTGGTTTCCAATGGCACCGCCGTGCTCGGCCTCGGTAATATCGGCCCACTGGCCTCCAAGCCGGTGATGGAAGGCAAGGCGGTGCTCTTCAAGAAGTTTGCCGGCATCGACGTGTTCGACATCGAGATCGACGCTCCGGCGGTCGAGACGATGGTTTCGACGATCGCCGCGCTGGAGCCGACCTTCGGCGGCATCAATCTCGAGGACATCAAGGCGCCGGAATGTTTCGAGGTGGAGGAACGGCTCAAGGCAAGGATGAGCATTCCCGTCTTCCATGACGACCAGCATGGCACGGCGATTATCGTCGCGGCTGCGGTGCTCAACGCATTGGAACTGGCCGACAAGGATATCGGCGCGGTGAAGATCGTCACCTCGGGTGCTGGAGCTGCCGCTCTCGCCTGCCTCAACCTTCTGGTGGCGCTGGGGGCAAGACGCGACAATATCTGGGTCACGGACCGTTTCGGCGTTGCCTATACCGGCCGCGTGGACGAGATGGATCGCTGGAAGGAACCCTACGTCAAGGACACCGATGCGCGCACGCTGGCCGATGTCATCGGCGATGCCGACGTGTTCCTCGGCCTGTCGGCCGCCGGCGTGCTGGCGCCCGAGCTTCTTGCGGCCATGGCCCCTCGCCCGCTCATTCTGGCGCTGGCAAACCCCATCCCCGAAATCATGCCCGAACTGGCGCGTGCGGCGCGCCCGGACGCCATGATCTGCACCGGTCGGTCCGATTTTCCCAATCAGGTCAACAATGTCCTGTGCTTCCCCTACATCTTCAGGGGCGCCCTGGATGTCGGCGCGACGGCAATCAACGAGGAGATGAAGATGGCGGCGGTGCGCGCCATCGCCGCGCTGGCGCAGGAGGAGCCTTCCGATGTCGCCGCCCGCGCCTATTCGGGTGAAACGCCCATGTTCGGGCCGGATTTCCTCATTCCGTCGCCCTTCGACCCCCGGCTGATCCTGCGCATCGCACCGGCGGTTGCCAGGGCTGCCGCCGAAAGTGGCGTGGCAACCCGCCCGATCGAGGATATGGATGCCTATATCGACCGGCTGAACCGCTTCGTCTTCCGCTCCGGCCTCATCATGAAGCCGGTCTTCTCCGCCGCGCGGACCGCCAGGGTGAAGCGCGTCGTCTATGCCGACGGTGAGGATGAACGCGTGCTGCGCGCCGCCCAGGTGGTGCTTGAGGAAGGGATCGCCGAGCCGATCCTGATCGGGCGCCCGGCGGTGGTCGAGACGCGTCTGAAGCGCTACGGCCTGCGCATCCGGCCCGAACGCGACTTCGCGCTCATCAATCCCGAGGACGATCCGCGCTATCGCGACTATGTGGACCTTCTCGTCGACCTCGGCGGACGGCGCGGCATGACGCCGGAAGCGGCACGCACGCAGGTTCGCACAAACAATACGGTGATTGCTGCGCTGGCGCTCGTGCGCAACGAGGCGGATGCGCTGATCTGCGGGCTGGAAGGTCGCTTCGAGCGGCATCTGCGCAATGTCGATCTCATCATCGGGCGCAAGCCGGGCGTGATGGACCTGTCCGCGCTCTCCATGCTGATCTCCCAGCGCGGGCCGCTTTTCTTCACCGACACCTATGTCAGCGTCGACCCCACCGTGGACGAGATAGCCGAGATGACCATGCTCGCCGCCGAGGAAATCCGGCGCTTCGGCCTCGAGCCCAAGGCAGCTCTCCTGTCGCATTCGAACTTCGGTTCGCGCGACAGCCCGAGCGCGCTGAAGATGCGCGAGGCTGCGGCGCGCCTGCGCCAGCTCATGCCGGACTTGCAGGCCGATGGCGAAATGCATGGCGATTCCGCTCTCTCCGAGACGCTGCGCAACCGCGTTTTCCCCCACTCGGCACTCACTGGCGAAGCGAATCTGCTGGTCTTCCCCAATCTGGATTCGGCCAACATCGCCCTGAACACGCTCAAGGCGATGACCGACGCGCTTCATGTGGGGCCGATACTGCTCGGCACGGCGCGGCCAGCGCATATTCTGACGCCGTCGGTCACCTCGCGCGGCGTGGTGAACATGACCGCACTCGCCGTGGTGGAGGCCAATCAGAAAGCCGGCGCGGTCGCCACCGCAACAAAGGTTTAACCGCGGGCACATTAGGATCATCGGGCAAGCTGGCGCGGGGCCGGCTTCAACCCGATGGATCGGCATGGCTGGCGGCTGGAAGGACTGCGCATATCGTCTTCGCGCCGCCCTGCCGGCAGCGCTTGCGATAGTGGCATTCCTTTCAGCCACCCCTGCCGGCGCTGCAAGTTGCGGGCAACTCATGGTCCAGCTTGCAGCGACCTCGGCCGGCTCGAAAACCAGCGCAAGGGCGATCGCCCCGCAGGAGCGTGCCGTCGCCGCGGCTCGCGCCGCCCTCCAGCAATATGGTTGCAACGGCTTTCTTGCCGCCTTCAGGTCGCAATGCTCGGCGATCCGCGCCGATATCCGCAGCGGCGAAGGCCGGCTGGCGGCGATGAAAGCGCCGCGCCCCAACCGCGCCGCCGAACGGACGCGCATTCTCGCGGCAATCGAGCGGCAGGGCTGCAATGCAAGGCAGCGCACGCGGCAGGCGACCGCGCCTCGCTCAGACGCGGCCCGGAACGAAACGCGGACGGCGCGCGCGCCACGCGCCGGAAACCTGCGCACCATGTGTGTGCGCACCTGCGACGGCTACTATTTCCCTGTCGCATTCGGCGCATCCGCCGCCACCTTCGCGCGCGACCAGTCGGCCTGCGAGACCATGTGCCCAGGCACGGCGGTGCAGCTCTATTATCATCGCCTCCCCGGCCAGGAATCGGAAGACATGGTATCGGCCACAACCGGCGAGCCATATTCGCAGCTCCCCAACGCGTTCCGCTACCGGTCTGCCAATGCCGCGCAGTCGCGTGCATGCAGTTGCACCGGCGCCGCGCAGGGTTACACCGTGGTGGGCGGCGCGTCCAAGGGCTATGCGATCATTGGCGGTGCAACCCCGGCAGAACGGCACGCAGCACAGGGCACGACAGCATCATGGCTGCTTGCCGGCGTCTCCATCGATCACACCGGCGCCATAACGGGGCTGCGCGGCTCCGATGCCGAAACCTTCATGGCAGGCGCAATGCCGTCTGAAGACGAGCGGCGGATCAGGGTCGTCGGGCCAGCGTTCCTTCCCGACCGATAAGCGGCAGCAGCGCCGCCAGTTCGGGGCCGGATTCGCGGCCCGTCAGCGCGATGCGCAGGGGCATGAAGAGCGCCCGCCCCTTGCGGCCACTGGCCTGCTTCACCTGGTCGGTCCAGGCTTTCCACGTATCGCTGCCCCACGGTTCGGGCGGCAGCATGTCGAAGGCCTGCCGGACGAAAGCGAGATCGTCGGCGGCAAGCGCCTGCTCCGGCGGCGGCGCATTCACGATCGACCACCAGCCATCCACCTCGGCGAAGCGGTCGATATTGCCGCGCACGGCAAGCCAGAAGGGTTCGGCCCGCTCATCGGCAATGCCGCGCGCGGCAAGCCGTTCCGCGACGGCGTCAAAATCCATTCCGTACAGCAAGGCGCGGTTGAGAAGGTCGAGATCGGCCGGATCGAACCGGGAGCTGCCGCGCGACGTCGCGGTCGGGTCGAAGCGTGCCGCCAGACTATCGAGATCGGGACAGGCCGAAACGCTCTCCGACGTGCCGATGAGAACGGCGAGCGAGGCGACCGCCATGGGCTCGAGCCCGGCTTCGGCAAGGCTCGCGATCGACAACGCGCCGGTGCGCTTCGACAATCCCTCGCCTGAGGCCGATGTCAGCAGGTTGTGGTGGCCGAACGCCGGCGGCTCGGCGCCGAGCGCGCGGAAGAGCGCAATCTGCGCGCCGGTATTGGTGACATGGTCGTCACCGCGAATGACATGGGTGATGCCGATCTCGATGTCGTCCACCACCGAGGGCAGCGTGTAGAGATAGCTCCCATCCTCGCGCACCAGCACCGGGTCGGACATGGAGGCGAGATCGACGGTCTGCGGCCCGCGGATGATATCGTCCCAATGGATTTCCGTGCGCGCGGGCGCGAATGGATCGTCGCTGAAGTTCGGCAGCAGGAAGCGCCAATGCGGCTTGCGCCCTTCACGCTCGAAATCCGCGCGCTGGGCCTCGCTCAGCCGCAGCGCCTCGCGGCCATAGACAGGCGGCAGGCGGCGCGAAAGACGGACCTTGCGCCGCCGCTCGAGCTCCTCGGCCGTTTCATAACAGGGATAGAGAAGCCCGGCCTGCTTCAGCTGCTCGACGGCGGCGGCATAGGTGTCGAAGCGCGCGGACTGATGCACGGTCACGTCGGGATGGATGCCTAGCCAGAACAGGTCCTTCTGAATCTGGTCGGCATATTCCTGCCGCGAACGCGCCGTGTCCGTATCGTCGAAACGGAGAATGAAACGGCCATCATGCCGACGGGCAAACAGCCAGTTGAACAATGCAGTACGCGCATTGCCGATATGGATATTGCCGGTCGGAGACGGCGCAAAACGAACGGTCACGGTCATCGCTGCTGGCTATCCAAAGCGCGCGCCGATGGCAAGCAATCAGCCTCCACGCGGCGGACAAGATGCCGGGGCCCGTGGCGCAGGACCCGGAATATCGCAAATACCGCTTCGCCTCGCCTGGGGCGGTTCAGCATTTCACGGAACCGCCGACCCGCTCCAAGCTCTTTGTCCCAGCCGCATTTCTGCGACGCCAAGCGATTCCGCCTGGCTGCAATATGCCCTAGAACGGGATTTCGTCGTCGAGATCGCGGCCGAAACCGCCGCCGCCCGAGCGTCCGCCGCGATCGTCGCCGGGGCCGGACTGGCCGAAGTCGGAGCCGCCGCGGCCACCGCCACCGCCAATGCGCTCGCCACCGCCGCGATCATAATTGCCGCCGCCCTCGCCGCGCGAATCCAGCATCTGCAGCTCACCACGGAACTTCTGCAGCACCACTTCGGTGCTGTAGCGGTCATTGCCGGTCTGGTCCTGCCATTTGCGCGTCTGCAACTGGCCCTCAAGATAGACCTTCATGCCCTTCTTCAGATATTGTTCGGCGACCTTGGCGAGGTTATCGTTGAAGATGACGACCTGATGCCATTCGGTCTTTTCCCTGCGCTCGCCGGAATTCTTGTCCCGCCAGTTCTCCGACGTGGCGATGCGCAGATTGACTACGGGATCGCCGGACTGAAGGCGGCGGACCTCCGGGTCTGCGCCCAGATTGCCGACCAGAATTACCTTGTTGACGCTTCCCGCCATCACTTCGCTCCACGCATTATCCGAAACTGGAAAGTCCGCATCCTAGCCGAACTGGCTCGCTTGGACACCGGGCATTGTCGGCGCTGTCCACAATGTTCATGATATGTTCCATATTCACCGCCCTGTCAACGACGCGCCGTCAACAAAGCAAAGCCCCGCCGGCGTTTCGCCGGGCGGGGCATTGAAGCTGCTGCTTCAACATTCCTTATCAGGATTGCTTTTCGGGCTCGAAGCGCCTTGCGCGACCCGACAATAGTCTCTGCGATGTGAGGGATACGACGACATTCCGTGCTGGCTGGGCACTCATGCGCGTCGCCGCTTCGCTCAAGCGCGAAGCTTGCATCGACTCTCCGGTGGATTCATGGCTCCCTCCAGATCGTTGCACTTCGGGTTCAGCGTCCGGATTCTTTCATCCACCTTCTGCGGCGTCTCGCAGACTGCCCATCGGCGGTGGAGAGCCCAGATGCTCGAAACCGGATCGCATGGTGATCTTGCTCCCGGCCATCCCCCACGTCAACAGGCGAAGGAAAAATGTGATCGGCGGCGAAAGCGCCCTTTTCTTGCCCTCCCGCCAACATTATGTCAGGAGCCTGTTCATCGAATGTTCCACAGCCTTGCTCGCGCTTGCGAAACGCGGGACAACGGGTCCCGTGGCGGCCCTGCCACCACATTCATCTCGATTGTGCGAGCAAGATCACTACATGAAGGGCTTGTCGCCATCCGGCGGCAGCCCATGATTTGCGAGGCGGCATAACGGCAATGGCCGACCATAAATTCATTTCGATCCGCGGCGCACGCGAACACAATCTCAAGGATGTCGATCTCGATCTTCCGCGCGACAGCCTTATCGTGATGACCGGCCTGTCGGGTTCGGGCAAGTCGTCGCTTGCTTTCGACACGATCTATGCGGAAGGCCAGCGACGCTATGTGGAGAGCCTGTCGGCCTATGCGCGGCAGTTCCTCGAAATGATGCAGAAGCCGGATGTCGACCAGATCGACGGCCTCTCGCCCGCCATCTCGATCGAGCAGAAGACCACCAGTCGCAATCCGCGCTCCACGGTGGGCACCGTCACCGAGATCTACGACTATATGCGCCTGCTCTTCGCGCGCGTCGGCATCCCCTATTCGCCGGCGACAGGGCTGCCGATCGAAAGCCAAACGGTCAGCCAGATGGTCGACCGCATCCTCGGCATCGAGGAAGGTACGCGGCTCTACCTGCTCGCGCCCATCGTGCGCGGTCGCAAGGGTGAGTACCGCAAGGAACTGGCCGAGTTGCAGAAGAAGGGTTTCCAGCGCGTCAAGGTGGACGGCGCCTTCTACGAGATCGCCGACGTTCCGGCGCTCGACAAGAAGTACAAGCACGACATCGACGTCGTGGTGGACCGCATCGTGGTCCGGCCCGATCTCGCAACGCGGCTGGCGGACTCGGTGGAAACTGCTCTCAAGCTGGCCGACGGGCTCGCCGTGGCCGAGTTCGCCGACAAGCCGCTCGATGCCAGCCAGACCGGGGCCGATGCAGTAAACAAATCTGCGAACGAAACGCACGAACGCATTCTTTTCTCAGAGAAATTTGCTTGCCCTATTTCCGGCTTCACCATTCCGGAAATCGAGCCGCGCCTGTTCTCCTTCAATAATCCCTTCGGTGCCTGCCCGGCCTGCGACGGCCTCGGCAGCCAGCGCATCATCGATGCCGATCTCGTCGTGCCGGAGGATCATGTGTCGCTGCGCGAGGGCGCCGTCGCGCCTTGGGCGAAATCGACGTCGCCCTACTACCTCCAGACGCTCGAAGGTCTCGGCAAAGCCTATGGCTTCAAGGTGGGCGAGCGCTGGCGCGAACTGTCGAAGGAGGCACAGGACGCCATCCTGCACGGCACCGGAGAGCGCAAGGTCGAGTTCAACTATGATGATGGCCTGCGCGCCTACAAGACGTCGAAGACGTTCGAGGGCGTGATCCCCAACCTCCAGCGGCGCTGGAAGGAGACCGAATCCGCCTGGATGCGCGAAGAGATCGAGCGCTTCATGTCCGCCAAGCCCTGCGAGGCCTGCGGCGGCTATCGCCTCAAGCCGGAAGCGCTGGCGGTCAAGGTTGGCGGCCTGCATATCGGCCAGGTCACCGAAATGTCGATCCGCAAGGCGGATGCCTGGTTCACCGACCTGCCGCCGCGCCTGACGGAAAAGCAGAACGAGATCGCCGCGCGCATCCTCAAGGAGATCCGCGAGCGGCTGCGCTTCCTCAACGATGTCGGCCTCGACTATCTCACGCTGGCGCGAAATTCGGGCACGCTGTCGGGCGGCGAGAGCCAGCGCATCCGGCTTGCCTCGCAGATCGGCTCCGGCCTGACCGGCGTGCTCTATGTGCTGGACGAGCCGTCGATCGGCCTGCACCAGCGCGACAATGCCCGCCTGCTCGACACGCTGAAGCATCTGCGCGACCTCGGCAACACAGTCATCGTCGTGGAGCATGACGAGGACGCGATCCTGACAGCGGACTATGTGGTCGATATCGGCCCCGCCGCCGGCGTGCATGGCGGAAAGGTCATCGCCGAAGGCAAGCCGGCCGACATCATGGCCAATCCCAAATCGCTGACCGGCCAATATCTGTCGGGCCGGATGGGCATTGCCGTTCCGGCCGAGCGGCGCAAGGGCAAGAAGGGCAAGCGCATCAAGGTCACCGGTGCGCGCGGCAACAACCTCAAGAACGTCACCGCCGAATTTCCGCTTGGCACCTTCACGGCAGTGACGGGCGTATCCGGCGGCGGCAAGTCGACCTTCCTCATCGAGACGCTGTTCAAGGCGGCCTCGCGGCGCATCATGGGCAGCAGGGAACACCCTGCCGAACATGACAGCATCGAGGGGCTGGAATTCCTGGACAAGGTCATCGATATCGACCAGAGCCCCATCGGACGCACGCCTCGCTCCAATCCGGCCACCTATACCGGCGCCTTCACGCCGATCCGTGACTGGTTTGCAGGCCTGCCGGAATCGAAGGCGCGCGGCTACCAGCCGGGCCGCTTCTCCTTCAACGTCAAGGGCGGCCGCTGCGAGGCGTGCCAAGGCGACGGCGTCATCAAGATCGAGATGCATTTCCTGCCGGATGTCTACGTGACCTGCGACGTCTGCCACGGGAAGCGCTACAATCGCGAAACGCTCGACGTCACCTTCAAGGGCAAGTCGATTGCCGACGTTCTCGACATGACGGTGGAGGAAGGCGTCGACTTCTTCGCCGCCGTGCCGGGCGTGCGCGACAAGCTGGAGACGCTGCACAAGGTGGGCCTCGGCTATATCAAGGTCGGCCAGCAGGCCAACACGCTGTCCGGCGGCGAGGCGCAGCGCATCAAGCTGGCCAAGGAACTGTCGCGCAAGGCCACCGGCAAGACGCTCTACATCCTCGACGAGCCAACGACCGGCCTGCACTTCCACGACGTGGCCAAGCTGCTCGACGTGCTCAATGAGCTGGTGGAACAGGGCAACACGGTCGTCGTGATCGAGCACAATCTGGAGGTGATCAAGATCGCCGACTGGGTGCTCGACCTCGGCCCCGAGGGAGGCGATGGCGGCGGCGAACTGGTAGCCGCCGGCACGCCGGAAGATATCGTCGCCGAGCCGCGCAGCTATACCGGCCAGTTCCTCAAGGAACTGCTGGAGCGCCGCTCGGCTATCGGAAAGGCGGAGGCTGCCGAGTAGCCGGGGCTGATCAGGAGGAGAAGACATGACCAGTGGCAAAATCCGCGCCGGCATGGGCGGCTGGACCTTCGAGCCATGGGAAGGCAGCTTCTATCCGGAAGGCCTGGCCAAGGCGAAGCAGCTGCAATTCGCGGCGAAGCAGGTGCGGTCCATCGAGGTCAATGGCACCTATTACTCCACTTTCAAGCCACAGACCTTCGCCAAATGGGCAGCGGACGCGCCCGATGGCTTCGTCTTCTCGCTGAAAGCGATCCGCTTCGCCACCAACCGCCGGGTGCTTGCCGAGGCTGGCGAGTCCATCGCGCGCTTCCTCAGCTCCGGCGTGTCGGAACTGGGCGAAAAGCTCGGGCCGATCCTGTGGCAGTTCGCACCAACGAAGAAATTCGATCCCGACGATTTCGCCGGCTTCCTCGACGCTCTGCCCGACACGCAGGATGGCGTACCGCTGCGCCATGCGCTGGAGGTGCGGCATGAATCTTTCGCGGTGCCGGAATTCGTCGATCTGGCCCGGAAACGGGGGGCGGCCATCGTCTACGCTCATCATGCGGCTTACCCGGAAATCGCCGATGTCACCGGCGATTTCGTCTATGCCCGTCTCCAGCGTGGCGCGGACGAGAACCCACATTGCTATCCCGATCCCGAACTGGACGGCTGGGCTGAACGGGCGAAGCTGTGGGCCGATGGAAAGCAGCCGGCTGACCTGCCCTATGCCGATCCCGGTAGTCCCGCGCCGGAAAAGCCGCGCGATGTCTTCGTCTATTTCATCACGTCTGGAAAAGTGCGCGCGCCGCACGGCGCGCTGGCGCTGCAAAAGCTTGTCGATTCATAGGCATTCGACGATAATCTCGTGCAAAATCTGAGGTAGAAGCCCCGGCAGATCCTCTGCGATCAGCCCCGGTCCGAAGGCGCGCGCCGCCTCTGCATGGATCCAGACCGCCGCACAAGCGGCCTCCCAGCCCGGCATTTCCTGCGCAAGCAGGCCGGCAACGATTCCGCACAGCACATCGCCCGAACCTGCCGTCGCGAGCCATGATGTTCCATTCGCATTGATGGTGGCCCGACCGTCCGGATGCGCAATGACGGTGTCCGCCCCCTTGAGGACAAGAATGCCGTTCGCCCGCGCCGCCGCTTGCCGGGCGCGGTCGAGTTTCGACAATGAGCGGTCTTGCGCCAGATCCGGGAAAAGCCGGACGAATTCACCCTCATGCGGCGTGAGCACCACCGGCGCGGCCGACCGGCCCACTGCGGCAAAGAAAATCTCCGGCTGCGTGGCAAGTGAAGTGATCGCATCGGCATCGATGACCAGAGCCGGCGCGTCCGCCATGCCGAGCAAGGCCAGAACCGTTTGGCGCAAGCGCTCGCCAACGCCGAAGCCCGGACCGGCCACTAGCGACCGCACCTTGCGTTCGCGCAGGAAGGCTTTCAGCGACGCGTCGTCGTCCAAGCGATGCAGCATGATCGATGTGAGATGGCTTGCATTCACCTGCAACGCCGCGGGCGGCGAAAGCAGCGTTACCGCCCCTGCCCCGGTGCGCGCGGCGGCCATGGCCGACAGGCGCGCCGCTCCGCTGCTTGTCGGGCCGCCCGACAGCACCGCCGCATGACCGCGCGCATATTTATGCGTCGTTGTCGCTGGCGTGGGAAAGACATCGTGCCAGAGAGCGGGCCCGTTCGCGAAAATGCGCGGATCGATGTCGGTCAGGACCGCATCGGGAATGCCGATATCCGCAAGCACGATCTCGCCGCACAGATCGCGACCGGGCAGCAGAAGGTGGCCCGGCTTCAGGCGGAAGAACGTCACCGTGAGATCGGCAGCAAAGCAGATGCCGTCTGCGCGGCCGTCACGCCCGAAAATGCCGGACGGCAGGTCCACCGCGACCACCTTGCTTCCGAATTCGCGGCAGAGCGTTGCGGCGCGCGCCGCTGCTCCCTCCAGCGGGCGGTTCAGCCCGGCGCCGAAAAGCGCATCGATGACGAGCCGACCCGGACGCGGTGCGAAAGCATCGAGCGGCTTGCCCTGCCCTGGCCAACCCCTCGCCGCTTCCTCCGCATCCGAGCCGGGCCGCAAGGAGCCGAGCGCCCAGACGGCTACATCCGCGCCCGCCTGACGCAGGCGCGTTGCGGCCGCATAGCCGTCCCCGCCATTATTCCCGACGCCGCAGAGGACATCGAAGCCCGCCGCTTCCGGATATCGGCGGAGAACTTCGGCGACGACCGCATCCGCCGCTCGCTCCATCAGGCCGGAGCCGGAATGAAGCCCGCTTGCAATCGTCAGCGCGTCAGCGCGTCCCATCTCTTCTGGCGTCAGAACGCGATGCATGGTGAAATCACCCATTGTCGGATAGACCCATGGTGGTCCGCCGGCTCTGGATCAGCAAGACATGGCCTGACGAAATCCATGCATGAAAGTTAGCCTTATTGCCTATTTTTTAGACACAAACCTTTCACCGGAATTTGCGATCTCGTTCGATTGATCCCTGAAAGGCGGCTTCTTGTGCAGAAATATGCAAGTTTAGGCGAAACTGGCGGACCGACGTCAGGACAGGCAGACTGGCACGGTTCCTGCTTTGGAGTGGGCAAGCGGCCGAGAAGTACCGTCGATTTATGCTGGAGGCGACCATCACATGAAGAAGATCGAGGCAATCATCAAACCCTTCAAGCTCGATGAGGTGAAGGAAGCCCTCCAAGAGGTCGGCTTGCAGGGCATCACCGTGACCGAGGCGAAGGGTTTCGGTCGCCAGAAGGGCCACACGGAACTCTATCGCGGAGCGGAATATGTCGTCGACTTCCTCCCCAAGGTGAAGATAGAGGTCGTGCTCGGCGACGAAGCGGTCGAGGGCGCCGTGGAAGCCATCCGCAAGGCCGCACAGACGGGCCGCATCGGCGACGGGAAGATCTTCGTCTCCAATATCGAAGAAGTTGTTCGCATCCGCACTGGCGAGACCGGCCTGGACGCCATCTGACATTCGGCCAAAGGCCGATCCAATCCAACGATCCTAACTGGGAAGGAATGCCATGACCACTGCCAACGACATCTTGAAGCAGATCAAGGACAACGACGTGAAGTTCGTTGACCTGCGCTTCACGGACCCGAAGGGCAAGATGCAGCATGTGACGATGGATGTGGCCGAGGTGGACGAGGACATGTTCGCCGATGGCGTCATGTTCGACGGCTCCTCGATCGGCGGCTGGAAGGCCATCAACGAGTCCGACATGGTGCTGATGCCCGACACGGACACCGTCCACATGGACCCGTTCTTCGCGCAGTCCACCATGGTCGTGATGTGCGACATCCTCGATCCGGTTTCGGGCGAGGCCTATAATCGCGACCCGCGCGGCACGGCCAAGAAGGCCGAGGCCTATATGAAGTCGGAAGGCATCGGCGACACGATCTTCGTCGGCCCGGAAGCCGAGTTCTTCGTGTTCGACGACGTGAAGTACAAGGCCGATCCCTACAATACGGGCTTCAAGCTGGATTCCAGCGAACTGCCCTCCAATGACGACACCGACTACGAGACCGGCAATCTCGGCCACCGGCCGCGCGTCAAGGGCGGCTATTTCCCGGTGCCGCCGATCGACTCGCTGCAGGACATGCGCTCCGAAATGCTCACCGTCCTGTCGGAAATGGGCGTGCGCGTCGAAAAACACCACCACGAGGTGGCCTCGGCCCAGCACGAGCTTGGCGTCAAGTTCGACGCACTGGTGCGCAATGCCGACAAGATGCAGATCTACAAATATGTCGTGCACCAGGTGGCCAATGCCTATGGCAAGACGGCCACCTTCATGCCGAAGCCGATCTTCGGCGACAACGGCTCGGGCATGCACGTCCATATGTCGATCTGGAAGAACGGCAAGCCGACCTTCGCCGGCAATGAATATGCCGGCCTGTCGGAAAGCTGCCTCTTCTTCATCGGCGGCATCATCAAGCACGCCAAGGCGATCAATGCCTTTACCAACCCGCTGACCAATTCCTACAAGCGGCTGGTTCCGGGCTATGAGGCGCCGGTGCTGCTGGCCTATTCGGCACGCAACCGCTCGGCCTCCTGCCGCATCCCCTTCGGCTCCTCGCCGAAGGCGAAGCGCGTGGAGATCCGCTTCCCCGATCCGGGCGCGAACCCCTACCTCGCCTTCGCGGCGTTGCTGATGGCCGGCCTCGACGGCATCAAGAACAAGATCCACCCCGGCCAGCCGATGGACAAGGATTTGTACGACCTGCCGCCAAAGGAGCTGAAGAAGATCCCGACCGTCTGCGCCAGCCTGCGCGAGGCGCTCCAGTCGCTCGACAAGGATCGCGGCTTCCTGAAGGCTGGCGGCGTCTTCGACGACGACCAGATCGATGCCTTCATCGAGCTGAAGATGGCCGAGGTGATGCGCTTCGAAATGACGCCGCATCCGGTCGAGTTCGACATGTATTATTCGGTCTGATCCGTCACAGACCATCCGATGCAAAAAAGCCCGGCGGAGCGATCCGCCGGGCTTTTTGCTTCCTTCCCTGTCCCGGCCGCTCAAGCCGGTTTGCTCGTCCCGTAGACGGCATCGGCGCGCTTCTCGAAGGCTTCCGAGAACATGCGGAACGCGCGATCGAACATCGCGCCCATCAGCGCGCCGAGAATGCGGCTCTTGAATTCATAGTCGATGAAAAAATGCACGTCGCTGCCGCTCGGCGCTGCGGTGAAGGTCCATCGGTTGTCGAGATAGCGGAAGGGGCCGTCCAGATATTTGACGTCGATGCGACCCTCGGCAGGGCGCAGCACCACCTGGCTGGTGAACGTTTCGCGCACCGCCTTGTAGCCCACGGTCATGTCGGCGACCAGAGCGGTGATGCCATCGCGCTCCCGGCGCGAACGTACGGTCAGCGCCTCACAGAGCGGCAGGAATTCTGGGTAGCGCTCGATGTCCGCAACCAGCGCGAACATCTGCTCCGGCGTGTGCGATACGCGTCGCGTCGTTTCGAAAGTCGGCATATGTTCAGGCGGGGGCCAGCTTGGCTTCACGCGCCGCGCGAAGCCGGGCAAAGTCCTCGCCCGCATGATGCGACGAGCGAGTCAGCGGGCTCGACGAAACCAGCAGGAACCCCTTGGCGGTAGCCGTTGCCGCATAGGCCTTGAACTCGTCCGGCGTCACGAACTTCTTCACCGGATGATGCTTGCGCGTCGGCTGGAGATATTGGCCGATGGTGAGGAAATCAACATCGGCGGTGCGCAGATCGTCCATGAGTTGCAGCACCTCGTTGCGCTCCTCGCCCAGCCCCACCATGATGCCCGACTTGGTGAAGATCGACGCATCGAGCTCCTTCACGCGCTGCAGCAGGCGGATGGAGTGGAAATAGCGCGCGCCGGGGCGCACAGTCAGGTAGTTCGACGGCACCGTCTCCAGATTATGGTTGAAGACGTCCGGCCGCGCCGCGACGACGACTTCGAGGGCACCCGGCTTGCGCAGGAAATCGGGCGTCAGGATTTCGATGGTGGTGCCCGGCGAGGCTTCGCGGATCGCATGGATGACATCGGCGAAATGCTGCGCGCCGCCATCCTTGAGGTCATCGCGGTCGACCGAGGTGATCACCACATGGGTGAGGCCCATCTGGCTCACCGCCCTGCCGACATTTGCCGGTTCCTCCCCGTCAAGCGCTGTCGGGATGCCAGTGGCGACATTGCAGAAGGCGCAGGCACGGGTGCAGATCTCGCCCATGATCATGAAGGTGGCGTGCTTCTTGTCCCAGCACTCGCCGATATTGGGACAGCCGGCTTCCTCGCACACCGTGACGAGCTTGTTGGACTTCACGATCTCGCGCGTTTCGAGATAGCCGCGCGATGTGGGCGCCTTGACGCGAATCCAGTCCGGCTTGCGCAGAACCTCCTGATCGGGCCGGTGTGCCTTTTCCGGGTGGCGCGGGCGCGGGTTGGTGATGGTGTCGAAGACGTTGACCATGACTGCCTTTGTGCCGTTCGGCGGAAACCTTCCGCCATGTAATTTATAGGCAGTCCGGCTTAATAATGTAAGGCCGCCATGGACATGGCGGCCTTGCATTTGTGTCCGGTCCGATCAGCGCCGGATGGCTCGCCCGACCGCGATCAGGATACAGGCGCCGATGAAGCCGGCGATCAGATAACCGATCCAGCCCGTGAGGACGACACCGAAAAGCCCGAGCAGGGCATTGGCGACGATAGCGCCAACAATGCCAAGAAGAATGTTCATCAACATTCCCATATTGCTCTTCATGAACTGCTCTGCCAGCCAGCCCGCCACGCCGCCGATGATGATGGCTGCAATCCAGCCTACGCCTGCACCTTCCATTGATCTCTCTCCTAAATGCCCCAATTGGCGGCAGAGAAACGCATCCGCGCCGGAAACGTTCCGGAACGTCAGCCGCGGCTACATGTTCAGGGCCTGCCCGTAAGCGTCGAGCACGCTCTCCTTCATCGTCTCGGACAGGGTCGGATGCGGGAATATCGTGTGCATCAGCTCCTGTTCGGTGGTCTCGAGATTCATGGCAACGACGAAGCCCTGAATGAGTTCCGTCACTTCCGCGCCAACCAGATGCGCGCCCAGCAATTCGCCGGTCTTCTTGTCGAAGATGGTCTTGACCAAGCCCTGGTCCTCGCCGAGGGCGACAGCCTTGCCATTGGCAACGAAGGGAAAGCGCCCGACCCTTATGTCGTGCCCGGCTTCCTTCGCCTTCGCCTCGGTCAGCCCCACGGATGCGACCTGCGGGTTGCAATAGGTGCAGCCCGGCACCAGCTGGCGGTTGAGCGGATGCGGATGCAGCCCGGCGATCTTCTCCACGCAGATGACGCCCTCATGCTCCGCCTTGTGCGCCAGCATGGGTGGCCCGGCGACATCGCCGATGGCATAGACGCCCTCGACGCTGGTGCGGCAATAATCGTCGATCGCGATCGCGCCGCGCTCGATTTTCACGCCCAGCGCCTCGAGGCCGAGATTTTCGGTGTTGCACTGCACACCGACGGCCGAGATCATCCGGTCGGCGGTAATCTTCTGCACCTTGCCGTCCTTCGTCTCGACATGGGCTGTAATGGAATCGGCGGCCTTCTCGACCTTCGTCACCTTGGCCTCCAGCAGGAACTTCATGCCCTGCTTCTCCAGCCGCTTCTGGGCGAATTTCGAGATCTCCGCATCCTCGACGGGCATGATCTGCGGCATCAGCTCGACCACGGTCACGTCCACGCCCAGCGTGCGATAGAAGGAGGCGAATTCGATGCCGATCGCGCCGGAGCCCATCACCAGCAGGCTCTTGGGCAGCGACGGCGGCACCATTGCCTCGAAATAGGTCCAGATCAGCTTGCCGTCCGGCTCGATGCCGGGCAGCACGCGCGGGCGGGCGCCCGTCGCGACGATGATGTGCTTTGCCGCATAGGTGCCCTCGCCCTTGGCATTCTTCGGTGCCGGCGCCTGCGGCTGCATGGGCTTCTTGGCCGTCTTCGAGACGACGATCTCATTGGGCTTCGTCAGCTTCGCCTCGCCCCAGATCACATCGACCTTGTTCTTCTTCATCAGGATGCCGACGCCGCCATTCATGCGTTCGGCAATGCCGCGCGAGCGCGCGACGATGGCCGGCAGGTCGGGCTTCACGCTATCCACGGCAATGCCATATTCCTTGCCGTGGCTTGCCAGATGCATCACCTCGGCGGAGCGCAGCAGCGCCTTGGTGGGGATGCAGCCCCAGTTGGAGCAGATGCCGGCCAGATGCTCGCGCTCGACGATGGCTGTCTTCAGGCCAAGCTGTGCCGCACGGATCGCCGCGACATAGCCGCCCGGCCCCGCACCGATGATGATGACATCGTAATTCTCGGCCATCGGGTACTCCTGTCCTACTACAAGCCCAGCATCATGCGCACGACAGGCTCCATGCCCCTGCCGATGACGCGTGTGTTCGCCGCATCGAGATGAACGCCGTCGATAGGCGTTGCCACCGCTACCGATCCGGCATCGAAGAAGCCGCACCCCATCTCGTCCGCAAGATCGGCGTAGAAGGAGGCGAGCATCCGCGATTCCTCCACCCTGCCCGCGAACATCGCGCCGAACAGCGGATTGGCTGTCTCGCAAAGCGGCGGCGGCGCGACGATCAGGACGGCCGGCGGCTCGGCGCTGTTGTCGCGCAATGCGCTCAACTGCACCTGCTCGACCAGCCGCCGCATGCCTTGTGTCGCGGCAACGGCCGTCCCTGCTATAGCCGGCTTCATATCGTTGGAACCGAGCATCAGGATGACGAGGTCGAGCGGTGCATGCGTATAGAGGAGCGTCGGCAGGATGCGCGCCCCGTTGCGGTCGCAGTCCGCGAGGTGCTCGTCATAGGCAGTGGTACGCCCGCGCAGCCCCTCTGCGATCACGAGGGCCTGGTCGCCCAGCGCGCCTTGCAGCACGTTGGGCCACCGGTCGGCGAATTCATGGCGATCGCGCCCGGCGGGTACGGAGCCCCAGGTGATGGAATCGCCATAGCAAAGGATCGTCTTCATGCGCGACGGCGGCTCACAGCTTTCGCAGTCCGAGCGCGATCAACAGGAACAGGATGCCGTTCGAGATCAGCTCGACGCCGAGCAGGATGCCCAGGACAGCCGCAGCCGACCAGGGGAAATCCGCCATGATCATTACCGCCAGCGCGATGGAGACGAGGCCCGAAACGAGCACCCATCCCCAACCGGAGATCGGGCGCAGCGAAAAGGCGTAGACCACCTTCACCACGCCCGTGGCGAGGAAGAGCGCCGCCACCAGAAGCGTCAGCGAAATCATGCCGGCCAGCGGATTGAAGACCAGAGAAAGGCCAGCCAGCAGCAGCAGCACGCCGAACAACAGCGCCCAGAGGAAGCCAGGCCAGCCCTTGTTGACCTGGAATGACTGTATGATCTGCAAGACGCCGAGGAACAGGAATGTCCAGCCGGCGATAAGCGTTGCGGCTAGGGTCGCAGCAGGCGGATTGAGCAGCGCCCATACGCCGCCGATCAGCGAAATGACGGCCAGGATGGCCATCCAGATCCAAGAAGACTTCAGATTCCGTCCGGTTTGAGACACGGTCTCAGCCATTTCCAGTCCCTCCATGCAATACCGGCATCAGGCGCGCCGGCCGCGCTGAACGCAACTAGACCAACATGCTCATCGGATTTTCAAGGTATTTCCTGAACGCGACCGCAAGCTCGGCGCCCAATGCACCGTCGATCACGCGATGATCGAAGGCGAAAGTGGCCGTCATGACGGTCGAGATCACCACCGCGCCGTCCTTCACCACCGGCTTTTCGATACCGGCGCCGATGGACACGATCGAGGCATGCGGCGGGTTGATGATGGAGGTGAAATTCGACACGCCGAACATGCCGAGATTGGAGACGGCCGTGGAGCCGCCCTGGAATTCCTCAGGCTTCAGCTTCTTGTCACGCGCGCGCTTCGCCAGATCCTTCATCTCGTTGGAAATGACCGAAAGCGGCTTGGCGCCTGCGTTACGGATTATTGGCGTGATCAGCCCGTCGGGAATGGCGACCGCCACACCCACATCGGCCTGCTTGTGCAGAACGCGGGCAGACGAGGTCCACGAGGCGTTCGCCATCGGCACGTCACGCAGCGCCAGCGCCATCGCCTTGATGACGAAGTCGTTGACCGAGATCTTGTAGACTGGCTGCTCGCCCTTTTCCGTCTTCGTCGTCGGCGCGCCGCGATTGATCTCCTCGCGCAGCTTCATCAGCGCATCGAGATTGCAGTCCATCGACAGGAAATAGGCAGGGATCGTCTGGCTGGATTCCGTCAGTCGCGCCGCGATCGTCTTGCGCATCGAATCATGCGGCTTGAGCTCATAGGATCCTTCCGCGAACAGTTTCAGCACCTGCTCGTCGGACATGGACTTCGCCACAGGCGCAGCCACGGCCTGATCGCCCCTGGAGACCGGGGAAGCAGCCTTTGCCGCACCACCCGAGCTCGCCGCCTCGACATCCGCCTTGACGATGCGGCCATACGGTCCCGAGCCCGTCACGGCTGAAAGGTCGATGCCGGCATCCTTGGCGATACGCCGTGCCAGCGGCGAAGCGAAGATGCGTGCGCCCTCGCCCGCGGGAGCCGCAGCCGCGCCGTTTCCGCTCGCCGCGGGTTTCGCCGGCGCGGCTTCCTTCTTCTCGCCGCCGGAGGGAACTGCAGCCGCCTCGGGCTTGGCGTCAGCCTTCGCCTCGTCTGCCTTGGGCGCGCTACCCTTTGCCGCCTCGGCCGCATCCTCGCCTTCCGCTGCCAGCACGGCGATCAGCGCATTGACCTTGACACCCTCGGTGCCGGCCGGAACGACGATCTTCGCCACGGTTCCTTCGTCGACAGCCTCGACTTCCATGGTCGCCTTGTCTGTCTCTATCTCAGCGATCACGTCGCCGGGCGAAACCTTGTCGCCCTCCTTCACGAGCCATTTGGCGAGATTGCCCTCCTCCATCGTCGGGGAAAGCGCCGGCATGGTGATTTCGATCGGCATCTCTTCCTCCTAGGCCCGGTAGGTGACGGCCTTAACCGCCTCGACGACCTCGGCGACATTGGGCAGCGCCAGCTTTTCGAGATTTGCCGCATAGGGCATCGGCACGTCCTTGCCCGCAATGGTGATCACCGGCGCGTCCAGATGGTCGAAGGCGCGCTGCATCACCTGCGCGGCAATGTGGTCGCCCACGGACGACTGCGGAAAGCCTTCCTCGACGGTCACGAGACGATTGGTCTTCTTCACGGATTCCACGATCGTGTCGAAGTCGAGCGGCCGGACGGTGCGCAGGTCGATGATCTCGGCATCGATGCCCATCTCGCGCAGCTCCGCCTCGGCCTTCACGACATAGGTCATGCCGATACCGAAGGAGACGATGGTGACGTCCTTGCCCTTCTTGTGCACCCGCGCCTTGCCGATCGGCAGGACGAAATCGTCCAGTTTCGGCACATCGAAGCTCTGGCCGTAAAGGATCTCGTTCTCAAGGAAGATAACCGGATTCGGATCTCGGATCGCGGCCTTGAGCAGTCCCTTTGCATCGGCTGCGGTGTAGGGCATCACCACCTTGAGACCCGGAATGTGACCATACCAGGCAGCATAGCATTGCGAATGCTGCGCGGCGACACGCGCCGCCGCCCCGTTGGGCCCCCGGAACACGATCGGCGCGCCCATCTGGCCGCCCGACATGTAAAGCGTCTTCGCCGCCGAATTGACGATCTGGTCGATCGCCTGCATGGCGAAGTTGAAGGTCATGAATTCCACGATCGGCTTGAGCCCGGCCATGGCCGCCCCGACGCCGACGCCGGCAAAACCATGTTCGGTAATCGGCGTATCGACCACCCGGCGGTCGCCGAATTCCTGCAACAGCCCCTGGGTGATCTTGTAGGCGCCCTGATATTCGGCAACCTCCTCGCCCATGATGAACACGCTTTCGTCGCGGCGCATCTCTTCGGCCATGGCGTCGCGGAGCGCTTCGCGCACGGTCGTGCTCACCATTTCGGTGCCGGCGGGAATATCGGGATCGGTCGCGACTTCCGCCTTCGGCGCAGCGGGAACGCTGGCGGCTTCCTTGCCGGCTGCGGACTTTTCATCAGCTTCGCCCGCCTTCCCGCTTGCATCGGCGGCTTGCGGTTCGGCTGACTTCGGCTTGGCACCCTTGCCGCCTTCGGCAATGTCACCCGCGCTTTCGCCTTCCTGCAAAAGCACGGCGATGGGCGTGTTGACCTTCACGCCTTCTGCGCCTTCGGCCACGAGGATCTTGCCGAGCGTCCCCTCGTCGACGGCTTCCACCTCCATCGTCGCCTTGTCGGTCTCGATTTCGGCGATCACGTCGCCGGCGGCAACCTTGTCGCCTTCCTTTTTCAGCCATTTGGCGAGATTGCCTTCCTCCATCGTCGGCGAGAGGGCGGGCATGAGGATTTCAATTGGCATGTGAGCGGTCTCCGCTGAGATCACATCATGAAATGCCCGACGCCCCTGGCGCAAGGCACGTGATAGCGTGGATGGCAGTCAGGCTTCGACGTAGATGTCGGTCCAGAGTTCCGACACATCGGGCTCCGGGTCGGTCTGCGCGAAATCGGCCGAGTCGGCGACGATGTCGCGCACATCCTTGTCGATGGCTTTCAGCTCATCCTCGCTCGCCCACTTCTTTTCCAGAAGCCGCGCCTTCACCTGCTCGATCGGATCGTGCTCGGAGCGCATCTTCTGCACCTCGTCCTTCGACCGGTACTTTGCCGGGTCGGACATGGAATGGCCGCGATAGCGATAGGTCTGCATTTCGAGGATGATCGGGCCATTGCCGTCGCGGCACCACTTGGTCGCCATGTCGGCGGCCGACTTGACGGCGCGAACATCCATGCCGTCGACCTGGATGCCGGGAATGCGGAACGACAGGCCGCGCTGCGAGAAATCCGTCTCGGCAGACGAGCGCGACACGGAAGTGCCCATCGCGTAGCGGTTGTTCTCGATGATGTAGATCACGGGCAGCTTCCACAGCGAGGCCATGTTGAAGCTCTCATAGACCTGCCCCTGATTGGCCGCGCCGTCGCCGAAATAGGTCAGCGACACATTGTTGTTGCCGCGATACCTGTTGGCGAAGGCAAGCCCAGTGCCCAGCGACACCTGCGCGCCGACGATGCCGTGGCCGCCATAGAAATTCTTCTCCTTGGAGAACATATGCATGGAGCCGCCCTTGCCGCGGGAATAGCCGCCCCGCCGGCCGGTCAGCTCCGCCATCACGCCGCGCGGGCTCATGTCCATGGCGAGCATATGGCCATGGTCGCGATAGGCGGTGATCATCTGGTCGCCATCGACCAGCGCCATCTTCATGCCGGTAACGACAGCTTCCTGCCCGATATAGAGATGGCAGAAACCGCCGATGAAACCCATGCCGTAGAGTTGTCCGGCCTTTTCCTCGAAGCGCCTGATCAGCAGCATGTCGCGATAGGCCGCGAGCTCCTGCTCCTTGCTGAAATCGGCGGGTGAAGGGGTCTTCAGGCTGGCGGGACCCGTTTTGTCGCCACTTGCTTGCGCACTGGCTTTCTTGGCGGATGTCTTGCTGGCGGCGGCGGCCATACACGTCTCCCTATCAGTCTTTTCAGATATGCAAGGGAGCGCTCCTCCCCTTGCGCTTGAGGGAAAAGCTAGCACGCTGCTTCATGCAGAGCTATGCGGAAAAGCGCATGGCTGTCATGCAGCTAACTGCCTAATTCGCCTTTTGAATTAGCGATTAACTTGCTTTAAGTTAATTAGCTGACGCCGGCGCATCGAGAAGGATGACAACCTCGTCCGGCCGGGCGAGGTCGAGCATATAGCGCGCCTGCTGGTCCAGCATGTCGCGTTCGAGCGATCCGTCCTGCAGCAATTGCACCCGCCGTTCCATTGCCAGCCGCTGGCCGCGAACCCTGTCCAGCTCCGCCTGCAATACGGCAAGCCTGTCTTCCAGCTGGTATTTCGAGTTGATGCCATATTGGCCGTGCCAGGCATGGAAGCCGAAATAGGACAGGAAAGCGATGGTGATGGCCGGCACGATCAGGATGCCGGTCTTTCTCTTCTTATGCTGCCGTGTCCACATGCCAAAAATCCGGAATCGGGAATGCCCCTGCTCCGGGTTTATGGAACAACATGCTTAAGGCAGGGTTAGCGCCCGCCCTTCGCCGTGCGGAATTACGAACCGTTTCGGGATTGCCTCAATAGACGGCCTGCTTGCCACGCGAGAGATCCCAGCCGGCGCCGCGCGCATTGCGGCAGCTCATGCCGCTTTCGCTCGATATGCAGGAAAACCCGCCGCCCTGCCACGCCGCGCCATATCGCAATATCGGCGCACCGGGATCGAGCACCGTATCGCCATGGCAGATCCGCCCGGCATGCCGGGCGGATGCCGTCATCTCAAACGCCTTGCCCCAGTCGAGGTCGCAATCGGCCGGCGGCCTGGGAAGGCGGTTGGACATCTCCCCCACGTCGCAACGCAGCGACCCGTCCATATATATGCAGGCAATGTTGCCCGATGGAGTTCGGAAGCTGTCCATGTCCTGCGCGACGCCGGGCCGGGCGAGGAATATCGCGACGACCAGACCCAGCGAAAGACGCATGGACAGCCCTCCCGTCAACCCTTGAGGATCGAGCTGCCCGCATAGCGGGCCTGCTTGCCAAGCTCTTCCTCGATGCGCAGGAGCTGGTTGTATTTCGCCAGCCGGTCGGAGCGCGCCAGCGAGCCGGTCTTGATCTGCCCGCAATTCGTGGCCACGGCGAGGTCGGCGATGGTGGAATCCTCCGTCTCGCCCGAACGATGCGACATGACCGAGGTGTAGCCGGCGCGATGCGCGGTCTCGACCGCATCGAGCGTCTCGGTCAGCGAGCCGATCTGGTTCACCTTGACGAGGATCGAATTGGCGACCCCCATGCGGATGCCGTCGCGCAAACGGGCCGAATTGGTGACGAAGAGATCGTCGCCCACGAGCTGGACCTTCTTTCCGACGAGATCGGTCAGCACCTTCCACCCGTCCCAATCGTCTTCCGCCATGCCGTCCTCGATCGAGATGATCGGATAATCGGCGCACAGCTTGGCCAGATATTTCGCCTGCGCCTTGGGATCGCGCGTCTTCTTCTCGCCTTCATAGACGTACTGGCCGTCCTTGAAGAACTCCGTCGCGGCGCAGTCGAGCGCGATCGCGACCTGCTTGCCCGGCGTGTAGCCGGCCGCCTCGATCGAGGCCATGACGAAGTCAAGGCCCGCCTGCGCGCTCTTGAGGTTCGGTGCGAAGCCACCCTCGTCGCCGACATTGGTGTTGTGGCCGGCATCCTTCAGGCGCTTCTTGAGCGTGTGGAAGATCTCCGCGCCCCAGCGTAGCCCTTCGCGGAAGCTCTCCGCCCCGACCGGCATGATCATGAATTCCTGGAAGTCGATCGGATTGTCGGCATGCGCGCCGCCATTGATGATGTTCATCATCGGCACGGGCAGCACATGCGCGCCGGCGCCGCCGACATAGCGGTAGAGCGGCAGACCGGCGGCTTCAGCGGCGGCCTTGGCCACGGCCAGCGACACGCCAAGGATGGCGTTCGCGCCCAGCCGCTTCTTGTTCGGCGTGCCGTCCAGCTCGATCATGGTGCGGTCGATATGGATCTGGTCCTCGGCCTCCATGCCGCCGATCGCCTCGAACAGCTCGCCATTGACGGCCTCGACCGCCTGCTCCACGCCCTTGCCGAGATAGCGCGCCCCGCCGTCGCGCAGTTCGACCGCTTCATGCGCCCCAGTGGACGCGCCCGACGGCACCGCCGCGCGGCCCATCGAGCCGTCTTCCAGCACCACGTCGACCTCGACGGTCGGGTTGCCACGGCTGTCGAGAATCTCGCGGCCGATCACGTCTACGATAGCGGTCATGTCGTCTCCCTCGGGAAGGCTGAAAACTGGCCTCTCTTATGCAATTGAAGCGGAAAGTGAAAGCGCCGCGCCGGCCGACAACAAAGAAAAGGCCCCTTGCGGGGCCTGTTTCCCTGACAGCCGAGGCGTCAGATCCAGTATGGCGGCACCTTGTAATAGGCGTAGGAAGCGTCACGCGCCTTTTCGCCATCCTGGCCGGTCAGTTCCTCGATGGAATGGGCGGGCGCGGCCTTCAGTTCGTCTTTGCTGAACGGAACCACATAGCCGCCGCGGCTCGGCTCATAGTCGAGCGAAGACCAGGGCACGGCATGATATTTCTCGCCGATGCCGAGGAAGCCGCCAAAGCCCACGACGGCGAACATGATGCCATTGTCCAGCTTGTCGAGCATGACATCCTCGATCGTGCCGATCCGGTCGCCCTGCGTGTTGTAGACGTCGGTGCCGATCACGCGGGTGGCGCGGATCGCCTCGGTGTGGCCGGTAGCAGTCGTCATCGTTCTTCTCCTCGTTTGTTTCCAGTGGAGAAGAAACGCGGTTCCGCGCATGGTGTTCCCGCATTCCTCGGCGTGAACGCGGCTATTTCTTCGCCGCGGCGGCCTCCGGCGGCGGAACATCGGACGACTTCTTGCAGGCTTTCAGCCAGACATCGTAAATGGCGTGTTCGACCGCGTTCAGTCCCGGACTTTCGGCAAACATCCAGCCGGTGAAGATGCGCCTGATCTTGCGGTCGAGCGTGATCTCGTCGACCTCCACGAACGAATCGGTCTTCGGCGCCTCCGCTCCCGGCCGCGAATAGCAGACGCGCGGCGTCACCTGCAGCGCACCGAACTGCACGGTTTCGTCGACATAGACGTCGAAGGTGATGATCCTGCCGGTGATCTTGTCGACGCCGGTGAACTCGGCAACCGGATTGCTCACGCGCTCATCAGGCTGCGGCGCGGCTTCGCCTTCCTGCAATTGCTCTCCGCGCTGGACACCGTCATCAGCCGGCGCCTCCTCGACGCTCTCGCCGGGGGAAACCTCCTCGAAACGCTGGTTGGGGTCGATCTGGAGCTGGAACTGCGCCACGGCCGGCGATACCGCCGCGAGCAGCGCGGCAAGGACGAGATAAGATGCGTGCCTGTAGCGCATGGAGCCCTCGAAAGATGCAGGTCCCGCCTGCCAGAGCATTTTGCCGCCGGACGGTACCGTCAGGCGTGGCATGGATGCAGCCAGGTAAACCCGGCCGGAACGACGAATCGCGTTCGCCAGAACGCCCACCGTTCTAGCGCGAAGCGGATATACCGCAAATGTGGCGAGAAGGGACCGCCATCCGCCTCAGGGAATCCAGGCGTCGTAGTCGCCTGTCACCGGCGGGCGCGTCGTCGGCGAAAGCACCGATCCCTGCGGGCGATAGGCCTGCGGCGTTCCCGTCAGATTCGGCTGATAGGACTTCTGCCACTCGCGCGGCTTGTAGTCTTCCTTCACCGGCGGCGTGTCGACCCGGTGATGCATCCAGCCATGCCAGCCGGGCGGGATCTTGGAGGCCTCGGATACACCATTATAGATGACCCAGCGGCGGGTCTGACCGTCGGAATTGACGCCGCCCTCGTAGTAGATGTTGCCGAACTCGTCACGCCCGACCTCGGTGCCCTTGCGCCACGTATGGAAGCGCGTGCCGAGGCTCTGGCCGTTCCACCAAGTGAAAAACTGAAGCAGGAAGGTCTTCATCATCTATCTCTGGCGCGCGCCCGTGATTTCCTGCCTTATGGCGTCGCCACATCGCGATAGCAAGAGCCACGGTCGGATATGCGACCGATGGCCCCTGCGCTCAGGCGCGCCTCGACAGGCGTGTCAGAATTTGAGCCTGCCAGCGAGAGAGAAGGCGAACCCCCACTCGCCCGGCGCGGTTGCCGTATAATCGACCGCGCTCGATGTCTGGCTCTTTCGACCTTCGGTGAAGTAGATCGCCGCGCCGCCGCCGCTTATCTGGAACTTCTCATTGACGTCATAGGCGGCACCTGCCGCAACTGTCCACGTATCGGTCAGCACATCCCAGCCGCTGGTCACGCCCTTGTCCCAGGTGAGCGACAGCGTGCCGCCAAGCTTCTTGTTGAAGCGATGACCCACGCCGCCGGTGACGGTCCATCCGTCATTGAAGAAGAAATTCGTCGTGGAAAAGCGCCGGCCGCCAATGCCCTCGTTCACCTGGAGATCGCGCAGCACGCTCCAGTCGGTCCATTTTACCGAGCCGAACGCCAGCCAGTTGGGCGCTATGCCGCTCTGGAGCCTCATCTCGAGGCTTTGCGGCAATGAAGCTGAGGCCGTGGCCGAGGCGCTGGTAGCATCGCCATAGATCGCCCTGGCAATATCTGCAGGCATGCCGGCAGCGATCGCCAGAAGCGCGAAAGGCGTATTGGAATATGCGCCGGTCGCATTGTGGTTGGTTTGCGACCGATACATCAGCTGCGCCTTGAGCGCGATTTCCGGAATCTCGTAGCCAAGTCCGAGCCGATAGCCCCAGGCACTCGAGCTCAGGTCGACGCGGCTGTCGCCGGGCAGGCCGAACGCCGCCGTGAAATTGCGCGACTGGCCGAGAGATATCGTCTCATAGAACCCGCCGCCGAAGACCGACAGGCGCCCTTTGCCAACGTTGAATCCATAGCCGCAGGTCAGGCCGTATTCATTGGTCGTCAGCGTCTGTTCGGCAATATGATAGCTGATAGCCCCGCTATACTTGGCGTCTGCGCCGTAAGGCTGCGTATATGTGCCGGCACAGCGCAAGTCGCCATAGATTCTCCCGCCGATCGACACCGACGGTACGAAGTAGTTCTCGCTGATGCTGATATTCGACTGGGTGAAGGGGGTCGGCGCACCGCCCGAAATCACCAGACCCGAGGCGCGGGAATAAGACCGCCCGGGTGCGACATAGGCGCCGCCGGTATAGATACCGAAGGCGGTGTCGCCATAGAGAATGTCAAAATCCGCGCTGCCGCGGCTGAGCCCCCCTGCTTGTGCCATCTGGCTCTGCGCCAGACATCCCACCAAAACTGCTATTCCGACAAGGCTACCTCTCATTGCAGGCGATCCCCCCTAGAGGCCACGTGAATGTGAAACACCCCTCAGTGAATCTTCACATGCATAACATCCTGCTATAGCTCGCCTTTTTAGGCAAGACTAATTGAACGCACTGGATTTGACCTAGCGGGAGATGGCCGGTGGCTTATTCGATGCCGAGCCGGGCCTTCACCAGATCGTTGACCGCCTGGGGATTGGCCTTTCCGCCCGTCGCCTTCATCACCTGGCCGACGAACCAGCCGGCAAGCGTCGGCTTCGCCAGCGCCTGCGCGACCTTGTCGGGATTGGCCGCGATCACGTCGTCCACGGCTTTCTCGATCGCACCGGTATCGGTGACCTGCTTCATGCCGCGCGCCTCGACGATATCGCGCGGCTCGCCGCCCTCGTTCCAGACGATCTCGAAGAGGTCCTTGGCGATCTTGCCCGAAATGGTGCCTTCCTTGATCAGGTCGATGATCGCGCCAAGCTGCTGCGGCGAGACCGGCGCATCATCGATATCCTTGCCGGCCTTGTTGAGCGCGCCGAGCAGATCGTTGATGACCCAGTTGGCAGCCGCCTTGCCGTCGCGGCCACTTGCCACCTGCTCGAAATAGTCGGCGATCGCCTTCTCCGAGACGAGGATCGACGCGTCATAGACCGACAGGCCGAGGCTTTCGACGAGACGCGTCTTCTTGGCGTCGGGCAGTTCAGGCAGGTTTGCTGCCAGCGCATCCACATAAGCCTGGTCGAATTCGAGCGGCAGAAGGTCGGGATCGGGGAAATAGCGGTAGTCGTGCGCCTCTTCCTTGGAGCGCATGGAGCGCGTCTCGCCCTTGACCGGGTCGAACAGGCGCGTCTCCTGCTCCACCGTGCCGCCATCCTCGATCAGCGCGATCTGGCGGCGCGCCTCATAGTCGATCGCCTGTCCGACGAAGCGGATGGAATTGACGTTCTTGATCTCGCAGCGCGTGCCGAATTCCTTCGAGCCCGCCGGTCGCACCGAAACGTTCACGTCGGCGCGCATGGAGCCTTCGTCCATATTGCCGTCGCAGGTGCCGAGATAGCGAACGATGGTGCGCAGCTTGGTGACATAGGCCTTCGCCTCGTCGGCGGAGCGCATGTCGGGCTTGGACACGATCTCCATCAGCGCCACGCCGGAGCGGTTGAGGTCGACATAGCTCATGGTGGGGTGCTGGTCGTGGATCGACTTGCCGGCATCCTGCTCGAGATGCAGGCGCTCGATGCCGACGTCGATGTCCTCGAACTGGCCCTGCCGGTCCGGGCCGACCGAGATCGTCACGGTCCCCTCGCCCACGATGGGCTGCTTGAACTGCGAGATCTGATAGCCCTGCGGAAGGTCGGGATAGAAGTAGTTCTTGCGGTCGAAGATCGAGCGGTGGTTGATCTGCGCCTGGAGGCCAAGGCCGGTACGGATCGCCTGGCGGACGCATTCCTCGTTGATGACGGGAAGCATGCCGGGCATGGCCGCGTCGACCAGGCTCACATTCGCATTGGGTGCGGCGCCGAACGATGTGGAGGCGCCGGAGAAGAGCTTTGCCTCGGAGGTGACCTGCGCGTGGACCTCCAGCCCCACGATCACTTCCCAGTCGCCGGTCGCGCCGGAAATCAAGCGCTTCGGATCGGGTGTGCGGGTGTCGATGATGGTCATGGAGGCCTGCGATGATGTTGGCGAACGGGCGCGCCTCGCTGCATTGCGAGACGCTTCTTCGCTAGATCAAACATCCCGCCAGCGCAACCGCGTGCAGCACCCGCAATCAGGCGGTGGCGATATACTGCTTGATCTCCTCGGCCTCGCGCTCGACATCCTCGATGCGGCGCTTCACCACATCGCCGATGGAGATGATGCCGTCGAGCTTGCCGCCCTTCTGGACCGGCAAATGGCGGAACCGGCCATGGGTCATGATCTCCATCACCGCATTGACCGAATGGTTCTCGCTGCATGTGCGGACATTGCTGGTCATCACCGCCGAAACCGGCTGCGCCAGCGCCTCGGCGCCGAAGCGGCCGATGACGCGAACGACATCCCGCTCCGACAATATCCCCGCCACCTGCCTGTCGCCGCGCGTGACGACCAGCGCGCCGATCCGGTTTTCGGCGAGAATGGCGATCGCATGCGCAAGCGTTTCATCCGGCCCGACGGTCAATACGTCATGGCCCTTTTGGTCGAGAATGGACTTAACCGTCATGAACTCCTCCGTTTAACCGGGGGCTCCCCAACCCGGTGACATCACCAGCCACCTGCATGGTGCTCCTGCGGCGACGATGTTTCAAGACGTATGAGAATACCGGCGATCGAAGAGCGGCAGGCAGAGGAAACCGACCAGAAAACCGCCAATATGCGCTTCCCAAGCGATCTGGCTTTCCATGCCCGGCGTGCCGAAGCCAAGTCCGGTCACGAGGTTCACCACCATCCAGACCGCCAGGAAGGTCACGGCTTGGCGCGACCGGAACACGTCGCTCATGCCAAGCACAGGACCGCCGAAAGCCGGCTTGTCCAGTGAGCGGTCGATGCGGAAGGCGAAACGCGCCGCAGCTCCCATCATGCCGGAGATCGCGCCGGACGCACCGACCAGCGGAACGAGTTCGGAGGGATGGAGAACGAAATGCAGGAGCACCGCGCCAAGCGCCGTCGCGATCCAGAAGGCGATGAACCGTCCCGTGCCCAGCCGGTTGGCAAGCGGCGAGCCGAAGGCTGCGAGCCAGACGATGTTCACCGCCAGATGCGCCAGGCTTCCATGCAACAACGAATAGGTGACCGGAGCCAGGAAGGCATAGAGGTCGAGATCATATCCGCCGGTATAGCGGCCGGGAAAGAAGGCGAAGCGAAGAATGAGCCACATGTCCTGCTCGTCGGAAAGCAGGAACATGCGCATGAGATGCACGCCGACGCAGATGGCGATGATCCCGACCACCACGCCTGCCAGGTTGAAGACGGGTTCGCGTACCGAACCGGCTTCGGGCACATATTGCTGGTCCGTCGAGGCGTCCGGCTTGTCAGTGGGTTCACTCATGAGCAGCCAGATATGCGCTCCGGCGCCCGAGTGCCACCGCCAATGTGAAGGCGGCCCAGGGAAAATGCCCCTGGACCGCCGTCGAGCCCCCCTGTCGGCCCCGTATTCGCAAGCTGCCATCCCAGCCGGCACATCGCAATCTCAACCATTCCTTAACCCTAACGACCCTCAGAACGGTTAACAAACCCCTCCATCGCTGGCACGCCTCCTGCATAGTCGGGCATGAATCCCTGTGGCGGACGTGATTCTGTCCAACGCTGGGACAGTGTCAGGTGTGCTCCGGAGTATTTCGGTCAATGCAGCATGAGGGATCGATGTCGTTGTTCCTATACTGGAACAGACTGCGTGCCGGGCGTCGGGCCCCCTTGCGCCACGAAATCGAGCCTGCCGACATCAAGACGCTGCTCGCCGACACGTTCATCCTCGAGCGCGACGGGCGTGGCGAAGCGGTCTTCCGCCTCGCCGGCACCCGCCTTTGCGCCATCTTCGGCCGCGAACTCAAGGGTTTCGCCTTCGCTTCGCTCTGGACCGAGCGGGATCGCCGCGTGGTGTCGCGGCTCATCGACCGCGCCTTCATCGAGAAGACGGTCATCGCCATCTCCTTCAGGGGCATCAGCCGCTCGGGCCGCCAGAACCCGCTGGAGTTGACGATCCTCCCGCTCGACGGCGGAACGACTCATCCGCGCATACTCGGCTCGCTGATTGCTCTCGAAAAGCCTTTCTGGCTCGGCGCGGATCCGCTCGTCGCCTGCCATGTCGAAACCCTGCGCATCGTCGATCCGGACCGGGAGCCCGCCTTTCTCGGCAACCGTGCGGCAATTCCGGTCCCATCGCTGGCACCCGACCAGCGCGATCTGGTCAGCGGAAAGTCGGGGCGGCGGGTTCGCCATCTCGTCGTGATCGAGGGCGGGCGCGGCGATTGACGACCCATATCCGAAGCATGTTCTTACAGCTTGTTAACCTGACTCGTTTATATTTGTGACCAGGAACAGTCAGGTCCCGACGGCCGACTGGCGCGGCGAAGGGCAGAGGCTTTGATGGCGTCTACGATGGCAGAGGCAGGCCCGAGAACGGTTGCCGCCCGTGCGGAACGGCGCAATTTCCAGCGCGTCCGCGTCAAGGTCTATGGGCGCTTTATGCTCGAGGACCGTACGGAACACCCCTGCAACGTCATCGACATATCGCCCGGAAGCGTTGCCTTCCGCGCCGACCGGATCGGCGAGCCCGGCGAGCGCGTGGTCGCCTATTTGGATCATATCGGCCGCCTCGAAGGCGTGGTCACCCGCACTTTCGATGACGGTTTCGCCATGACGATCGTCGCGTCCGACCGCAAGCGCGACAAGCTCGCCGCGCAATTGACATGGCTCGCCAACAAGCACGAGCTGGACCTGCCGGAGGATCGCCGCCACGAGCGCGTCGCGCCACGCAATCCGATCACCGTGCTGAAACTCGAAGACGGCCGCCAATATCGCTGCCGCATCATCGACCTGTCGCTGTCGGGCGCCGCGGTCGAGATCGAAGTCAAGCCGGCGATCGGCGTGCCTGTCATGCTGGGAACCATGCGCGGCCGGGTCGTGCGCCATTTCGAGGACGGCGTCGCGGTCGAATTCGCCAGCCTGCAACGGCCGGACAGTCTTGACGCCGAATTCGACCAGGCAGGAAACGCCTAGGGCATCCGCAGCCGGGCGGAATCGCCTGGCGTCGCGCAAAGGCGGCTAAAACAAAGAGATGGAGCGGCGCAGCGTTTCGACAAAGCGATGAACCGCGCCAAGCGGACGCCACATTTCCGCTGGCATTGTAGTGACCTTCGCACGCGCGCATCCCGCGCCGACAGCATATGCGATGGCTTCACCGAAAAATTGTCTCATTTTGAGAAACCCCAAGGCGCGCCGCGGCGGAGAATCGCTCGATGCCGTCTATGCGCGCTTGCAACGCGGCGGGCTGAACGTCCTGGTGGAAACATTCGATGCACTGCCCGAGATCGCGCGCGACATCGTAAGGCTGCGTAACCGCGCCGATCTCGTCGTGGTTTGCGGCGGCGACGGTTCCATATCCTCCGCCGCGATGGCCGTGGTGGAATCGGGCCTGCCGCTTGGCATCCTGCCGATGGGCACGGCAAACGACCTCGCCCGGACGCTGCATATCCCTCTCGATCTTGTCGCCGCAGCGGATGTGATCGCGGCCGGCCATAGCCGCCGGATCGATGTGGGCACCGTCAACGGCCATGCCTTCTTCAACGTCGCCAGCATCGGCCTGTCGACCGAACTCACCGCCAAGCTCGATCCTGCCATCAAGAAGCGGTATGGCCGGTTGGGCTACGCCGTCGCCGCGCTGAACGTGCTGTCGCGCGCAAAGCATTTCGGCGCCCGGATCACCGAAAAGGGTCAGGTGATCGAGGCCGAGACCTATCAGATCGCCGTCGGCAATGGCCGCCAATATGGCGGCGGAAACGTCGTCGCCGCCGATGCGCGCATCGATGACGGCCATCTCGATCTCTACAGTCTCGAAATGCGCAATCTGTGGAAGCTGGCTTTGATGCTGCCCTCGTTCCGCGCCGGTCGTCATGGTGGATGGCGCGAGGTCCGCACGGCGCGGTGCATCGAATTCGACATCGAAACGCAAACGGAAATGCCAGTGAACACCGATGGCGAAATCGTCACCAGCACGCCGGCCCATTTCAAGGTATTGCCGGCGGCGATCGAGGTTTTCACCCCGCCAAACTGAAAAGGCCGGCAAGCGCCGGCCTTTCGTTTAAAGACCATCGATGGCATTCAGCCGTTGACCACCTTCTTGCTCGCCAGGTTCTCCGTGCCCTTCTTGAGCAATTCAGCCGTCAGGAAAGCCAGTTCCAGCGCCTGATCCGCATTCAGGCGTGGATCGCAATGGGTGTGGTAGCGGTCCTGCAACTCGTCGTCGCGGATCGCGCGCGCGCCGCCGGTGCATTCGGTCACGTTCTTGCCGGTCATCTCGACATGGACGCCGCCCGGATGGGTGCCTTCCGCGCGGTGGATTTCGAAGAAGGTCTGTACCTCCTTGAGGATGCGCTCGAAGGGCCGCGTCTTGTAACCTGCCGCGGTGATCGTGTTTCCGTGCATCGGATCGCACGACCAGACGACCTTACGCCCCTCGCGCTCCACCGCCCGTAGCAGCTTCGGGAAATGATCCGCGATCTTGTCCGAGCCGAAGCGCGCGATGAGCGTGAGCCGGCCGGGCTCGTTTTCCGGGTTCAGCAGGTCGATCAGGTTGATGAGCCCGTCCGGCGTCAGCGACGGACCGCATTTCAACCCGAGCGGGTTCTTGATGCCACGGCAATATTCGACATGCGCATGGTCGGGCTGGCGCGTGCGGTCGCCGATCCAGATCATGTGGCCGGACGTGGCATACCAGTCGCCGGTCGTGGAATCGACGCGGGTCAGCGCTTCCTCATAGCCGAGCAGCAGCGCCTCGTGACTGGTGTAGAAATCGGTTTCGCGCAGCGCATAGTTGGTCTCGGAGGTGATGCCCACCGCGCGCATGAAGTCCATCGTCTCGGAAATGCGCGTGGCCAGCGCCGCATAGCGTTCCGCCTGCGGGCTGTCGGCAACGAAGCCGAGCATCCACTTGTGCACGTTTTCGAGGCTCGCATAGCCGCCCTGCGCAAAAGCGCGCAGCAGGTTCAGCGTCGCGGCCGACTGGCGATAGGCCATTTCCTGGCGCGCGGGATCGGGAATGCGCGACTTCTCGTCGAACTCGATGCCGTTGATGATGTCGCCGCGATAGGACGGCAGCGTCACATCGCCCTTGGTCTCGTTGTCCGACGAACGCGGCTTGGCGAACTGGCCGGCAATGCGACCGACCTTCACCACCGGCTGCGAGCCGGCGAAGGTCAGCACCACCGCCATCTGGAGGAAGACGCGGAAGAAGTCGCGTATATTGTCAGCGCCATGCTCCGCGAAGCTCTCGGCGCAATCGCCGCCCTGCAACAGGAAGGCTTCGCCATTGGCCACGGCGGCGAGCTGCTTCTTGAGCTTGCGCGCCTCGCCTGCAAAAACCAGCGGCGGATAGGTCGCGAGCTGCTTTTCGGTCTCGGCAAGTACAGCCTGGTCCGGATAGGCAGGTACTTGTTGGATAGGCTTGTTGCGCCAGGACTTCGGAGACCATTTCGACATAGCTGCACCCATTTGCCGTGCTGTTCCGGTCGCGGCCCATATCCGCGACGGTGACGGCTCTATATAGGAAGGTTACCGGAAGTGCCAACACTCCGTAACAAGGGCCGTCCGCATCGAATATGAATGGCCTCAAGCATGTCCGAAAATAGGCGATCCGGCCGGAAAAGATAACCGGCTCATTCGCCTGCGGGCACCCGCTCGCCCTTCCTCACGCGGTAGCTCGCCTGGTACATGGTGACCAGTTCCTCGGCCGCCGACGGATGAACCGCCATGGTGCGGTCGAAGTCGTCCTTGGTGAGCTTCGCCTTGATCGGAATGCCGAGAAGCTGGGCCATCTCGCCGGCATCCGGGCCAAGCACATGCGCGCCGACCACGTGTCGCGTCGCCGCATCGACGACAAGCTTCATCGTCATCCGCTCCTGCCGCCCTGAAAGCGTATGGCGCATCGGGCGGAACCGGGCCAGATAGACCTCGATCTCGTCATAGCGCTCGGCCGCCGCCTCTTCGGAAAGGCCCACCGTGCCGATTTCCGGCTGCGAGAAGACAGCGGTTGCGATCGTGTCGAAATCGGGGCTCGTCAGCCTGCCGCGATAGACTGTGTCGACGAAGCACATCGCCTCGTGAATTGCGACCGGCGTGAGCTGGACGCGATTGGTCACATCCCCAATCGCATATATGTTGGGAACATTGGTGCGCGAATATTCGTCCACCAGGATCTCGCCCACCTTGCCGGTCTCCACGCCCGCCTTCTCGAGGCCAAGTTCTTCCGTGTTCGGGGTACGGCCGATGGCGAGCATGAACTGGTCGACGGTCAGCGTCTCGCCGTCATTGATCTGCACGTCCAGCCTGCCGTCAGACCGCTTTTCGACCTTGTTGGCAATTGCCTGGCAGATGATGCGGATACCCTTGGCCTCCATGGCGGCATGCAGGTCGCGGCGCATATCCGTATCGAAGCGGCTCAGGATTTCCCGACCACGATAGACGAGGGTCGTCTCGACGCCCAGCCCATGGAAGATATTGGCGAACTCGACCGCGATATAACCGCCGCCGGCAATGGCGATCGCCTTCGGCAGTTCGGCCAGGTGAAAGGCATCGTTCGACGTGATGCAGAATTCGTGACCGGGCAGCGCCGGGTGTGGTGCCGGGCGACCGCCCGTGGCGATGAGGATCGTCTCGGCGGTCACCTTGCGGCCATCGGCCGTGAGGCGCACCGTATGGGCATCCTCCAGAACCGCCCTGCTCTCGATGATCTCGGCGCCGGCGCGCTCCAGGCCGCCGCGATATATCCCCTCGAGCCGCGCGATCTCGCGATCCTTGTTGGCGATCAGCGTCGGCCAGTCGAAGCTGCTTTCCCCAACGGTCCAGCCATAGCCGGCGGCATCCTCGAAATGTTCCGGAAACTGCGAGGCATAGACGAACAGCTTCTTCGGTACGCAGCCGCGGATGACGCAGGTCCCGCCAAAGCGGTATTCCTCGGCGATCGCGACCTTCTTGCCCAGCGACGCTGCGACCCGGCCGGCACGGACGCCGCCAGACCCGCCACCGATAACGAAAAGGTCATAGTCATAGTTCGCCATCGCGCGCGTCCTCGTCATGCTTCGTCATTCAGTTAGGCGCCAAGCCTGAAAATGAAAAGCCCGGCGCAAGGCCGGGCTTCCGAATGAACCCCTTCGCCGGGAACTATTGATTGGCGTTGGGCTGGGCTGCGGGTGCTGGCGGCTGCGCGGCGGGCGCGGCCTGCGGCTGGGTCTTGTTCAACTCCTCGCCCACCTGCTGCGCGAGATCGCGCGCGATGCCGCGCTGCCAGATCGCCGCAGCCTGGGTCACCTCGCGAAAGGCGATATTGCCGTCCTGCAGCAGCTTCTTTCCGGCCGCGCCTGAATAGAAAGCGGCAATCTCGTTGAGTTCCTGCTCGTTGAACACCTTGGCATAGATGGTGGCCGCCTCCTTTTCGAGGTCGCCGCGGCGCGAAGCGAGCTCAAGCGCCTTCTGGTCCACTGTCTGCGAGATCACCTGGACCATGTTCGGGTTCCGGTTGATCATCTCGGTCTTCAGCGACTGTGCGACCTGCGGCAGGATATCATCGAATTCCGCCGTGCTGCCGAGGGCGCTCACCGCGGCGCGCGCCGCCTTCAGGTGCGAGTCTGCGATTTCCTGCGCGCCGGCCGGCAGTGCAAGAACGAGAATCGTCGCAATGGCGGCGGTGGAACGGCGCAATGCTGCTGCCATGGTCATGAATGCGAAACTCCCTTTGTGCGGGCCGGAGCCAGCTCTTCTATCCCGTCTTCGCCAGCGACGATCGCCAGTCCGGCCATTCCCAGAAACAGACCGTGCTCAACCACCCCGGGAATGGCGAACAGCGCATCGGAGAGCGCTCTTGTATCCGGAATGCGGCCAAAAGATGCGTCCAGGATGCTGTGTCCGCCGTCTGTAACAAACGCCGCGCCATTCGTCATCCGCAATGTCAGCTCGCCGGAAAGGCCGAGCCGCTCCGCCGCCTTGGCGATGGCAATGCGGGTCGCCGCCAAGCCGAAGGGATTGACCTCGATCGGCAGCGGGAAGCGGCCGAGCGTCTCCACGACCTTGCTGCGATCGGCGATGACGATCATGCGCGCGGATGCGGCAGCCACGATCTTTTCGCGCAGAAGCGCCCCGCCGCCGCCCTTGATGAGCGACAGTTCCGCATCGATCTCGTCCGCGCCGTCGATGGTCAGATCGAGTTCGGGCATCTCTTCCAGCGTCACGATGGGCACGCCCAGGTCCGCACAAAGCTCCGCGGTGCGTTCCGACGTCGCAACGCCCCTGACGCGAAGCCCCTCACCTACGCGCACCGCAAGCAGCCCGACGAACTCCTCCGCGGTCGAGCCTGTGCCGATGCCCAGCCGCATGCCGTCCTCGACATGGGCAAGCGCCGCGCGCGCGGCTTCGATCTTCAGCTCCCTTGCGTCCATGGCGCATCTCCCTCTCTCGACTGCCGCGTCAGTAGAGCATTTCGCGGCCAAGTGGAATCATTTGGCGTCGCATAAATGCGGTCGGGCTAACGCCTTTCACCCAGCGACAAAAGGCGCAGTTTCAGGAGATACGCTCTCAGGGAACTTGCCCACAGGCAAAAGACCGCTATTCAGTCCTCACCGGAAGACAGCAGGAGAATCCCGCCATGGCACGACCGATCGTCGTCTTCGACCTCGATGGCACCCTCGTCGATACCGCGCCCGATCTGCTGGACAGTCTCAACCATTGCCTCGAACTGGCCAAGATCGATCGCGTCGACGCGGTCAATCTGCGCAGTCTCGTCGGCATGGGCGGCAAGGTCATGATCGAGCGCGCCTTTGCCGCGCAAAACCGCCCCCTCTCGGAAGACCGGCTCGCGCAACTGCTCGTCTCCTTCCTGGACCACTACACCGAAAACATGCCAGGCAAGTCGCTGCTCTTTCCCGGCGCGGAGGCGGCGCTGTCGCGTCTCGGCGAGGCCGGCTACCTGCTTGCCGTGTGCACCAACAAATACGAATCGCTGTCGAAGAAGCTGCTGGAGGCGCTCGGGCAGTCATCGCGCTTCGCGGCGATTTGCGGGCAGGATACGTTCGCCTGGCGCAAACCCGACCCGCGCCACCTGCTGGAGACGATCGCACAGGCCGGCGGCGACCTCGAACAGGCGGTGATGATCGGCGATTCCCGTACCGATATCGATACGGCGAAGGCAGCCGGCATCCCGGTCGTCGCGGTGGATTTCGGCTATACGGACCGCCATGTCCGCACCTTCGAGCCGTCGCGCATCATCTCCCATTTCGACGAGCTGACGGTGGAGATGATCGACAGGCTGATGCGACAAGCCATGCCTGCCGCACGCGCTTGACACCTGCCGAACCGCTCCCTTATATCGCGGCTCGCTCAGGCGCTGCCTGGGACGGGCGATTAGCTCAGCGGGAGAGCACACCCTTCACACGGGTGGGGTCGCAGGTTCAATCCCTGCATCGCCCACCATCCATCTCGCTTAATTTTCTCACCAGTTCTCGCTCCGACAAACTTTTGCCGGATCATCAGTGGCGCGCGCTAAGAGCCGTCGACGCATCAGAGGCATTCCTGAGGTATGCGGGATCAGAATTGGCCCCTCAAAAGGGAGGCCCGATCGCCTATCTGTGGTGCAGCACGACGGGCGACCGGCCGACAGTCACGACTTCCATAGGATAGCCGAAGATGGCTTCGAGGGTCTGCGGCACCAAAACGCTGGCGGTTCTGTCGTTGACGACGAGCCGTCCGTCGCGAAGGGCGACAATACGGTCCGCGTGGGTGCCGGCATGGTTGATATCGTGAAGCACCACGACGATGGTCTTCTGCTGTTCTTCCGCGACCCGGTGCAGCTTGCGCATCAGGTCGCGGGCATAGAACATGTCAAGATTGTTGAGTGGTTCGTCCAGCAGCATCGTGTCGCTGCCCTGGCAATAGGCCATGGCGATCATGGCGCGTTGACGCTGGCCGCCCGAAAGGGTGTCCGTGAACCGATCTGCGAGCGCGGTCAGGTCGAACTGCTCCAGCGCCTCGTCGATAAGGCGATTGTCCTCCGCGTTCAGCCGGCCCCGGCTGTGCGGAAACCTGCCGAAGCCGACCAATTCCCGTACGCGGAGCCGGCTCGATACATTCGGGTCCTGTCGCAGGATCGACACCGTTCGCGCCATCTCCGGTCCGGGCGTCGTGGCGACGGGCTTGCCCGCGATCCGGATGGAACCGCTCTGCAAGGGCAGCAACCGCGCCATCAGTGCCATGAGCGTCGACTTGCCGGCGCCGTTGGGCCCGATGAGCGCCGTAACCCCCGTGGGAATGGAAAGGGAGATGTCCATCAATATGCGCGCCGGCCCACGATGGAATGAAACGCCCTCAACTTCGATCATCCGCGCCTCCGCGCAAACAGAATGGCCAGGAAAACAAACCCGCCCATGAATTCGACGATGACGCTGACGACGACGGCGCTACCAAATCCCATGCGCGCCATCGTTTGGGCGCCGACGAGCACGACAATGGCGACGCCCGCGGCCACCGGCAGGAGGATGCCGTGACGTTGCGAAGCGCAGAGACGTTCCGCGAGCGCGACCACCAACAAGCCAAGGAATGCGAGGGGTCCCGCAAGGGCTGTCGAGGTCGCGACGAGGGCTGCGACGAGAAGCAGAAGGCCCGTCACCCAGCGGTTCCAGTCCAGCCCCAGCCCGATCGCCGCGTCACGCCCCAGCGCGATGACGTCGAGCACATGGCGCACGCGCCATGCGAACAGCGTTCCGCAGGCGGTGAGAACCCCACCCACGACGAGCAGCCTGTCGTCGAATGACTGGAAGCTTGCGAAGCTCGCGCCCTGAAGCACGGCAAAGGCATTCGGGTCGATCAGCCGTGCGATCAACGCCGACAAGGAACGGAACAGAAAGCCGAGCACAAAGCCAGTGAGGATCATCAGCATCATGTCCGTGCGCCGGCGCAGCATCGGCAGGAACAGCACCGTCGAGAATGCCATCATCAAGGCCACCTCGCCGAAGAATTTCCAGCTCGGCGGCAGCGTGGCATAGCCGAAGCCGCCCATCGCGAAGACGAGTGCGGTCTGGCAGAACAGATAGAGCGCATCGAGCCCCATGATCGACGGGCTGAGGATACGGTTGCCCGTGATCGTCTGGAAGACAACGGTGGAGATCGCGATGGACACGGCAACCTGAACCAGCCCGATCAGCTGCGACAGGCGCAGGCCGAGCACGAAGCCGATATTGCCGCGCAAGCCGGTGAAAAGGAACAGGGCGCAGACCGCCGCGGCGATCGCGCAGGTCGCGACGACCATGCGGCGGGACCGGTGGGGCGGAGCCGGGGTTCCAGCCATTGCCTCAGCCATGGCGCGGCCTGGCATGAAGGATGACGAGAAAGGCGAAGGCGCCGACTACGCCGAGCACGGTCCCTACCGGAATCTCGTATGGATAGCGAAGCAGGCGTCCGGCAATGTCGCAGGCCAACACCAGCAGCGTACCGATCAGGCCGACCAGAGGTATCGTCGAGCGAAGATTGTCGCCGGCGATACGGGACACAAGCGCCGGCACCACAAGCCCGACGAAGGGGATGGCGCCGACGACGACCACTGTCAGGGCGGATACGCCGGAGACGATGACCAGGCCGAGTTGGAGCATGCGCGTATAGTCGACACCTAGTCCGACACTTGCCTCGCGCCCCAGCGACATGATGGTCAGTCGATCTGCGACATACCATGCCAGAGCCACACAGATAGCCGTGATCCATAGTAGCTCATAGCGCCCGCGCAAGACGCCGGAGAACTCGCCATTCAGCCAGACCTCGATCAGCTGAAGGAGGTCGGTTTGCCATGCGATATAGGTGACTCCGGCCCCTATGACGCCGCCATAGACAAGTCCGAAAAGGGGCATGAGAAAGGGCTGCGTCGGGGGCAGGCGTTGGGCAAGCGCGAGGAACACGGACGTGGTTCCAAGCGCAGTCAGCGTGGCGATCGCCGCCTTTGCGAGAACCGAAGCGTCCGGAACGAAAATGGTGACGAGCAGAATGCCAAGCGCCGCCCCTTGCATGGTGCCCGCGGTGGAAGGCTCCACGAAGCGATTGCGCGCCATCGTCTGCATGACCAGGCCAGCGATGGCCAGTCCGCTTCCCGCAAGGAGGATCGCCAGCGTCCGTGGTACACGGCTTGCCAGCATCAGGTTCATCGCATCGGGATCGGCGATCAAGTGACGTGGGTCGAGAACGCTTACCCCGACGAACAGGCTACAGAGGGTGAGGACGAGCAGCGATATGAGAGCCCCGGCCACGAGCCGCATGGACGCCGCCCGCCCGCCCATTACTCTTCCGAGAAGGCGTTTGCGAGCGCATCCAGGACCCGGATTGTAGCATCTACACCGCCGGCGCCGATATAGAAGTCGGCGGCGGGCAGATAGACCACTTGCTGCTTTCGCCATGCTGTCGTGCTTGCGACCAGTTCGTTGTCAAGCGTTGCGCGCGCATTGCCCTCGCCGGAGCCTATGGCGGCGGCCCGATCGAGCACGATCAGCCAGTCGGGATTGGCTTCGCGCACAAACTCGAACGACACGGCCTCGCCGTGGGGTGCGGAAACCGCTGTTTCCGCAGCTGGCGGCAGTCCGAGGTCGCGGTGCAGCCAGCCAAAGCGGGATTCGGGACCGTAGATCGATATCTTGGCCCCGCTGGTCATCACGATCAGGGCATTGCCCTTACCTTTCATCGCGATGCGGGCTCGTTCGACAGCCTGATCGAATTCGGCGACACGTTTGCGTGCTGCCTCCTCCCGAGCGAACAGTTTCCCATAGGCAAGAATGTTGGCGCGAGCTTCCGCTGTCATGTCCGCGCCGCTCAACGTCATGTCGATTGTTGGCGCGATCCGGGCTACGGAGTCGAATTGGGCGGATGTTCGCGCTCCGACGATGATCAGGTCGGGGCCGAGCGCGCTGAGCGCTTCCAGATCGGGTTCGAACAGTGTGCCGACAGTGAGAACCTTATCGGCAACCTCCTTCAGCTCAGGCAGAAACAGATTATCCGGCGTCCCCGCGATCTCGACACCGAGTGAACTCAGCGTATCGATGGCAGGGATATCGAAAACCGCGATCCGCTTCGGCGGCGCCGCAATTTCGACCGGACCGCGAGCAGTCTCGATCTCAGTTGCGGCCGCCGTTCCCGACAAGGCCGCAAGAATCGCCGCGACGGCGAGCGCCGATAACGCCTTCATTCCATTCTCTCCTGCCATGACATCGGACCAAGCTTCTCCCTGAAGGCGAAGCGCAGCAGATGCGATTCTATGACCTCTTGTGTCCGGGCACGCTGGTCGCCGTCGGGAGATTTTATCTCTATCATCAGCCGTTCACTGTCGACCTTCAGGCGAGCGGTCCCGAACGGAAAATGGCACATACCGGATTCGGGATCGAACTCGACGGGTATCTTGTGGCCGAAGTGCTTGCAGAGCTGCTGAAGATAGCGGCTGGCATGCTCGGTCTCTACGATGGACGAAGACAGGAACATGGAGCTGTTTCTCGAGGCGCGTGCGGGATCAGAATTTAAGTGCGGTCTGGAACGTGAAGGTACGGCCCGGCGCATAGACCGGATCGATGCCGCCCCGATTCGAGCTGGCTGCATAGCTGGAGCGCTCATAATATGTCTCGTTGAACAGGTTCTCGACGCCGACCCTCAGTGTGAGATTCTTCCTGACCGGCGGGCTCCACTCCGCATAAGCGTTGACCACCGTATAGGACGGCTGGTCGAGGAAGCCGTTCGTCGTCGCATAGGCGTTTTTGATCCGGCCCGCCCAGGATAAAGATGCACCGACCTTCAGATTGTAGTCGACGAATTCATGGTCGATGAAGGCGGTCGCCATATGCCCGACCGGCATGAATGTACCGCTGTTCGGCAGGGCTGCATTCCGACCCTGCGTCACGTCGGCATAGGTATAGGTCGCCCCGATGCTGGTCGTTCCCCACCGATAGCTGCCGTTTAGCGTGACGCCCCGCGAGCGGAATTCGTCGGCGTAGTTCCGCAGGACGGACGTGGTGTATTCGGGAAGGCCGTTGATGCGGGTGTCGAACAGCGTCACGCCGCCCCGGAAGTCGCCATAGCCGAAGTTCGCCCCGACCTTGAGGTTCTGGGCGCGGCCCGGTTCAAAGTCAGGATCGGTGTAGAAGGCGCTGGTGCGGGCATGGACGTATCCGTAGTCACCGATCACGTAGCCGAGCCAGGTCGTGGAAGCACCGGCAAAAAGCTCGATATTGTCATTGATGGCATAGGCTACCGTCATATTGGCGCTGGCCCCTGCGCCATCGAACGCGTTGTCATCCCAGTCGGTGAACCGATTGTAGTCGAGCCGACCTCCGGTTGAGACCTTCAGGCCATTGTCAAATTCGAAGCGGCCCTGCACGAAGGCTCCCATTTGGAGCGTATCGAAATCGCGATACTGCCGATCGTTGTTTCCATAATTGTCGGTATGATAATCGTGCTGGCCGACATCGAAGCCAGCTGTAATCGTGCCGTAATCCGTCGTGAACCTGTTCTGCGCCTTGCCGCCGAACAGCCGCTCATTCAGGTTCATGTTGCCGTTGGTCCGGGTCGCGTAGTTGTTTCTCCAATAGTCATTCTGCGTATAGTAGAAGCTGAAGGTCGGATCCCAAAGGTCGGTCGCTTCCGTGGTCGTGTATTTCACATTGACCGAGTCGCGCGATACTTTCAGCGGATGCAGCTCGTCGCCTGACAGACCCATATTCATCTTGATGAGGCGATCGGCGTTGTCGCGGTTGCGTTCGTAGCCGAGATCGAGACGGTGGCCGTTCGCTTCATACCCGACCTTTGCGAGGATATTCTGGGCGGCGGGCTCCGTTCCAAGGATCTCCAGCCCCGACCCGCTCTTGTAGTTGCCGCCGCCGGTGACGCCATGTCCCATCAGGAACCAGTCGAAGCCTTCGTGGTGACCGTAGCCTGCAACGTTGCCGGAAAATCCCTTGCCGTTCGTGCCATAGGAGGCACCGATGCGGGCACCGAAATTCTTGCCGTCCTCGAGCAGATCGAGGGCGCCGACCGTCTCGTAACGCACTGCGCCCGCGGCCGCGGCGAAACCGGAGTCGGCGGCTGCTGCACCGGCCTCCACCTCGACGCGCTTGAGGAAGACCGGGTCGATCATGCTCGATCCGGTATGATGCCAGCTCGTCGCTGTCTGCGGCACGCCATCCACTGTGACCGCAAGATTGGACTGCTCCATTCCCAGCACGTGGATCCGCTTCGAGGGGCCGCCACCGCCCGAAACCGTGACCGAAGATTCTCGCGAGAACAGTTCCGACACGTTGGACGGCTGAAGCTTCTCAAGATCTTCCTGTGTGACGACCGTGCCACCGGTCGCTTCGACATTGTCATCGCCTTCGCCGATGATGGTAATCCTGTCGAGAACGGTCGTTTTGCCACTTTGGTCTGTCTCCTGTGCATGAAGCGCAGTGACCAAGGTCAACAGGGAAACGCCGGCCAAGGGAAGAAGTCTCGTAAGTGTCATCTCGTTGTTCCAACTGGTTCCAGGCAGGAAGCCGTGGGCTTCCCGGTCAGACTGTGTGGGAGTCGGGAACAAGAACTCGCCCGACGGATCCTGGTGTCCCATCGTTCGGTCTCGCCCGCGGCATGCCTCACAACTGGCAAATCGAGCTTGCCGGCTGCTCAGACACCGACTAAAGTTGATAAGCGCAGTCAGGTATTAGATTGATCGGCTGGGCGAGTCGAGACGAAGGAGTTTGGCAGAAATTGCAAATAGTTGCGCACGGACGGCAGGACGCCTCCGCCACCGTTGGACTCGCATGATGGAATACACCCCACACGATCTGTTTGTCGGCGCGCTTGAGAACGCGACAACCTGCACGCCAGACGATGGCGAGCAGCAAATCTGGCCGAAATTCATGTTGATGGTGCTGATGCAGGGAGCCCAGCGCTTCCTGATAGACGAGGTGCCGTTCTGCGTGGATGCCGGGAGTGGCAAAGACACGGCACCCGTCGCATTCATGATCAATGTGGCCAAGCACAGTACGTTGCGCTTCATAAACGACAATGACGTGCCGTTGCGCAAAATAATGATTTCGGCTCCGCTGCCCTGGCTGGAGAGGCTGTTCGAGACACAGCAAGGGATGGAAGGCTCGACGCTGCGCGACTTCTTCTCGCAGCATCTCGCCCATTTTTCGTTCGAACCAGGTCAGCACATTCTCATCCTGGCGCAGAAGATTGCCAATCCGCCGCCGGTTCTCCAGGGTGACTTGCTTTCGCTCTATCTAAGGGCTCAGGCGCTCGACATCATGTGGCAGTCGTGCCTGACCATGGTCTCGGAGCGGGAAGAGCACCGGCCCAACGCGACCCTGATGAGCCTGCGGCACTGCGAGCGTGTCAGGGATTTCATTCTCGCCAATCTCGATCGAGAGCTGACGATCGACCTGATTGCCAAGGAAGCTCGCTCAAGTTCCTCGACGGTCCAGCGGCGCTTCAAGGAGCATTTCGGAATCCCGATCTTCGATTTCATCCGCCAGGAGAGACTGGAAACCGCACGCGCGGCGTTGGCCAGCAAAGGCATCCCGGTCTCGCATGCCGCCCACATGGCCGGCTATACGACCATCTCCAGCTTCACGACCGCCTTCCGCAAGGCTTATGGCGTAACTCCAAGGCAGGTCCGCATTTAGGCTCTGCGTGCATTCGCAGTCGATCCCGGCCGCACTTCACCTTCTTGGACGAACCTTTCACGGCACTCGATGCGGAGATCCTGGTGCTGGCAGTTTCGAGTGGATTTGCCGGTATGGATCTGGCACTCATCGGCGCGGCAAGATTGGGTGCCCCATTTGCGGAGGTGGTAGGACTGCACACCGCTCTCATGGGCGGATTGGGCCTTGGCGTGCTGGCGACTATTCGATTGCCGGTCTGCTGTACACGAGCCAGAAGCTGGTATTCCCGCTCGGCGCGAAACTGGCCAGACGTGGCCATGCGGCACCGCCGCCATGAATGAGTTGGCGGAGCACTTCGACCCCGCCAACCTAGTCGATCACTTCACCAGCCGTTCAATGCGCGACTGCATGGTATTTGCGGCATCTTCGGCGGACTTCAAGCCGAGCACTGCGGCCTGCGATTCCTCACGGAAGATGGCCGCCGCCTCCACTGACCGGTCGAAGGACGAAGGTATGACCTGCGCGATCTTCAGCGCCTCTGATTCCGCCTTGGTGTAGGGGAGCTTTTCCTGCAGCCGGGCATCCGAATAGGCTGTCGGATCGACGGGACCGTTGCCATTGAGGGCGATGCGGATCGTCGCTTCCTTTGTCGACAGCGCCCGCATGAGCGAATAGGCAAGATCCTTGTTCTTGGCGTTGTGGGGGATCGCCATGGACCAGATTTCGGTGACGGCGGTGCCTGCGGGGTCTGTCGCCGACGGTGTCACGACCACGTCGATCTGACCCGGAAACTTGGAACTCTGGGGATTGTTGTAGACCGCATATCTTGCAAAGGGATCGATCGCCATTGCCGCCTGCCCGTTCTGAACCGCGGTAATGACGTCATCGATGGTCATCGTCGCATAGTTCTGCGCCAGCACGCCCTCATTGTAGAGTTGCGCCATCGTCTCCAGTCCCTTGATCATTTCGGGACTGTTGGCAGTGACCTTGCCATCGGCATCGAAAAGACGCGCGCCGAAAGCCGAGAGCAGGGTGAGCACGGCAACATGCTCGTCGCCCGAGTTCATCACCAATCCGGCCACCCGCGTGCCGTCCGAACGGACATAACTCATCTTGCGGGCGAATTCGATCAGTTCGTCCAATGTCTGCGGCGCGCGGTCGAGACCACGCTCGGCAAAAAGCGTCTTGTTCCAGTGCAGGCCGGTGGTCGCATGGCGGAACGGGATGGCCGTCAGCTTGCCCTCATATGTCAGCGCCTTTTTCAGCGGTTCGGGGATGGAATCCAGGATTTCGATCGGCTCGGCTTCGAGACGGTCGTTCAGCGGCTCCAGCAGCGACGCGATGCGCGGCGTGTGAAACTTGTTGATCACGAAGGCAAGGTCGACCGAACTTTCCGCAAGCGACAATTCGCGCCCCAACCGATCGTGAATCGGGTCGATGTTGCCGGTAACCCAGTTCAGCTCGACCGCGTTTTCCTTGGCCCATTCGCCAGCGATGTCGCCGCCAACCGTGCCCGCCGTCAAACCACGCGAGACGTTCTCGTGCACCTTGTGTGACAGCACCGTCAGCGTCGTGGACTGCGCGCCGGCCAATGTCATCCCCATGCCCATGCAAAGTCCGGCCACGCCGGCGGCCAACATCATTCGTCTGGAAAAATTCATGCTCACCTCCCAAATTTGGATCGGATAATTTTGGATCCATTGAATTGGATCCAATCAGGAATCGCATTGGCGGTCAACTGCCGATGAGTTGCCGAGACCGCTGGACAAGTGCCGTGTCAGCCCCTAGCCTTTTGGATCCATGATGGCGGATAGCGGTGTTCCGCTGTAAAGGAGGACAATGTGGAGCGAGCAGTTCGTTTCAAGAGCGCTGCCGATTACGCAACCTCCGAAATCCAGAGGATGATCCTTGCCGGTGAACTTGCGGCGGGCGAGCGGCTGGATCAGGTGCGGCTTGCCGAACAGTTGGATGTGAGCCGTCATCCCATCCGTCAGGCGATCGAGCGGCTGGCGGAACGGGGCTTCATCCTGCTGAGCCCGCATCGGAGCGCGGTCGTCACCGCTCATTCCGTCAGCGACCTCGTCGAACTCTATTCCTTGCGCGAAGATCTCGAGGATCGGGCGCTGCGCGCCAGTTGGCCGCATCTTCTCGCAGAAGGGATTCCGGAACTGGAGACAATCCACCAAAGTCTTGCCGCGAAGGATTCCCAGACCGATATCGAAGACTATATGCACGAGAACCGGGCATTCCACCTCAGGTTCTATCGCGACTGTGGCAATCGCCACCTGCTGAGGACCATCGTCACCCTGTTCGACCTCTCGGAGCGCTATCAGCGAACCGCCCTGACGGCCGAGCGCCGCCAGAGCCAGTCCCGCGAGGAGCATGCCGCCATGATGGCGGCATTGCAGGCTCAAGACCTCGATCTGCTGAGCCAACGCCTGCGCGCCCACAATCGCGGGACCGAAGAACAGGTCCGTTCCCTGCTGTCAGCCGCGTAGCCAAGGCGATATCCAGAACTCTGTCAGCGGGTGCCGTCGAGGATGGCGCCCTGTTCCCTGAGAGTTTGGCGCAGGCGCCCCACGGGGATATCGCGCAGGTTGGCGTGGTTGCTCTGGCTGGTGGCTATCGCGGTCAGGCTGCCCGCCGCCTGGCCCATGGCCATGCAGCTGCCCATGACGCGCGCCGAACCCTGGGCTTCACGGCTGGCCGAAAGGCAGCGCCCGGCAATAACGACGTTCTCGATGCCTTTGGGCAGCAGACTGCCGAGCGGGATGTCGTAAGAGCCGCCATCGGCAACGGGGATCCTGATCTGGCCGGTGCCATCCTGATGGATGTCGACATGATGGCAGCCCTTGGCCACGCCATCGTCGCGTTTCCTGGCCTGGAGCACATCCTCCTCGGTGAGAATATAGTCGCCGACCACGCGGCGCGTCTCGCGGATGCCGATCCGGGGCGACATGCCGGAGATGCTCGCATCTGCAAATCCAGGCACCGACTGGCGCAGAAACCTGGCGCATTGAAAAACCTGGGCCGACAGGACGCGCAGCGCGGTCGCCATGTTGTCGGGTCGGGTGGGTTCGTCCAGCGCGATCCTGGTGGCGTTGATGCAGACCTCCCGCCTGGTGTCCGAGGTGGGCTGGATCATGATGAGGGCGGTGGCGAACATATCGCCCCTCTGGATCGCGTCGCCCAATAACGGACCATCACCTTTGAAGAACACGCATGGCTGGCCCTGACGATAGATTTCCTCGGTGATCTCCCTGTCGGTGCGGCCGCCCCGGATGGCATCGCTTTCGCCGACCGCCACGCATTCCGGGTGCTCGCGGACATAGGAAAGCAGCGCCGTCGTATCGACATTCGCCATCCGGAACATCATCGACATCGGCTGGGGCTTCTCATCGCGCCCGACGCTCAGCATTTCCGCCCCTGCCATTGCACAGAGATCGCCGTCGCCGGATGCATCGACGAAGGCGCGTGCCGTGAGAAGCTGCCGCCCCCCCTTATTGCGTACGACGATGCCTGAGATTCTGCCCTTATCCTGCACGACCTCCTCTGCGAAGGTCTGGAGATAGACGGTAACGCCTGCCCCGAAGACCATCTGGGGGATGGCGATCTTCATGATTTCAGGATCATAGGCGACATACTGGATCAATCTCCAGTCGTTCAGCTTCGCGACAAAGCCCCCCATCTCGCGGCAAAGCTGAAGCAGGTCATTGAGTACGCCGCCTACAGTGTCCTCGCCCCGGCCGTTGATGGCCCCATCCACCGTCATGCCGGTGAGCAGTTCCCCGCCCAGCATCGGGCCGGCCTCGACAAGCGCGGTTCGGGCTCCATTGCGCGCCGCAGCGACGGCGGCTGCGATGCCGGCGCTCCCGCCGCCAAGGACGACGACATCGAATTGCTGGGTTTTCACAATCGGAGCTCCTTTGTTTGGATCGCCTTTGTTATTGCAATCTTGGATCCATGATGCAATATGCGACATGCAATTTTGCGAGGAGGAAGGGCACCGCATGCTTTGGGGAAGGCTCGACATTGCTGGTGTGGCGTCCCCGGAAGGCGCGCCCGACCGATCGACGGTTACCGACCCGGCCACGGGCGCGGCCATCGCCCGCGTTGCCGACATGTCAGCCGACGAAGTCCGCGCCGCCGTCGATGCCGCTGCTGGCGCTTTCGCCGGGTGGTCAGCGTCGCTGCCGCAGGAGCGGGCCAAAATACTGCGCCGCCTGTCGGCGCTGATTGCGGAGAATATCGAGGACCTCGCCGGACTTCTGACGGCAGAGCAAGGCAAGCCCCTGGCGGAGGCACGTGCCGAGGTTGCGTCGGCAGCCGGCTATTTCGATTTCTTCGCGGAGGAGGCACGGCGCCTCAACGGCGAGATCATAGCGGCGCCGCAGGCCGACAGCCGGATCCTGGTTTCGCACAAGCCGGTCGGCGTCGTTGCAGCCATCACGCCGTGGAACTTTCCGGTCTCCATGGTGGCGCGCAAACTAGCTCCTGCGCTGGCTGCGGGCTGTACCGTGGTGCTCAAGCCTGCGCCACAGACGCCCCTGAGTTCGCTGGCGCTGGCGTTGCTAGCGCAGCAGGCCGGCCTACCGGATGGCGCGTTGCGGGTCGTCACCGGCGATGCAGCGACAATCGGGGCGGTTCTGACGCAGGATCCCCGGATCGCATTTCTCAGCTTCACGGGTTCCACCGCCACCGGCAGACTGCTTTATGGACAGTGCGCCGGGACCATAAAGAAGCTCGGACTCGAACTGGGTGGCCACGCACCTTTCATCGTCCTGCCCGATGCGGATATCGGCAAGGCCGCCACGGCAGCGGTTGCCGCAAAGTTCCGCAATTCCGGCCAGACCTGCGTCTGTCCGAACCGCTTCTTCGTCCATGACACGGTCTATGAAGAGTTCCTGGACCGCTTCCTGGATCAGGTCGACAGGCTGGTGCCCGGTGACGGCCGCGATCCGAACAGCACTCTGGCCCCGCTCATCGACATGGCTGCTCTGGTGAAGGTCGAGAACCACGTCGCTGACGCGCTCGCCCGTGGCGCCAGGCTGACGCGGGGCGGACGGCGGGCTGCCATTGGGCGCACATGGTACGAGGCAACCGTGCTGGAAGATGTCGATTCGACGATGCTCGTCTCGTGCGAGGAAACCTTCGGCCCGGTTGCGGCAATGACCCGATTCACCGACCTCGATGACGTAAAGGCGTCGGTCAACGCGTCCCGCTACGGGCTGGCGGGCTATGTCTGGGGACAGGACCTCTCAACCCTGCTGCGGACCGCTGAAACGCTGGAACTCGGCATGGTCGGCATAAATGCCATCCATCTCGGCCTCGAAATGGCGCCTATCGGCGGCGTGAAACAGTCCGGTCTTGGCCGGGAAGGTGGGCATGCCGGGATTCTCGAATATTGTGAACAGCAATATCTGCTGATCGGGGTCTGAGTGCACCGCGCCGTCGACAATCGCCTGCAACGTTGGAGCTGACATGCAAAGTAGGCCGCGCCTGAGCACCTGGCTCTATCTCTCACCGCTCCACCTGCTCCTGCTCGCCATACTGACGTTGCCGTCGGTCTACGTATTCTGGCTGAGCCTGAACGAGTCGAGCTACGGCACGGGCCTGACCTGGGTCGGGCTCGACAATTATCGAGCTGTCTTCGAGGACGGCTATTTCTGGCGCGCCGCGATCAATACTTTCCTTGTGGTGACTGGCGTCGTCTCCGTCGAACTGGTCGTCGGACTCGCCCTCGCGACGCTGTTCGCATCCGGCGTTCCGCTGCGCGGGCTGATGTTCGCGCTGGTCCTGATGCCCTACGCGATCTCCGAAGTGGTGGCCGTGCTGGTCTGGAAAATGATGATGGATCCCAGCATCGGTGCCATTGCCCGCACGATCGAAGGCATGGGCATGGGCATGGTGAACTGGAGCTCATCGCCGACAACCGGCCTCGCCCTCGTGGGTGTCATCAATATCTGGACCCACCTGCCCTTCACCTTCCTGATGATCTATGCCGGCCTGCTGGCGATCGACCCCTCTCTCTACGAAGCCGCTCATGTCGACGGCGCCACGCGGCGGCAGCGCTTCATCCGCATCACCCTGCCGCTGCTGGTGCCGACCCTGCTCATCACCCTCATCTTCCGCCTGATCTTCGCATTCCGCATGTTTTCGGAAGTCTGGCTGCTCACCAAGGGCGGGCCTGCCCGCATGTCGGAGGTGCTGGCCGTCTATCTCTATCAGCACGGCTTCCGGTACGGCGATTTCGGCATCGCTTCGGCAACGGGCTGGATGATGGTGCTGGGTTCTCTCGTGCTGGCGTCGGTGTTCCTCGTCGCCATGCAGCGGAGCATGAGGGGCGAATGATGCAGCATATCCGCTTTTCGCTGGCCGAGCGCATCATGCGCGGGCTCTTCCTGACCTTCATTCTGATCTGGTCGGTTGCGCCGATTCTCTTCATCGTCCTGTCGTCCTTCAAGCGGCAGGTCGACATCTTCGTCTATCCGCCCAAGCTGGTTTTCGAGCCGACCATCGACAATTATCTGCGGCTGGGCAGCCAGTGGCAGGGCTTCTTCCACGCAATGGGAAACAGCCTGATCGTCGCCATCGGCGCCACGATCCTTGCCGGTGTCGTCAGCTTCTTCGGCGGCTACGCCTATTCGCGCTACCGCAGCAGGCTGACTTCCTGGACCGCGGTCTACATGATCGCGGTTCGTGTGCTGCCGCCCATCGTCATCACCCTCCCGCTCTTTCCCCTGGTCGACCGGCTCGGCCTGAGCGACACGCACCTGCTGCTGATCCTGCTCTATGCGACGTTCTGGGTCTCGCTGAACACGATGATCATGAAGAACTTCTTCGACCAGATTCCCTACGAGCTGGATGAAGCCGCCTATGTCGACGGCGCATCCGAATGGCAGCTCGTAACCCGGATCCTGGCGCGGCTTACCCTGCAGGGAATGGCGGCCGGCTCGATCTTCGTCTTCGTCTTCGCCTGGAACGAATATCTGTTCGCGATGATCTTCTCGACGAACCAGGCCAAGACCGCGCCGCTGATCCTGAGCGAATTGATGGGTGCGGTCGACGGGACGGAATGGGGAGTTCTCTTTGCCGGCGTGACGCTGCAACTGGTCCCGGTCGTGCTGCTCGTCACGCTGGCGCGTCGCTATCTGATAGCCGGCCTGACTGCGGGCGCGGTGAAGGGGTGAGAGGCAGTCCGGGCTGACGATGATGAAGAGCGACATCGAGACCTATGACTACATCGTCGTCGGCGGGGGCTCCGCCGGCTGCCTCGTCGCGGCCCGGCTCAGCGAGGACGCCGGTTCCTCCGTTCTGCTGATCGAGGCGGGGCCGCGCGATCGCAATCCCTGGCTGCACATCCCCTCCGGCTTCTTCAAGACGATCAACAATCCGCGTTTCGACTGGCGCTACGAGACCGAGCCGGAACCGGCGCTGCATGGTCGCCGCATCGCATGGCCGCGCGGGCGGGTGCTTGGCGGTTCCAGCGCGATCAACGGGCTGATCTACATCCGTGGACAGGCGGATGACTTCAACGATTGGGCGCAGCGGGGAAATCCCGGTTGGAGCTGGGCGGATGTCCTGCCCGCTTTCAAGGCCGTCGAGTCGCAGGTACGGGGAGCCAGCGAATTCCACGGAACGGGCGGAGGGCTTTCCGTCGAGGATCCGGCCGTCAGGCTCGAGCTTGTCTCGCGTTTCCTGGAAGCGGGCCAGCAAGCCGGTCTGCCGCTGAACGCCGACTTCAACGGAGCGGACCAGGAGGGCGTCGGCCGCTTCCAGCTTACCACCCGGTCCGGCAGGCGATCTTCCAGCGCGCAATCCTTCCTGGCCGCCGCAGCGCGTCGTCCGAATCTGCGGGTCATGACGGGCGTCGAAGCCGAGCGGCTGGAACTCGATGGTCGCCGCGTGACCGGCATCCACTGTCGCGTCGATCGAACGCCGACCCTGTTGCGCTGCCGCCGCGAGATCGTCCTGACGGCGGGCGCGATCGGCTCGACACAGCTCCTCCAGCTTTCCGGGATCGGCGATCCGGAGCAATTGCGGGCCGCAGGCGTGACGCCGCTCCACACGCTCGCCGGTGTCGGACGGCACCTGCAGGACCATTTGCAGTCGCGGCTCATGTTGCGTCTGAACCGCGCGATCAGCCTCAACGACCTGACACGCGGACCGGCGCGAAAATTCCTGATCGGCCTCGACTATCTCCTGAGACGCCGCGGCGTTCTGAGTTTCGGGGCCTCGCTTGCCGGCGGCTTCGTCCGGACCCGCCTGGCGTCAGACCGACCGGACGTGCAGTTCCATTTCCAGCCCCTCAGCCTGGACAGCTATGATGGCGGGCTGCATCCCTTTCCGGGCGCGACCATCTCCGCGTGCCAGCTCCGGCCGGAGAGCGAAGGCACCATCCTCATTACCTCTCCGGATCCCTCGGCCCGGCCCCGGATCCGCGCCAACTACCTGGCGACAGAGCGGGACCGCCTGACCATGGTCGAGGGATTTCGCTGGGCGCGCCGTATCGCCGCCGCACCGGCGCTCGCCGAAGTCGTGGCCGCCGAGCATCGTCCCGGCACCGCCGTCGAGAGCGACGATGAGATTCTCGACTATATCCGCGCCACCGGCAGTTCCATCTATCATCCGAGCGGCACCTGCCGCATGGGACCCGACCATGAACGAGGCGATGTCGTCGACGCGCGGCTCAGAGTGCATGGCTTGAAGGGCGTCCGCGTGGCGGACTGTTCGATCATGCCGCGGCTGATATCGGGAAACACCAATGCAGCCGCGATCATGATCGGCGAAAGGGCCGCACAGTTGATCCGCCAAGACGCTGCGTCTGCCCGCGCCGAAGCTGCACCCATCGCCGCGCGGGAAGCCATGAATGAGAAAGGAAGAGTCGCATGACAGAGGTCACGCTTTCAGGCGTCCGGAAAGCCTATGGACGGGTCGAGGTGATCCCCAGCCTCGACCTTCATATCGAGGATGGTGAGTTCGTCGTCCTGGTCGGCCCATCCGGCTGCGGCAAGTCCACGCTCCTGAGGATGATCGCGGGGCTGGAGTCGATCGAACATGGCGATCTGACGATCGCCGGCCGGCGCGTGAACGACCTTTCGCCCAAGGAACGCAACATCGCCATGGTGTTCCAGAACTACGCGCTCTATCCGCATATGAACGTGCGGCAGAACATGTCGTTTTCGCTGCAACTGGCCAAGGCTGAGAAGTCGGTGGTCGATGATCAGGTCAGGAAGGCATCGGCGATCCTCGGGCTCGAGCCGCTTCTCGACAGGTTGCCTCGGCAGCTCTCAGGCGGCCAGCGGCAGCGCGTCGCGATGGGCCGTGCGATTGTCCGGGATCCGGCAGTCTTCCTGTTCGACGAGCCGCTTTCCAACCTGGACGCCAAGCTTCGGGTGCAGATGCGCGCCGAGATCCGCAGCCTGCACGATCGACTGAAAGCGACGACCATCTACGTGACCCACGATCAGATCGAGGCAATGACGATGGCCGACAAGATCGTGGTTCTGCGCGACGGGCGGGTCGAACAGGCAGGTCGGCCGATGGACCTTTACGCCAGACCCGCCAATCTGTTCGTGGCCACGTTTCTCGGCAGCCCGGAGATGAACCTTCTGCCCGCGACTGCCACCGATATGGGCTACGATCTCGGGCAGGACGGCCGGGTGACGACGACAGCGGTACCGCCGATGGGCGCCGCCCGCGACGTCACGCTCGGCATTCGCCCGCACCATATCGCCCTGCGCCCCGCCAACGGCGCCGAAGTCGCCGGCACGATCGCACTCGTGGAACGAACTGGAGCCGAGACTGTCCTGACCTGCGCCCTGCCAAGTGGCCGCAGCATATGCGTTGTCTCGCCGGGGCTGGTGGACGGCAAGGCCGGAGATGTTGTCGGCCTGGCGTTCAACGCCGCCGAATTGCATTGTTTCGACGCGAAGACCGGCAAAACGCTGCTCAACTGAAGCGGTGCGGCGCAAGTGAAGAAAACCGCAAGGCCTATCTCGCAGCCGCCGCCAACCTGCTCGGCATAGAACCATGCATAGCGCTGACGCTGGATGTTCTCAGCCGGATCGTGGCGGAAGCCGCGAATGCGCGCGACGTCGCCACGGCACGGCAGCTCCGCTGGTACACGCGCGATTTCAACCAGCACGAGACGGCCGCGCGCAACGAGCGCGCCGGCCCGACACGGCTTCAGTCGTCGGCGCCCAACAAACCGCGCCGGCAAAGGCCCGGCAGGCTACAACCAGCCGACCCACCGCAACTCTCTCGCGCCACCGGCAGCCGCGAAGCGCTGCGTGCCCTCGCGGTACTGCGGGATCAGGGCGGCGGTTAGGCAAAAGACAACCGCTTAGCTCAACGAAAGTAGGGTTCATGGAAGCCTTGCGCGCGCTGGTGCTAACAGATCTGCAGTTGCGGGAATTGCAGGAGGCAGCGAGCTTCTGTCGAACGCAACGACGGGTCTAAGACGGGAAGCCGTTTTCCGGCTGGTCGGCCTCCGCGGTCGGCTGTTGCGGGAACCCGCTGAGATCCGATATTTCCTCGACATCGCGTCCGATCTCGACCGGGCTTGCGGCGTAGAGCGCCGTCAATCGCGCCACTGCGTGGAGCGCATGCGTGTGGATGCGCTCATAGCCATGCGAAGCATCGATGCCGAAAGCCAGAAGCGCGGTGCGCACGTCGTGGCCTGCCTCGATCGCGGAGGCTGAATCCGAGCGGTAGTAGCGGAAAACATCCTTCTGGAATGGAATGTCGTGCGCACGGCACAGTTCGACCAGCTTGCGCGTCAGGTGATAATCGAACGGCCCCGACTGGTCGGCCATCGCCACGGTGACGCCGAACTCGGCTGAGTTCTGGCCCGGTGCGGTGGTGCCGTTGTCGATCGTCACCATCGAGGCGATCTCGGGCGTGACGATCGCGGCCGCGCCAACGCCTACCTCCTCGGCGATGGTGAACAGGAAATGGATATCCACGGGTGTCTCGATGCTCTCGCGCTCAAGCGCCTCGATGGCGGCCAGCGCGATCGCTACGCCAGCCTTGTCGTCCAGATGACGAGCATTGATGAAGCCGTTGTCGAGAAAATCCGCATTGGTGTCGAAGGCGACGAAGTCGCCCACGTCGATGCCCAGCGCATGCGTTTCCTCTTTGGATTGCGTCACGGCGTCGATACGCAACTCGACGAAGGGCCAGCCTACAGGCAGCGTGTCCACCTCTTCGTTGAATGTGTGACCCGACGCCTTCAACGGCAGGACGGTGCCGCGAAAGCTGCCGGGCTCGCTGTAGAGGGTAATACGGGCACCCTCGGCAAAGCGGGCGGACCAGTGGCCGATCGGCACCAGTTCCAGCCGGCCGTTCTGCTTGATCTGCTTGACCTGTGCGCCCAGCGTGTCGAGATGCGCGACAATGGCGCGCGCACCCTTGCGGCGGCTGCCCTGTCGCACGGCGCGGATCGCGCCCCGCCGCGTCAGCTCCGGCGTCAGCCCCAGCCGCAGAAGCTCTTTCGAACAGTAGCGCACGACCTGGTCGGTGTAGCCCGTTGGGCTGTCGATGGAGAGCAGCGCGCGAAGTTGCGCAACGAGATAGGCTTCGTCGATCCGCATGTCATGACCTGCCCTGTGCAAGCGCCGCGGCACGGTGGGCGGAGAGTGGGAAAAGCAGATCGAGGAAATGTTCGGCCGTCGGCTGCGGCTCGTGATTGGCGAGTCCAGGCCGCTCATTGGCCTCGATGAAAACATAGTCGGGCTCGCTCGGGCTCTTCACCATGAAGTCTACTCCGACAACGGGAATATCGATGGCGCGTGCGGCCTTGACCGCGGCCTCGACCAGATCAGGGTGAACGGCTTCCGTAACGTCGTGGATGGAACCGCCTGTATGCAGGTTTGCCGTCTTGCGTACGACAATCTCCTCACCCTCGCCGGGTATGCTGTCGAGGGTGAAGCCCGCCGCGGCGAGGCACCGCCCGGTCTCGGCATCGACCGGGATCGTGCTTTCGCCGCCTGTAGCTGCGGCACGGCGGCGCGACTGGCTTGCGATCAGGCTCTTCACCGTCCGCCGCCCGTCTCCGACGATGCGCGGCGGACGGCGGACGGCAGCGGCGACGACACGGAAGTCGATCACCACGAGACGCAGGTCCTCGCCCTCGAAACATGCCTCCACCAATACGCGGTCGCAGACCTCTCGCGCCTTGGCGACCGCGCGCTGCGTGTCCTCGAGCGTGTCGAGCCCCACCGCCACGCCCCTGCCCTGCTCGCCGCGCGCCGGCTTGACCACGACACGGCCATGCTGCTTCACGAAAGCTTCGAGGACACCGGCATCGTCGCCTGCCACGATCTGTCTCGGCACGGCCAATCCGGCATTCTTGACGATGCGGCGCGTCACCGTCTTGTCGTCGCAGATCGACATGGCCACCGCCGAAGTCAGCTCAGAGAGGCTTTCGCGGCAATGAACGGACCGGCCGCCATGTGACAGGCGGAAGAACCCGCCTTCGGCGTCGGTGATCTCGACATGCACGCCGCGCCGGTGTGCCTCATCCACGATGAGGCGGGCATAGGGATTGAGCGCGTCATACTCGTCCAGCGGACGGGCGAACAGCTTCTCATTAAAGGGGTTCTTGCGCTTGACCGCAAAGATCGGCACGCGGCGGAAACCCAGCTTCTCGTAGAGCGCGATCGCGTGTTCATTGTCGTGCAGCACGGAAAGATCCATGAAGGCAGCTCCGCGCGCCGAGAAATGCTCCGCAAGCCGACGCACCAACATCTCGCCAATGCCCGGATGGCGTGCCTGCGGATCGACGGCGAGGCACCAGAGCGACGAACCGCGCTCGAGGTCGGCGAAGGCGCGGACATGGTCAATGCCGGTGACGGTGCCGATGATCTCGCCGGATAGCTCGTCCTCGGCCACGAAGTAGGTGATGGCGCGATTGTCCCGGTTCGACCAGAAGAAGTCGGGACGCACCGGCACCATGCCGCGCGCGACATAGATGCGGTTGACGGCGCGGGCGTCAGCTTCCGAGGACAGCCTGCGGATGAAGAATCCGCGCGGCTTTCTGCGACCGGCTCGATACGTGGCGAGATCCAGCCTGAAGGTGTGCGAGGGGTCGAGGAAGAGTTCCTGCGGCGCGGCGGCGAGCAGCACATGCGGGTCGCGCACGTTGAATGCGATGTCGCGTCGTTCCGGCCCTTCCTTGCGCAGCAGCGCAATCAGATCCTCGGCCGTCGGAAATGTCTGGGCGAAGATCAGACGTCCCCAGCCGCAATCCACGGAGGCGGAGAGCTTCGGCGTCTCTCCACCGATAGCCGGCTTCATCGCCTCCGCGCGGAGCCGGCGCAGGCGGTGGGCCAGGGCCTTGTCCCGTCGTGGCCGGTCGCTTCCGTTCTCTTTCGTCACGCTCTCATATCCCATGCGTTTGCATCCAGAGTTCCAGAAGCCCCGCCTGCCAGAGCTCCGAGCCCTGCAGGGGGGTGATATGCCCGGCGGGGTCCGCGAACAGGGTCTCGAGATAGTCGTCGCGGAAGATGCCGCGCTCGCGCGCCGCCCGCGAGGTCAGCGCATCGCGCACCATATCGAGATATGGACCGTCGACATATTTGAGCTGCGGAACGGGAAAATAACCCTTCCGGCGATCGATGACCTCGTGCGGAACGACGAGCCGCGCGGCGTCCTTGAGCACGCCCTTCCCGCCGCCGCGCAGCTTCTCCTGCGGGGGGATTCTTGCCGCCAGCTCCACCAGCTCATGGTCGAGGAAAGGCACGCGCGCCTCCAGCCCCCAGGCCATGGTCATGTTGTCGACGCGCTTGACCGGATCGTCCACCAGCATCACCTGGCTGTCGAGCCTCAGCGCGGCGTCGAGCGGGGTTTCCGCGCCAGCCTGCGCCAGATGCCCGGCGACAAGCTCACGGCTGACATCCTCCTGCGGCAGCCAGTGTGGATCGACCTGCGTCTTCAGCACCTCATGGGAGCGATCGAAGAAGACACGCGCATAGTCGGTGGCCACATCATCGGAATCGGCCAGCGGAGGATACCAGTGATAGCCGCCGAACACCTCGTCGGCCCCCTGCCCCGACTGCACGACCTTTATGTGCCTGGAGACCTCCTGCGCCAGCAGGTAGAAACCGACATTGTCATAGGAGACCATCGGCTCCGACATGGCGGAGAAGACCCCGGGCAAGGCATCCATCAGGCGCTCGGACGGGACGAATATCTTGTGATGATCGGTGCCGAAATGGCGGGCGATCAGGTCGGAATATACGAATTCGTCGCCATTCTCGCCATTCGCCGCTTCGAAGCCGACCGAGAAGGTCATCAGCCCCTGCTGTCCCGCCTCGGCCAGCAGGGCAACAATCATCGAGGAATCGACGCCGCCCGAAAGCAGCACGCCCACCGGAACGTCGGCGACCATGCGCCGGCGCACCGCGACACGCAAAGCCTCGAGCACCTCGTCGCGCCAATCTTGCGACGACAGACCGGCCAGGGCCGGGTCACGCTCGTAAGGCGGCGCCCAATAGACCTTGTCGATCCTGCTCCCATCCGGCTCGATGACGCGGATGGTCGAAGGCGGCAGCTTGCGCACGCCGTTGAGGATGGTGCGGGGCGGCGGAACCACCGCGTGAAAGGTCAGATAGTGATGCAGCGCATGGCGATCGATCGACGTGTCGACACCGCCCGCCTTGAGCAAGGCCGGCAGGGTGGAGGCGAAACGGATCGAATCCGGCGTCTCGGCAAGATAGAGCGGCTTTATGCCGAAGCGATCGCGCGCCATGACGACGCGGCCGGTTTCGCGCTCGTGGAGCACGAAGGCGAACATGCCGTGGAAGCGCTCGACACATTCGACTCCCCAAGCATGCCACGCCTTGATGATGACCTCGGTGTCGCCATGGGAGAAAAAGCGGTATCCCTTGCCTTCAAGTTCCCGGCGCAATTCGGCGTAGTTGTATATGCAGCCGTTGAAGGCGATGGTCAGGCCGAGTTCGGCATCCACCATGGGCTGGCGGGCCTTCTCGCTGAGGTCGATGATCCCCAGCCGGCGATGCCCCAGCGCCACATTGCCGTGAATGACGAGCCCAGCCCCGTCCGGCCCCCGCGGGGCGATCACGTCCATCATCCTTGTCTGGTCGAGAGGTGACGGCTGCCCGCCATCGAAACGTATTTCTCCGCAAATTCCACACACGATCCGGTTGAAACCCTTTCCATTCTGTCATTGCGCTATGGCAATGATAATTATATATCTGATGATTAGATGTCAAATTAATGTGGGCATATGATGACCACTGATCCTTCAAACGCACCAACAGACAAAAAGCTCCGCGATGCCGATCTCGATACGATCGAGAAGGCGATCCGCCGCATCGTGCGCGCCCACGACCTCCAGTCAAAGGCGCTGAGCAAAGCGAGCGGCCTCACGGCGGCGCAACTGACGGTGATGAAGGGAATCGTCGCACTCGGCGAGGTAACGTCGGCGGCGTTGTCCACCCATGCCGATATCAGCGCCGCCACCGTGGTAACGGTACTGGACAATCTTGAAGAGCGCGGCCTGATCGTGCGCTACCGCTCCGGCAGCGATCGGCGTATCGTGCATACGCGGCTGACGGAACGTGGCCTGGCAGTGCTTGATTCCGCACCGTCGCCTCTGGGCGACCTGTTTCTGCAGCGCTTCACTCGTCTCGACCCCGACGAGCGTTGTCGGGTTGCGGCAGCCGCAATCACATTCGCCAACCTCCTCTCGCGCGACACAGCGGCTGCCTCTCCGCTCGGAGACTAGCGGACAGTTAGGCCTTTCCGCGAGTTGCCGTAGCGTAAGACAGGCGTACAATCCGGCTATCTCAACCGGAGGGCAATTCAATGAAGGCGTCAGTGATCGCGGTCGCTGCAATTGCAGCTAGTGTAGCGGGCGCAGCTCATGCTGAGGAGAACCGCTACATTGCGCCAAACGGGAGCGGGTCGGCGTGCACGGCTGCCGCGCCCTGTAGATATCCGATTGACGCTTGGAATAGCCTTGGCGGTGTCAACGGAACGATTCACACCCTGTCGGACGGGTTCTATAGTGGCCTAAGTACCTACGGATTTGCCTATGGATTTAGTATCCAGGGTACGGGACCGGGAACACAGCTGAGCACTTATGCTGTCTCATCCGCTTCCACGCTCGATCTTGCCCTTACAAATGTCTCGATGAGTTCGATTGGCGGCTCTTTCGCTGCGGCGGGGTCGATGCTGATTGATGACGTGACTTTCAGAAAGACAAGTCCCCTAGGCTTCTATTTTGCACCCTCCGGCGCCGCCTCCCTAACAATACGAAACTCTTCCTTTCACGATGCCAGCACCGGCACAGGCGCTGCTATCCGCATCGTGACCGGCGGTCACAACGTCAATGTCACGCTCGACAATGTGAAGGTTTCCGGCGGCATTCGCGGCATCGTCATCGACGCGTCCGGCGGCGGCTGGGCGAAGGTGACCATAAAGGATTCTACCTTCACCAACATCATCGGTCCGGCCATCTACGGCACGGCGGGTTCAGGCAATGTCCGCCTCTATCTCGACAACGTCACAGCAACCAACAGCAATGTCGGCGTGGTCATGGCTGGCGCCAATTCCCTCGCCTGGATGACCCGTTCCACAATCGCCGGCAACGCTACTGGCATCCAGCAAGCCAGCGGCTCAAAGGTGTTTTCCTACAAGAACAACTACATCTTCAACAACGGGACGGATGGCGTTCCGTTGCCTACCTCGCCCTCGCCGGCGCAGGGGATGCCGAGCGGGGAGATTGCCAGCGCGTTGAAGTGAGTCACATGAGCCGCGCCGGCGGGCACGGTGCAGTCCATGTTCTGTCTCCAGATTTCAGATGAGGTTGGCTTCAGGCCGTCAGCAAATGGCTACTTGCCGCAACGTAAGAACGGCGTAGATTCCGGATATCTCAACCGGAGGGCATTGCCATGAAAATGCTTATGATCACCGCCGCCGCCGTTCTCGTGAGCGGTGCTGGCGAGGCATATGCACAGGAGAGCTATGTGGTGAGGGGTGGCAGTGGTTCAACATGTAGCTATCAGGCGCCTTGCGAGATGATGTTCACGGCAAGAAGTGCATTGGGAACGACAACTGGAACCGTTTACGCTCTGTCGGATGGCTTCTACGGAGGCCTTTCGATGTTTGGATTCCCTTACGGCTTCAGCTTCGAAGGGACCGGCTCAGGCACGTTTATAAACGGCTATAGCGTCAGCTCACCGAGCACATTGAATCTCGCGTTGAAAGGTGCATCGCTTCATGGGACTGGCACGTTCCAGGCTCCGGGGTCCATGTTGATCGAGGATGTGACCTTCAGACGAACCGGTCCTTTCGGCTTCTACTTTGCACCCCAAGGCGCAGCCTCGTTGACAATTCGGAATTCTGCCTTTCACGATGCCAGCGTTGGTGCCGGCGCGGCGATCCAGATCGTGACGGGCGGTCACAACGTCAATGTCACGCTCGACAATGTGAAGGTGTCCGGCGGCATTCGCGGCATCGTCATCGATACGTCGGGCGGCGGCTGGGCCAAGGTGAATATCGAGAATTCGAGCTTCACCAACATCACCGGGCCGGCGATCTACGGCAATGCCGGCAGC